>Ga0255776_10003621_pt1 | contig 16579 bp, 26 predicted proteins | sample 071ome_19_FD_179974 | JGI IMG/M metagenome (GOLD analysis project Ga0255776, IMG submission 179974) | Coastal salt marsh microbial communities from the Groves Creek Marsh, Skidaway Island, Georgia - 071413AT metaG (version 2) | ecosystem: Environmental > Aquatic > Marine > Intertidal zone >... | reverse complement strand
GGGCGATAAGATTCGTGTCGTGTTTCTCTCAGACTCTGCGCGCGACGCCGTGCGCGAATACTTAAAGAGTCGAAAAGACTTCGATGACGCGATGTTCATCCAGTATGGGAAAAATGCCAAAAACACCGAAACCAAAAACAAAGACCTTCGCCTCACTCCCCGGAGCGTGCAGAGAATCATTAAAAAATACGCCACGTTAGCGGGTATTACCCGTAAGGTCACTCCGCACGTCATCCGTCACAGCTTTGCGACTGACCTCCTCCAAAACGGCGCCGACCTCCGCTCCGTACAAGCACTCCTCGGACACGCCAACATCGCAACCACACAGGTCTACACACACGTCACCGACCGCCACCTCAAAGAAATACACAAAAAATTCCACTCACGCAAATAAAAAAAAGACCCGAAGCATAATACCTCGAGTCATTCGTCCTTCCTTTTGAAATGGTTGGACATCAGCAGGAACCCCAAAAATTGGATTGCCACCAGCGTTCCAGCAAAGACATCAGCTGGAATGGGGCCAGTTACATCAGCGATCAGGATCACTGGGAACCTAATAATGAAAGCTGCTTCTGGTGGCAGCACTTCTCCCGCAATCAAGATTGCGAGAGTAATGGATACAAAGATATATCCAGACGCTCCGTATGCCAGCACTTTTCCGATAGCATTGATCATTTCCCTTCTCCTCTGTGAAAAAACAAACCTCAAACAATTCTCAACCGATTTGAAAACTGTATAAAGGGGTGAAGAAAAATATTTTTCTCTTCACCATGCAACATCCTTGTTGCGGTGTTTGGATTTACGGCGGTAATCGTTTTTCTTGTCGCGATGACCACCGCCCCCATTCTTGCGAGTGATGCGGTCCATCATCCCCTTCGGGGTTCGCTCTTTAAAACACCTAACTTTGCTCATCGTTGTTTCCTCCACTTGGTTTTACGATGTTTTTTCCAACTTCTTTGTCTCCCCGCAGAGATATCGTCGTATGCAGAAGGCAGCTGCCTTGCTTTTCGTCGAATCTTTACAGGAGTATCAATAGCTCGCACTTCTTTTTCCAAAACTGCAGCTGCGCGAGCTTCATTGGCCGTGCGTGGTTTCCGAAACATTCTTGCCTCCAAAATTGGGATTCATCACTTCCCTTTGATGAATTTCCCCAGGGTTAAAAATGGCCATGCGACCATCCTTCGAACGGTCTTAAAAGACCAGCGGGCGTATCCTTTTGCCCACTTCCTGCTCACCATTAAGGTGAGTCCAAAGAATGCTGTCCATAGCACACCAATCTCGAGCGATATAAGCATGAGCTGGTCCATAAGACCCTCCGTTGTGATTGAAAAGAACTAACTACCTCTTTGAAAATTCCAACGAATTGAAATCCTCAAAAGATAGGGCGACATGGAGTCACCCAAGAAAAAGAGGTTTGGCTCACTGATTACTCAGGTATTGCCTTCTGTTGCCAGGACGAACATTTGGATGTCGCCCCCGAGTCTGATTCATTCCCGATTCTACCGACCGAGGGATCTGCAACCAATGATGTTGCCCTCCTTGTCCCGCACAACTTCTGCAGGAACCAAAAGGTCCACACGGTCGGCCAAAGCGTTCTTTACGAGCTGGCTGACGATGTAGAAGATACCTTCGACGTACTCTGGCAAACCTTCCGGCTCACCGAACACAGTACGCGAAGTCGGTACCCCATCAATCGGTTCATCCTGAACCGACTCCGCCTTAAGGCGGATGGGGGCACCTTCGAGGGGGAAGGTGCGAACCACGTCATCATTTCCGTTGATGACGTGAACGGGGTGTGGGGTTTTGTTGATGATGGTCATAGTCGTACTCCTGGCTTGGTTGGTGGACTCTAATCAGAAAATTTCCAATCAAAGTCCACCAACCAACGAGTCAGTAAAACCTCTTTGCATTTGAAAGAACAAACTATCTCTTTGAAAATTCCAACGAGTGAAATTCTCAAAAGATAGCGGGAACAATATTTGTTCCCGTTAGAACATTTATGGTTTCTTACTCAGACCGAAGTCGTCGTAGTTCCCCAACAGCTCTGCAGTAACCTGCTCAAGCGGGATGGACTCTTCTCTTAGGCGGATGTCACCAAAGAAGTCTCTGATTTCAGGTTGTACATACTGATATCCTTCTTTTTCACAAAACTGCCGAAGTTGTACCAAGACCTCTTCAGGTGTTCCGTCAAAGGATTCGTACGATGTATTTCGCTGATACATGCCAACAAACTGAAAAAAGTGAACTTTAATGTGCATAGTCATTACCTCTCAAAAGATTGTGTGAAAGAACGTAGTCTCTAACAATTTCCAACTCATTAGAAACTGTATAGAGAGGAGAAGTACGAAGCGTACTTCTCCAAGAAATTAGGTGTCTAGGATTAGCCCTTTTCTCTAGACGTGCTCTCGTTGCACCCAGGTTTCCCCGAGTTTGACGGCACCACAGCAAGTGGTGAGAGCTTTGACCGAACATTCCTTCCTTCGAAGTATATGTACAACCCTAATCCGGAGGTGGCTTATTGCAATTCCTGCTGGCCGGCAGTTCATGCATGATAGGGCGCGTAACCCCATCTCCCGCTAAGCGGTTTGGCCCAACACCAATCTCCTTACCCAAGTTTCGCAAAACCATCTAAATTCCCCTTGAGGAAATTATTCACATGATGATTAGCGTGCTAGTAACCTGGGAGGACTACCCTCAAGCCTTGCGAGCCCGAAGTTCATCCAACTAGCTTTCCAGTCTGACCAAGGTTTGGCGACCTTGCGACTTTCTAACTACCGTATACCCGCCAAGGCACACGACTACACTCCTTATGTTGCTCACACGGGTGTGGACCCGCCAACACAATTTGTGCATGGAGATTTCAATTACCCGAAGGTAACTGGGCAGTGTTTGCTAAACGCACTACCTATCGGAAGTTTCCCTCCTATCGCACTCTCCACAGCGCTTATGTATGCAAAATTGTTTTGCGCACATAAGCACTGAGGAAAGTGATTTGTCTAAGAACTTCTGTTTCGCTCTTTTGAGCTCGTCAGCACGAGCACACACTCGTGGACAGAAGGGATTTGATTTCTGTGAGTTCCCTATCTCACTGCTTCATTGGATTTTGTCTCGGATCCATACCGGAGGGCTCTGCTTCCCTTAGGCTCACCACATATCGGACGGTGACAAACGACATTCTTCCGTTTCCCGCTCCCGTGGCGCACCTTTTATACAGTGTGGTCTGGTAAATCCTCATTCCTTCTTAGGCGACGTGACTTCAATCACGACGCCGTTCGGTAGAAGATAATGGAAGATTGCTCTTCCACCATCTACCCCGCGAGCAATGAGGATTGCGCCTTTCAGCGACTTCAGCAACTCTTTCATATGCACCTCCTATTGGGCTTTTAGAGTCGTGGTTTTGAATGAACTGAGTATCTCTTCGAGAACTCAAGTCCTAGCTTAATTGCTCGAAAGATAGCGGGAACAAACTTCGTTCCCGCATCAATAAACGCGTCAGCGCCTATTGATGACGAGGTCGCGCAAGATTTCTCCAACGTGACCACTTACGTCCTCTACGGGCAAGCCCGCAATTTCGGAGACGTAGTAACCTCGTTGCCCGGTTCGGAGTACTACAAGCTCCGCACCATACTCCTTGGCAATCTCAACGACAGTGCTGACGTCTGGTTGAAGTCCGCGGTCACAGCATCCATCTTGGCAGACGAATTGCTTGCGGTGGCCGCTTGGAATCACCATGCCGTAGCTACTGCTTGAAGGCTTGAAGACATAGGCTGTCTTCTTTGCCACCAGGCAAGTAGTTCTGTCATTAATAACAAGTACCAATTCGTGCCCATCATGCTCAAAGCTTGCAATTATCATAGAGTACCTCCTCAGGTATCGTTGGTTGTGAAGAACTTACCGGACGTTCCGGTTTCTAGGCGGCTGTCGATGCTATCAACAACCGCTAGAAACAAGAATATTATTTAATCAGTATCCTCGACACCTTTCGTTGCCCTTACGGTGGCAGGTGTCAATTAACTCTGACACTGGGGAGTATACACGAAATAAAATATTTGTCAAGCAATTTTGACAAAAAAAGTCAATATATACGCAAATAAGCCATATAATTACAAAAAAATGCCTAGAAAAAGGCAATCTATTTAAACAAATATGTATTATTACTTCAGTAAAGTTGCTTTACTATTTACAAAGTTCTGTAAATATTGCTTGACAATACTTAATCGCCATGATAGACTCATGCTCAGTTGGTGATTCGATCTCGAATCTTTGCTCATTGTGAGACACAGAAGGTTTTGCCGGGAGGTGCTTATGGGCTCTGCATAGCCCCCTCAATATGGTTTCTTTGAGACTATATTGATGGGGTTGTGCGAGACTTAAAGTTCCTTACCGAAAAAAGGAGGTGTTATCATGGGTGCTGTCTAGTTAAACGTACAAATGGTTCTTTGTTCTTTAGAAAGCCTTTGTCTTAGAGGAAGATGAAATGTCTAAACCTAGAAACGCTACAGCTTATTTTTAGAGCTGTAGCGAAAAGGTAAAAAAGGGTTGGTGCCACTTCGGTACCAACCCTTTATTTTTTATTATCAAGAATGTACTTAATGAGAGATGTAAACGTTTGGGCAATATCGTTACTTTTTATGAGTAGTGAGTTCACTTCTCTTCCAAGTGTTGATATAACAACATTATCGTCAATGATAGAAATATCGCATAAAATAGGATATTTTTCACTCTCTAAGCGGAATGAAGACTTGTTTTTATCAAAATCCCGCTCCCCTTCTGTTCGTGAATATAAAACAGATGCCTCAATTTTTTTATTTTTCCTAAGATTTCTGAAATGATCAATTTCTTCTTGGGTGAAAACGTTGAAGAGAAGATCTTCATTGAAAACAGTATAGACCTCCTTCTTTTCTGATTCTGGGAAGCCAAAAAATTCCGTATACGCTGCAATAGCACCATCTCTTCCCTGAAAAAGCTTCACTGTCGGTTTTTGTCCCGTTTCTCTCTGGATAGTCTTCAGTTGTGGCACCATATCTTTGAGTCGTTCAGATTTTTCATTGAGGAGTACTTTTTGTCGTTCGACAAATGTTTCTAGTCTCTCTGGAGGTTCTGCATGGTACCCGCCACCTTTGCCGTCTTGGAGCTCACTCACAAGCCCTTTTGTTTCAAGAGATTCAAGTACTGGGTACACAGTTGTTCTGTTTACACCTGTTTTTTTGGCAATATCATTAACGTGCGCAGAATCTACTTGAAGGAGTGCTAGGTATACCTTAGCTTCTTTTTCTGAGAGCCCGAGTTCTTCTAAGAATTTTTCAAACATAGGAACATTATATACCATTACTCATCGGCATAATCAAAAAAGCGCGACGTCAGGTTTCTAATTCACTACGTTCATAAGAACCTCCTGTCCAACCTCGCATCGTTTTAGCATTAGGAATAGCTAAATCATCGCTCCGGCTTACAAAAGTGAAACGACCTGAAACTATTCAGGTCGTTTTTATCACTTTTGTACTAAGGTCGCGCTTTTTTGAATTGAGTTTCTATATCATTTCTTCAATTTCTGCATCCGACTTGAGTTCGTCAACCAGTTCTTCAATAAATATCCGTTCCTTTTCGACTGCAATTACGTCCTCTATGTCGTCTTGGAGCACTTCAAGTGGTTGAATTTCTATCTGCTCGTTTTCTGAATTTGCTTCAACATACGCATCGTATCTTGCCTCAACTTCTTCCTGTGTCACTCCAAGATTTGCATCTTCAATTTCTGCATCAAAGTATTTTTTCACCAGCAATTCATCGTGCATGTTTTCCTTGAGCTCTTCAACCGTGAGATTAATAGTCCCAAGTTGTTCAACAAAGACTTCTTCACTGTCGTAGAGTGCTACTTCTTCTTGATACCGCGTTTCAATTTCATCGTCACTGACGCTGTACCCTGCTTCCTCGGCTGCATCAATGAGAATCATGTTATCAATCATGATACCGAGTGACATGTTGGCAAGAGCCGCGAGCGCCTCTTCAGTTTCAGCCGGCTGTCCTTGTAGTTTTGCAATTTGGATAATACGTTCGGTGTTCTCATCAACTTCTGCTTTATAGAGTTTTTCACCGTTTACCACGGCGACAACTTCTCCTTTGTTTGATTCTGTTTTGAATACATACGCTCCAATTCCAAGAATCACAATTATTGCGATGATAACAAGGTACAGTAGGGCATTATTTTTCTTAGGTGCATTTGCCTGAAATTCAGAGGAAGAGTGTGTCGTCTCTTCGTGTGAGTGTGTAGTGTTTTGTTCTTGTTCCATATGTTTTTTTATTAGTGTTTTTTAGGGTACCACGAGAGCTTGTTTATTGGTACTCCTTGAGGTCTTGTAGTACTTCTGACGCATGTTCTACTGGTTTTACCTTCTTGTATACCTTCGCAACCTTCCCTTCTGGGTCAACGAGATATGAACTTCGTACAATGCCCATAAATTCTTTGCCCATAAACTTCTTAGGTTGCCATACACCATAGCTTTCAATCATTTTTTTCTCTGGGTCAGCAAGAAGTGTAAATGGTAAGTTTTGTTTTTCCTCAAACTTTTTATGACTCTCTACAGAGTCTGCGCTCACACCAAAAACCGTACAGTTTAGTTTACCGAAGTCGGGATACACGTCTCTAATGGTGCATGCTTCAGTGGTGCACCCTGGCGTATTGTCTCTTGGATAGAAATAGAGCAGTACCCAGTTCCCTCTCTCATCAGCGAGCGAGTGCATGTCGCCATTTTGGTCCGGAAGATTAAATTGTGGGGCAATATCGCCTTCTTTCAGCATAGTTGGTTTAGAAATTAATGATTGTAATGGTTATCTGTAGTACTGTTGCAAAGCTTACCCATAGAGCATATGGAATATTTGTATATGCAACAATTTTTTCATATGGGTAAATTGCTTTCATGGCCCAAAAGAGTGTTCCAAGGACAAGTAGAATATCAATGGTTGCGAGCAGGTTGTTTTGGAGACCAAATTGTATTGGTGTGAAGAGAAAGTTAAACACCAGGTTAAGGACGAAAGGAATTGCTACTGCTTTTGGATAGTCTCCCCGTATAACTTTATAGAAGACATACCCAAACGATACTGCAATGAGTACGTAAAGCACTGACCATACTGGCCCAAAGAGCCATGGCGGTGGTGCCCAGCTGGGCTTAATAAGTTCCACGTACCAAACTGATTGATTCATATACATAGTATACACGAGCACCTATGTGAGGTACGAATCGAAGTAAATCGCGTGACAGGTGTAACCATTAGGATGCTTCACTAAATAATCCTGATGCTCTTCTTCTGCTGGCCAGAAGCGAGTAAACGGCTCTAGTGTGGTGACGACAGGGTCATCCCACCTTCCTGATTCGTTTACAATATCGATAAACTTCTCCGCCTCTTCTTTCTCATCCTCGTTTTGAAAGAAGATGGCAGAACGGTATGACGTGCCAACGTCATTTCCTTGTCTATTGAGTGTTGTTGGATTGTGAATCTGAAAGAAGAAGTCGAGCAGTTTTGTATACGATGTGACCTCATCGTCATAGGTAATTTCAACGGCTTCTGCATGTCCAGGATGGTTTTGGTATGTTGGGTGTTCATTTTCTCCCCCGGCGTACCCCGCTTCAGTGTCGATGACGCCGGGTTGGTTTCTAATTAAATCCTCTAAACCCCAGAAGCAACCACCGGCTACATACATTTTTTTAATCATAGTAAGTAATAATTAATTAGGTCTTCTACTCCCTACGGGAGCTGTTCAGGTTCTATGATATTTTTCATCACTTCAAAATATCGAGAACCTCTTGCAAAAGCGCCTCGCGCTTTCTCACCCCAGAAGCACCCACCTGCGAAATACGCTTTTCTAATCATTTTTTAGCTTCAGTGAGACACTATTAATACAATACCTATCACAAACCTTCCCTTCCTGCTTTGGTCCGTCAGGAAATACGTGCCCTAGGTGAGCATCACATTTTGCGCACCGCACCTCAGTACGTGCCATACCGTGACTCTCGTCAGGGATAAGTTTCACCGCGCCTGCAACAGCAGGATCTGTGAATGACGGCCAGCCAGTTCCGCTATCAAATTTAGTGTCTGATGCAAAAAGAGGAGCGCCACACACTGCGCAATGATACATACCATCTTCCTTTGTGTGTACATATTCTCCAGTGTGTGGAGCTTCGGTGCCTCCCTCCCGAGCTACTCGGTACAGCTCAGGATTATTCTTTTTTAGTTCTTCATCTTTCATAAACTAATTATAACCTTTTGTAGACTAATGTAAAGTATGCTTTACATTAGTCGCATCACTGATTTGCTTTTGATATGATAATCCCATGCAAAAGAATATACTCCTCCTTGCGACAGTGTTTCTCACTGGTATGGCAGTCCTCATTATTGAGGTTGCTGCAGTCAGAATTCTTTCTCCATATTTTGGTTCAGCACTCCACGTATTGTCAGGCATTCTCACCATAATATTGGCAGCGCTGAGCACTGGCTACTACGTCGGAGGAAAACTTGCAGACAAGTATCCCTATTCCGAACTCCTCTACATTCTGATTGCTATCAGCGGAATCAGCGTGCTCCTGTCAGAATTAGTCGCACTTTTTTATCTTCCTATGTTAGGAATAAACCTAGCTTCACTCTGGATGCCAATAGTTTTAGGTTTTGTGCTTTTCTTTATTCCTGCGTTCTTGTTGGGTTGTGTATCACCATACATCATCAAATTGCAGGTTAAAGATATTGATTCCACGGGAAGTATAGCCGGAGCGACATTTTTTTGGGGAACCTTAGGGAGCATTACAGGTAGTCTTATGACTGGATTTGTGCTCGTGCCATACATTGGGGTGATGCGAACTATGATTGGTACTGGAATAGGCTTGGTATTTCTCGGTCTTTTGGGCTTCTTTCATTTTTCTCAAAAAAAAACAACAAAACTCAACAGTAAAAAGTACCATATAGCTGTTCTGTTTCTAGTAACAACCGCATTGGCCCTTTTGCCACTTGGTTTTACTGAAGATGATGATGCAATATATCTAAAAGACGGTCTCTACAGCCAAATACGAATTTACGATGTGTTTAGTTCAAAGCACTATACTTTTAGAGCGCTCCAGCGTGATATAAATCATTCTTCAGTAACAAGCCTCACAACGTACGACTTGCTGTTTCACTACACACAGTTCGCAAATTTTTATAAAACGCTCAAACCTGACACCGAGTCGTTCTACCTTATTGGTGGAGGTTCATTCAGTATACCTCGGACACTTGTAGGCCTTGATGAAAACATCGAGGTGACAGTTTCAGAAATAGAACCATCACTCGAACCGCTTGCCGTACAATACTTTGACCTTCACGATACAAGTAGAATTCACACAACAAATGTAGATGGGCGAGTATTCTTAGCAAATTCAGACCAAAAGTATGATGTGATATATGGCGACGCTTTTGGCACTGACCTCAACACACCGCACCACCTTGCGACACAAGAATTTTTTGAAGAAGTAAAAGAGCACCTCACCCCAGACGGCATTTTTATGCTTAATGGAATTGGAAACCTAAACCAAGAAGCTCCATCGTTTGTAGGCTCGCTCACTAAGACCATCATTTCTGTCTTTCCAAACACAAAAATATATCCACTTATGAAAGACCAACCTGATGAAATACAAAACATCATGTATGTTGCGCGAAATGGAGATGTTCCAATCGATTTGTCAGACGAAACAATAACCCTTTCAACTGGTGGTACCTTAGAAGTTGAATCTGCGTTGCTACCAATCACCTATTTTGATTTGGCACGCGAATATCTGTTTACCGATGATAGGGCGCCAATTGAAATACTCGCTCTCAAGCAAAGACAATAAAATTTGATACACTGCTTGTATGAAAATATTCTCATGGAATGTAAACGGTATCCGCGCGGTACATAGAAAGGGCGAATTGGAGCGATTTATTAAGAAATACGACCCTGACGTCTTCTGCATACAAGAAACAAAGGCAAATAGTGACCAAGTAGAGGTAGATTTGCCTGATTATGAAGAATATTGGTGTTCTGCTGAGAGAAAAGGCTATTCTGGCACAGCTATTTTTACAAAAATCGAGCCGTTAAGCCATATTTGCGGTATCCCACAAGCAATTTCAGCAAAATATGGCTTAAATGATGACTATGGCGACACCCTTAAAGAAGGAAGAGTAACGGTGCTTGAGTTTGAGCATATATATGTGGTGAGCGTGTACACACCAAATGCTAAAGATGATTTATCTCGAATCCCGATGCGTCAGGAGTGGGACCCAGCATTTCTTGAGTATATGAAAGAGCTTGAAAAAGAAAAACCAGTCATATTTTGTGGCGACCTCAACGTAGCGCACACTGAAGACGACCTTGCGCGACCAAAAGAAAATAAAGGGAAAAAGGGATTCACTGATGAAGAACGAGCAGGACTCGATAGCGTTACCCAAAAAGGATTCATAGACACGTTCCGTATGTTCACGAAAGGAAATGGTTTTTATACTTGGTGGTCACATTGGGGAGGCGCGCGAGAGCGAAATGTTGGTTGGAGAATTGATTATATTTTTGTATCAGAATCATTAAAAGAAATTGTGAGAAAAGCAAACATTCACCCTGAACAAATGGGTTCAGATCATTGCCCTGTTTCCATCGAATTAACACTCGAGTAACACAAGTAGCAACAACACGAAACTCAGAGTTGTCAAATAGATATAACACTGAACAGATTATATGGCTCAATAGAGGCATGGTTTAACCAAGCAAAAACCATGTCCTTTATAAAGGACATGGTTTTATGAGTTATGCACACTTATCCCCAATGATGTCCTTTACACTCTATCCTAAAGGACATACTATATGTGCAGGCCCAGAAAGGGCGAGCAGGAAACAAAAGTTTCCCCTTAAAGAGCACATTATAAAATTGAGTTAATACCTCCAAAAATAAACTCTTGTACATCACAAGGTGAAACTACTATGACAACTGTCTAGTAAGGAATATCACCTCTATGGGTCATAAACAGGATTATGCGCACTAGGCGCGTCCACTTGAACATAAGTTCAACACAAGACCCTACAACCACCCCATAAAGCCCGTTGGATTGGGCGCCGACCTCACAGGTCGCAACTCAATCCCACGGGCTTTTCTTTTGTTATAATTCAAGCATGAGTAAAAAGAAAATTCTCATAATGGCTATTGTGGTTATCGGATTTATCCTGGTGGTATTTATGCTATTTGGTGGTTTTTACACTAGTTCTCCAGGATATACAACACAAGAATACATGGAAGAATTCTATAAAAATAAACCAGAGTGTGTTGGCTTTTCGATACTGTTGAATGAAAAAGATACGTGGGTAGATGCTCCAGGCGAAAGTTTTTGTATTGGGTATCTTAAGTAAAAAACCGCTCTATTGAGGGGTTTTCTGGTTAACATGAATCATATGCCATGTTCTTCGCAAAAAGGTCCAGAGTAAGCCATTTTAGGAGCCTTTTTTGGTTTTTCTTCAGGAATCTCATCAAGCATGAGCTTTTTGTAGAGAGTGGGAAGTAAGTTTCTTGACTCATCAATGTATTCAGAAAGTGTTTCTCCATGGTCAAAGCGTATTCTTTTTGCCTCTTTCGGAGGTATTTTACCGTGATCAATAGCGTAACCAATTGCATATGGAAAACTGGTATGATCCGGGTAAGTACTTGCTGAGATTTGATGATATGATCTTAAGCCCTCTCTACACAACACTTCATGGAGTGCAGCTTTGATAGCATTCTCACTCACCAAACCCTGTGCATACAAAGTCCTTATATTTTCTAAAATTTTAGGTTGAAATGGGGATACAATAACCCCAAAAACAGTTGGACTCATGTGCTTTTTAATGAAATCAGAGACTGCATTGGAAATACATTCGTTAAATTTCTCTTCCATTTTCTTCTCCATGTATAAAGAACCTGAGCTTGAAGGTATCATAAAAAGAAAAAGTGGGCAATTAGCCCACTTTATGCTTCCTCCTTAGTTCTTTGATTGCTGCAGCCTCCTCTTCTTCAAGCTTATTCTTCCCTCTCTCACCGAGCGCCTTAAGTTCACTTTCATCCATTTTTATCATATTTTTAGCCGTTTCTTCAAGATATTCCTCATTATTCTTGGTTGGGTCATCTAATACTTCTTCAAGGAGCGCGTGGAGCGTATATCCAAGCTTGGGTCCAGGCTTTTCACCTGTTATTTCCATAATTTTAGCGCCATCAATCTTAAGCATCTTGACTGAAATTGGGTCTCGAAGCGCTTCTTCAATCATTGAAGTGTACTTTCGGAGTCTAAATGGCTGTTCTTTTGGTCGTCCTGTGCCAATACGGTCGCAACGGCGTAGTTTAAGAAGATCCCAGATGTTCTCCTCCCCAACATTTGCAATGGTTCTTCGAACTGCTGAGAGGGTTATTTCGTCTGGGTCACTGAAAAACATGTGCCAGCGGATGAGTTTACATACTCTATCAATCTTTTCTTTAGGAAATTTAAGGTCTTTAAGCGCTTTTCGGCTCACTCGTTCCCCTACAACCTCATGTCCATGGAAGGTCCAATCATTCTTTTCCTTAGACCAACGGCGTGTTTCTGGCTTTGAGATGTCATGAAAGAGGCCTGCAAGACGAATATCAAAATCCCAGTCCTTATCTGCAGCATGTTGCATGGTACGAAGGAGGTGTTCGTAGACATCAAAGGCGTGCGCTTGGTTCTGCTCCACTCCAATTCCTCGAAGCAAATCGGGCGCTACATACTTGAGCAAATTGAGTTTTTCAAGAAAAATAATACCTTGCATCGGTTGCTTTGAGCCCAAGATTCGAATGAACTCGTCTCGTATACGTTCGGTTGAAATACGGCTTAAATTATCGCTTTTTTCCGAAATAGCATTCATGGTCTCCCCTTCTATAACAAAGTCGAGTTCAACAGCGAGGCGAACAGCGCGCATCATGCGAAGCGCGTCTTCATTGAAGCGCTCACTCGGATTACCGACTGTTTTCAGCCGTTTTTCCTTTAAATCCGCTTCCCCACCAAAGAGATCAACCATTTTCTCATCACTAAGGCGATACGCGATAGCGTTTACGGTGAAATCACGCCGTTTAAGGTCTTCTTCAAGTGAGACACCAAATTCAACTTTGTCTGGGCGACGTGCGTCTGAGTACTCAGATTCAGTGCGGTATGGCGTTACTTCAACCACTTTCACACGCTCGTCTTCTGTTTCATTGACAACACCCACCGTTCCAAAGTCGTTGTTGTGGAACGTTTCAGGGAACAGTTTTTGAATATCGTCTGGATGCGCGTTGGTGGTGATGTCCCAGTCTTTTGGCATTTTGTTAAGGAGAATGTCGCGAACACACCCACCAACAAGATACGCCTCAAAACCCGCTCTTTCGAGGGTGTCGGAAACGTTTTGGATTTCATGTGGCACGTCAGAGCGGATTATCATTGATTGAATTTTAGCACAGGAATTAGGTATCTGCTCTAGGACTCGATTCTTACAGAATCTGTTCAGGTTGTATGATATTTTTCCTTCGTCAAAATATCGACAACCTTTTCGAGTCCCAAAGACGACCTAAAACATGAGGAGTTACTTTTTAAAAAGTAACTCCTCATGTTTTATGTGCACCCGCCAGGACTCGAACCTGGAACAACGGTTCCGAAGACCGGCATGATATCCATTTCACCACGGGTGCATTTCTTCGGTACCGGTTATCATACGATAAAAACGCCATTTTGCAATGGAATTCTAGTTTTCTGCTACAATGTTTCACATGGAACTCTCAGAACGATACATTCAGCAATTAGAAAAAGATGGTTACAATCCCGTCTACGAACATTACGACGAGCCAAATACGACGTACAAAACGCATGCACACAAAGAAGAACACGCCATGATTATTGTTGAAGGGAGTATGAAAGTGATGATTGACGCTGACATGACAACCTATTTTGTTAATGATCGCTTTGTTATCCCATCAAATGTTGAACACTCGGTTGTTATTGGCCCGAAGGGATGTAAATACGTCATTGGAGAGAAGTGATTCACAAAAGAAAAAAGCTGGTTTCACATGAAACCAGCTTTTATATGTTGGTGGTTAAGCCGCCTTTCTCTTCTTAATCTCGAGCTCCTCCATTGGTTTTGAAGGAACGCCGTTAATTGGAGAAGGGTTTGCTTCAAGGATTTGCAATGCCTTTTCATAAGACAGGTCATCTTCTGCAATGTAAATTATAGTGTTTACATCTGAGATTTCTAGACAGGTAAACTTATTCCCGACTTCTTCTCTCAAAGCATTAGTAATTACATCGATATGTGACTTGCCGTCTCGTGAAAAGCAATATACTTGAACCTTGCATGAAGAATCATGCGAAAGACCAATGTAGCTCCCCTTTTCAGCAGCATTAACACATGCGTCCATAACACTGCCTCCTCTACAATTGAATAGCTCTACGTGCTTAGATCTATTCTTACGAATAAGTCTACACCCAAATATATATTTTTGTCACTAGCAATTAGTCACTTTTAAAATTTTTGTGTATAATCGTGAGCACGGAAATATGCGGCCATGGTTAAGTGGTATAATGCGTCCTTGCCAAGGATGAGTCGGGGTTTCGATTACCCCTGGCCGCACCAAGGAAAAAGACCCGAATGGGTCTTTTTTCGACTGCGGCCAGGGAGCAAGCAAACTGCTTTGTTTGCGTGTAATCGAAAAAGCTTTTGAGTTATCTTGTGAGCGAAGCGAAACAAAATAGCAAAAAGGTATACTGCTCCTGTAAGGAGGCGATTACCACTAGTCCAATAACCATGATATAAGGCGTTTCATGTGAACCATACTCCTGGTCTACTTCACACATAACCTATCCCCTAACCACCCTCCAAATTCTCGCAAAAGGCCCACAACGCTTCTTCAGGACTTCCTTAGGTAGTTTCATAATAAAACGCTCATCGTCGGTAACTTTTTCGTATTCAAGCTCCTTTATTTGGTGTGTATCAAAGACATACACATTATCTTCATCGTATCCGTATACAAAAATAACGTGGTCAATCAAACCGCCAAGCTTTATAGCGACATCTATCCCAACCACTTCCCCATTTTCAATACCATTTTCAATCTCATTAAGCATTTTTTCATATGTCATGCGATACGGGATCAGAATTGAAACTACAAACGAAAACCAATTTCGTACATGTTTTCCATTAACATAAAGTGTAAGCTCATTTTCTTTAAGAAAATGAGCAGTATGAGTAAGTTGGAGCATGGTCCACATAAGTCACCATGGTAAATAGAGACCAAATTTGTGATCTTTTTCTAAACTTTGTGCAGTTACACGTGAAACATTGTATCGCTCTGGGTAATAGTAGTTAAGTGAATAATATATGAAATCCCTATGACAACGAAAGATAGCTGTCTTCCCATCAATTTTTTCACGTTCAAAAAACGCAAAATTGTCCAAATCAATTGAGAGTGAATGAGAAACATGCATAATCTCAAGTATATCAGTAGTTCCACACAAAACTACACTCTCCCGTGGTCGTCTTCATAGCGCACAATATCATTCTCATCAAACGTTCCACATGAAACCTCAATAACTAAGCCTCCCTTTTCAGTTAAAAGCCTATGTTTTGCATGAAGTGGGATAAAATATTGCTGTGCCCTCTTCATTTCAATGATTTCATCATTGATTACAAGTGACGCCTCTCCATCTACTAAAATCATGTACTCTTCACGTAAATTATGACTTTGGTAGGAAAGCCGCTTATTTGGAGTAATTAATAAAATTTTAAGGTGCCAATCGACACCTTCTGCAAGGCAATCAAATTTACCCCAAGGACGAACTTCACTATTTTTCAATAACGTATAGATTTTTGAAATATTCATTATTGTCTATAACTGACTTACTGAACAAAAGTTCCCATGTAGATAACTGTGGATAAACATGTGAGTATGTGTATAAAGGACAGTTTTGAAAAGAGACGCTGTCCTTAAAAAACAGCTTAAAATATACATATAATCAAAAAACATACAAAAAATGTTTCACGTGAAACATAAATTTAATATTTACACATTACCCTGTTTTTTCTGTAACAAAACAGGATAAAATATAAAAATGGCTCGACACAATGAAATCGGCAAAATTGGGGAACAAGTTGCTCAAAAATGGCTTAAAACTAAGGGTTTTACTATAAAGGACATCAATTACCGCAAGAAATATGGCGAAATAGATATTGTTGCACGTGGAACTACGGGCAAGGTTCATTTTGTTGAAGTAAAAACCGTTTCATATGAAACAAAACAAGACTTAGAGCTTGCTGTTCTACGTGGAACATACCGACCAGAGGATAATGTGCATTTTCATAAGCAGCAGCGGTTTTCCAGAGTAATCGAATCATGGATATTGGAAAATGATTACTCAGGTGAATGGCAGATAGATATCGTCACAGTACGCATGGTTCCACGTGAAAAGTATGCGCAAGTGAAGTTTATTGAAAATGTAATATTTGAGTAGGTTTCATGTGGAACGCCATTATTATGTTTCACGTGAAACGTTTGCTATAGCAATAAATAGTGTAAACTGTAAGTAG
>Ga0255776_10003620_pt1 | contig 16586 bp, 9 predicted proteins | sample 071ome_19_FD_179974 | JGI IMG/M metagenome (GOLD analysis project Ga0255776, IMG submission 179974) | Coastal salt marsh microbial communities from the Groves Creek Marsh, Skidaway Island, Georgia - 071413AT metaG (version 2) | ecosystem: Environmental > Aquatic > Marine > Intertidal zone > Salt... | reverse complement strand
CTTCCCTCCTACCGTTTAGATCAATTAGAACCTCACTCTTTCAGCCCACCCCGGCAATTTCATGCCCTCGGCTGTGAGTTCAATATCATCCGGCTCTGGCTGATCTTCTTTATCACGATAGGGCAGAGGTAAGTTCTCTTTTGCAACAGCACTTAAATACGCTTGCTGCGCTTCGCGGATCTTTTCATTTTTCGCTATGTAGCTGTGCCATTCGGCTTCGGTGACGAGTGTTTTAAGATGCCCCCGGCTAGCGCTTCCGCTGAGCACCCAGGCGCTGGCGTTGTTTCCCCCAAAGCCTTTGCTGTTAATAAAACAGACCGGGATCTCCTCAGTAGATACTTTGGTATGGCTGAGTGGAATCGTCAGGTGTGTTTGGTGTACATCGGCAGCTATTTCGCTGGCGGTGGTGATGCCGGGCAATACACCGTAGTTCCATGAGCCCAGTGTCATTAACAGCTGGTCGGCTGAAGCTGCAGAAATAGAGTGCCCGAGGTGGGCCTTCACAGCGCAGACCGGCCATTTTGCGATACCGAACGCTTCAGCTAAGCGGTTAAACATATCAGACTCGGTCGTGCGGTTCTGTGGCGTGCTACTGCCGTGAGCCTGCACAAAACTCTTTTGTAACGCGTCATCTCCCAGTGCGGTTTTGCTTAATGTACGCTTAGCGCTGGCCATGGCTTTACCCAGGGTAATGTAGTTGCCAATCCCAGGAGCTGAGATAGAGCGTTTGTAGCCATCTGCGTGGATAAATACGTCGCCAATGCTCCCGAGTATATTCAGACCAAGCTCAAGCGCGGTTTCGCGGCTCACCAGTACAAAACATTGCGCCGACTCTGCCAGGGTAAAGCCGACGTTCTGCGCAAAAGGACGAGAGGCTTTGCGGAAGTCAGGTTGTTGGTCGTAGTTTTTGCCTTCCAGTTTCTGCAGTCGCTCTTCGGTTGCGAGAGCCCCCATAGCGTTAAAGCCTTCGACGATGCCCGGGATGAGTGGCGCTTCGCTGTTGCCCGTTAATACGAGTTTTCGCCGGCCACTGCGAATGTCGTCCAGAGCCATACGCAGGTTGTAGAGGAAACTGGCACAAGCGCCGTTATTGCTGCCCGTCGCACCAGTATTGCCCAGCAGGTAGGCGTTAATAAAGTCAGCAGGCATGGTGGATATACCCATCGGAAGCTGACGCGATGTATTTCGCTGGCCTAGCAGTGGAGCGCATAACATGCCACCGAAGCCTTGCATATCCAGCTGGCCAGCCGTCGAGCCCATGTATACCGCGATGTCGTCCGGGCGCATGTGCTGCTTGATATCGTCAGCGTTCATGCCGAGGTTGCCCAGCGCGTCGGCTGCTGCGTAGAGCGCTAGTTGGAGGCCTCGTGGATGGTGCTTCGAGTTGTAGAGGCTGGCAACATCAAACCCAGTCGGGATCTGTCCCGCGCTTTGCACGTCGCAGCGCTTATGTGTCTCACGGTATATATTTCTATTTATACCGTTATCTATGTTGAATTCTGAGTCTGTACTTTCACGCTGGAGCTCTTTGAAGATCATGGCCTCTGGGTTCCAGCCACGCAGATCCAAGCAGTCATCGTCCCAAGCGCGGACGAGGGAGTTATTGAGAACTTCATGTGGTGGCTGATTGGTCAGGTTCGCCAGTTCGCTCTGAAGCTCTGCTTGCTGAACAGGGGAGAGTGCATCGTAAATAATTCGTCGATATGCCTGATGACCGGAGGCACGCCCAGCGGCGTTGATACCGCCGAATGCGGCAATCACTACATCGGTGACTTCAGGAGAGTAAGTTGAATCAGACACAGTGGCCTCCGGTATGTGTTCAAGCTGAGTTGTGGGCGTTAGCCCGAGTGTGCCTGCACAGTGTGCTCCGCGATGGAGTGTCTGGAATAGAATAAAAGAGACATTTAGTGGTATAAATAAGACGGTTTCGAGACATCGGGAGGTAGTTGTGCGTAATCGATCTGACTTTCATGTCAGTGTGCTTCAGCTCGACAAGATGCTGTTATCGAGTCTGACAATGCCGCTTGAAATGCTCCATGCCGCGGTGAGCTACCATCGCTCAAGAACGCGTACCCGGCTGGATCTTAATGTTGAAGCGATAGCGACATCCGGACATTGTCAGCCAATAGGTGGGCTGAACGTTGAGCCTGGTACGCCTCTGGCGAGTGTCCTGAAGACCGACCTGATCATTGTTCCAGCCATGTGGCGCAACCCTTTGCGGAAATTGAACGCGTCAGAGCCCGTGTGTGAGTGGCTCATGCAGCGATATTCAGAAGGCGCGGCCGTGATGAGTATCGGTACGGGGGCCTGGCTACTCGGGAAAGCAGGCCTCTTAGATGGTCAGGCAGCGACTACGCATTGGCATGCATTGGATGCCTTTGCTCATGACTTCCCGGACGTTCGTCTGCAACGAGATCACTTGCTTACTCAGGCAGGGCGTATCTATTGTGCCGCCAGTATCAACTCGGGCGCTGACCTGATGATTCATCTGATCGGTACATTGTTTAACAACGAAACTGCAGCTTACGTAGAACAGCAGTTCTCACCGGAAGCGCGTATGTCCTTTGATAAAAGAGTGTTTACTGAAGGAGCGCCACAGCACGCTGATGAATCCATAGCACTGGCGCAGAGTTGGTTGCACCAGCATTGGCAGGAATCTCTGTCCGTGAGCCGAATGTCAGAGATCGCCGGATTGAGTGAGAGACAGCTAAGCCGTCGCTTTAAGAAGGCGACGGGAGAATCGCCCGGACAGTACTTACTGCATCTCAAGTGTCGCTTTGGCAAAGAGTGGCTGAAGAACAGCGACTTGTCGGTCGCCGAAATCGCTCAACTTTGCGGATTCAGTGATGCCAGCCACTTTGGCCGGATCTTTCGTCGCTGGCAGGGAGTGGCGCCATCTGACTACCGACGGGCTGTTCGCGCCAAGCTGTTCAGTGTGAACAGTCAGTTTTAGTAAAAGAGATTAATTTTCACTTCCCGAAACAAAAGTCTGGCTGGTAATGTCTGACTACTGGTTAATTTGGCCATAGAGGCCATAAATCTTTTATAAAAATATAATTCGACTAACCTTATGTTACAGGGGCTATTCGGTGCTAGAAGCGCGGGAGCAAGCAATGGCGGTAACAGAACAGAGGGATTTGGCGGGGCTGAAGTCTGGGGCGTTTGACGCCTTGTTGAGTTCTGAGGATATGGGGATAGCAATTCTTGATACTGAGTTGCGGTATTTGGAGTTGAATTCCTTGCTCGCGCGCTTCAATGGTGTGCCTATCAACGAGCATGTGGGCAGAACTGTTTCTGATGTCTTACCCAAATTAGCGCCTCTGATTATTCCCATTCTCAAGGAGGTCCTCGACTCAGGAGAGCCGGTAAGAAACCTTGAGGTTTCCGGTGAAACACCCAGCGTAAAGGGACAGGATTCCTTCTGGGAGGCCTCTTACCTGCCGATTTTTGCATCAACCGGGCAGGTGTCTGGAATTCTCGTCATGGCGGTCAATCGTACGCTTGAGTACGAACTCAAACGCACGCGTGAAGAATCGCACGAACTGCAGAGGCGTATTCTTGATAGTCTGTTCACCTTTGTTGGCATCTTATCGCCTGACGGCCTTCTGATAGATGCCAATCGAGCACCACTAGAGGCGGCGGCCATTGATCTGGCCGATGTTGTGGGAAAAAGATTCTGGGATTGCATCTGGTGGAACTACTCGCCGAAAATCCAGATGCAATTGCGCTCAGCGATCATTCGAGCCGGCGCAGGCGAGACAGTTCGTTACGATGTGGCGATTCGCACGGTCGGCGATACGCGCATTACGATCGACTTTATGATCACTCCTTTGTTAGGTGCCGATGGCGAAGTCACACACCTGGTAGCCTCGGCTAATGATGTTTCAGAAAGAAAGACCCGAGAGGCTGAGCTATCACTGAGTGAAAAGCGCTTTCGTCGCGTATTTGATTCAACCGCGGACGGCCTGGTGATGATCAATGAGTATGGAGAAATCATGCTCGCTAATCCCAGTATGGCCAGCATGTTTGGTTACTCGTTGTCTGAGCTTTATTCCTGTTCAATCGAAGATCTGATCCCTGCGCACCTGCGCGACAAGCACCGTAAAGAGCGATCCCGTTATCAGGAAAGCCCAATTCCCCGAGCAATGGCTGCAATGCGTGAACTGATGGCCTGTCGTCGTGATGGTTCAGAGTTTCCGGTTGAGGTCGCGCTGACTCCGCTGCAGTTCCCGGAAGGGACGCGGGTTCTTGCGACTGTGGTCGATATTTCTATTCAGAAGCAGATTCAGGCGAGTCTTATTAAAGCTTTAAAAGAAAAGACGTCGCTCCTGAATGAGGTTCACCACCGTGTGAAAAATAACCTTCAGGTGGTATCCAGTTTATTGAGCCTTCAGGCTCGCAGCGTACCCGAGGAGCTAGTGGGCGCATTTCTTGAAAGTCAGGGTCGGGTCAAAGCGATGGCACTGATGCATCAACAACTTTACGAGCACAAAACCTACGAAAGCATTGGTGCGTCAAAGTACAGTAGCGAGTTGGTTTCCCTTATTACGCGCAGTCATACCAACGGTGCCAGCCAGAATATTGAAACTGTGCTAGTACCGCCCAACGAGGAGGTTTTCCTGACAATGGATCAGGCGCTACCTTTTGGCTTGTTGCTTAATGAGCTTGTAACAAACTCAATCAAGCATGCATTTACAGAACAGAACGAGGGCGAAATACGAATTTCAATGTCACAAGATAGTGATATGAATATTGTGGTTGTCGAGGATAACGGAAAAGGTATCGATGAAAGTATTGAACTCGGCAAAACTACCTCACTGGGTTTTCAGCTTATTCCTGGGTTAGTGGAGCAGCTGGATGGAGAAATAGCCTTGATAAGAGATCATGGAGCGCGCTATGAAATACGTTTTCGCAAACAGGAGGTTGAGGGATGAGTGGCGAAAAGATACTGATCACGGAAGATGAGCGAATCACAGCGCTCGATTTGAAAATGACATTGGAAAAGTTGGGCTATCTGGTGGTTGGTAGTGTGGCGTCGGGAGAGGAGTCTATCGAGTATGCGAGACGCCTAAAGCCCGATCTGGTTTTGATGGATATTCACTTAAAAACAGCTATGATGGGTACCGAAGCTGCTCAGCTGATTTCGAAAGAACTCGATATACCAGTTATTTTCTTGAGTGCCTATTCTGATCGATCTGTGATTCGAGAAGCTGGGCAGTCGACCCCTTATGGCTATCTGATAAAGCCTTATGACGCCCGTGAGATTGATGCAACGATTCAGGTCGCACTGGCAAAACACGAGGTTGACGATGAAATAAAAAAGAGCGATATGAAACTCAAGCTTGCACTTGAGGCTGCCAATATGTCTGCCTGGGAGTGGGAGCCTGACGACAAGCGTTGCCTGGCGGACCCGGCCCCGTCAGAGGCGACAAAGTTTTCCAGTACTATCGACGATATTATTAGCCGGGTTCACCCAGGTGACCGAGAACTTCTGATCTCCTCACTTAATAACCAGGGCCAGCTTTCGCAGCAGGTTCGGTTGCAGTTCAAGGATACCGACAGCTACCATAGTGTTGACTTGTTTGCTGCGGTCGTCGCAGATAAAGAGGATCAAAAAAAGGTTGTTGGTATTGCTCGTGATGTCGAAAAAGAGGCTCGCGAAAGAGAAGAACTCCGCCAGGCCAGAGTCGTATTTGAATCAATCTCCGAAGCTATTCTGATCACTGACTCGCAACGAAGAGTCATATCCGCTAACCCTGCATTAGAGGTTATTACCGGATTTACCATTGAGGAAGTGATCGGGCGTGATCCGGATGAGTTTCTTCACGCTCGTCGTCATAAGGATCATTTTTCTCCAAAACTTCTTGAGCAAGGAAATCATTTTTGGAGTGGTGAAGTTGCATGTAATACTAAGTCTGGTGGGCGCTTTCCAGCATGGGAGCACATTGCGGGTGTATTCGACGATGATGGGATTATCACCAATTATGTGTTCACTGTCTCAGACATCGGCGAGCTTCGACGTGCTGAGAAAAATCTCCAGAGAATGGCTTTTCTGGATTCTCTGACTGGTGTCGGAAATCGGGTTCATCTGGAGCGAACACTCAGCGAATTACTTTTTTCTCAACGCCAATCTTCAGAACCTGTTGCTGTTATTTATATAGACCTTGATGGTTTCAAGCTCGTAAATGATACGTTGGGGCATGCCGAGGGCGATCGTCTTTTACAGATTATTGCCGAGCGATTCGTCAGTTCAGTAAGGGAAGATGATACGGTGACTCGCGTTGGTGGAGATGAGTTCGTTATTGTTGCGCCTCACTTCAGCGACCATGAAGGAATACGTGTCATGGCGAATAAGCTTCTCAGAGCAGTGGCAGCGCCCATTACATTGTCGCGTGAAGTCGTTGAGGTGTCAGCCAGTATTGGTATTGCTATTTCAGGCGGGGAACTCATTACCCATGAAGATGTTATCACTGCGGCTGATACAGCACTGATGCATGCCAAAAACGCCGGTAAGAGTTGTTTTAAGTTCTATGACTTCGAGCTAGCTATGGTTTCTGTGGAGAGGAATCGCATCGAACGGAACATAAAAGGTGCGTTAAATAGCAACGAGATATGTGTCGAGTTTCAGCCGCTTGTTGATGTTGTAAATAATCGTGTTTATGGTGCCGAAGCTCTGTGTCGTTGGTACAGCCATGATCTCGGCATGATCCCGCCTGAGCGGTTTATTCCTATTGCTGAACAGAGCAATGTGATACTGGAATTGGGGAGAAAGGTATTAATCGAGAGTTTAACCCAACTGAATCAATGGCGACAGCAAGGACTGAATGGTCTTGTTGTTTCGGTCAATGTTTCTGCACGGCAGCTATCGGATAAGAATTTCCCATCAATTATCAGTGACCTTTTAAAGGAGCATGACGTGCCGGCAGATCGGGTTGAATTAGAGGTAACAGAGACTTCGATTCAGAATAACAAGCATGCTAAGCAGCAGCTTGATCAGTTGCGAGCCTTGGGAATACGCCTTGCTATCGATGACTTCGGTACAGGGTACTCATCTCTTAGCCGACTCAAATCTTTGCCCTTTGATCGTGTTAAAATTGATCGTAGTTTTGTGATGGACCTGCCCAATAGCGAGAGCGATATAGAAATTTGCAAAGCCATCTTTGCGTTGTGTGGTGTGCTGGGGATGAACGTCACGGCAGAAGGGATTGAGAACGAAAGTCAGCTTGATACACTCCGTCATATGGGATGTGGATGCGGTCAGGGCTTTTTGTTTGGGCGTTCCATGCCATCACTGAGGTTTGTAGAGTGGGTAAAAGGTTTCGACTTAAATAACGGCTGAACTATCAGTTGTCTGGCGCTAGAATAAATAAAACCTCTGAATATACAGAGGGCGATGACAACCGGAGCCGTTAAAATGAAGACACATCAGGCCGGCCTGTTCGAAGAGCCGGGTCGTAGCAGTCAGTACCTCGAATATCAATTCCGTTCGGCATCAAATGCCGAGTTGCGCAAGGCCTTGTCTCAGGCGGTGAAGCCTGTCGATGGCGCCCATATTCTTGTTGCCTTTAATCAAGCTAGCTGGCAGCGATTAGGTCCGGGCTGGTCTCCTGGTGGCTTATGTGATTTTACTGCTCAGTATTCTGCAAAAGGGCATGTTATGCCTGCTTCGCAACGGGATATGTTTATCTGGGTGGTTGGCGAAGATCGCGGCGATGTTATGAATGCCGTTGTGCAGGTGACTGAAGCATTGAGCGGTATCGCAGATCTGGAGCTGGATCTTGATGGCTATAAAACCCGCGATGCACGAATTCTTACTGGCTTTGTCGATGGTACAGGTAACCCTGGAACGGTAGAGAAAAAGCGTGCTGCGGCACTCATTCCTGAAGGTCAGTCGGGAGAGGGCGGTTCTTTTGTTCTGGGTCAGAAGTGGACGCACCGGCTGCAGGAATTCCTCAGCCTCAGTGTTACTGCTCAAGAAAACGTCATAGGTCGTACCAAAGAGACGAATATTGAGTTGGAGGGTACGGCGCTTCCTCCTGAATCACACGTGGGACGCACGGATATTGATGTTGATGATGTCCCAATGAAAATGTACCGACGAGGAACTCCGTACGGCGGTGGCCAGGATAAAGGACTTTATTTTCTGGCATTTGCCTGTGATATGGACCGCTTTGTTAACGTTATTAATAGCATGCTGGGCAAAGATGATGGCATTACAGATGCCATGATGGACTTCAGTGATGCTCTGACGGGTTCTTACTGGTTTATGCCGTCGCAGGAAGATCTTGCAGCTGCTCTTGCGGGGTAACTCGAAGAGATTGGATTCCCGCCTCCGCGGGAATGACAGATCAGATGGATTCCCGCCTTCGTGGGAATGACAAATGAGCCTTCGCGGTAATGACAGATGTTGCTGTAATGACCGTATCTCAGTCATCTCCACGAAGGTGGAGATCCATTATGCAAGACAAACCGGTCGTCTTTAGCTGCCGACCGGCGTCCCCCACAGGTCGTACTCATCAGAATGCTCGATATCCACCTCAATAAAATCACCGGGCTGACAATCGAAGAATTCGTTCAGGTAAACCATGCCATCAATATTCGGCGCATCGGCGATTGAGCGGCCAATCGCGCCTTCTTCGTCGACTTCATCAATAAGCACTGTCATGCGACTACCAACGCGACGCGCAAGCTTGCGTGTGCTGATTTCCTGAGCCTTTTCCATAAAGCGATCGTGACGCTCCTGCTGGATGTCCTCTGGCACATGATCTGGCAGGTCGTTGGCTTTAGCGCCTTCAACCGGGCTGTATTTGAAGCAGCCAACGCGATCGAGTTCAGCCTCTTCAAGCCAGTCGAGGAGCATCTGGAAGTCTTCTTCTGTTTCGCCGGGGAAGCCAACAACGAAAGTCGAGCGCAATACCAGCTCAGGGCAGATTTCACGCCATTTCTTGATGCGTGCCAAAGTGTTCTCTGCGTGAGCAGGGCGTTTCATCAGTTTCAGAATACGTGGGCTGGCATGTTGGAAGGGGATATCCAGGTACGGAAGTATCTTCCCGTCTGCCATCAGTGGAATCACGTCATCAACATGCGGGTATGGATAGACGTAGTGCAGGCGAACCCAAACGCCCATCTTGCCGAGCTCTTCACAGAGATCGAGCATCTTGGTTTTAACTGGTTTGCCATCCCAGAAGCCGGTGCGGTATTTCAGGTCGACACCGTAGGCTGAAGTGTCCTGAGAGATCACGAGAAGTTCTTTGGTACCAGCGTCGACCAGTCGTTTAGCCTCTTCCAGTACGTCTCCGATAGGACGGCTGACATGCTTTCCGCGCATGTCCGGAATAATGCAGAAAGTGCAGCTGTGGTTACAGCCCTCTGAGATTTTCAGGTAGGAGTAGTGACGTGGCGTCAGTTTCACGCCCTGAGGCGGAACCAGGTCGGTAAAGGGGTTATGCTCAGTCTGCTTGGGTGACCATTCATGTACGGCGGTCATCACTTCTTCATAGGCCTGAGGGCCCGTTACCGCGAGCACTCCCGGGTTCTTTTCTTTGATAAGCTCGGCGTCGGCGCCTTTGCCCATGCAGCCTGTCACGATGACCCGGCCGTTCTCGTTCATGGCTTCGTTAATGGCGTCCAGCGATTCCTGCTTTGCAGCATCGATAAAACCACAGGTATTCACTACCACGACATCTGCATTGTCGTATTGATTGACGACGTCATAGCCATCAAGTTTGAGTTGGGTCAGGATGCGCTCAGAATCCACCAGCGCTTTCGGGCAGCCAAGACTGACAAATCCTACTTTGCCGCTGCTTGGAATTGCATCGCCTTCACCGACACTTGGGTTTGAGGGTTGGTCTGTCATGGTGGGTACCTTCGCCGCCGGGGATAATTTTCTCAGGGCGGCGATTGTACCTGATATGTGCAGGGCTTTTTAGTGCGGAGCTTTCGAAGTTTGTATCGTGTCCTGGGTGTGAGAAAGCTCAGTACAGTTACGGCCATTCTCTTTAGCTCGGTACAATGCGTCGTCTGCTCGCTTGAGAAGGCCATTGAAGTTTTCGTCATGCTCTGAAAGCTCCGCAGCACCAATGCTCACTGTTACCGGAATCGCTGATGGTATAAGTTCCGAAATTTGGTGGCGTATCACTTCGGCTTTGTAGTGCGCTTGGTTAAGTGAGCAGGGTTCCATCAATACAATAAACTCTTCGCCACCGAAGCGCGCAACGGTATCTTCCGTACGACATTGACGTTGAAGGAAGATGGCAACCTGCTCCAGGATCTGATCACCGACAATATGACCGTGAGTGTCATTAATTTTTTTGAAGTGGTCCAGATCAATAATTAGTGTTGTCATAGGGGTGTTGTGGCGGCGAGCGCGTGCAATCCGCTGATCAGCCATCTCTAACATGTAGTGTCGGTTATAAAGACCAGTTAGCTGGTCGTGCATGGCCAGCTGAAGAAGTCGATCTTGTTGGCGCTTCAGAGTGATGTGAGTATCAACACGCGCTGACAGAATCACCGGGCGTATCGGTTTTGTGATGTAATCAACGGCACCGATACGCAGACCCAGCTCTTCGTCTTCGATATTGTCGCGACCAGTAACAAAGATAATTGGGATGTCACGTGTCTCGCTCATGTCCTTGAGCTCGCGGCAGGTTTCGTAACCAGAGATCCCAGGCATTTCTATATCCAACAGAATCAGGTCAGGTTTGTGCTTCAGCGCCATGTCCAGGCACTGCTGTCCGCTTGTCGCTGTTTTTACTCGGTAGCGTTCCTGAAGTACAGCGGCCATAACACGTATATTCGACGGGGAGTCATCGACGAGTAAAACGGTGGATAGCGGAATGTCATTAGGCATTTTTATTGCTCTCGGTTATCTGCTGAAGCAGTGATTTAATCCTAGACTGAGCTTTTGCGTTTTCAAATGCGGTGATTTCGTGTGCAAGCTGCCCCAGTTCTGCTTCGTAATACGCATTCCCAAGGGGTTTAAGCATGAATTCCAGACTCTTCTGACTAATGTAGTCGTTTTGTTCCAAAGCGTGATTTATTGCAATTAGTTGTTCTCTAAGGCCAATAAGTGGCGTCGGCGTTTTGGCATTGTTAGTGTTTTCCAGCAGTTCTGTCAGCCGCGCTGTTTCTTCATGCAACTCGTCAAGCAACTGTCCGGCAGTGCTGGTGTTGCCAGTGCGGATATCCTGATCCAGCTTGGAGGCGACTTTCTGTAGGGCAACGAGCCCGAGATTGCCTGCGACGCCTTTGAGGTTGTGTGCTACCTCTCTGAGTGCGTCATAGCGTCCGCCATCGAGGAGCTGTGTCATTTCAGACAAGCGCACAGGTTGTTCACTGCGGAACATATCGATTAACTGATTGAGCAGTTTCTCGTTGCCGACAACGCGTTTAAGCGCCTGCTGGCGATCCCAGATGGTCTCGCCGACCTGTGGTTGACTTCTGATGACTACAGCTTCACTCACCGACGAGTCATGATTCATCTGATCTGTCAGTAACCAGCGCTCGAGCATTGAAGTCAGTAAGCCAGGATCAACGGGTTTGGCCAGGTAGTCGTTCATGCCTGACGCGAGACACCTCTCTTTATCGCCAGTCATTGCGTGTGCTGTCATAGCAATGACAGGCGTACTCTGATGCTGGTCGCCAGCTCGCCCGTGGCGCAATGCCCGTGTTGCTTGGTAGCCATCCATGACGGGCATCTGGCAGTCCATAAGAATCAGGTCAAAAGGAGACTCTTCGGAGCTTATTTTCTGAATAGCTTCATCGCCATTTTCTGTCACCACGACTTTGATACCGAGCGCGGTGAGCATTTCTTCTGCAACCAGTTGATTTACCCGGTTGTCTTCGACCAATAGTACCCGTTTGTTACGGAAGGAAGGCTTATCGCGTTTTGGGTCTGAACCTTCAGTCTGGCCGAACTCTTTACGCGTGTGGAAATACTCGACGAGATTAAGCACGTTCAGCGGCTTTAACACGTGCCCGTGAAGTCTGCCGGATTCGAGCACTCGCTCAGATTGGCGGAAGCTGACTGGCACCATCAACACTCTGAGCGCCGTATCCATCGCCGGTAGTTGAGCGAGTGCTTCTGAGCTGTCTCTCCAGTCTTCACCAGGAATATTGCTGCTAAGAATGAGAAGATCGACGCTGTCGGGGTCGCCTATCAGTATTTCAGAGGCATCTGCGGTAGAACCTACCGCATCCACTCTGGCACCCAGAGCTTCGAGGTTCTGGCGGGTAATCTCACGGGATTTCGGGTTGTTAATAATCGCCAGCACACGAGTGCCGTTAAGGCCTGGAAGTGGTGTCGCTTCAGGGGCAATATCGAGTTGTAAGGTGGCGGTAAACTCACTGCCCTTATTTGGGGTGCTTTGAACAGAAACTGAACCATTCATGAGTTCACACAGGTTTTTAACGATAGCGAGCCCAAGCCCACTGCCGCCAAACTCTCTCGTGGTGGAGGAATCCACTTGGTTGAAGGCATTAAAAAGATTGACCCGCTTGGTTTCTTCAATGCCTATGCCGGTGTCTTTTACTTTGATCAACAGTTGCCATTTATCATCAACCAGGAGTTGTTCCATAGAAACAGTGACTTCTCCTTCATTGGTGAATTTAATGGCGTTACTGAGAAGGTTAATCAGTATCTGGCGGACGCGCCCAGGGTCGCCGACCACGGTATTGGTGTGCAGCTTCGATGTATCGACCAATAGCTCCACGGCTTTTGTTTCGGCCTGGCTGGCCAGCGATTCTGTAGCAGCTGTCAGGACACCGTTAAGCTCAAATTCAATGGATTCAAGTTCAAGCTTATTGGCCTCGATTTTTGAAAAGTCGAGGATGTCATTAATCAGAGCCAGCAGAGATTGGGCACTGTTCTGCGCAATGCGTATCCGGTTAAGTTGATCATCGGTTAACGGGGTATCTTTGAGGAGGTTGAGCATACCAAGAACGCCGTTCATTGGCGTGCGGATCTCATGACTCATGGTCGCCAGGAAATCGCTTTTGGTGCGTGCTGCGCTTTCTGCCTCCCGCTTCGCGGCCATTAATGCAAGCTCATTCTCTTTCTGCTGGGTCACATCGCTGGTCATACCGACAATCCGGGAGCCCTGAGTATGTTCGTCGTCAAGAATGACAGCAGCCGTTCGAACGTGACGCTCTTTTCCATCCGCGCGCACGATTCTGAATTCGTAGTCGAAAGGTTTGCTGTGCCGAATAGCGTCTTTGAGGCGTGTGACAACCCAGTCGTGGTCTTCCGGGTGAATGTACGATTCCCATTCCTTTATACTGGGAGGCACAACGTCAGGGTCTATACCGTACAGTTCCCGCATTCCGCTATCCCAAGCCATCTCCCCGGTAGAGAGATTGTGCTCCCAGATTGAGATACCTGCGGATTCCGTCGCCAGCTGAATGCGCTGATGACTGATATTGATTTCGGTCTGTGTGAGCTTGTTCTCTGTGATGTCGAGATGGGTACCGATCATGCGCAGTGGCTTTCCGTCATCGTCCCATTCAACGACTCGACCCGTGTCGTGGACCCAGATCCAATGGCCATCCTTGTGCTTCATTCTGGCTTCGCATTCATAGCGATCCAGTGTGCCTTCCCAGTGCTGCTGAAGAAGCTTGCCTGACCGCTCCAGATCATCTGGGTGGCAAGCGTCGAGCCAGGTGTCGATAGATACTGGTGCCAACTCGTCGAGCGTGTAGCCAATAATATTGGCCCACCGTTCACTGAAGGAGGTTTCTCCTGTCTTGATGTTCCAGTCCCAGAAACCGACCGCGGTTGACTCAATCATCAGCTGGCTGCGCTGGGCTTCCTCACGCTTCTCCGCTTCCTGTTCACGTTCTTCAGTGATGTCCTGAAATGATCCGAGTAGGCGAGTGCAGGTCCCATCGACCATCACGGGTGTACCCAGTGCGCGGGCCCATATCCGTCGGCCTTTGGCGGTTTTCAGTGGTAGCTCAAGATCCCAGTTCTGGCCTTTCTCTATGGCGTCTGCAATGGCGATACGCAGACTCTCTTTGGCTTCATCGCCGTCGTAGAAATCGATGCCGTTTTTAACGGTAGGGACAAAATCATCATCAACTTCATGAATCAGGCGCGTGACCGGCGTCCAATAGAGGTTTTCTGTTTTGAGGTCGAGCTCCCAGCCGCCAATACGCGCTTGCTTACTGACGGCATCCAGTAACAGACGCTGACGTTCCAGCGCATTGTCGGTTTCTTCCCGTGCGAGTTCGTCCCCGATCCACTTCGCGAACAGTTGTATGAGTTCAATCTCGCCGGTGCTGAATGCCCGTGAGCGCGGTTCTGGCCCTGAAAAATTGATTGTGCCGTAGAGCTTGTCCTTCAGAAACAGTGGGGCAGCAAGGTACGACTCAAGACCAAAATTGGCGTAAGCGGGGTGATGCTGTGTTTCGCTGTCGCCAACATGATGATGCGCGACAGCACAGCAACCGCCTATGGTTTCAGAGCAGTAGGTATTGCCCAGTTCAAAGCTGTCACCTGGCTTAAGTGCATTATCAGGGTTCAGGGTGAAACGAACCGTGTAGTGCTCATCACTGATGTGACTGATGATGCCTATGGGTAGGTTGAATATCTCGCAGCCCAGACGAAGAATTCGCTCTGCCTTTGTGTTGATGGTTGCCTGGCGGTCAGAGGTAATCTCATGCAAGCGGCGCATGGCGTCCAGGGTGCGGTGTTGGTCTGTGACATCGGTGCGCAATGCGACGTAGCCCGTTATGTCGCCTTGTTCATCTCGCTGGGTCGAAATGGTGGTTTCTACCCAGTAAAGCTCGCCGGTCTTAGTACGATTGCAGATCTCGCCACGCCATATGCCTTTATCAGCAAGTGTTTCGAACATTTCTTCGAAAAACTGGCTACTGTGATGGCCTGAGTTGACGATGTGGTGTGTACGGCCAATTAACTCCTCGCGCTCATAGCCGCTGATGTCGCAGAACAGATCATTCACGTATTGGATGCGGCCTTGTTTGTCAGTAAAGGCTACGATCGCGTGCTGATCCAGAGCGTAGTTTTGTAAAAGCCAGTGATCACCTGAAGGGGCTTCGGGGATACTGGGGGTGGGCTGAGGCATGCCTGCTCCGTGGTAGAAAGTACAATCCGCTTTAAAGTATAGTCACTCCACAGGTTAGCGCAGGGCGAATCCGGGCCTTTTCGCCATCATTTCTGATAACAAGGAGTCTTAATATGCGTGGTTTTTTATTACTGGTCGGTATGGTCGTGTTTTCGGCTGCCCTGCCGGTACACGCGGGGAAGGTTTATGTCTGTAAATCAGCAGCGGGAGAGACCCTGTTTTCACAGACGCCATGCCCGTCAGAATACTCGGTGAAGGAAGAACGCCAGGTTGATACCAGCAAGCCATCGCGAGGCGCCTCCGAAGCCGAGTTGCAAGGTATGGCTGATGAGTTATCCCGTAGTAACGACCGGATTCGTGTGCAGCGTGATCTGAAAAATGCGAAGAAAAAGCTTACAGATCTTCAGAATGAACGCGAGCGCATGATCAAAGAAAAATCTGAGCTGGCTAAGTCTCTTGCAGGCCCGAATGCCCGTAACCGGGCCCAGGCGATCGTTGATGAGATGAAAACCGGCGCAGACCGTTATAACGAGCAGATACGCCAGCAACGAGAGAATATCTCCGGACTCGAAAAACGGTTGTCGGAAATCAATCAGGCGTCTGACTCTGCTAAACAGGAGCGCGACCGCTCTCAAATGGCGATCTGAGTCAATGCCTGAACGTCCTCTTGTCTGGCTGCTGTCAGCATATCGTTCCGAAAGCCACGCCAGTTGGGTTAACTGGCTCTCGAATCAGCAGGACCTCCCTGTACGGCTTCGAATTTTCGAGCTTCCTGGCCGCTACTTCCGCTGGCGTATCCGGGGCAACCCTCTCTCCTGGATGGCAGAGTTCCGGGACGCGCTCCGGCAAGAATGCCCTCATCATATTCTCGCAACATCCATGGTGGATATTGCCACCATCAAAGGGCTGCACCCAGAACTCGCAGGTACTACTGTGACGCTGTATTTTCACGAAAATCAGTTTGCTTACCCGGTGGGTGACCGTCAGCACTCGTCGATTGACCCTCAGATGGTTCAGTTGTACGGGGCCTTGGCCTCTGAGCGTTGTTTGTTTAATTCGCGCTTTAATCTCGAGTCTATGTTGCAAGGAGTCGCAGAGCTTCTGCGTAAGTTACCGGACGCCGTCCCCGACAATGTTGTTGATCAGTTACGAGCGAAGAGCTCGGTTTTACCTGTCCCTGTCGATACAGTAAATATCGATACGACTGCAGAGAAAATAGACTCGGCGCCTGTGATTCTCTGGAATCACCGCTGGGAATATGACAAACGGCCCGATCGTTTCGAGGCGTTGCTTGATGCGGTCGCGTCACGAGATATCGATTTTCAGCTGGCATTGTTGGGCCCAAGGCCCAGCAAAGTGCCAGTGGAACTGTCGCGCATACGTACACGCTATGCGGATTGCATCATTGCCGACGGTATGGTCCCGCGCGTTGAATATGAAGCGTTACTGAGGCGCGCTCGGGTGGTTGTCAGCACCGCAGATCATGAGTTTCAGGGGCTGTCGATG
>Ga0255776_10003613_pt1 | contig 16604 bp, 15 predicted proteins | sample 071ome_19_FD_179974 | JGI IMG/M metagenome (GOLD analysis project Ga0255776, IMG submission 179974) | Coastal salt marsh microbial communities from the Groves Creek Marsh, Skidaway Island, Georgia - 071413AT metaG (version 2) | ecosystem: Environmental > Aquatic > Marine > Intertidal zone >... | reverse complement strand
AGCCGACTTTTTAAACCCTGTAACCATCCCCTGAATCAAACCTTCTTTTTTTACAAACTGATGGAACAACACCGCAAGAATATGCAGCACAACAACACCCAGAAGAAGATTAAATGATATTTCGTGGAGCTCAGTGAGCAACAGGCTGGTGTCGTAATTCACCCACGAGAACAAAGGCCCTTCAAATAAGACATCGTCGGTGGCAAACAAACCAGAAATCACCTGAAAACCAACGAGCCCCAGCAAACCGATCACCGCCAGTGCGCCCAGCGGATTATGACTGAGGTATTGAGACTCACGCCCCCTGAGAAGATCTATCGCATATCTCAGCGTCGCTTTGGGCGACCGGATAAAGTGACTGAATCTGACATAAGCAGGCCCAGCAAGGCCCCACAGCACGCGGAAAATAATCAGCCCGAGTGCCGCCAGCCCGAAGGTCTCATGCCGGTCCATCCAGCCCTGCTCTACACTCAGCCAGGCACCTGCCAGAGAAACCACCAGCCCCCAGTGGAATATGCGGGTGAATATATCCCATACATGGTTTTTTTCAGACATGAGCCCGACTCCTGCTCCGTAGAACTGAATGAGTAAAAAATGCTGACGACTTCAAATTTTTAACGAATATTTCTCGAGTATTCTACGGCAGAGCTGACAGAGCTATCGTACATAACTATAAATAAGTGTCAGGGCTGGAGTTATAGAAAGTCCGTAGAAACCGACCTTACAGCCTGTTCGTCGCTCAAATATTAACGTAGAGTGATTCTGCGCATCAGATACCGAAGGAGAATGGTATGACATGGATGATAACAGGTGCGGGTGGCCAGGTAGGCCAGTGCTTGCAGCAACAACTCAGAGAATCGCGACGCCGTATCATAGCGCTCAGTCACAATGCATTAGACATGACCAACGACAAGCTGATGACTCGCGTCCTTAACGCCAGCAAGCCACAAGTGGTCTTTAATTGCGCAGCCTACACTCATCTGGATAAAGCCGAGCAAGAGCCTGAACGCGCGTGGAGCGTAAACGCTCATGCACCTTCAGCGCTGGCGCGCTGGTGCAACGACAATGACGCCTGGTTGATTCATTTATCGTCAGACTATGTTTTTTCAGGCTGGATGGCTGACGCTTACTCCGAGAGTGCCTTACCCTGTCCTTTGTCTGAGTATGGACGAAGTAAACTGGCCGGAGAACAGGCCGTGATGGAAACCTGCGCAAAAGCCATTGTCATACGTACTGGCTGGCTATTCAGTCAGTTTGGAAAAAACCCACTCAACGATTTGTTAACCAACGCCCGTAAATCACACAAAGTAGACGTCGCCAGTGACGCCTATGTTTCTCCAACACCCGCGGTCGCACTAGCAGAAGTCATGGTGCAGATTGCCAACCTGGCCGAGCAAGGGCGCATTCCACGAGGTAGGTACCACTTTGCAGGCACTCCGACGGCAAGCACGTATCTTTTTGCAAGTGAGGCTCTGCGGCAGGCTCATAAGTTCGGATTGATCGATGAAGACTGCTGCCTGGTACCTAAACCGATTAATCAGGCAGGCTCGGGGGCAACGAGGCCGCATAACTCCGCGTTGATATCGCAAAAATTACCTGAATTGGGAATTTATCCCCCCGACTGGCGCACCGAACTTTCAACCTGCCTGGAAGCGATGAAGGCACGACAGGGCCTGGACGATTCCGAACTCTGTCAGGCCTTCGCCTCATAGACAACAAAGCTGTAGCTATACGGGTTAGGGCCCTCGGCGGCGAAGTCTTCGCGAGCGACTTCCTGCCAACGGCTCTTGTCGTATTCAGGGAAAAAAGCATCCCCTTGAACGTCTGCATGTACTTCGGTCAGATACAGTCGATCCGTATAAGGCAGTGATAGCGCATAAATTTCTGCACCGCCCATGATCATAGCTTCATCCTGACCGTCGATCAGACATACGCTCTCCGCAAGCTCTTTTGCCGCTTCGACGCTGTTTACCACTTTCACGCCTTCGGGTTGGTAGTCGGCTTGACGGGTAATCACGATATTCGTACGTCCGGGGAGCGGCTTACCAATGCTCTCGTACGTCTTGCGCCCCATAATCACCGGCTTACCCATGGTGGTCTGCTTAAAATATTTCAGGTCGTTCGGCAAGTACCAGGGCAGTGAGTTATTGCGGCCAATCACACCATTTTCGGCAACCGCCACTATCATAGAGAGCTTCACAGAATAATCTCATCACTAAAAATCAGCGTCTATGATAACGATGCCGCACCATATTGTCAGGCGCAGCGCGCTACAAAGTCAGGGACTCTGTCAGCTGCGAGAGGCCTCGAAAATAAATATCCCTGACATTCATCGCAGCCTAGTCCAGCCAGGCGCGATTGCGTTGCTTCATGCTCGACACCTTCGGCAATTACTTTAAGTTTGAGACTGTGAGCAAGGTGAATCATGGAGCCTGCGATCGCATCATCGTCACTGCTGGTTCCGACGGATTTAATAAAGGCGCGATCAATTTTGAGGTAATCAATGGGGAGCGTACGTAAATTCGCAAACGATGAATAGCCGGTGCCGAAGTCATCGATGGCGATAGCGATATTCTCAAATCGTAAGCGCGCGAGTGTGTCCGCTGTACGGTCGCTTCCCTCCATAATCATGGCCTCAGTAATTTCCAGCGTGAGATGTTTACCAGCAAGTCCAATTTCATCAAGAATACCGAGTATCTGATCGGCAAGATCGGGTTGAAAGAATTGTCGGGACGTCAGGTTCACGGAGACTCTGGCATCGCCGGGCATTAACCCATCATCAAGCCACTGCCGGAACTGCTGGCAGGCACTTTCAAGCGCCCACATTCCGAATTTTTCGATCAGGCCGGTGGTTTCCAGCACCGGAATAAACTGCTCTGGAGGCACTTCGCCAAACACAGGGTGATTCCAACGCATCAGGGCCTCCACACCATATATTCGCTGCCCATCAATACTCATTTGCGGCTGATACTCCATGGATATCTGGCGATTATCCAATGCATGATATATCGCTTTCTCAAGCCCTCCACGAATCCGATCTTCAGCGGATCGTGCGCTATAAATAACGTAGCTGTTCTGACCTATCTGCTTCGCACCCGACAATACCTGCTCGGCATGCAGAATAAGGTTACCGGCATCGTGATCGGCTTCGCCAGCAAACGCGGCACCGATGCTGCCAGAAAGTTGTATTTTCTCTCCCTGAAAGACAACAGGGGCGTCGAGTTGTGCACTGACCTTTTCACAGACCTGAATGAGATTACGTGTCTGACGAAGGTTTTCGGCGATCAGCGCAAAAGTGTTTCCGCCAATCCGGGCAAGGGTATCGGACTTGCGGGTGACGGAGCGGAGTCGATGAGTCAGTTCGGCCAGTACGGCATCCCCAGCTGAATGACTGAACGATTCACTCAGCCGATGAAAATGATCCAGGTCCAGAATGACCAACCCCATCGGCTGCTTGCTGCGCTTGTGTGCTTCCAGTGAATGCTCCAGGCGATCCTGAAATAAATAACGGTTAGGCAACCCGGTGAGGGGATCGAGATAACGATTCGAACGCAGAGAGCACTCGCGGGTCTTTCGTGTTGCAGCAGTGCGGATGGCAGGAATCAGCTCGGCGGGATTAGTCACCACTTCCTGAGCACCCAACTCCAGTAATCGCTCCATACGCATATCCGGAAAATTGAGAATCACGACCAGCGGAGCCTCTGGCAGGGCCTGCGTTGTGTAATCGAGAATCTGAGCCAGTCGGTCACTGTAGGTCGATGCGTGGAGCACAATGACGCCTTCCGACTCCATCCAGCTTTCGGCGAGTGATTTTCCGTCCTCACACAGATAAACCCGAACGGCGCTTGGCAGAGCCGGTTCGGCATCATCAATGGAGTGCCAGAAAACGATTGGGGTTTCGAATTTAACGGGTTTAATAAAGGCCACTACAGAATCTCCCTGTGATGTATACAGAGAGTGTAGAAGGCCTCCCGGTATTAGCCCGGGAGAAACACAAAAGTCAGGCGTCAGTTCTCAGACGAAAAACAGCGACGAAAAACAGGCGCCTTGTCGCAGCAGAATATCAGACAGCCACCGGCGCCTTGATATGAGGGTGTGACTCGTAGCCTTCGATCACAAAGTCTTCAAACTTGTAATCGAAAATGCTTTCAGGCTTGCGCTCGATTACCAGCTTTGGCAGCGGCAGCGGCTCGCGGCTTAACTGCAGATCTGTTTGCTCAAGATGGTTGGAATACAAGTGTACATCCCCTCCCGTCCAGACAAAGTCTCCCACTTCCAGATCACATTGCTGAGCCATCATATGCAGCAGAAGAGCGTAGCTGGCAATATTGAATGGGACGCCCAAGAAGATGTCGGCGCTGCGCTGATAAAGCTGGCAGGAAAGTTTGCCATCAGCAACATAGAACTGGAAAAAAGCGTGGCAAGGCGGTAACGCCATATTTTCAATTTCACCAACATTCCAGGCGCTGACGATCAGGCGACGCGAGTCAGGATTGTTCTTAATCTGTTCGACGATCTGAGTAATCTGATCGACATGGCGACCATCCGCTGTCGGCCAGCTACGCCACTGCGAACCGTAAACCGGCCCGAGATTCCCCTCGTCGTCAGCCCACTCATCCCAGATAGAAACGCCGTTCTCTTTCAGGTAGCTGATATTGGTATCGCCACTCAGAAACCAGAGCAGCTCATGGATAATGGAACGCAGGTGCAGCTTCTTAGTGGTGACCAGCGGAAAGCCTTCACTGAGATCAAAGCGCATCTGATATCCGAAACAGCTATACGTACCCGTTCCTGTGCGGTCTTCTTTAAATACACCGTGTTCGCGCACGTGACGCATCAGATCGAGGTATTGTTTCATGCTTTCTTAGCTCCGCTGTTTGTGCCGTTACGGTAGGCCCAGACCAATAAAATGAGACCAAATACGATCATTGGCAGGCTCAACATCTGCCCGCGGGTCATCCATCCGAACATATCAAAGCCGATGTGCGCGTCCGGCTCCCGGAAAAATTCAGCAATGGTACGGAAAACCCCATAACCAATCAGAAACATCGCACTGACCGCTTTCTGCGGACGCGGGCGCGACGAGTAAAACCAGAGAATAACAAACAGCAGTAAGCCTTCCAAACCCGCCTGATAAAGCTGCGAGGGATGACGAGCAAACTCGTCGGCACGCGGAAATACCATCGCCCAAGGCACATGTTCAGGATCAGCAACACGCCCCCATAACTCACCACCAATGAAGTTACCAATACGACCGAACATCAGCCCGAGGGGGACAAAAGGCGCACCGAAGTCGCCGACGTCAAAGAAGCTTTTCTTGTGGATTTTACAGAAGATAAGAATAGCGGTCAGAACGCCCAATAAGCCGCCATGAAACGACATGCCTCCTTCCCAGACACGGAACAACCAAAGCGGGTCTTCAAGAAACTGCGGGAAGTTATAAAACAGCACATAGCCCATGCGTCCGCCAATCACGACCCCCATGGCACCGTAGAAAATAAGGTCCGAGACCTGCTGTGTGGTCCAGCCGCTACCGGGCTGTTTAGCGCGCCATGTTGCCAGCAGGTATGCCGACGCAAATGCAGCAAGATACATCAGGCCGTACCAATGTACTTTGATAAAACCGAGTTCGAACGCGACTGGATTGATATCCGGATAAGTCAGCATGGTACTTCCCTGACAGTAAAACAGTTAAAAGAAAATAAAGCGGATTCCGACGACGCAGAGTAACACAGCAAACAGCTTTTTCAGCAGCGCCGCATCCAGCTTGTGCGCCAGACGAGCCCCGACCTGAGCACAGGGTACACTAGTCAATGCAATACCAAGAACCGCAGGCCAGTAGACGAATCCAGTGGACCACTGCGGCAAGAGATCATTCCCGTGTCCCGCAATCATATTGGTGACAGCCCCGGTCAGTGCGATTGGGATACCGCATGCTGCCGACGTCGCCACAGCCTGACGCATACTGAAGCGCATCCATGACAAATAGGGGACAGTAAAGGTACCGCCGCCGATGCCAAACCAAGAGGAGCCAAAACCTACAACGCCACCAGCACTTATAAGGCCAGCAACAGAGGGGCGCTCTCCCTTGCCCGGAGGCTCCCAGCCAGTAAACATTTTCAGTGCCAGCAACAGCGCAAAGACGCCGATAATATTCTGCAATACCGGTCCAGGGACCTCACTGATCAAAGTGACACCCGCCACTGTGCCAAGAACGATTCCTGCGGCCATGCTGCGCACCAGCGACCAATCGATCGCGCCATTGCGATGGTGCTCACGTACCGAGCTAAGCGACGTAAATACGATGGTGGCCAGAGAGGTCGCTACGGCCATATGAGTGAGCACTTCAGCAGAAACACCCTGAGCTGCGAAACTGAAAATCAACACAGGAACAATTACCATGCCCCCGCCGATTCCAAACAGTCCGGCGAGGACGCCAGCAAACGCGCCTACCAGCAAATAAAGTATAAAGGTCATACAGATCTGTTCTTCTTCGTTGTCGCGGCATTATGAAGCATTCGCGCTTGGTGTACACTGCCGCTATGTGCTTAATCGTCCTCGACTGGCAACCCGGTCAACCGCAGTGGCTGCGTCTGAGCGCCAACCGCGATGAATTCTATAAACGTCCTGCGTTGCCAATGCATTCATGGGAAAGCATCCCCGGCCTCTATGCTGGCAAAGACCTTGAGCAAGGTGGCACCTGGCTGGGTGTCAGAGATACTGGCCGCTGGGCGGCATTGACCAACGTCCGTGCACCCGGTGCTGGCCCGGATAACCCAGAATCGCGTGGCGAGCTGGTGAAAGGTTTTGTTGAATCCACCCTGTCTCCTAAGGACTGGCTCGATAGCATCGACGGCGACGCGTATGCGCCGTTCAATTTACTCGCGGGCACTGCGAGCGAACTCTGGTATCTGAGTAATTATCCGACACGTCGGCTGGAGTTACTGCAGCCCGGACGCTACAGCCTGAGTAATGCCCACCTTGATAGTGCATGGCCCAAGGCTGAACTGGCAAAAGATCAGCTGGATCAGGCTCATAGCGATCTGGCCACCCTGCTGAGTCGACGCGAACCCTGGCCAGATGAGGCACTTCCTTCGACAGGCGTGCCGATCACATGGGAGCGCCTGCTGTCCGCGCAGTTTATCATCGCACCCGGGTACGGCACCCGTTGCAGTACCGGCATTCTCGCTTCTGGAAACGACATCGATTTACAGGAAATTACCTGGGATGAACGCGGTCAGAAAACTGAAGAGAGAAGCTACAGATTAGCCATTAAAGACAGGTAGTCTGTCCGCGTTTGTTACAAACAAATACGCAAGAGTGAGAGCGAGTTCGAAAAGCACGTCCATACTTAAGCCATGACGTGTATAAAACGCAAAACACCTAATAGCCATACACACCGCGTGCCTTTGATTGTCGGCGGCTTGTGCGCGTTGCTGCTGTTTGCGGCTCTGGCTGCCAGCCTCCATACACGCCCTTTTATGCCGCCCAATGTTGCTCAAGAGCACATGGAGCATTGGCTGATCGAAGGCGCCCGTAAGGTCGCTGGTGAAGTCAGGCTCCGGCACATCCGCAACATGGAGCCCTTCTATCTCAAGCGCAACTACCAGCCCATCTGGCTGGACAGCTATCAATTGCGCCCGGAAGCACTGGAACTCATCGAATTACTCCGCGAAACCTCGGTCGACGACTGGCGCAACTATGGCTATTCGCTGGAAACCCTTGAGCGCGAGATGCGTAAACTTACCAATCTGCCCGAACAGGCGACTGCGATGGAAGTCTTGCTCACGGATGCGTTCGTGACCTACGCAGAACAAGCTCTTAACAACGAGCTGATCCCTAACGCCGACGAAAACGATCACCCAACGATGCGCAGGGTCGTACTCTCGGGCGAAGACCGCATTACCGAAGAGCAGATCATCACTCTACTGCATGAGTCTGTACGCCAGAATAAACTGGATGAGCTGCTGGCCGGCATGGCGCCTCAGCACGACGGGTATCGACGTCTGCGCGCCGAACTGAAACGCTATCGCGACATTGATCGCAGCGGCGGCTGGCGCCCGATTTCTCACGAACTGACGTTAAGCGCCGGTGAGCGCCATCCTGATGTTCCATATCTGCGCTGGCTATTGGATCAGTACGGCGATCTGCCCAAAGGCACGCTGGCCTGGTTCTTGGGCGATAAGAGCGAGAAGACTTTACGCGCCCCCGCACGGGAGAAAAATCCCGATCTGAGCAAGCCGGAATACCTGTTTGATGGGCCAATCCGTGCTGCCATCAGTAATTTTCAGGAGCGCCATAAAATTGAAAGCACGGGTGAACTGAATAAAGAAACCATCGACCGTCTGAATATTCCTCCCTACCAGACGGCCCAACGGATTGCTCTGAATATGAAACGCTGGCGACAATTACCCAGCGATCTTGGCCATCGCCACATCATGGTTAACATGGCGGATTACTCGATGCGCCTTATGAATGGCGGCTCTCCTGAGCTGGAGATGAAAGTGATCATCGGCCGTCTTGATCGCCGTACGCCGGTCATGACTGACCTTATGCGTATTATTGAGATTGCCCCGACCTGGACCGTACCTCCCCGTATTGCCAGCTCATATCTGCTGCCAAAACTTAAGCGCAACCCTGGCTACCTCAAGCAGAAAGGCTTCGATGTGTTGCAGTGGCGCAACGGTTCAGCCGTGCACGTCGCCGCTGATGAGATTAACTGGAAAAACTACAGTGCACGCAACCTGCCTTACACCTTCGTGCAACGCCCAGGGAAACTGAATGCACTCGGCACAGTGAAATTCCTGTTCCCGAATGACCAGAGTATCTACCTGCACGATACATCCAGCCCAGAGCTGTTTGAGAAAGATCAGCGCGCACTCAGTTCAGGCTGTGTCCGTGTCGAGAAGCCTCGTCTTCTGGCTGAAAAGCTGCTGCAGTCTCAGGACGGCTGGCATCGCGGACGCATCGACGAAGCGATCGATCACAACCGCACCAGCCGCATCCGTATCAAAGACCCTGTACCCGTGCACCTGATGTACTGGACGACCTGGGTCGACGACAACGGTAGCCTGCAAATCCGTGATGATGTTTATCAGCGCGACCTCATTGGTGGCACTGCTACCCACGCCAGCCTGTAACAACTACTTACACGCTGGCGCGTATTTACGAAATACAGACGTGACACTCCTGTCGTGACGAACTTACTGATGAACTGGTTCAGATTTTTTCCGTTGGACTTTTGGCATACTGACCTTTCACTGTAATCCCAATGTAACAGGAGTCAGAACATGCTGGACCGTCGCCGTTTTCTGCAACAGTTTGCCGCTGTTTCTGCTGCAGGTATGACAGGCCTCAGTACTAATGCTTACGCCGCTTCAGAATCTATTATTGATTCAGGCCCTGATCGCACTTTGAATCTGTACAATATTCACACAGGTGAAACGGTCAAAAGTACCTTCTGGTCTCAGGGACAGTTTATCGACAGCGAAATTGAAATGATCGACATGCTGGTTCGCGATTTCCGCGCGAATGACGTGATATCCATGGATCGCAAGCTGTATCAGGATCTGTACGAACTGCAGACCCGCCTCTCGCCCAATAAGCCGATGTACATCATTTCTGGCTACCGCTCGCCTAAAACCAATGCAGCTCTGCGCAATGGCTCCTCTGGTGTTGCTAAGAAGAGTCTGCACATGCAAGGCCGCGCCATTGATTTACGTATCCCGGGTGTGTCTCACAAAGAACTGCATCGTGCGGCGTTAGAATTGAGAAGTGGCGGTGTTGGTTACTACCCAGAAAGCGGGTTTGTTCATCTCGATACCGGACGGGTCCGTCGTTGGCAGGGGTAATCCTGCCGAAAGAATCTTAGTTCAGGCCGACATTCGGGCCGATAATACGTCCGAAACCGGCCTTCTCAAGCATCAACTGCAAGGTTGATGCGATGACTTCACCACTCTCCATAGTAATAACTTCTTCGAGTAGCTTTTCTGCCCATTCCCGGCTGATACCGCGCAGTACCGACTTCACTTTCGGCAAGTTAGTCGCATTCATTGACAGACAGTCATAGCCCATTGCCATCAGCAGAACAGCGCCCATAGGGTTACCCGCCAACTCACCACAGACACTGACCGGTTTACCTTCCGCTTTGGCATCATCGACAATACGCTTCAGCGCCTGAAGCACACCGGGGTGAAACGCCTGATAGAGATCAGCAACACGAGGATTGTTGCGATCGACCGCAAGCAGGTACTGCGTCAGGTCGTTACTGCCGACCGACAGGAAGTCGACCCGCTGAGCCAGATCTTTGATCTGATACACCGCCGCCGGGACTTCTACCATCACGCCGACTTCTGGCATCTCGACCTTAAACCCTTCTTCAAGGGTTTCGACATGCGCACGGTAAATCAGATGCAGCGCGGTATCCACCTCAGCCACATTACTGATCATAGGTAGCATAATGCGCAGATTGTTCAGGCCTTCACTGGCCTTCATCATGGCGCGCACCTGCACCAGGAAAATCTCAGGATGATCGAGGGTGACGCGAATGCCACGCCAGCCCAGAAACGGATTCGCTTCGTTAATCGGGAAATACGTAAGCGCCTTATCCCCGCCAATATCCAGCGTACGCATGGTCACCGGGTCTGGGCTGAAGGTTTCCAGCTGCTCGCGATAGATTTCCTGCTGCTCGCTTTCTGAAGGAAAACGATCCTTCATCATAAACGGGACTTCGGTGCGGTAAAGGCCCACACCTTCGGCGCCCCGGTCACGGCTGCGTAAAGCATCCGTAATCAGGCCGGTATTTACCCACAGCGGAATCCGGTGGCCGTCGAGTGTTTCAGCAGGTTGATGCAAAAGCCCTTCAAGATCTTCGGCAAGGGCCTGCTCTTCTTCATAAATCGCATAGTACTGCTCACGCAGCTCATCACTCGGATTCGAGAACAAGAGGCCGCGATACCCATCAACAATCAGGTCTTTGCCGTCCAGCTGAGCGTGCGGTAAATCCACCGCGCCCATGACGGTTGGAATGCCCATAGCGCGCGCCAGAATGGCCACGTGAGAGTTGGAGGAGCCTTTCACCGACACCATGGCGCGCAACTTATCCGTTGGCACTTCACCCAGCATGGCTGGCGTCAGTTCTTCACTGACCAGAATGGTATCGTCGGGGTAATCATCAGGTCGGGATGTTGCTTCGTTACCCTGCAAGTGCGCAAGGATGCGCGTGCCCAGATCAAGAATGTCTGTGGCGCGCTCACGCAGGTAGGCGTCTTCCATCATCTGGAAGTGCCCCACATATTCCATCACGACCTGACGCAAAGCACCCTGCGCCCAGTTACCTTTATTGATCGCCGTTTTAACTTCGGCACCGAGCGCATTGTCGTCCAACATGTTCAGATACACATCGAACAGGGCCATCTCTTCAGGGCGTAATTCGCCTTTGAGCTTGCCGCCCAGAGAACGAATCTCTTCCCGCGCGGCTTCTAATGCCAGATCAAAGCGCTCAAGTTCGGTATCAAGCGACTCAGGCTCTCGGTCAACAACGCCTGAAAGGTCGGCTGCCGGAGAAATAACCACACCAGTGCCGAGACCTACGCCCGGAGCACCCGGAGCACCGGTAAAGCGCGTACTCTTTTTTGGTTCAGTTGCTGTCTGAGGAATATGCAGAATATTGCCGGTCGCTTCGGCATGCGCAATAACGCCGGCCAGCTGCGCCGACATAGTGACCAGAAAGGCTTCTTCACCCGCATCAAACTGGCGACTGTCGCGCTGCTGCACCACCATCACACCCAGCAGGCGTTTGTGGTGAATGATCGGTACACCCAGGAAAGACAAAAAAGGATCTTCCCCGGTTTCTGACAAGTACTGAAAGCGGGGATGCTCGGGAGCATTATCGATGTTCAGCGGTTCCTCGCGGGTGCCTACCAGGCCGACAAGGCCCTGTGAGCCAGCAAGACTGACCTTACCCACGGCATCCTGACGCAGACCTTCGGTCGCCATCAGGACATAGCGTTTTTCGTCTGGTTCATACAGATATACTGAGCATACCTCGGTCTGCATCGCCTCGCGAATCCGGGCAACCACTACCTTGAGCGCCTCACTCAGTTCAGTAACTGAGCTGACCTCCTGTACGATACGTCTCAGTATATCGAGCATGCTTTCTGTTCTGGCCTCGCTATTAGGCTCAGTTTATCTCATTCGTTGTTATTATCTTCCGGACTCAGCCGGACTTACGTTGCAACCTTGCAATACGCGGTGCCAGCTCCGCCAGCGCGCGCCGGTATACGTCGCGCTTAAAGGCCACGACTTCACCAAGAGGGAACCAATAACTTACCCAGTTCCACCCATCAAACTCTGGGTTGCCCGTCGCTGAGAGGTTAATCTCTGATTCTTCTGCCAGCAACTTCAGCAAGTACCATTTCTGTTTCTGCCCAACACACACAGGGCGCTTGTCGCGTCTTACCATCCGCTTTGGCAGGCGGTAACGCAGCCAACCGCGGGTCGAACCGATGATCTGTACGTGCTCGGGTAAAAGACCCACTTCTTCCTGAAGCTCACGATACAGTGCTTTCTCGGGTGACTCTCCGCGTTTTATTCCCCCCTGTGGGAATTGCCAGGCATTCTGACCAATCCGACGGGCCCACAGCACCTGCCCCATTGCATTGCAGATGATGATGCCGACGTTCGGACGATACCCATGCTCGTCTATCACAATGCCATCCAACTCTATCTATTCACTCAACCTTGCCGATTTTATCGCAAAGATCAAGGGCGCACGTCGGGTGCGTAAAACATAATAAGGAAAGTATGGCTTGTTCCCGCTAGAATAGCGATCTGTTTCTGATTCATCTGCCAATACAGGGCCGGTTACCGTGGCATTAGCAATTTTCGATCTCGACCACACGCTTCTCTCTGGCGACAGCGACCACGCCTGGGGCCAGTTTCTCGTTGACCGCGGTCTGGTTGACCCTGAAGTCCACCAGCGCCGCAATGATCATTTTTACGAACAGTACAAAGCGGGCAGTCTGGATATTCATGAGTATCTCGAATTTGCGATGCGTCCTCTGACTGAATACGACGCCGATCACATGCACGCAGAACGGGATATATTCCTCAACGACCGTATTGAGCCACTGGTCAGCCAGAAGGCCAGAGACCTGATCCGCCACCACGAAGAGCGCGGAGATACCCTGCTGATCATCACAGCCACGAACGGTTTTGTGACGTACCCGATCGCTGAGCGCCTGGGCATTGAGCATATTATTGCGCCGCATCCGGAAGTCATTGATGGCCGCTATACCGGCAAAACCGTCGGCATACCGAGCTTTCAGGATGGCAAAGTAACCCGCCTGAAACGTTGGATGGAAGAGCACCAGCACGATATGCAAGGCAGCTACTTCTACAGTGACTCACACAATGATCTTCCGCTTCTGCGCCTGGTCGATCATCCGGTGGCCGTCGACCCTGATCCAACACTTCAGGCGGAAGCGGAAGCCAACGGCTGGCCAGTGATCAGCCTGCGAATAGACTGAGATCACCATAAGAAGACTGAATCAATGAAGCGCATTGCCTCCGTTCTGCTTGGATCACTGATACTTCTTTCTGCTTGCTCTGACAGCGAGCACAGCAAGCCTATGAGCAGAGAAGTCTCAAGCTTGCCAGAACCAGAGAGCCTCGCTGTTGATGAAGCCTATCCCGAGCGCCTGATTAACATCGCCTATGCTCAACTCTCCAAATCGGTAGAAGCCGCACAGGCATTGCAATCCAGCGCCGCGGCACTGCGTAAAAACGCAACGCCTGAACGTCTCGAAGAGGCCAGAGGCCACTGGCGCGCCAGTTACTCTGCTTATCTTTCATCGCTCGCAGCCTCAGATATTCCTGTGCGCGAACCCAGCGAATGGTTTGCGGCGAAGCTGACACGAAAACACCTGGCTCAACAAATAAACAGCTGGCCTATTGAACCGGGGTACATTGATTACCTTGAGGGCTATCCCTTTACCGGGATCGTTAATGACACGACTCTGGTTATCGACAGAGATTCGTTGCTGGCACAGCACCAGTTTTCCGATGCGACGTACGTCAGTGTGGGATACCACGCGATTGAGTTCATTCTTTGGGGAGAAAATGGCCAGCGACCTGCGTCTGATTTCGACAGTAATGCTGCAAAACCGGAAGAGGACGATAGCAGCCCAGTGGCTCATCAGCAGCGTCGCGGAGATTATCTGGCGACACTCACAGATATACTGATTGCTGACCTTCAGCGGCTACAAATGCGCTGGGCGCCATCACCGGAGGCCCAGGGTTATTATGCTCAACTGCTGTCTGCCGCCACCCCGACGGAAACACTGCAAGCCAGCCTGCTGACAGTGAACCGCATCATCGAACAGGACCTGCTTCAGAATTACCTGACGGACACCAGCAGCAGTCCTTTCAGTGGTGGAACACCTGTCGACGTAGAAGCCATTATGCGCGGTATTCGTCAGGTATTAATCTCAGAAGACGGGGCGAGTGGACTTCAACCTTTGCTGACAGCGCGCAAGCAGGAAAAAGATCTGACGCTACTGGCCGAAGTTATTACTCTGACCAGCGCCGATACAGCCTGCATTGCAGGTTGGCAAACGGCAGTGTCTTACCTCGAGGGTCAATCTGCGTGCCGTCAGCAGATGCTGGACTTACTGATCACACTGAAACAGATCAACGATCAGCTCGGGTTGCAGATTCCCGCGAGTAGCTGACAGCTCTCAGCGCGTTGGCAATACGCGAGCAAACACCGCTTTCAGATAACGGGTCTCCGGAATAGCAGGCAGTACCGGATGATCTGCCCCTTGAGAGCCTACGTGCTGAATCAGCACTTCACGATCCAACTCACGCCCAAGAACCCGCAGAATATCGGGCAAGCGATCATCCGCCAGATGCATAGAGCATGAACCCGCGACGATCATGCCATCTCTATTTAACAACCTCATCGCGATCTGATTAATACGCTTGTAAGCCTGCTCCCCGGCTTTTACATCTTTGCGACGAGGAATAAACGCTGGAGGATCGACCACGACGATATCAAACCGCTCACCGTTATCACGCAACTGTTTAAGAGCGGCAAAGGCATCCCCTTCCCAGCAATGCAGCTTGTCTTCTACGCCGTTCAGTGCGGCATTCTCTTCGACCCAATCCAGCGCCTGGGCTGACGCGTCTACGCAATGCACTTCGCTCGCGCCATGATTGGCAGCCTGCACACCCCAACCTCCGACATAACTGAATACATCGAGCACACGTTTACCTTTAACCAGGCGATTGAGCTGCGCACGATTTTCACGGTGATCATAAAACCACCCGGTTTTCTGACCATGAATGACCGGCGCCATAAAGCGGGTTTCGTTTTCAATCAGCGGGGCACAATCGTCTTCGAGCTGACCATGAACAATATCGACGTACTCGTCGAGACCTTCAACCGCGCGCAGCTTACCGTCATTCTTCAGTACGATGGTCGCCGGCGACGCCACTTTATGAACCGCATCGATAATGTCGTCACGCAGCATCTCCATTGCAACGCTGGAAATCTGAATCACGGCGACATCACCAAAGCGATCAATAACAAGGCCCGGCAGACCGTCACTGTCACCATACACCCAGCGATAACACTGATGAGGGTACCAAAGCTCGCGACTGCTCATAGCCACCTGAAGTCGGTGAACAATCAGCGAAGCGTCCAGCAACTGCGAAGGGCTACGACTGATAAGACGACCGCAAATCAATTGATCGGGATTCATCACGGCAACGCCGAGTGGCTTACCACTTGCCGCCTCGATCACTACCTGTTCGCCTGCCGCTATATTTTTCAGCGGTGTCTGCACGGTATCCACTTCATTGCTGTACACCCAAAGGTGACCAGACTTCAGACGACGTTCCGTCTTTGGCTTCAGGCGCAGAGAGGTAAGCATGAAACAGACTCCGATATAAGTAGAGAGGTAAAAGGAATGATCAACAGAGCGCGGCAGTATACGCGAAAAGCCCCGGCGCATCATACGATTCACCGGGGCTTAAGAGGTGCTGCTCTTCGCAGTTACAGCTGACTATGCAGCGTAAAACTCAGTAGGTCATTACAACCTTCACCGCATCCGTTACCGCTGATGAGTCCACAAAACCAATCGCTTTCGGATCAGCTGCAACGGCATCAATCACGGCAGCATCACTATCAAGAGATTTAGGCGGTACGCCTTTGCCTGTGAAGATCAGACGCGACCAGTGCGATTTCATCTGAGGCTCGGACTTACCGACCGCAGCGTCCAGAAATTGCTGACGAACGTCCGACCCTTCTTTCTGGTCCAGAGGTTCTGCCTGCATATCGTTTGGAAACTTCGAGCTTTTACCGAGATAAATTTTCTTAATATCAGCGTCTGAAATTCCAGCTTCATTTGATGGATGAACAATCACTGAAATTTCTGCGATGCTGGCGACAGAAAACAATGAGAGCAACACTGTGCTGAATACAACACGTACACTTTTTACGATATTCATTAAATTGCTCCTATATTAAAACATCAGGTCGACGCCGACACGTACGAGTGCTGGTGAAAACTCACGCTCACCCGTGCCATCTTCAGGCTTTT
>Ga0255776_10003610_pt1 | contig 16609 bp, 13 predicted proteins | sample 071ome_19_FD_179974 | JGI IMG/M metagenome (GOLD analysis project Ga0255776, IMG submission 179974) | Coastal salt marsh microbial communities from the Groves Creek Marsh, Skidaway Island, Georgia - 071413AT metaG (version 2) | ecosystem: Environmental > Aquatic > Marine > Intertidal zone >... | reverse complement strand
GAGATGCCGCTCGAAGGGCGGGGTTCCGGGCGCTGTCGATGCGGGCCTCCGCGGTATCGGTCGACACGAAGCCGGATCGGCTGCGCGACATCCGGGCGCTGCTGGACCGCGAGGGGCTCGGCGTTTCCATGGTGACCGGCAATGTCGCGCTCGCCGCCAATACGCCTGCGGCGTCCGACGCGCTGCGCGATATCGGCCCGCATCTCGATCTTGCGGAAGCGCTGGGCGCGAAGCTGGTGCGCGTCATGATCCGGACGGCGGACGACATTCCGCATGCGCAGCGCGCGGCGGATCAGGCGGCGGAGCGCGGGCTGTCCATCGCGCAGCAAACGCACTGGGGTACGCTGTGCGAAACGGTGGATCAGGCGCTCGATCTGGTTTCCGCGGTGGACCGTCCCGGTTTCGGCATCACGTTCGAACCGGCCAATTTGCTGGGCTGTGGCGGAGAATACGGGCCGGACGCCATCGCGCGGCTCGCGCCGCATCTGGCCAATGTCTATTTCCAGAACGTGCGGCTGAACCCGGACGGGGCGCACTGTTTCCCGACCCGGGCGAAAGGCGACGTGCGGCTCGATTACGTCGCGCTCGACGACCCGTCCGGCATGGATGCGGCGGAGATGGTCGCAGCGCTGAAGGCGTCGGGTTACGACGGCTGGGTCACCGTCCACCAGCCGCTGCGCAGCGGCGAGACGGTCGCGGATGCGGTGGAAGAGGCCGCCCGCGTGTTCGGGGCTCTGGTCTGAACCCCCTCCCTGACCCTCCCCCAGTTTTGGGGGAGGGGATTCCCGCGATGCAGCGGCGACATGGGTATTCGCGCGCCTGAAAGCAGGGTGCAGGGGCTCTTCCTCAATGGTTCCTGCCCCTCCACCCGCAGGCGGGGGGAGGTTGGGAGGGGGGTGTCAGCAGAAAGCGACCTACGACTGCCCGCCGCTGCAGTTGATCACGTCGCCGGTGATGAAGCTGGCGTCGTCGGAGGCGAGAAAGGCGACGGCGGCGGCCTGTTCCTCGGGGGTGCCGCGGCGCTTGAGGGATTTCTGGTTGTTGATGTCCGCGCCCATCTCCTTGCGGTAGGCGTCAGCTTCCGCCTCGGGCAGATCCTCGGCCATGACGCCGGGGCGGATGGAAAGCCGCGGCGTGACGCGGTCCGGGATGTCGGTGCCGCCGGGCGATACCGTGTTCACGCGGATGCCGTAGCGCCCGTACTCCATCGCCAGCACCTTGCCGATGGCGAGGATGCCGCCCTTGCTGGTGGCGTAGGGCAGACGGTAGAGGCCGCGCACCGATTGCGAACCCAGATTGACGATGGACCCGCCCTCCTGCTCCATCATGATCGGCAGCACAGCGCGGCAGCACCAGAGCGTGGGCTTGAGCGAGCGTTCGAGCTCCAGCTCGATCTCTTCCGCCGAATACAGGTGAAACGGCTTCATCCAGATCGTGCCGCCGACATTGTTGACCAGCACGTCGATCCGCCCGAAGGACGACATCGCCTGCGCCATCAGCGCTTCGGCGCCCGCATAGGTGCTCAGATCGACAATGGCGGCGACGGCTTCCGCGCCGAATTCGGTCAGCTCCTCGACGACCTTCGCCGCGCCTTCCTCGACCCGGTCGGCGACGACGATTTTACCGCCTTCCTGTCCCAGCCGTCGCGCGACCGCGCGGCCGATGCCCTGGCCCGCGCCGGTCACGACGCAGATCTTGCCTTCCAGCCGGCGCGCGCCGGCGGCTCTCGGGTCCAGTACTTTGGGATCGAGTTCTTCCGACATTTCAGCTCCTTCGTTCAGATCGACGTCCTATATCGACGTGTGGGGGACGTCCTTTTTGACCTTCATCGGCTCGCCCGGCGCCTCGTCGAACGCAATATCCCGCGACAGCAGGAAGGAGGCGGAGCGGACCGCCTGCGAGTCCGTATCGATCCCGGGCGGGCGAACGCCGCGGTCGAGGTCGCGCGCCGCCCGGCGCAGCCGTCCCCGCGCCATGACGATGGCCTTGTCGGTCATCACCAGGTTTTCGCGGCTGCGGTCGACGATCTCGCCCATGCTTTCCTGCAGCGATGCGTCCTGCATCGAAATGCCTTCGACGCCGCTAAAGAACGTGCCTTCCTTCTGCGCCTCCCGGTCGATCAGGTAGTCGTTGTCCCTGTTGGCGGCCGTCCGGAACGTGCCGGGCACGAGCTTCGCATGCAGGCTGCCGCCTTCCGTCATCACGCCGAGTTCCAGATCGCTGAGCGGCCGGGCCGGGTGATAGGAAAACGTCCAGGCGAAGCAGTTATGGTCGTCGATCGGCACCCAGGCATGGGCATGCAGCGGGTTGTCGCCATAGGGCGGCACGATCGTGTACCAGGGCATGATCCAGGGCGTGACGCGCCAGTAATACTGGTTGTCCTCCGCGTTGCGGCGCACCCCGATATTGAGCCCGAAATCCGAATCCCTGATCTCGAACACCGGCTTCCGGTCGGCGACGTGGAAATCCGACCCGCGCGAACCGTGATGCAGCGGATCGCTCCGCAACTCGCCGCTATGCAGGAAGCCGACATGGGACGAGTCGATCCCGCCTTCGAGCGCCTGCAGGTAGTTGCATTCCTCCAGCCGCTTGGAATGGTATCGCTGGTCTTCCGGCACATGAATCCATTCGAAGGCGGGCGGCGGTGGCTGTTCTTCCTTTGGGCCCATATAGGTCCAGATCACGCCGCCCTGCTCGACGCACGGGTAGGCGGTCAGCGCGACCTCCTCGCGGAACCTGTCGTTGTCCGGTTCGGACGGGATTTCGACGCATTTTCCGGTCACGGCGAACTTCCAGCCGTGATAGGGGCAGCGGATGCCGCACTCCTCGTTGCGTCCGAACCACAACGATACGCGCCGGTGGGCGCAGAATTCCTCGATCAGCCCCAGCCGGCCCTCGCTGTCGCGGAACGCGATCAGATCCTCCGACAGCAGCCGGACGCGCACCGGCGGGCAGTCCGGCTCGGCGACCTCGCGCGACAGCAGAACCGGAATCCAGTAGCGCCGGAACAGGGTCCCCATCGGCGTTCCGGGCCCGGTTTCGGTCAGCAGCCGGTTGATATCCTGGGTAACCACGGGGCGTCGTCCTCGATGTTCGTCTCTTGCGTTTCGCTATCCGCGCTGCGGCGGGACTGCACCGGAATATGGCACGGCCCCGCGGCGCGCGTCACGCCCCGCAGCATTTCTTGTATTTTTTGCCCGATCCGCAGGGGCAGGGCTCATTCCGCCCGACCTTGGCGACCTGGCGCGGCGGGCTCTTCGGGTAGATCTCGCCGTCGACATAGACCCATTGCCCGTCCTCGCGGCGAAAGGTCGAGCGCTCATGATGGACCAGCCGCACCCCGTCCTGCCGGTACTGCGCGGCGAAGCGGACCATGCCGGCCTCGTCCGCCTCACCGCCTTCGCCGGTTTCGAGAATGTCCAGCTTCAGCCACTCGACATCGTTCGCGGTGCGCGCCGCGGCCTCGCGATCGAAATTTTCCCGGTCCTCGCGACAGCTGGTCCGTTCGATATGGTCCAGCGCGCCGCGCGCAAACGCGGTGAAACGCGAGCGCATCAGCGCCTCCGCCGTCGGCGCAGGCCGCACGCCGGCGATGATCGGGCCGCAACACGCATCGAAACCGCTGCGCGATCCGCAGGGGCAGTCGCTCATCGGCCCGCCCTCAATCGAACAGCTGCGGGAACTGTTCTTTGATCTTCTTCTTTAGCTCGGGGCTGGCTTCTGCAACCGTGGGGAAGTCGTCTTTCCAGCCATAGGGGCGGCAGGCGTCGATGATGCCGCGGTTATTCTGCCAGGGCGGCTCGCGCAGCATCGGGTCGAGCGGGGTCGACCAGCTTCGTTTGACGAACTGCACGTCTTCCGGCGGGTCGCAGCGGGTCGACATGGCCCAGATCACGTCGAACATGTTGGACGGGTCGATATCCTCGTCCACCACCACGACCCATCGCCCGGCATAGTTCCCGGCATGGCAGTTGCAGGCCAGCATCCCGGCCTGGCTGGCGTGGCCGGGATACATCTGCTTGATCGAGATCACGTTGAACAGCCGCCCCGCGCCGGCCTCGTGGCACCAGACGCCTTTCACGCCCGGCAGCCCCGCCTTTTCCACCTCGTCCCAGATCATCGCCGATTTCACCGCGGCGCGGGCGAAGGTGAAGTTTTCCGGCGGGCGCGACGGGATGGCGAGCGTCAGGATCGGGTCGGTGCGGTGATAGACGCGCCTGATCCGGACGATCGGCAGCTGCGTGGATTCGGACGCGTAATAACCCATGAACTCGCCGAACGGGCCTTCCTCGCGGATCTCGTCGGGATAGATCTCGCCTTCCAGAACGATCTCCGAATGGGCCGGCATTGGCAGTGCGTGGATTTCCGATTTGATGACGTCGATGGCGCGGCCGCGCAGACCGCCGGCATAGGCCAGCTCGTCGACCTCGTGATCGATCTCCTGATGCGAGACGAGAAACAGCAGCGGGTCGTGGCCGCAGGAAATCAGCACCGGGCAGGGCTCGCCCTTGGCGAAATATTTCTCGCTGATCACGCGGCCCTGCTTGCCGGGCGACATCCAGATCGCGACCGTGTTTTTGTCATGCACCATCACGCGGTAGGTCGCCGAATTGACCCAGCCGCTGTCCGGGTCGCGCATGATGATCGCGTCGTCGGTGCCGATATAGCGCCCCCCGTCGAGCTCATGCACGAAGGGAGCGGGGAATTTCCACAGATCGACCTCGTCGTCGCGGAAGACGTTCTCCAGCACCGGGCCGGTCTCGACCTCGTTCGGCGGGATCAGCTCGAAGCGCTGCTTCTGCTGGTCGCGATAGGACTGCACCAGATCGATCTCGTTCTTCGGCTCCGGCAGGCCCAGCACCACGGCGAGTCGTTTGAAGGCGTTGGCGCCGCCCGACAGGATGCGGTGGCCCTTCGGATAGCCCGGAATATTGTCGAACAGCATGGCCTTGGCGCGGCCGGGTTTCTCCGCTGCCGTCATTTCCGAGATCGCGCCGATCTCAAGGTTCCAGTCGGCGCCCTCGACATGGGCGACCTCTCCCATCTGCTCGAAAATCTCCAGCAGCTCGCGGAGGTCCTGATAGCCGACATTGCGGCGCGAGGAGGGAACGGGGGTCGGTTCGTTGGCCATGGGGACTGGCTTTCCTGATTGGATGTTGGTGCAGAATGCCCCGAAACTAGCGCCGCAACGCAGTCTCGGCAATGGACGGTCTCACGCGCGCGGCTTATCCTGACGCCTTCTCCAACTCCCATACCGGAAAGCGTAATGCCCGATTCAGACTCCCTGCCCGAAACTTCGGTCTCCCAGCATTTCTGCCGCTGGGCGGTATCGCTCGATGTCGCCGATATCCCTGACGGCGTAAGGTCGGCCGCCAGTGCGGCGCTCAAGGATTTCGCCGGTCTGTGCGTGTCGTCGCGCGATCTCGACTATGTCGGGCAGATGGTCCGCGCCGGGACCGAGCCGGGGGGCTGCACCGCCATCGGGCATGAGGGCGGGTTCGATATCGGCGGCGCGGCGCTGGTCAACGGCACCGCGGCGCATGGCGAGGATTACGACGATACGTTCGAAGGCACCCCGGTCCATACAGGCGTGGTGATCTACCCGTCGGTGCTGGCCGCGGCCGAACGGTTCGGGTTTTCCGGCACCGACGCATTCCGCGGCATCGCGGTGGGGACAGAGCTGATGTGCCGCATGGCGCTGACGGCGCCGACCGCGACGCACCGCGCCGGGTTTCAACCCACGGCGGTGATCGGCGCGCTGGGCGCCGCCGCGGCGGTCAGTACGGCTATGGGCGCGGACGAGAAGCAGATGACCGATGCGCTCGGCATCGCCGGTTCGACCGCGTCGGGCATCATCGAATATCTGGCGGAAGGAAGCTGGACCAAGCGCATGCATCCCGGCTGGGCGGCGCAGGCCGGCATCCGCGCGGCCCTGCTGGGGCGCGAAGGGTTTCTCGGCCCGCGCACCGTGCTGGAGGGCCAGCATGGCTGGTTCTTCGCCTTCGCCGATCACGGGATCGAGCCCGATTACGGCCAGATTACGGATGCGCTGGGCCAGACCTGGCACGCCGCCAATATCGCCTTCAAGCCTTACGCCTGCGGCACCATGGCGCAGCCCTTTATCGACTGCGCCGTAAGGCTGGCGAAGGACGGGCTGGATTACAGGGATGTCGAGGCGATCACCTGCAAGGTGGGCGAGGGGACGGTGCACCGTCTGTGGGAGCCGCTCTCCGAGAAACAGGCGCCCAGCACTGCGTATTCGGCCAAGTTCAGCGTGCCCTACTGCGTCGCCGCCGGGCTGATCGATCAGGCGGCGGGGCTCGCGCAATACACGGACGCGCGCGTGGCGGACCCGGAGATCCGGGCGCTGGCGGCGCGCGTCACCTACGAGATCGATCCCGAAAACGAATACCCCGCCAACTATACCGGCCATGTGCGCGCGGTGCTGAAGGACGGCTCGGTGCGGGAAGTCGAACAGCCCTACCTGCGCGGCGGCGCGCACGAGGCGTTGAGCGCGGAAGAGCTCGACGCCAAGTTCCGCGCCAACTGCGCCTTCGGCGGCTGGGATGCGGCGCGAACGGAGGCGCTGGCCGCTTTCTGCGCCGACGCCTACGAGGCGGACGATCTGTCCGGCCTGGCCGCGTTCAGGGGGTAAACTCCTCGCTTTCCCTTCCCGCGGCGGCGACCGTTCGGGGTCCGTTCGACGGGTCCTATGCCGCGCTGGCGAACTGTTCCTGAACGCTCTTTTCGAAAGCGAGCAGCTTCTGGACGCTGTCGCGGCCCTGCATGCGGTCGAAATGGGCGGCGACATTGGCGAACGGTTCCAGAGGGATGTCGAACTGGGTCGCCCGGCGGCAGGCCCAGAAGAAATAGGAATCCGGCGCGCGGAACGTGTCCATCAGCCAGTCCTTGCCCTCCAGCTTGTTGTTGGCGATGCCGAAGCATTCCTCGATGACCTCGCGCGCATTGGCGATGACGCTGTCGGCGCTGCCGTCCGTGTCGCACACCTTGGCCGGGCTGTTGATGCGGCTCAGATAGGCGTGGATGCCGGAGGCGACCCAGGCCAGCAGCGACACCGCCTCGATCTCGCCGCGGCTATCCGACGGCATCGCGCCGGCGTCGGGGAAGTTGCGGTGAATCCACAGATGGATCGCCGCATTTTCGGTGATGGGGTCGCCGTCGGCGGTCAGCAGCGGCACCTTGTGCTTGGGATTGACCGCCAGATATTCCGGCGTCATCTGCTCCTTCTTGCGCAAATTGACCGGCACCGTTTCGAACTCGGCGCCGACCTCGGTCAGCATGATCCACGGCGCCATCGCGCAGGTCACCGGGCCGTAATAAAGCTTGATATCCATGATGTGTCCTCTGTCCTGGTAGAGTTTAAAGAGACTGTTCTTCGGCAATCAGTCGGGCGAGCAGGTTGCAGGTATGAATCTGGCCGGCATCCTCGTTGACGTCGACGAACGGGCGCGAGGGGTCTAGCCGCGATTGCTGACCCTCGATCATGCGCACATCCTCGTCAAGCACCTCCATGGTCCGTTCGTAGATGACGTCTTCCTGTTCGGGCGTCATCGAATCCGCGGGATAGGTGCTGACCCAGAAATAATGGGTCGTGGTCCCGGTTTCGGGCGTGGCGATATGCATGGTGCGGCGGTCGATCAGCCGGTCTTCCGGCGCGGCGTCGACCCCGCCGGTACCGGTTTTCGCGTTGCCGACCTGAAGCTCGACGTGACAGGGCGGCGAGAAATCGATGATCTGCCAGCGGTCGACATTGCCGCTATAGCCGGTCACCTCCACATGGGCGGGGGCCGGTTCGATGTTCTCCATCTGGCGGATAACCCGGACGCCGTTATCGCTGCGCTCGGTCCGGGTTTTTCCCTGTTCGGCGACGCCGCCGCTGCCGATCGTATTCTTATGGGTAAAGCCGAGATGGGTGAGATCCATCAGGTTGTCGATCAGCAGCCGGTAATCGAACGCGCCCCGCAGGCTGGCGTAACGGGCGTGGAGCTCCGGCCTATCGGGGAACGGGAAATCGTAGGGCCGGTCGCTGTCTTCGCGGCCCGGATCGCCGGTCCAGACATGGACGAAACCCTGTTTCTCGATCACCGGATAGGCGCGGATGCAGGCGTTCGGCGGGACCTGTTTCTGGCTCGGCACGCGCACGCACCGGCCGTCGCCGTCGAAGGTGAACCCGTGATAGCCGCACTGGATATGGTCGCCGACCACCTCGCCCAGCGAGAGCGGTGCCTGTCGGTGCGCGCACCGGTCTTCCAGCGCGATCGCGGCGCCCTTTGTGTCGCGATACAGAACGATCGGTTGGCAGGCGATTGTGCGGGCCAGCGGTCGGTCCGATATCTCGGTCGACAGCGCCGCGACATACCATCTGTTGCGCAGGACCATCTGTTGCGCAGGAAAGTCGCGTCTTCGATCATGTTTTCCATATCCGGCAATTTCCGGACAAGAGTAGGAGGCGTCGGCGGAAACAGTCAACGGCGCGGCCAAGGGTTTACGGTTTCGTCAGTGCCTGTCACGCTCCGCAAAAGCAAACGACATTCTTCAGGGAGCGAACATTATGAACGGCGCGGATATCGTTGCGGAGATCCTCAGGCGCGAGGGGACGGAATTTCTTTCCTGCTACCCGCGCAACCCGCTGATCGAGGCCTGCGCGGCGCTCGATATCAGGACCATCCTGTGCCGCCAGGAGCGCGTCGGGGTCGGCATCGCCGACGGGTTTTCGCGCATCCGGCAGGGAAAACAGAACGGCGTGTTCGCGGCCCAGCACGGGCCGGGGATCGAGAACGCCTATCCTGGCGTCGCCCAGGCGTTCAGCGAGAACGTGCCGATACTCGTCGTTCCGGCCGGCCACCCGCTCGACCGCCAGTATATCCAGCCGACGTTCCGGGCGGTGCATTCCTATGACTCGGTTCTTAAATGGGGCGGGATGGCGCTTTCGGTGCAGGAACTGCCCGATCTGCTGCGGCGGGCCTATCAGGCGATGCGGAGCGGCAAGGGCGGGCCGGCGATGCTGGAAATTCCGGTCGAGATCTGGGATCAGGAATTCGAGGGCGAGCTGAGCTACAAGCCGGTGCCGGTACTGCGTTCCGCGCCCGACCCGGACTCGGTCGCGGAAGCCGCGCGAATGCTGCTGGCGGCGAAGAACCCGGTGCTATGGGCCGGGCAGGGGGTGCATTACGCGGGCGCGGGCGATGCGCTGGTGCAGTTGGCCGAGCTGATTCCGGCTCCCGTCTGCACCACCAATCCCGGCAAGAGCGCAATCCCCGAGAACCACCCGCTGGCGCTCGGCGCCTCGACGCGGTCGCGCTCGAAAATGTTCGCCGAGTATATCGGCCGCGCCGACGTGGTGATGGCGATCGGCTCCAGCCTGACCAAAACCTCGTTCGGCCCCGGCATGCCGGCCGGCAAGATTGTGATCCATGCGACCAACGACGCCGGTGACATCAACAAGGATTACGCTGTCGACCTCGGCATTGTCGGCGACGCAGCGCTGGTGATCGAGGCGCTGATCGAGGAGATCGCCCGCCAGCGTGGTCCGGCGCCGGAAGGCGCGTTGCGCGATCTGTGCGACGGGGTGTCGGCGGTCAAAAAGGAGTGGCAGGAAGAATGGTCGAGCCATTTTGACTCGGACGAGGTGCCGATCAACCAGTACCGCGTGATCCGCGACCTGATGAAAACGGTCGACCGCGATAACGTCATCATCACGCATGATTCCGGCAGCCCGCGCGAACAGCTTCTGCCGACCTGGGAGACCACGCGCGCGCATTCCTATATCGGCTGGGGCAAGTCGACCCAGCTCGGTTACGGGCTGCCGCTCGCCATGGGGGCGAAGCTGGCGGCGCCGGAGAAGCTCTGCATCAACCTGATGGGCGACGCGTCGTTCGGCATGACCGGGCTCGATATCGAGACCGCTGCGCGCAACGGGATCGGGATGCTCACCATCGTGTTCAATAACGGCATCATGGCGGCGGAGCGCAGCGTGCTGAAGATTTCCGACGAGAAGTTCAACTCGATGGATATTGGCGGCAACTACGCCAAGGTAGCCGAAGGGCTCAATGTCTCCTCCAGCCGGGTCGACAACCCCGCCCATATCGTCGACGCCATCAGGGAAGCCGTCGATGTAACCGAGAGCGGACGACCCTTCCTGCTCGAATTCTGCGTCAAGGAAGGCCAGGAATTCTCGCGGTATTCTTAGGAGGGGTTACGGAGCAGCCTTGTAAGAACAGGGTTGTTTGCCGTCTCCTGTTTATCAACAAACGATTGCAGAATGCCCTGCTGTCGATTGTTGCAAACGTTTGAAATTTTATAACCTTTTGATTTTAAACAATTTAAGGAGATTGACCCTCCGCTGGGGCGGGCGTAGGGTTGCCGCATCCAGAACGTATTTTCGGACCCGGAACATGCCCAGCCGGCACATCAGCACAAGGCGCGCGGTCAGAAGCGCTGTTCTTATCGGAACATCGCTCCTGTGGCTGATGGTTGTTCTCGCCGGTCTCGCACGGCTCGGCCCATCCTGAGGCCGTAGCCCTTCAAGTCGGATCGCGCAGCACGTCGTCCGGCACTACCCGCAAAGGCAGCACGTCGCTTTCCGCTACGATGATCGGCGAGGCGTCCACCCGCGTGCAGGCGGCGCTGAAGGCGCCCGCGACGGCGAAGGTGCCGATCTGGGCGTTCCTGCCGTCTATCCTGGGCAGGCGGAACAGCTCCTGATAGATCTGATCGCGGTCGTCGAACCGGCCGCCGGTTTCGCCGACCAGGTCCTCGCGCCGGTCATAGATCGCGATGTTTTCGCCGCGCCGCCCGACAATCGGCTTTACGACATGGCCCGACGCGCGCAGCCCGTCGGTCAGCTCGTACTGCGTGTCCAGAAGGTATCGGCTGTTCGGATACATCGACCGCAGCACCGGCAGCAGCGCCTTGTTACTGGTGACCAGCGTCCAGAGCGGTTCGAATACCATCACCTCCTCGCGCAGCAGTATGTCGACGATGCGGGGGCTGTGGTCGGTCGGATCGATCGTATGATGCAGCGCAAGCTCCGTCTGGTCGTCGGTCAGCTCGTCGCGGATCTGGTCGAGCGCGGTTTCCCATGCCCAGGTCTTCCATACCCAGCGGATGCGGTCGCCGTCGGCGTCGCACACCCAGCCGTCTGCGTCCCATTGCAGGCCCGCGACGCCGCGGACGACCTTGCAGTCGATCCCGGCCGCCTCCAGCGCGGTCTTCATGTAGAGCGCGTGATAGGTTTCCTCCAGGTCGTGGTCCAGCAGGATATGGACCGTGCCGTCGATCCCGGCTTCGCGCCACGCATCGACCAGATCCTCGTGCAGGTCGCGGCCCGGGCAGCGACCTTCCGTGCAGCCGAACCGGTCGGCCCATCGTCCCTGAACAAGCCCGGTTTCCATCAGGCAGGAGGCGGAGTCGATATTGTACTCGTACAGCTTCAGCCCGCGTTCGGAGAGCGAGAAGTCGAACCGGCCGCAGATCGCCTGGTTGCGCCGGTTGTTCCAGGACTGGTGGATCCGGGGCCACAGCAACGGCGGAATGTTGAAGCGCTGCAGCAGCGCGTCGTCGGAAAGCACGTGGTTGGTGGCGTGCAGGAACATGCGGTGCAGCTCGTTTGTGGCGCGGCGGATCTCGCGCCACGCCGTCTCGCCGATATGGAAATAGCGGCCAAGATCGGCATCTTCGGTGGCAAGCCGGCTGCCGCCCATCATGCGCATGAAGGCGGCCTGTGCCGGGTCCGCCGCATCAAGCCATTGTTCCTTGCTTTCGCGAGCGGTCTTCGCATCGCGGGGGACCAGCGCGAACAGCGCGGGGTCCGGGTCCTCTATCGTCTCGGCGTGGGACGCATCTTCGGTCTGGATCACCCAGCCGAGAATTTCCCCGCCGGGGATCGTGCAGTCGAGCCGCCAGCCGCCTCCCGCCGTGCGGCCTAGCGGCAGCTCGCGCGACCATGTCTGGCCGTCGGGCCAGAAGGTATCTTCCACGTTCTGTTCGATGATGCGCACGCGGTCGGCCGTTGCCTCAGTGACCACCGCAACATGGCCGGTCACCTCGAACTCGCCGCCTTCGTTCCAGATGATCAGCGCGCCCGGTTCGAGCGGCCGCATCCCGCCGTTGCGAAACGATCGCAGCGGCAGCAGCGCGCCGTCTTCGATGCGGCGCACATGGCGCAGGCTGAAAATGTCGTAGGCCATGGCGATGTCGTCGAAGACATAGCCGCAATTGACGTACATCCAGCGCCGGGCCAGCTCCACGCACTGCCATTTATGGCCCATATAGACCCCGTCGACATAAGACCGGAACGCCTGCCGCGTGGGCAGCTCTTCCCGGTCCACGGTGTCGTAATCGGACGAATAGACGGCGACGCCGCCCGGGCCTATGCCCAGAACGGCGCCGAACGGCGCCGGATGGTCGGCGGGGGAATGTTTCATGAATGGTTCCGCATGAGCCATGCGCGCCTTCCCGGTTCGCCGGGAGGCGCGGATTGAATTCAGCGGTAAATGGTCCTTCCGGGGACCAGTTCAAGATGTGGGTGCGTCGTTCCTTGCGGCGTCCCGTCCGGCGCGGGAAATGCGGTAGCGCGAGGCGATATAAGGCTCGTGAAACGCCTCGACCCGCCCGTCGGCGTGGAGCGCGCGCAGGCGGCGTTCAATCGCGGATTCGTCCCGATCGTTCAGCATCCCGGCAAGCTCTCGCGCCGTCATCACGACCGGCGTCAGCGGATCGCCCTCGGCGAGGATCGTCAGGATGGCGCGGTCGAGATCGGCGGTGCTCATGCAGGCAGTATAGCGGCGGGGATCACCCCGCCCGCGGCTCTTCCTCGACCAGCTTTCCGTCCTCGATGGCGAGGCATTTGCCGGTCTCTTCCATCGGCAGTTCGGCGCACAGTACGAAGGCCTGGCCCAGCACGTCGGGGCCGGGCATGCGGCCCTTCGCCTCATCGGGCGCGGTTTCGGTGGCGATCGGCAGGCGCGGCGAGAAGGTAACGGCGCAGATATTGTCGCCCTCGACTTCCTCCGACAGATAGCGCGTAAAGGTGCGGATCGAATCCTTGGTCGTCATATAGGCCAGCGCGCCCAGCCCGCCGCCGCCATAGAGCGTCACGATGTGGCCGCCGCCGCGCGCCCGCATGTGGGGGATGGCGTGCTTGGCGGCGAAGAACGTGCCGTAGAGATTGGTGCGGATCACCCCGTCCCAGAAATCCTCGTCCATGTCGGCGACGCGCGGCCAGTGCGGCAGGCCCCAGCGGAAATGCGGCACGATCCCGGCATTACACACCGCGATGTCGATTCCGCCCAGTTCGGATGCCGCCTGCGCCATGGCGGATTTCACCGCCTCCCCGTCGCGCACGTCGACGACGACCGGGATCGCCTTGGAGATCGCATCCAGCTCCGCCGCCGTCGCCTCCGCCGTTTCCGCGTTCAGATCGGCGACCGCGACCGCCGCCCCCGCTTCGGCCAGCGTCTTCGCCGCGTGTTTGCCGATCCCCTGTCCGGCGCCGGTGACGATGGCGATTTTTCCGTTAAGCGATCCGTCCGGCATCTGTGAGCCTCCCCGTTCGTTGCCCGATGTTCCCTGGCGGATAGCCTAATCGTCGAAAGGGATATCCAGCAAGCGAGGGCGTTTCCATTCGCAAAAAAAAGCGGGACCCGAAAGGGTCCCGCGTGCAACGTCTTCTGTCGCTTTCTTTACTTCTTGTATCCCAGCGCCTTCTGGATCTTTTCGACCAGCGGCTTGGGCGTGCTCAGCACCTCTTCGAACAAAGCGGCCTGCTGCTCGCCGGTCAGCGGGTCCATCATGCGCTTGCGCTTCTTCATGTCCTCGATATAGGCGGGGTCCTTGACCATGGCGTTGAAAGCCGTGCGCAGCTCCATCAGCCGCGCTTTCGGCACGCCCGGCGGCAGGCCGAAATTACGGCCGGTCACGCCCGCCGAGCTGACGAGGCGCAGCATCTTCTTCTCGTCGTCCGTGCGGCCCAGCTCGATCATGGTCGGCGTGTCGGGCAGGCCCGGTTCGCGCTTGAAGCCGAACTGCACCACGAAATTGACCAGCTTGTCCTTGTAGAAATGGCTGCGCTGCCAGTTGGGCCAGGGCTGCACCATGCCCTGCACCTCGTTGCGGTCGAGCGCGCCGCGCACGTCGCGAGTGCCGCGATAGCCCAGCACGATCTTGGATTTATATCCCAGCACCGCGTCGAGCGCCTTGGGGAAAGTGAACAGCGTGCCGAGCTTGCCGGTGCCGCCGAGCACGACCGGCGTCTTCTTCATCTGTTCCAGCGTGTTGACCGGCGAGTCCTTGCGGATGGCAAGCACGTTGACGATCGGTCCGGTAACGCCGACCCAGCCCATCTTGCGCACGTCGTACTTGATGCCGGGCGAGCCCATTGCCTGGCCGAACGCGGTGGCGTTGCGCAGCAGCCCCATTACCGTGCCGTCCTTGGGCGCGACATTATAGATGTAGTTCGCCGCAGCGAGCCCGCCCGCCTTGGGCATATAGCTCGGCACCATAGTGGGGTTGCCCTCGATAAAGCGCGGAAAATGGCGCGCGACGATCTGCCCGACCGTGCCGTACCCGCCGCCCGCGCCGGCGGAGACCGCCAGCGTGATCTGCTTGCCCTTGTAGAACCCGGAGGCGGAGGCCGCCCCCGCCGCCAGCGCGCCCGCTGCGGCGGCTGCGGCAAAAATGGAAAGTCGTAATGTCATGAAACTGCTCCCTGTTGTTGTGACGAAGTTGTTGTGACGAAGTTGTTGTGGCGTGACCATTGTTTCGGGGCGGCGACGGCCGCAGTCCCCGTGCAGGGAAGTGTATTGAGCGCCCCGGCGGATGTCCAATAGCGGGCGAGACCGCGCCGGCGTCGGCCCCCTCCTCATTCCTCCCCCGGACCCGGGGGAGGAAGCGCCTTCCATTATACCTCTCGTCATTGCCGGACTTGTTCCGGCAATCTTTCGATGACGACCGGGGTTAACCGGTTGAGCGAGCCCGGCACAAGATTGCCGGCCATGGGCGTGAAGCGCACTTGGGTCCGGCAATGACGATAGAATTTGAAAGCGAACCCGTCCCCCCATCCCCTGTGGCAAACGATGCGCCGATGGTCTACATCTTGGCCATAACCGATAAGAGGGAGATCGTCCGATGAAAGGACCGTTTCGCGCCGACCATGTCGGCAGTTTTCTGCGCCCCGACTCGCTGCTGGAAAAGCGCGAGGCATGGAAGGAAGAAAAAATCACCGACGCCGAGCTGCGCGCGGCGGAAGACGAGTGCATCGCCGATATCGTGAAGAAGGAACGCGATGCCGGCATCCTGTCGGTGACCGACGGCGAATACCGGCGCGAGAGCTTCCATTTCGATTTCATCGATAAAATCGACGGCATCTCGACCAACTTCAACCTGAAGAGCGCCTTCGCCCAGGGCGAGAAGACCAAGGCCGGCGGCGACAAGGCCGTGCCGCTGACGGTGGAGATCACCAGGAAAATGGCGCTGCCGCCCGAGGGCATCGGGGTGGAGAACTATAAATATCTCGCCTCCGTCGCCGGGCCGGGCACGACGCCCAAGGTCACCATGCCGTCGCCGACCATGACCCATTTCCGCGGCGGGCGCGACGCGATCGACCGCGACGCCTATCCGGAGATGGCGGATTTCTTCGCCGATCTGGCGGCGCTCTACCGGCAGGAGATCTCCATGCTGGCCGATGCCGGGTGCCGCTATATCCAGTTCGACGACACCAACCTCGCCTATCTGTGCGATGCGAAGATGCGGGTGGATGCGCGCGACCGCGGCGAGGACCCGGACGAGCTGCCGCGCACCTATGCCGCGCTCATCAATGACTGCATCGGCGGACGCCCGGACGACATGGCGGCCTGCGTGCATCTCTGCCGCGGCAACGCGCGCAGCCTGTGGTTCGCCGAGGGCGATTACGAGCCGATCGCCGATCACCTGTTCAACCTGACCGATGTCGACGGGTTCTTCCTCGAATATGACGACGACCGCTCCGGCGGGTTCGAACCGCTGCGCTACGTGCCGAAGGGCGACAAGAAGATCGTGCTCGGCCTGGTCACCACCAAGCGCGGCGAGCTGGAAAGCCGGGACGAGATCATGCAGCGCATCGAGGAAGCCTCGAAACATGTCGCCCTCGACCAGCTCTGCCTGTCGCCGCAGTGCGGCTTCTCGTCTAACGCCATCGGCAACCTGATCTCCGAACAGGAACAGTTCGACAAGCTCGGCATGATCGTCGACATCGTCAACGAGATCTGGGGCGGGGTGGACAGGTAGGGAGCCCACAGGCTCGTCATTGCCGGATTTGTTCCGGCAATCCGGAACAGTCGCATGCCCCGCTAACCCCACCCCAACCCTCCCCCAGAATTGGGGGGGAGGGAGTGCCGTTGGTGCACACCTAAAAAACCCAGGTCGCCAAACTACCATCGTCATGGTCGGCCCACGGATCCGACCGAAGGCCGGTCCGAGGACAGGCTCCGGCTGACCATCCACGCGATTTTGTTTTTGGTAACTCGTTGAAACAACAAAAAACGTGGATGGTCGTGACAGGCACGACCATGACGGGCTGTGTAAATGATGTTGAATGGGGCAGCGACAGTAC
>Ga0255776_10003605_pt1 | contig 16626 bp, 15 predicted proteins | sample 071ome_19_FD_179974 | JGI IMG/M metagenome (GOLD analysis project Ga0255776, IMG submission 179974) | Coastal salt marsh microbial communities from the Groves Creek Marsh, Skidaway Island, Georgia - 071413AT metaG (version 2) | ecosystem: Environmental > Aquatic > Marine > Intertidal zone >... | reverse complement strand
CGTTGGTGGACCCGGATGCGCATGCAGTAATGCCATCAACGCAGCCGCCACCGGCGGCAGCATCTTCAGGTCAGTCGGAGGCCGAGGCTGCTTCGCCTGAGGTGGTGAGTGACAGTGTGGAGCCGGCCATTAGTGGTACAGAATCCGAGGTTTCTGAATCTGCGACAGAACCCGGGGCTATTACACCGCTCGAAGAGGAAGACCCCAAGCCCAAGGAGTCTGCTGAAGAGAAGCCTGCTGGAGAGGAGCCTGCCGAGCAACCGGTTCAGCAAGAGCCCGCGATTGCACCGGATCTGGCTGCACAGTTTGAACAGCAGCAGGAAGCTGATCCTGAGGTTGAAGAAGGTGTTGGTTGGTGGGTCTACCTGATTCTGGCGCTGGGTAATCTGGCCGTCTTCGGTGGTGTTGGTTATTGGTGGTTTGTTAAACGAAAAGCCACGGAAGCCGCAGCGGCAGAAACTGCCGATAAAGGTGCCGAATCGCGTTTGCCACCGGATCTGGAAGCGCCGGAGTTTGATGAGTCTGAGTTGGATGGCGACTTCGATGCCTTTGATGATGACTCCGAAGAAGAGATTGGTTCAGTGTCACCTGCGCCCGATATGGGTGCTGGCGCTGATGATGGTCTGGGTCTGGATGATGATTTCGCTATTGATCCGGATGAGGAGGGTGGGGCATCACCTGAGGAAGATTGGGGCGAGTTTGATGACCCAATGGATGACGGAGATAAAAAAGACGATTAAAAAGAGGCTTCGGCCTCTTTTTCTTTTTATCGCCCCCAGTTGTTGCTGTTCTGCTTACTCCTGCTACTACCTTTTACTGTTGCCGAAAGTATCCGTTCGCTGCTGCCGACAGCGCTTTTCGCAACACCTAACAACGCACGCCAATTGGGGTCAGTTGTGCAGTGCTTGCTGATCCCCGGCCGCCTCCTTATACTTCTGGCCTATTTCGTCGAACACATTATCTGTTAGATCAGTCAGTCAGAGGTTTATATGAAGTTTCAGGGTACCGAAGATTACGTTGCAACGCCGGAATTGCGGATGGCGGTTAATGCGGCGATCACGCTGCAACGACCATTGCTGCTCAAGGGCGAGCCAGGTACCGGTAAAACCATGCTGGCTGAGCAATTGGCGAAATCCTTGGATACGGAGCTGATCCAATGGCATATCAAAAGTACCACCAAAGCGCACCAGGGCTTATACGAGTACGATGCGGTATCCCGTCTGCGCGATTCTCAGCTTGGTGTCGACAAAGTTCACGACATCAAAAACTACATCGTGAAAGGCAAACTTTGGGAAGCCTTTACTGCCGATAAGCCGGTTGTACTGTTGATTGACGAAATCGACAAAGCGGATATTGAGTTTCCGAATGACCTGCTGCTTGAGCTCGATAAGATGGAATTCTATTGTTACGAGACTCAGGAACGGGTTGTTGCCAAGCATCGTCCGATCATTCTGATCACCAGTAACAACGAGAAAGAGCTGCCGGATGCTTTCCTGCGTCGCTGTTTCTTCCATTACATCGACTTCCCGGACCGCGATACCATGAAAGAGATCGTCGATGTTCATTACCCGGGTATTCAGAATGACCTGGTGGCGGAAGCCATGGACGTGTTCTTCGATGTGCGTAAGGTTCCTGGCCTGAAAAAGAAACCATCAACTTCTGAATTGATTGACTGGTTGAAGCTGCTGATGGCCGATGAGATTGGTGTTGAAATTCTGCGCAATAAAGACACCAGTAAAGCCATTCCACCGATGTATGGTGCGCTGGTGAAGAATGAACAAGACGTCCAGTTGCTGGAAAAACTGGCGTTTATGAGCCGCCGTAAGGGCTGAGTGAGCGGCTGTTATGCTGATTGATTTCTTCCAAACCGTACGTAATGCCAAGGTTCCCTGTTCGATTCGGGAATACCTGGACCTCGTGGGGGCGGTTCAGGCTCATGTTGCGTTCGCCGACCTTGATGAGTTCTATGCGCTGTCAAAGCTGGTGCTGGTTAAAGATGAGAAACACTACGATAAATTCGACAAAGCCTTTGGTAGCTATTTCGAAGGTCTCGATATTGTAGAGCTGCTCAGTGACGAAGCCAGTATTCCTCAGGACTGGATGCGTAAAGAATTTGAACGCATGTTGACGGAAGAGCAGATGGCTCAGATTGAGGCCATGGGTGGCATCGATAAGTTGATGGATGAATTCCAGAAACGACTTGATGAGCAGAAAAAGCGCCACCAGGGTGGCAATAAGATGATTGGCACCGGTGGTACCTCGCCGTTTGGCGCTAATGGTTATAATCCGGAAGGCATACGCATTGAGCAAGGCCGATCACGGCATAAAAAAGCGGTTAAGGTGTGGGAACAGCGCAATTATCGCGACCTTGATGACAGTATCGATCTTGGCATCCGCAACGTCAAAGTAGCGTTGAGACGGTTACGTAAGTTTGCTCGCCAGGGGGCCGCAGAAGAGCTGGATCTGAGTGATACTATTGCCTCAACGGCACGAAATGCCGGTTATCTCGATATTAAAATGGTGCCGGAACGTCACAATGCTGTGAAGGTTCTGCTGTTCTTCGATATTGGTGGCACCATGGACCCGTTTGTGCGGGTGTGTGAAGAGTTGTTCTCTGCGGCGCGTACCGAGTTTAAGCATATGGAAACCTTCTATTTTCATAACTGCTTGTATGAATCGGTCTGGAAGAACAACATTCGCCGCATCAATGAGCGCACGGAAACCTGGGATATCCTGCGTAAATACGGACCGGAGTACAAAGTGATCTTTGTCGGTGACGCGATGATGGCACCTTATGAGGTAACTCATGTGGGTGGCAGTGTCGAGCACTGGAACGAAGAGCCAGGCGCGGTTTGGTTGCAGCGGATGGTGGACCAGTATGACAAGCTGGTGTGGTTAAATCCGGCACCGGAAGGACATTGGGGGCAAGGCGGATCTCTTGGGGCGATCCGTCAGATTGTTAACGACAATATGTTTCCGTTGACTATCTCCGGATTGGAAGACGCAATGCGCTTCCTGAGTAAATAAGCTCGTAATAAAGACAATGGCGCTACAAAAATTACATGGAGGTACGATCGTTCCAATTGAGAAAGATCGTACTTTGTAGGACAATGCGCCTTAGGCACGGATGCCCGATAACTAGAAAAATGAAAAGGGCGAAAGATCTATGTTGGTCCTGGGGAATACTCTGAAATCCCGGTTTTTATCACCGCTGTGGATTTCATTCACACTGCTGTGCCTGCTATTCAGCCTGACGCTTCATGCTGATGCAGGTCTCATTGCGCTGCGCAAAGGGCCGGGCAGTGCTTTTCCTGTTGTTATTGAAATCCCTGCGGACCATTCCTTTTTTGCCAGTCGCCGCCAGGCGGGCTGGGTACTGCTGACTGATGGTCGCCGCTCTGGCTGGGTGCGACAACAGGATCTGTCGGTGTCTCGTTTTATTAATCGTTCTCAGTTATGGCTGATTCGTGACTCTGATGAGTCGTCCAGCTGGCGTTTTCAGGTGGGCCTGGACAGCCAGCAGGCGTTGCAATTGGCTGGTATTTTTTCCTGGCGACAACATCAATGGGCGTTGCGCGGTTATCGCAGTAGCAGTGGTGACAGTGCGTGGCAATCGCTGGAAGTGGCGGCCGCTACCGGTATCACACAATTTAAACGCTCGCAGCTGTTGCTTGGCCTCAGTCTGGGCTATGGGCGTTCGGAGGCGGGTGAAACCCGCTGGAATGACGCCGCTGCGGCACAGACCACTGCATTGGGTGGTGTAACGCTGGACTGGCAATTACCTGTGAACCAACAACTGGAATTTGTGTTGCGACTGAAAAATGAACAGGCCTTTGCCGGCAATGAGGCCAATGACAGCAGTGTGGCACTGATGTGGAATCTGAACTTATGAGTGGTACCGACGCCATGTTCGTTAAACGTATTGTGATCGTGTTCCTGGCGGCTTTAGCCGCTGTATACAGCCATGCGGAAACCACCGATATCTATCAACCCCGTGTGCTGGTCGCTGGGGTGAAAGATCATGAGCACATCGACAGTAATCTCGGCACCTGGGGGTTTGGCATCGGCCAGGTGGCACAAGAAAACCTGCCGGCCAATATGGCGTTTAATTTTTCCGGTCACTATTTTGCCGGAGAGCGCTGGTATCTGTTGGCAGCCTTGCAGATGGCAGAGTTCAGTGACCGTGTGATCAATGACAACAACGGTGATGTGTTGGTGAAGCAGGATGTGACCTCCGTGCTAGCGACGACCGGCCTTGGCTATCAACTGTTGCAGGGCAGTGCCAGCTTCTCCGGGCAGACAATCTATCCGTGGCAATTAGGCGTGGAAGGCTATTTGGGGGAGCAATACACCGGTGACAGCAGTGGTCGTTACCTTGGCGTGGGAGTGTCCTGGCAGTTGATATTTGGTCAGCGCTGGCTGGCGCTGGAATGGAAAAACTTTCAGATTGATGACGACAACTTGCAGCAAGCTGACGTCAGTAAGGGGATCCAATGGGGATTATCGTTCGGTTCTTTTTACTGATCACTCTGGCGCTACCGTCACTGGCCGACTCCGGTATTGAACGACTGGCGCCCGGGCATCAGCTGCCTGATTTTACCCTGCCTGCCGTCAATGGTTGGGGGCAGCGTCTGGCGGAAGTGAAAGGTACAGCACTGATGCTGGTATGGCTGGACGATTGTGATCGCTGTGAAGAAATGCTGGCCCCCTATCAGCTATTGGCTGAAGGGTTGCAGCGCGATGGCTTAACAACCTGGTTTATCTGGACACCGGACGATGAACAGCGGCCGCCGGCAATGCGCTTGCCCGTATTGATTGCCGATCCAAAGTGGCGCACTGGCTGGCGGTTTGATAGTCGCCCGGCAGTCATGCTGGTGAACGCCGATGGTGTTCTGGAGCATCTGGTACTCGGTGATTTGGACGATAACTTCGCCAAAGTTGAAGCACTGTTGAGCCGTTGGCTGGCGAGTGTTGAACGAATAAAACCGCAGGTGATTGCCGCGGACTAGTACCGTCTGACGGGTGATAACAGATACAGCGCTTTGGCTCAGGCATGGCGCACTGGCCGCAAAAACGGCATGGAGAAGAAAATGAACGCAGTAAAAGTATTGATTTGTGGATGGTCGCTGGCGTTGTCGCTGATGGCGAGCGCGGCTGGCAGCAACGACCGTGAAGCCGCAAACGTCGCCAATGACATCCAGGCTATTAAGCGTGCTGTGCTGGAGTTAAATAAAGACTTGTATGCTCTCGAAGAAGATTTACTGAGTCCGGCGACAACCCGGGCAGCGTTTTATTTTTCTTTGGCTTACGGTGAATTCTTCGAACCCTTGTCGGTGGAAATTTCGGCTCAGGGGATGGAAACCGTTCAGCATATCTATACCGAGCGACAGGTAGCGGCATTGCGCATGGGGGCGGTGCAACCGCTGGCTCAGTTGAATATTGGTCCGGGAAATCACTTGTTCACCGTCGTATTGCGTGGTGTTGATCATCTTGGGCAAAACCGTGAGCTGGTTATTCGCCAGGAAGTTGAAAAAACAGATCAGCCGTTATTAATGGAAATTCTGGTCAGCGACAAAAATCAGCTGAAAAGCGCCAGCGCTGAATTGCGCAAGTGGTAACGCAGGGTTAATAACAGGTCTATTTTATGCGTTGCTTTGGTCGTTTCACGGTTACTGTTGTTGCCTTGTTTGTTGCTTTTCAAACAATGGTACACGCCGAGAATACTTCGATAACGAATACAGCTGATGACGCCCCGGTCGTTTCTGAGGCGGCGCTGGCAGCAGAGCCATCGGCGGTCGTTGCAACTGACTCTGGGATAGTCAGTGGTCATGCACGGTTGTTGCGCGGCAGTTTCTATTATCACTATCTGAATGACGATTACCTGCCAGCACTGCATGCATTGAATCAGTGGCGTTTGCAAACGCCGTTTGTGCAATCTGAAAGCAGGGTAATGGAAGCGGCCATTTATCTGGCGTTGGGCTTACAACGTGAGGCTGAGCTGGCGTATTTGGATGTTGAACAGCAAGGTGGTGTTGCCAGTGGTGATGCCTGGTTTCATCTGGCGCGCCGTTGGATGGAATTGTCAGAGTGGTCCAAAGCCGATGACAGCATCACTCGGGCGCTGGAACAGCGCCTGACACTGAATGATGATTATTACCAGCAGGCACTCTTTATTCAGAGCGCCAGCCGCTCAAATCAGGATAATCTTAACGCGGCCAAACAACCTCTGGCGCTGATGGAAAATACCGGCATCTGGAGCGGTCTTGCACGCTATAACTGGATGTTGGCCGCAATGCGCCTGAATGCCAACAGCCGTGACCTGGAAAAATTGGTGGAAGAGGCCACCTTTTATCTGTCGGAAGATAATTACGAAACCAAAGCCCTGCGGGATCGGATTTTACTGGTTGCCGGAATTTATGCTCTGGATACCGGTAAAAACCGTCGGGCCGAAGCCTATTTTAAAGAAATCAGTCAGGACACAGCGTTCACCGCGCCAGGTTTGTTGCATTACGGATGGGCGCTGGTTGAACAGTGGAAATATCAGCAAGCGATGCAACCCTGGCGTATTCTGCAGCAAAAGTATAACGATTTTCATCCCGCCGTTATTGAATCCATTCTGGGTGTACCCCACGCGCTCGAATTGCTTAATGCGACGACCCAATCGCTGAAAACTTACGAGGTGGTTGAGGGGCGTTTGCAGCGTATGCTGGATCAGCTGGAAACGCTGAATCGTGCCAGCGAAATTGATGCCTGGCTGGATCAGTGGCTGGATCAGCAGGCGGGTCAGCCATGGGGCTGGATGCGCGCCGAACTGGCGGATATGCCCGACAGTGACCTGACGCGGCTGTTGCAGTCGATGCTGGATGACAATAAATTTACCACGCTGACTCAGCAGCTATATGACATGGTGCGGCTGAATTCAGAGCTTGAGCGTCAGCAGCAAAACCTATCGTTATGGCAGCGTACTCTGAAGCAGCGCCAGCAGTATCTGCAGCGATTGCAGGGGGATCAGAAACTGGTCGAACTGCAACAGCGGCATCAACAATTGCTGCGCCAGGTATTGTCGGTGCAGCAACGTTTGGCGGCAGAAGATGACAAGGTGTTTGCCTATGCCTCCGTTCAGGACCAGGCCAATATCGAACGCTTGTCGGCCGTAGTTCCGCGGGTAGAACGATTGCAGCGTGCGGCAGATCCAACTCGTGACTTATCGCAATATAAAGAGCGCTGGCGGCGCATGCGCGGCTTGCAGCTCTGGAAAATCTATGAGGAAAAACCTCAACGACGCTGGTCGACCACTCAAAGTTTCTGGCAGTTGCGCAAAGACAGTGAAGGGCTGTTGGAACAGCTCAATAACAGCCAAACAGCGCTGCGTTGGGCGGATAGCAGCTGGCAGGGTTTTCCACAGAGAGTGGCTGCTGGTGAGCAGTCCGTGGTGCGCATTCAACAGCAGTTGGACGATTTATATCGCACGCAGCGTGCCATGATGCAGCAGACCGTGAGCGAATTCCTTGATCAACTGTCGTTGCGGTTGACGGATTACCTGGCGCAAACAAGATTGTCCATCGCTCGTTTATACGACGATGCGCTGCAAAACCAGGTTGCCAGTGGTGACTACTCCGCAGAACCCGCTTCGACTTCGGCACCGACGTCAACATCAACGTCGACATCAATATCAACAACTAGAAACGCAGCAACGGCAGGAGGCTCAGATGAATAAATTCATTGGGTTTGCGATTGTCATGCTGTTATCTGGCTGTGCCATTTTTAAGGACCCGGCAGAGCAGCAGGTGAAGCTGGAAAATATTCCGGAATTAAAAGTTCGTTTGATGACCAATGAACCACTGGAGGTCACTCACGAGGAAGTCATTGAGCGGTACCAGAGTTATCTTTCGGTATCGACGGAAGCAGAAATGCGCATCCGGGTAGCGCATCGCATCGCCAGCCTCAAGTTACAAGCTGATGAAGTGGCGGAAGAGCGCCTCGCTGCGGCCGAAGAGGCATTGGCAGTTGCTCAGGAAAACGGTGAACAATCGCAGCAACAGGCAGAGGTACTGGCGGCTGAGCTGGCGGCTGAACAGCAGGCGTCGAGAGAAGAGCGCAGTATGGCGTTGGCATCCATTCAGGATTACGAAACGTTGCTGAAGCAATATCCGGATCGACTCGATAACGATGCCGTGCTGTATCAGCTGGCTAAAGCCTACAGTATTACCGGTCAGCCTTATCAGGCCATTGCCGTACTGGAAGAGTTGGTGCTGAAGTACCCGCGCTCTGGCTATTATCTGGAATCTGAATTTCGTCTCGGGCAGTTGTTGTATGCAGCGGCTGATTATGAAGCCGCTGCAGAGGCATATCAGCGTCTGATTGACCGGGGCCGTGACGATAATAAATATTACGTCAGCGCCGGTTACTTAAAAGGCTGGTCGCTGTTTAAACTGGAAGATAATAAAGCGTCACTGCTCGCTTTTACCCGGGTGCTTGATGAAGAATATCCGGACGTTGCTGCGTTGTCCTCGGCCAGTGGTGGTGAGCTGGATATGCTCAACGATATTCTTCGTATTATGGCCGTGATCTTTGATTACATGGGCGATTGGGAGCAGATTGCCTTGTTCTTTGATGAGCACGGTAAGCGCCATTATGAATACCTGCTTTACGACCGCCTGGCCAGCCAGTACTACGAGAAAAAATACTTTAAATCCGGCGCCTCGACGTTGCGTGCCTTTGTGATGCGCTACCCCGATGACGTGCTTGCACCACAGTATTACGAGCGCCTGATTGATGGCTATAAACAGGCGCGCTATCCGACACTGCTGCGTAAACACAAAACGATTTATATCAAACGCTTTGGTGTTGGCAGTGAATACTGGAATCGCCATGGTAATAGTGTTCGTCAATTGATCGGCACGCCACTGGCCGGCTACATCTGGGACCTGGCAAGCTTCCATCATGCCTGGGGACAAAAATCGAAAAAACGCCGTGATAAGCAAGAGCGTCTGAGTATTGCAGCCGACTGGTATAAAGAATATGTGCGCAGCTTCCCGTTGGCGGATGATGTGGTAAAAGCACACTTTCTGCTGGCTGAGGTTGCCACAGAGCTACGCGATTATCCGCTGGCAAAAGAACATTATGAAATTGTTGCCTATCAGTATCCGCAGTATGAAAAAGCGGCGGAAGCCGGCTATGCCGCTATCCTGGCTTACAACAAACATAAGCCAGCGACGTCTGAGCAGTTAATCTGGCGTCAGTTGACGGTCGCCAGTGCGATGAGGTTTGTGCAGGAATTTCCGCAAGATGAACGCCGTGGCACGGTGCTGGTTAATACCGCTGAAATGCTGCTGAAGGACAAATATTATTCGCAGGCACTATCCACCTCGCGGCTGGCCTGGGAAACCAAGGGCAGTTTGCCAGAACGTTATCAGTATGGTGCTGCTCTGGTACGGGGTCACTCCAGTTTTGAGCTGGGTGAATACGCTGAATCGGAACAGGCATTGCTGCAAGCCAGCGGCTATTCCAAGCTGAGCCGGAAAAAACGCCGTGATTTACGTGAGAAAGTTGCGGCCGCGATTTACAAGCAAGGTGAGCAAGCGAAACTTGCCGGTGAATTCCAGCTTGCGGTAGGCCACTGGCGTCGCCTCGGAACCGTTGTACCAGAGAGCGATACCAAGGTCAGTGCCGAATACGATGCGGCCACCATTCTGATGGAAGCTCAGGATTACGATCAGGCCATTGAGGTGTTGCTGAAATTCCGCAGTGATTATCCGCAGCATAAGCTGATTGCCGATATCCCCAGTAAGTTGATCGTTGCCTACGAAGAAAAAGGTGACTGGCGGAATGCCGCCTTTGAATTACAAACCATCTGGAAGATCAGTAAAAAACCTGACGAGCAGCGCATTGCCTGCTTCCAATCGGCTGAATACTTTGAAAAAGCCGGTGATCAGGAAAATGCGATCGTGATGTACAAACGCTACGCCCATTCCTATAAACGGCCATTCGATGCTGCCGTTGAAGCACATTTTAAACTGGATCAGATTTACGCCAGTCGCGGCGATGAGGAAAAACGCCGCTTCTGGTTGGGCAAAATCATTTCGCTCAACGCCAAGGCAGAAAAACAGCAAACCGATCGTTCTAAATACCTGGCGGCTAAGGCTGCGTATGAATTAGGCGAATTTGAGCGTATGGCGTTTGAGAAGGTGAAGCTAACGTTGCCGCTGGATAAAAGTGTTACCCGCAAAAATAGCTATATGCAGTCGGCGTTAAAGCGTTATACCCAGGCCGTTCAATTAGGGGTATTGGAATACACTACGTCGTCAACGTATCGCATTGGTGAATTGTATAAGCAGCTGGCGCAAGGGTTAATGAATTCCGAGCGGCCTGCCGGTATGGACGAGCTGGAGCTGGAGGAATATCAGTTCCTGCTGGAAGATCAGGCGTTCCCGTTAGAAGAAGCTGCGATCGAAATTCACCAAACCAATATTGGCCGGACTTACGATGGCTTATACGATCGTTGGGTGAAGAAAAGTTTTGCCGCGATGGCGGATTTAATGCCGGGCCAATACAACAAGCAGGAGAGGTCGATTTCCTATGTTGAACAGATTCGCTAATCGTAGTACCTCTGCGCCAGCTCAGGCGGTATTAACCGCCAGTGGCGTCATAAAAGCGGCTTGCTTGAGTGTGATGTTGCTGGTTTTGAACGCTTGTAGTTTGTTGCAGCCGGCGCCTGAAATGGTTGATCAGGGGCCAGCCGAAAAACCGCTGCCGCCAGCACTGGTGGAGCGTTATAACGAAGGTCTGGAACTGTTGCAGGATTCGGCTGAACAGCAAAGCGCAGAGCAGGATCAAGAATCTGAAGCCGAAGCGTTCCAGACCGTATTCGATCATTGGCAAACGCTGTCCCAGGAATATCCGGACTACCCTGGCGTTTGGGTTAATCTGGCGCTGGTTCAATATCGAATGCATGAATATCAGGCCAGCCTGGACAGTGTCAGCAGTGCCCAGGCGTTGCAGCCGGATTTTTGTCCGGCCTTTAAGCTCAAAGGGTTGGTACAACGTGAGTTGGGAGATTTCAGTGGCGCTGAAGCCAGTTATTTAGCGGCCATGGCGTGCGCGCCGCAAGACGCCGACATCCCCTACAACCTGGGCATTCTTTACGATCTGTATATCGGTGATTTAGAAAAAGCACTGGCGCAGTATCAGCACAGCCGCACATTACGTGCGCAGGAAGATGCCATGCTGGCTATCTGGATTCCGGATTTACAGCGCCGAACCGGTATTGACCCTGAGGCTGCTGCGGTGGCTACGGCTTCTGATGCAGAAACGGCGGAGCTTCAGACACCGCCAGCAAGCGATGAGGACGTGACTGAAACGGTGCAACCTCAGGTAGCAGGAGAGTAAATATGGCAAGTTCTCGATTGGTTGCGCTGTTGATCTTGTTGCTATTGCCTTTTATTGGCCGGGCTGCTGATGACAATGTCGTACGGCTGCAGGGCATCTCGATTCAGGGAAACAGTGAAGAGCCACACGTGATTTACATTACGCCGTGGCGCCCGCCACCGGGCACCGGTCGTTTGTATCAGCCAATCTACAGTTACCGGGAACACTGGTTGCAGCCGGTTGATCGCAATAGTCTGGGACGTGAATTACGGTATGGCGAACGATATTTACCAAAGAGTGTTAATCAGGACCGCGTCCGTCAATTGACCGAAGCGGCGAATAAAAATAAAAAATGATCAAAGTTTGACCGTTGTCAGCCGTACAAGACGGTTTGCTGACATTCGGGTGTTTTTTCATCACGTAATTAGTGGTTAAATCAGGCCTATTATCGGGCCAGCATGACCGCGGCTAATAACTTTAATAACGAACATTAATAACAAAGCCGATTGCATCGGCGATGCTTAAAGCTAGGGGGAAGTAACAATGGAAACTGTCGTACGTTTTTTCCAGGAAGGTGGTACGTTTATGTACCCGATTGCCATCATCATGGCGGTTGGATTGGCCATTGCGTTTGAACGTCTGTTTTTCCTGTTGAAGGAAAAGTCGAGTAACCGTCAGGCATTTGATGAAATGCTGCCAATGCTGCAAAAGAAAGACCTGCGTGCAGCGCTTAACTATGCCAACAGCTCTGAAAGCAAAATCGGCAATATCTTTTCTGCGGCCATTGCCCGAATTCCCGGCAGTCAGCGTCGTGAAGAAATTGAGTACGCACTGGAAGAGGGCCTGATGGAGGCCATTCCACAACTTGAAAAGCGCACCCAGTATGTCGCGACTCTGGCAAATATTGCCACCCTGATGGGGCTGTTAGGTACCATTATGGGTTTGATTGCGGCCTTTACCGCGGTAGCCAATGCGGCTCCTGCTGAAAAAGCCACGCTGTTGTCTCAATCGATTTCGGTTGCGATGAATACCACCGCATTCGGTCTGATGGCTGCGATTCCTCTGCTGTTGCTGCACAGCTTCCTGCAAACCAAAACCAACGAAATTGTCGATAGTATTGAGATGGCCGGTGTTAAATTCCTGAACATCATTACAGAACGTAAGCCAGGTCAAAACGACAAAAGCAACGCAGCCTAATAGTTGAGCAGTTACATGAGACGCCATAAACGACCACAAGAAGAGGCGGAGCTCAACGTAACATCCTTTATGAATTTGATGATCGTACTGGTGCCGGTGCTGTTGATGAACATGGTGTTCTCACAGGTTGCTGTGCTGGATCTCAAATTGCCCAAAGGAGATCAGCCAGGGCTGGTTAATCCTGAGGATGTAACGCTGGACGTAACCATTCGGGCTGATGGGTTTGTTGTATCGAGAACCTATCAGGAAAAAACCGAAGCGTTGGCTACGCTGCCGAAAAAAGAACAAAGCTATGACTACGAGGGGCTGTCACGCACCTTGCAGGACATCAAAAAAAATCCGGGTTTCGAGGATAAAAAAGACATCAGTTTGCTGTCAGAGGCGGATGTTGATTACCAGACGCTGATTACGGTTATGGATACGGTTCGCCGCTACCCTGCGGTGGTAGCAGCCTCTTTGGTGAATGCCGAATTATTTCCGGAAATTTCCCTCGGGGACGCTGTGACCGATAGTCCGGAAGGTGCGGATGCGGAGGTGACACCATGAAGATGTCTCGTCGCGCTAAGCGTATGGAGCGAAACCACAAACGCAATAAAAATGGCGGCACGCTGAACCTGACGGCGCTGATGGATATTTTCACCATTCTGGTGTTCTTCCTGATGGTGAATCAGTCGGAAGTTGAAGTTCAGAACAGTGACGACATCAAACTGCCGGTATCGATTTCGGAAAATAAGCCCAATGAGCAAGTCACCATTATGGTCAGCCATAGTGATATTCTGGTTCAGGGACGTGCCATCGTCTCGACGGCGGATGCCAAGCTGGAAAAAGGTGAGCAATTACCGCAGCTCAAGAAAGAGCTCGACTACCTCGCCAGTCGTTCGCCGCTACCAGCAGATCAGCAGGAAGTGGGTCGGCCGATCACCATTATGGGTGACAAGGGCATTCCGTACGCCTTGCTGAAGAAGGTGATGAACACCAGCGCAAAATCCGGATTTAATAATATCTCGCTGGCGGTTGAGCAGAAGCAACCGCAGGGGGGCGCATAATATGACGGTGTATTATCGCGCCCCGGAGTTGCCGTGGAATGATGGCGGTCAGCAACAGCGTTTTTTCGGTATTTTACTGGGGTTATTGCTGTTGGTGGTGGTGGCTGGTGTCGCCATTCCAATGATTGAACTGCCGGCTAAAGATCGTAAAGAGCTGGAGCAATTGCCACCGCAGCTGGCCAAGGTGCTTGAACGGAAAAAGAAAGAGCAACCTAAGCCCAAGCCGGTGGTCAAGAAGGAAGAGAAAAAGCCGGAGCCTAAGCCTGAGAAAAAGCCAGAACCTAAGCCTGAGCCGAAAAAGGAAAAGCCAAAACCTAAGCCGAAACCAAAACCTAAGCCGAAGAAAAAGCCTAAGGTAGAGGCGCCCAAAGAAAAACGCGAAGCGGCCAAGCAAAAAGCCAAAAAAGCGTTTGGTGGTGATGCATTAGCAGCACTGCAAGCTACACGTGCTCAGGTGCCGTTGGCGGCCCTGAATACCAGCAGCAAAGGCTTAAGTAATGCCGGTGCGAAAGCCACTGCAGTGGGCAGTGTGGTTGATCGGGCAGCAGCAACGCGCGGATCGGGTGGTGTTGACGTAGCATCGTTGACCACTGATACCGTCGGTGAGCAGCTGGGTGATCGCGCTATCACAGCAGTTGAGCTGACTGAAGAGCAACTGGCCGAGACGGAACAGAGCACGACCCGCAGTCAGGAAAGCCTGCGTTTGGCGTTCGAACAGTATAAGGTGCAGTTCGACCGGATTTACCGCAGTGCCTTGCGTCGTGACCCGAACCTGTCTGGTTCTGTTACCTTGCGGGCTGAAATTCAGCCGGATGGTTCGGTTTCGAGCTGTAAGGTTGAGAAAAGTGAGCTGAATAATGCCAGGGTTCACAAGCGTCTTGAGGCCAAGTGCCGTCAGATGCAGTTTGAGAGTCAGCCTGGTGTCGATGTGACGGTGGCGGAGTATCCGATTAAGTTTATTCCGTAAACTTGCATTGATTGCTAGCTCAATAGGAAAAGCCCCACTGAGTTGCTTCAGCGGGGCTTTTTCGTTGTTTGAGTGGCTGCGGAACAGAACACTATGGCTCCGTGCGACAAGCCCTCAGAGCCAGATAACGGGGGTATTCAGCGGTTGTTTAATGGCGTCCTGATAGCGACCTTCAAGCAAATGGCGGCGGATTTTCAGTGTAGGGGTCAGTAAGCCGTTATCCGGCGTCCAGGCCTCCTGCACAATCATAATACCGTCGAGCACAGCATGGCTTTCCAGTTTGGCATTGGTCTTAGCCAGCGTGCGTTTCAGACTCGACTGAATGTGCTCCTGATCGTGTGCCTTAGCATCTTCGGCCAGCACCACTAGTGCGATGGGCTGCTTAAGATCCGAGCCGGTGACGCAAACCTGCTCAATCAGTGGGTTTTCCATCAGTTTTGATTCAATGGGTACCGGGGCCACATATTTACCTTTGGCCGTTTTGAATATTTCCTTCAGGCGGCCGGTGATTTTGACATAACCATCGGCATCAATTTCACCTTTGTCGCCGGTTCTAAGATAACCGTCACTGGTAAATACTTCAGCCGTTTTTTCCGGCTCCAGATAGTATTCTTTCATCAGGAAGTCACCGCGCACCTGAATTTCACCGTCGTCGGCGATGCGTAACTCAACTCCGGGATAGGCTTTACCAATGGTGCCCACTTTATCTGAACGGTAAGGATGGCAGTTGGTACCCAGTGCATTGGTTTCCGACATGCCCCAGGCTTCGGTGATGTTGACGCCGATGCGTTCGTACCAGCGAATGGTGGCCGACGATAGCGGTGCCGAGCCACTGCCAAACATGCGTGCGCTGTCCAGTCCTAACTGTTGCCGGATTTTTCGGGCGACGATTTTGTTGAGTAGCGGGATGTTGAGCAGCAGGTTGAGTTTCTTAGGTGGCATTTTGGCCAATACCCCCATCTGAAAACGGGTCCAGAGTCGTGGTACCGATAAGAACAATGTGGGTGACACGGCCTTCAGATTATCAACGAAGGTGTCGAGGTTCTCGACAAATGAGATTTCGCAGCCGGCGTAAAAGCTGGCGCCTTCGACAACGGTGCGCTCCGTAATGTGTGCCAGTGGCAGGTAGCTCAGTGCCCGGTCTTTGTCATGAAAACCAACGGTTGTGACAAATTGCTGCGAGGCAAAAGCATACGCGCCGAAGGTATTCACCACGCCCTTAGGATTGCCGGTGCTGCCCGAGGTGTAAATGATGGTCATGGTGTCTTCCAGTGCCGGTACCGGGTTACCCGGATGGGGCGGCTGTGCCTGTAACTCGGCCCACTGGTAGTCGAGGGATACTTCTGCGCGCTCAACATTCGGGTAGGGAAAACCCAGGCGTTTTACGTTGGCAGGGATGGCATCGCACTGGTTATTGGTGTCGTCGAGTTTGCCAATAAATATCGCCCGGCAATGACTGTGGTTCAGCACGTACTGAATTGTTTCCTGACCGGCGGTGGCGTATATCGGAACAGATACATGGCCGGCCATCATGATCGCGAGGTCTGCGATAAACCATTCGGCACAGTTCTTAGACAGAATGGCGATATGGCTGCCTTGTTCAAAGTTCTGGGCGATCAGGGCACTGGCCAGGCGCCTTACTTTCTGGCCTACCTGAGCCCAGCTGTATTCCTGAAAGACACCGTCGACCGGCTGGCGGAGGTAGATTTTATCAGGGTGACTGGTTTCCCAGTGATACAGCATCTCCAGCGGTGTTTTCAGGCCGGGGCTGTTCGTTGAGCTGCTCATAGGTAAATTCCTTGTTATTTTTATCCCGTTCACAGTAATTGGTGATTGGTATTTCGTCTGTTAAAAAACGTAAGCGACGGCGAAGACCGCTCTGAAGTGCCACTCCGCACCCGGAATTTGGCAGTATCGACCCTCTTGCCGAGCGGCGGCGGTCAATGCAGGATAGGCAAGTTAACGGTTAGATAACTATAAAAGAATAATCACTGCGCTCAGACCCTGAACCACGTTCAGACCCATCGAGACGTTTTGATCGAGTGCAGT
>Ga0255776_10003598_pt1 | contig 16645 bp, 11 predicted proteins | sample 071ome_19_FD_179974 | JGI IMG/M metagenome (GOLD analysis project Ga0255776, IMG submission 179974) | Coastal salt marsh microbial communities from the Groves Creek Marsh, Skidaway Island, Georgia - 071413AT metaG (version 2) | ecosystem: Environmental > Aquatic > Marine > Intertidal zone >... | reverse complement strand
CATGTCATCGACGTCCAGGACACCCCATTGTCCATAGAGTGCTTCCCGGTACGCACGCCCGAAACCCGTGCTACCGCGATAGTTGACGTCGAGGACGGCGAAGCCGCGCGTGGTCCAGTACTGGATCGCCAGGCTGAGTGACGGTGACGACGAGCCCGTCGGGCCACCATGACCGCGCACGATCAGCGGCGGGGTCTCGCCCTCCGGCGCGTGCCGGGAGGCGTTGCGTGGCGGATAGTAGAACCCGTGCGCAACCGCACCGCCTGTGGTGGGAAATGTCACCGCTTCCGGGGCCGACAGCATCTCCGGCCCGAGTGCGATATCCGACGAACGCCGGATCACCTCGCAGTTTCCGGTTCGCGGATTGCACCGGACAAGACTCTGTCCCTCATGGGCCGAGGCGCCGATGAAGGCGATGGCCTCACCCTGCGCCCGCATGCCCGAAATATCCGTGTAGGGGATATCGATCTTTTGCAGACCTTCATCCGACACAAGCGCGAGTTGCCATCGCCCCCCGGTGAAGTATGCGCAGACAATCTCGCCGGACCTCAGGATGTCATAGGTGCGCATGCCGAAGACCCATTGGGGCAGGCCGAATTCGGCATCCATCGGCGCCAACGGCGTCACCTTGTGTCCGTCCCAGGACTGGAGGTTCCACCAGCCGTCGGGGTCCGAAACAAAGATCAGGCGGCCATCGGGATGCCATTCCGGCTGGAACACCGACTGTCCGTCGCCGCCCGCAACCCGCCGGGAGCCTTGTAGCCCGCCCTGCGCATCGAAGGCCGCCACATTCACAGCGGCTGCATCCCAGGGCATGGCCGGCAGGTCCCAACTCACCCAGGACAGCGATTCTCCATCCGGCGAAATTCGCGGGTTGGAGGCGAAATCATGGGACCCGTCGAGGACCGAGACCCCGCCGCCATCCAGGGAAACCGCCACCAACGCATTCTCGACGGCCTCGCCCACATGCCGTTCGCGCACGGCGATCAGGCGGCCGCGCGGCGCATCCATGACGAGGTCCGCGTAGCGGTCTCCCTCGCCTCCGGCGAGACGTTTGGGCAATTCACCCGGCGCCTGTGTGTAGATGAACTGATCCTTCAGGTTCACAAAACAGGCCGTCCCGTCCGCAACCAGCGCGGCCAGACCGCCATATTCATGCACCCGTGAACGGATCGAATAATCGCGCGGGCTGACTTCCCGCCCGTCCGCGCCGTCGTCCTGCATCAGGACGACACGCCCATCCTCGCTCGGCCGGCTTTCGAGCCAGTAGAGATCGCCGCCATCTACCAGCACGCTCGTGATCGCAATGGTCGTTTCCGCGATCATCCCGGCAGAAATGGGGGACGGCCAGGTGCCGTAAGGCGCGGACCTGGACCCGCCGCTCAAAGCAGCACCAGCGCAGCCAGGCCGAGGAACGCCAGGAACCCGACCACGTCGGTCACGGTCGTGAGCACCACGGCCGAGGCGACTGCCGGATCGACCTTCATCCGCTGTAGCACGATGGGGATGGCCACCCCGGCAAATCCCGCGACAAGCAGGTTCACGATCATCGCCACGCCGATCACGAGACCCATCGTCGTGTCACCGAACCAGCCCCATGCGATGCCGCCCATGAGCAGGGCGAACAGCAGCCCGTTGATCCCGCCGACGATGACCTCCTTGCCGACGATACGCGCCGCATTGGTCGCCGTAAGCTCCTTCATCGCCAGCGCACGCACGGCCACCGTCAGCGTCTGGGTTCCCGCATTGCCGCCCATGGACGCAACGATGGGCATCAGCACCGCGAGCGCCACCACCTTCTCGATCGCCGCGTCGAACAGGCCGATCACCAGCGAGGCCACGATCGCGGTGCAGAGGTTCACCAGAAGCCACGAAAAGCGCGCACGCGTGGTCTCCAGCACGGCTTCGTAGAAGTCGTCCTCGCGCACGCCGCCAAGGCGCATGATGTCTTCTTCGGCCTCTTCGTGAATCACGTGCACGACGTCATCGGCGGTAATCACACCGACAATCTGCCCGCCCTCGTTCACCACAGGGGCCGAGACCAGCGCGTACTGGCTGAACATCAGCGCGACATCTTCCTGGTCCATCTCGACCTGGGCCGAGCGGACATCCGTCAGCATGATGTCGTCGATGCGCACGTCGCGCTGGTTGCGCATCAGCCGCGACAGCGGGATGGTGCCGACCGGCTTGCGGTCGTCATCCACCACATAAATTTCATAGAAATCACGCGGCAGCCGGGCGGCGCGTTCGCGCAGATAGTCGATGGTGTTGCCGACCGACCAGTCCTTGGGCACGGTCACCAGCTCGCGCTGCATCAGGCGGCCGGCGCTTTCTTCCGGATAGGTCAGCGCCTGTTCGAGCAGCGCCCTGTCAGACGGCGAAAGCTGTTCGAGAACCTGGGCCTGGTCTTCGGCCGGAATGTCCTCGAACACGTCCAGCGCGTCGTCCGTGTCGAGTTCGGTGATCGCGGCGGCGACTTCCTCGGCCGGAAGCGCCTCGAGCACGTCTTCACGAACGACGTAGTCAAGGTGGGCGAGCAGTTCCGGGTCGAACCGGCCGCGCAGGTATTCAAGTAGCTTGAGACGGTTTTCCCCGGCCAGCTCCTCGATCACGTCCGCCATGTCCGACGCATGCAGATTGGACAGCATCGCATCGAGTTCCTCGATCCGATCCTCCGCGAGAGCCTGGTCGCAGGCACGCACGAACGCCTCGTCAACGCCAAAACTGCGTTCCGGGTCCGTGGCGGCTCCTGCCGGTTCAATCTGCGCGTTGTCGCTCATGCGCGTTAGATGCGTGATCGGGTGACGGGTTACAACTGGAAAACGGGAAAATACTTTTCGGCAGGCCTATATTGCCTCCCGGTGACATGATTACGACAACGAAAACAGCCCCGGCACGCAAAGACCCCCTTGATGCCGTCGAATGGCGGACCCAGCCGGGCCTGCTGGCCTATCCTGATGCCGTCACGGGCATGGAGGCGCGCGTGGCGCAGATCCGCGACGGCGAGGCGGGCGAACTGGTATGGCTGGTGGAACACCCGCCGCTCTACACAGCCGGGACCAGCGCCCAGCTCAAGGACCTGCTGGAACCGGACCGTTTTCCTGTCTTCGAGACCGGGCGCGGCGGCCAATACACCTATCACGGCCCGGGACAGCGCGTGGCCTACGCCATGCTCGACCTGCGCAACCGGGGACAGGATTTGCGCGCCTATGTGCGAAATCTCGAAGCCTGGGTTATCGACGCCCTGCAGGAGTTCGGCGTGACGGGCGAACGCCGCGAAGGCCGCGTGGGCATCTGGGTCACTCGCGGTGACGGGCGCGAAGACAAGATCGCGGCCATCGGCGTGCGCATCCGGAGCTGGATCACCTATCACGGCATTTCCATCAACGTCGCGCCCGACCTCGGCCATTTCTCGGGCATCGTGCCCTGCGGCATCGGAGAGGATCTGCTGGGGGTCACCAGCCTGTCGGACCTCGGCTGCGAGGCCACGATGGACGATGTGGATGCCGCGCTGAAACGCAGTTTCGCCCGGGTGTTCGGCTAGAGCGTCGGCAACTGGTGGAAACCGCCCTCACCGGCATCGGTCTCTTCCGCCGGTTCGCTCACCACTTCATCGACCGCCGCCAGCAGCGGGCCGTCGTGGCACGCCGCGATCATGCTTTCGACCTGATCTTCAGGCCCCGAGAACACCGCCTCGACCGATCCGTCGGCCCGGTTACGCACCCAGCCGTCGAGGCCGAGACCTTGCGCCTGTTCGACGGTCCATGCCCGGAACCAGACGCCCTGCACCCGCCCGCGAATGCGAACGTGTACACAGGCGCGGGCATCGCTCATTCGAACTCGACGATGGCCTGATCGACGCTCAGGCTGTCACCAGGCGCGGCGTGGAGCGTTTTCACGATGCCGTCCGCGCCGGCACGCAGGACGTTTTCCATCTTCATGGCCTCGACGACGGCCACTTCCTCGCCCGCGCGCACCTGCGCACCCTCTTCCACTGCCAGTGAGACCAGCAGGCCCGGCATCGGCGACAGCACGAATTTGCTGAGGTCCGGCGGCTCTTTCTCGGGCATCAGGCCGGCCAGTTCCGAGGTGCGGATTGTCAGCACGCGGATATCCGCCTCGACGCCACGATGGGTGATCCGGTAGGCGGTCCCGATCCGGTCCACCTGGAACGTCGCATCGCCATTATCGAAAGAGACATGCACAACGGGATCGCCGAGTGTCCATTCGGTCCGGAAGGCCAGGTCGCGGCCGTCGATATCGACCTCCGCAGCGCCGTCACTGTAGGTGACCGACGCAGGCACCATGTCGGACCCCACCTGGACCCGCCATTCGCGCACCTCACCCGGTAGTTCGGGCTCGCCATACAGGCCGCTCTGGCGCGCCCGTGCCGCGTAGCGACCGTGGACATAGGCGGCCACAGCGCAGAAACGGTCGCGAAGATCGCCCTCGGGCGCTTCGGGCGCATAACCGTCGGGATATTCCTCGGCGATGAAATTGGTGGTCAGCCGGCCTTCGGCGAAACGCGGATGGGCCAGGATGGACGCCAGGAAGGCCGTGTTGTGGCCGGTTCCGCGGATGTAGTAGGCGTCCAGCGCGTCCTGCATCCGGGCAATCGCCATGTCCCGGTCATCCCCATGGGTCGCAAGCTTCGCAATCATCGGGTCGTAGAACATCGAAATTTCCGAGCCCTCGCCCACGCCGGTATCGATGCGCACGGTGTGGCCGTCCTCGACCGGTGCGCGATAGCGCGAAAGGCGGCCGATCGCCGGCAGGAAGTTGCGGGCCGGATCCTCGGCATACACACGCGCCTCGATCGCCCAGCCATTCAGACGCACATCGTCCTGACCGAATGTCAGTGCCTCGCCATCTGCGACGCGGATCATCTGCTCGACCAGATCGAGGCCGGTGATCATCTCCGTGACCGGATGCTCCACCTGCAGGCGGGTGTTCATTTCAAGGAAATAGAAGTTCCGGTCCTTATCGACGATGAACTCCACCGTTCCCGCCGAGCGGTAACCGACGGCGCGCGCGAGGGCGCAGGACTGTTCGCCCATCGCCTTGCGGGTGGCCTCATCCAGGAAAGGCGACGGCGCTTCCTCAATCACCTTCTGGTGGCGGCGCTGGATCGAACATTCGCGCTCGCCCAGATAAACGACATTGCCGTGTCCGTCCGCGAGGATCTGGATTTCAATGTGGCGCGGCTCTTCGACGAACTTCTCGATGAACACCCGGTCGTCGCCGAAGCTGGAACGCGCCTCGTTCTTGGCGGAACGAAAACCCTCGCGCACCTCGCCCTCGTCAAAGGCGATGCGCATGCCTTTTCCGCCGCCGCCCGCCGACGCCTTGATCATGACGGGGAAGCCGATCTCCGCGGCGATCTTCACCGCCTCGTCGTCGTCCTCGATGATGCCCATATGACCGGGTACCGTATTCACACCGGCTTCGTTCGCCAGCTTCTTGGACTCGATCTTGTCGCCCATGGCGGCGATCGCATTCGGCGGCGGGCCGATGAAGGCAATGCCTTCCTTGTCCAGCCGGCGCGCAAACTCCGCGTTCTCCGACAGGAAGCCGTAGCCGGGGTGTACGGCCTGCGCGCCTGTCGCACGGATCGCATCCAGGATCTTGTCGGCCACCAGATAGCTTTCCGCCGCTGCCGACTGGCCGATATGCACGGCCTCATCGGCCATGCGCACGGGCAGCGAGCCCGCATCGGCATCCGAATAGACGGCCACGCTGGAGATGCCCATCTGGCGGGCGGTGCGGATCACGCGGCAAGCGATCTCTCCGCGGTTTGCGATGAGAATCTTCGAAAACATGGGCGCGAAACTACGCAACGCGCGGGCCGCGCGCAATCCGCCATTGTGCGGGCGTATGGACGCCGGGAACCCGGCGCAATAGCCTGCGGCCCATGAAGAAAACGGCACATGATTCGGGCGAATCATCCCGTCGGCGGCTGAGCCGTGTCCATCTCGCGACCGTCCTCATCGGCGGAACGACGCTGCTGATCCTCGTCGCCGTGGGCAGCGTCCTCTGGGTCACCCTGACAAGCGCCACCCAGAACACCTTCGAACTTCTGGGCGAGCGGGCAACGCGCACGCTCGACACCCTCGAGGTCCAGATCGATTCCCAGTTGCAGCCTGTCACGGAAGCGGTCGAAGGGTTCGCGCGCCAGTTCGCCGACGGGCGCCTTGATGTCACAGCCAACCGCCAGCGCATTGTGGACACTTTTTCCGGTTTCCTCACATCGCACCCCCAGGTGCGCGCCGCGGTGTACGTCACCACCGACAACCGGGGTGTGACCCTGGCGCGTGTCGAGGGATATCCCGTCGAAATTCCCGAAACACCGGTGTCCAACCAGCGCCGGCTGTTTGCGCTCTCGCTAGCGCAAAAAAGCGATGGCCCGTTCTGGGCCGCACCGATCTGGATCGAGGAGGTCGGCCAGGCTGTCGTGACCTATATCGCACCGGTCCGGCGTGGCGACAAACTGATCGGGATCGTGGTCGCCCCGATCACCCTGACACGGGTCTCGGAATTCCTGGGCCAGCTTGAGCAGGAGCAGGAGATGAGCGCCTTCCTGCTCCACAACCACGACCGCGTTCTCGCGCATCCTGCGCTGAAGCAGTCGGATTTCCGCGCCACCGGCTCGGTGACGGAAAACCCGCTACCGCATATCGGCGATCTGGACGAACCGGCCTTCCGCCTTCTGGCCGGGGGCGGGGAGGAAGCGGTACTCGTCCTCGAATACGCCGCCAATGTGAGCAACGCCCTGGTGGATGACGACAACATCGTCATCATGCGCGACACGTTGAAGTACGGGCCGGAACTCTGGACCATGGGCGTGGCGCTGAAACGCGCCATTGTCAGCCAGGAGATCGCGCGGCTCATCAACACGGCCATTGTCGGGCTGGTGATCCTCGCCATCGCCGTCGTGCTCGGGATTGTATTCTCCCGCCATCTGAACAAGCAGATCGGGCGCCTCGTCACCACGGCTGGCGCGATGACGCGTCTCGATGCAGCCGCCGCGCCCGAAGTGCCCGACAGCCGTATCCGTGAGCTGTCGGAGGCCGCGCGCGCGTTCAACCGGATGATTTCTGCGCTTCGTATCTTCGAGACCTATGTCCCCAAGCAGCTCGTCCTGCGCATCATGCAGAGCGGCGAGACGGTTCAGGCGACCGAAGAACGCGTGCTGACGATCATGTTCACGGATATCCGCGGGTTCTCCACGCTCGCCGAACACATGGATGCCGGCGAGATCGCGGGCCTGCTCAACGACCATTTCAACATGCTCGCCGAGCCCATCGAGGCGGAGGGCGGTACGGTCGATAAGTATATCGGCGACGCCATCATGGCCTTCTGGGGCGCGCCGGAGGACATGCCCGACCATGCCGCGCGCGCTCTTCGCGCCGGGGCGGAAATCCAGCGCCGCATCCGCGCCGACAATCTGCGCCGCAAACGCACGGGCGAGCCACCGCTGGCTGTGCGCGTCGGCATTCATACCGGCGCTGTCGTCGTCGGCAATATCGGCTCCAGGAACCGGATCAACTACACGATCGTGGGAGACGCGGTGAACATCGCGTCGCGCATCGATTCCATCGCCAAAGATCTGTCCACGGACGAGGATTGCATTGTGCTTGCCAGCGGCGACACACTTAACCTTGCGGGTGGCGGCGCAGTCTCCAGCTGCACAACCACACCGCTCGGCGAGCGGCAAATCCGCGGGCGCGAAGGCACAATCTCGATCTTCCGTCTGGACGCGGACGCGGCGGACGGCTAGTCAGCACCCCATGGACAGCCAAGAACTCGAACGGCGTATCGCCGTCTTTCCCTACTGGTATCACCGTATCGAACTGCCGGGCGGCGTGACCACGCCCGGCTGGGCACCGATCTCCGCCGAGGCGTACCGGATTCCCGACGACCTTTCGGGCAAGCGTGTGCTGGATATCGGGGCCTGGGACGGATACTGGAGCTTCGAGGCAATCAAGCGCGGCGCGGCGCAGGTGATCGCCATCGACGACTTCTCCGATTTCGTCGGGCAAATCACCGAGGAAGACCGCAAGGCATGGCAGACCTTCGACCTGTGCCGTGACGCACTTGGGCTGGACCACGAGCGTTGCCAGCGCCACGAGATGACGGTCTATGACCTCAAGCCCGAGACCTTCGGCACCTTCGACGTGGTCTTCTGTTTCGGTGTGCTGTACCACCTGCGCTGGCCGATGTACGCCATCGACAAGATGGCGGATGTCTGCACCGGCGACATTTTCATGGAATCCGCTGTGGCAGACGATTTCAGTGCCTATCGCGGCGGGCTGGGTAAGGGATACGGCACCGACATGGTCGCCGAGTTCTATCCGAATGACGAGTAAGGACAGAACGAGACCAACTGGTGGGCCCCGACCCTGCGCTGCATGGGCTGCATGGTGAAAGCCGCCGGCTTCGAGACGGTGCGCGGCTGGAAACTGACGGACTCCCCACAGCGCATCTCCCAGTGCCGCGGCTTCATCTGGGGCACGAAATCCGGATAAAGCAAAGCCCCCGCTAGAGCGGGATGTTGTCGTGCTTCTTCCAGGGATTTTCGAGCTGCTTGTCCGCCAGCATCCGCAGCGCACGGCAGATACGCCTGCGCGTGCTGTGCGGATAGATCACGTCGTCGATGAACCCTTTCTGGGCCGCCACAAACGGATTGGCGAAGCGCTGGCGGTATTCCTCCGTGCGTGCCTCGATCTTATCCGGGTCGTTGCGGTCCTCGCGGTAGATGATTTCCACCGCGCCCTTGGGGCCCATCACCGCGATCTCGGCCGTCGGCCAGGCGTAGTTCAGGTCGCCGCGGATGTGCTTGGACGACATGACGTCATAGGCGCCGCCATAGGCCTTGCGGGTGATGACAGTGACCTTCGGCACCGTCGCCTCGGCGAACGCGAACAGCAGCTTCGCGCCGTGCTTGATGATGCCGCCATATTCCTGGGACGTCCCCGGCAGGAAGCCCGGCACATCGACAAAGGTGACGATGGGAATGTTGAAGCAGTCGCAGAAGCGCACGAAACGCGCGGCCTTCTTCGATGAATCTATATCGAGGCAGCCCGCCAGCACCATCGGCTGGTTGGCCACAAACCCCACCGTGCTGCCGTCCAAACGCCCAAAGCCGACAATGATGTTGGCTGCATGATCCGGCTGGATCTCGAAGAAATCGCCCTCATCGACGACCTTCTCGATCAATTCCTTCATGTCATAGGGCTTCTGCGGATCGGGCGGGATCAGCGTGTCCAGCGACGGCTCCTCGCGGTCGTGGGGATCGCTGGTTGGCCATACCGGCGGATCCTCACGGTTGCTCATCGGCATAAAGTCGAAGAAGCGGCGCAGCTCCAGCAGCGTGTCCACGTCGTTCTCGAACGCCTTGTCAGCCACGCTCGACTTGGTGGTATGGGTGGTCGCGCCTCCGAGCTGTTCCTGGGTTACTTCCTCATGGGTCACGGTCTTCACCACATCGGGGCCGGTGACGAACATGTAGGAGGTATCGCGGACCATAAAGATGAAGTCGGTCATGGCCGGCGAATACACAGCGCCGCCCGCGCAGGGCCCCATGATCGCGGAAATCTGCGGGATCACGCCCGAGGCATTGACGTTGCGCTGAAACACATCGGCGTAGCCGGCCAGCGAGCCCACACCTTCCTGAATGCGCGCACCGCCGGAATCGTTCAGACCGATCAGGGGCGCCCCCACCTTCATGGCCATGTCCATGACCTTGCATATCTTCTCCGCATGGGCCTCGGACAGGGAGCCGCCGAAGACCGTGAAATCCTGGGAGAAGACGAATACCTTGCGCCCATTGATGAGGCCCCAGCCGGTCACGACGCCGTCACCGGGGATCGGCTCGATATCGGCCGTCAACTCGTTGGGAGGCTGTTCGACGAACATGTCGAACTCTTCAAAGGTGTTCTCGTCGAGCAGCAGTTCCAGGCGCTCACGCGCGGTCAGCTTACCCTTGGCGTGCTGGGCCTCGATCCGCCGCTCACCGCCGCCAAGGCGTGCACGCACGCGCCGCGCTTCCAACTGATCCAGAATGTCCTGCATGGCACCCCTCAAACTTGGCCCGATTCCCCGTTCGCGCGGCCTGAATACCAGTTTTGAGGGGTGTGAGGCCAGTTGTGCGCCGCAGTATCAGCCCGCGCGCAACAACTCCAGAAACGCAGCGCTCGTCTCGAGGTCCGCCTTCAGAATCTCGCGCTTGCGCTCAGCTTCCGGGTCCATTCCCCAGAGCTCGCTCTGAAAGGTCTCGTCGAGCTGGCTCACCTCGAAGGCCTGCCCCGCGTCGATATGGGCATGGGCGAGCGCCAGCGCGACCACGAGCGAACCGCTCGCCGATGTGGCGACCCCGAGCACCGCCAGCTCGAACGGGTCGTGGGAGGCCACGACGTCACGCAAGCGCGCGAGGGTTTCCGGTTCCTGATCGAGCGGCGTCACACCTTCTGTCGCCGCCAGGCGGACGCCGAACGTCCGGTGTGCCCAGTCGAGTAGAGGTTCCCAGGCCGTGGATTGGCGCAGCACCAGTTCGGATGGCGACGGTGCGCGGTAACAGACAAGGTCGGTTTCCGCATACGCGGCCACCTGACCCACATACCCGTCGGGGTCTTCCCCAACCCGATCTAGGGCGGTGGCCGCAATGCGCGTCAACGGCATGGAATCCAGTTCGATGGTCTCGCCCTGGGCGCTCCATTCGCCGGCCACGGCATCCGCCAGTCGTGCGCCCGGAACAAGGAGCGGCTTGCGCAGCGGCGTACGTACGGGCCGCCCATCGAGTTCAATCGCGAACCCGTCCGGTTGCCGGTCGGCCACCGCCACTTCCTTGTAAAACCGCTTCATGCCAGGCGTCGCGCCTACTTTCCGAGAATACCGTTCAGCACCTTGCCGGGAGCTCCAAGTACGCCGCCATCCGTGCCCTTTTCCAGTGGCGCAGACGGTGTCGCGTCGGTGTTCTCCCCGCTCTGCTTGGCATACTGCACACACGGATGATCGTCACCCCCCAATTCGGTCAGACCGATCAGTGCTGCCGGCGGAAACACGATGGCGCCAAAAATACTGCCGAGCTTTGCCAGCGAACCGATGGCATCCGGGCTGAAACCGGGATCGGCCAGCGGGCCGGTAATGTTCACCGGAACGGCCAGGCTGATATCCAGTCCACGCGGCGAAGGTGTGACCTTCAGGTCAAAGCGTTCCTGCTTCAGGTCGATTTTTCCGCCTACGGTGAGCGAGGCGACTTCAGTGTTCAGGACCCCCACCTTGCTGTTCGCAACACCGTTGATGAGCTCGAAGTCGTTGGCGAGGCAATCGACGACCACCCACTCCTTTTTACCGAGCACCTCACCGATGCTGGAAAAGACGCCGCTGACATATCCGAGTCCTTCATTGCGCATGCGGCCCTCTCCCATCAGCACACGCGCATGACCCGTGGCAGAGCCCATGATATCGGCAACCGAATTTCCGGTGCCCGACAGCGCGACGTTCAGTGCGCCGTTGCCCTGCAAGACATCGAGATTCGCAAAATCCCGGAGAACCTGCCCCACAGCAACGCTGGGTGAACTGAGCGATGCGGAGACGAGCGGCGTGCCGGCGCGCGCGTCGATGCTCACCGATCCGTTTACCTGCCCACCGGCGTATTCCGCCTTGAGCGGAAGGATATCCAGTGCATTGTCGTCCATCACCACCCGGACATCGACGTTTCTGTATGTGCCGTAGGGCGTGATGAACTCCCCGGACTTCAGAGAGATGTCCACCTTCGCGCTCGAAAGCATGTCGAACGGCAACGGATCGGTGGGGAAGACCTTCTCATCGCTTGCCGTCTGGGCATCGCGCGCAGCCTCTTCCCGTGACATCTGCTGCGGCTTGTGAACCTCGGTCGTGTCCGGGAAGAACCGGGTCAGATCGAACTTCAGCGCGTTCAGCACGGCCTGCACATCGGGCACTTCACCCATCAGGTCCACGCGTCCGTTGCCCGTGAGTTCGGAATCCTCGAACTTCAGACTCAGTCCCTCGAAACTCGCCTGCTTCTCATCGCCCTTCAGCGAAACCTGAAGATCGACCGGCCCGTGGCCCGACAGATCGGCCCCTGCGAGGGCGCTGAACAACCCGAGCGACTGTTGTACCGCGACGATCGAGACGTCGTAGGCCGCCCTCACGTCATCCGAGGTGCGGTCGATATCCGCGTTACCCGTGATCTTCGTATTGTCGATGCGCACGCCTTCCAGCGTGACCTTCGCCTTGTCCAGAGATCCGATGGCCTTGATCGCTCCCTCGACCGTGCCGAGATCTGCAATATCTCCACCCACGTAGGGACGGAAAATTTCCAGCGGCTGCGAATCCGCCTTGATGTTGATGTCGTATTCGACAACAGGCGATGCATCCAGGCCCTTTAGCGTGATCCGCCCGGCCAGCTTGCTTTTGTCGGCGGAAACATCGGTGATCTCCACGCGGGCCGATTTGTGATCTCCCACGGCGCGGATGGCACCGTTGATGGGGCCGAGATCCGGCAGTTCCGCACCGACAATCGGTTCCACGATGTCGAGCGACTGTCCGTCCGCAGTCAGGGTCAGATCGTACTCGACCTGCGACGGATTGCGGAGCAGGTCCGCGGTGACGGAACCCGTCAGGCGGCTGCGGTCCGCCGTGACAGCGTTCGGCTCCAGGCGCAGGCGGTTGAGGTCGCCCACGATGTTGATCTTCCCGTTGAGGGGGCCAAGCTGTTCGAGCGGCATTCCCACATAGGGAGAGACGAGGCCGAGGTCCTGGCCTTCGAGGTTCATGACGAGGTCGTAATCGACATTGCCGTCATTCGCGTCGATCTCGGCCTTCCCCGTAATACGGGTCTTTGCCGCCGTCACGAGGATATTCTCGATCACCGGATGATCCGGGTTGCCGGTCACATGCGCGCCCAGCGTCACGGGACCGACTTTCGGCAGGGATTCGCCGATAAAGGGCTGGATCGTCGCCAGACCGTCTCCCGCGACGTGAATCTGGACATCGAAACCGCCGGGGTTCTGGGGCTGCCGCACACCTCCTTCGATAGTCACGTCGTAGCCCAGCAGCTCACCCTTCAGATTGATCGGGACCGGCTCGCTGCCCGACAGAATGGCCTCTGACGAGCCGACCTGACCATCCAGTGCAATATTCGCTTCATGACGGTCCAGCGTCACCTTCCCCTTCACATCGATGTCCAGGGGTGCCCCCGGACTGGCCGGCACCGCGATGGCCCGGTCGAGCGTGGCCACAAGCGTCCGGCCCTCGACCCCGTCGATGGAGGTGACTTTTACATTCTCGATCCGGAGTTGGCCGATACCGAGCCCGAGCGAGCTATCGTCGTCACCATCCTCGTCGCGCGCGCTCTCTTCACCGCCGAAATCGAGATTGCTGCGCCCCTGCGCGTCGGTCTCCACAAGGACATCCGCGTCGCGCAGCACCACCCGCTCGATGTCGAGATTGCCGCTTAACAACGGGAGAAGCCGGACCTCGGCCTCCATCAGGCCAACGGTTGCGAGTTGCGGACGGCTGCCCCATCCGGCATTCGAGAACGACACATCACGCACGACAAGACGCGTGGTCATGCCGATATCGAGCTCCATAGGCCCGCCGAAGACAACGTCGCGCCCCGTCTCTTCCTTGACCATCTCCGCAATGCGGTCCTTGTGGTCATTGGGATCGAGGTTGAGCGCAAATGCGACTGCCGCAACGATAAGCGCTATCAGCAGGACACCGGCGATTTTCAGGATGGTTCGCAACCGCATGGATAAACCTTCGCGTTCTGGACGGGCCGTTCAGATGAACAACGTGCGAGCACCAAATAGGCTCCAAAATAACGCTCGCCAGCCATCATACGGGGGAATCAGCCCTTCAGACCCCGATTCTTGGAAAACATCACGAAACGGCCTTAATTCACCCAGTTTCGAGGCGAAATCCGACCTTCTGCCAGCTTTTCGCGAGTTCGCCGTCCAGCGGCGCGGTCAGTTCGAGGCGCGCGCCGGTCTCCGGATGGGTCAGGGTGAGCGCATGAGCATGCAAATGCAGACGCTTGGCCATTCCGGGCAGGAAACTGTCCCGGCCGCCGTATTTCCCGTCTCCCAGGATGGGATTGCCCATGGCCGCACAATGGGCGCGGAGCTGATGGGTGCGGCCCGTGCGCGGCATCAGCTCCAGCCACGAAACGCGCCTGGCGGCATGATCCAGAACTCGGTAATCCGTCTCCGCGTGCTGTCCTTCCTCATCATGGGTCATGCGCTCGCCACCCTGAGGGCCGCGCTTGGCCAGCGGCGCGTCAATGGTCCCGGCGCTCACATCGGGAACGCCCAGCACGAGGGCCCAATAGATCTTGTCCATGGTCCTGCCCTGGAATTCCGCACTCAGCGCGCGCGCTGCCGGGCGGGTTCGCGCAAGGATCAAGAGCCCGCTGGTGTCCTTGTCGAGACGGTGGACGAGGCGCGGGCGCTCTTCCGCACCGAACCGCAACGCATCAAGCATCCCGTCGAGATGGCGCGTGGTGCCGGTCCCGCCCTGCACCGCTAGGCCCGCAGGTTTGTTGAGCGCAATCAGATGGTCATCCCGGTAGATCACACTTGCGCGCAAATCTGACGCGTCGGCTTCGGAGACGGGACGCGATGTACCCGCCTGCGCCGCAGCAGGCGCAACATTGGTCACAGGCGGCACCCGGACCTGCTGCCCTGCGGACAGGCGTCCGCCCGGCTTCACCCGGCCGCCATCGACACGGACCTGGCCGGTACGCAGCCATTTGGCGAGTTGTCCGTAGGGCACATCGGGGAAATGGCGCTTAAACCAGCGGTCCACGCGCACACCGTCATCGTCATCCGCGACCGCGATGTGGCGAACGCCGGACTGACCGGCCTCGCTCATGCGACCACCCGGGCGAGCCGCAGCCCCACGAACAGCGCCCCGATCGATGCCACGACGGAGACGGCGATATAGATGCCGGTCAGCAGAAGCTCGTCACGCTCGTACATCGTCACCACGTCCAGCGAGAAGGTCGAGAAGGTGGTGAACGCGCCCAGCGCGCCGACGGTCAGCAGCGCGCGCATCTCCGGCGAGACGTTCCACGACACGGCCAGCATGTGGATCAGGACGCCCATCAGGAACGAGCCCACGATGTTCACGGTCACCGTCCCCCAGGGAAATCCGGTACCCAACAGCGATCCCAACGCGACATTGACGAAGTGACGCCCCAGCGCGCCCACCGCACCGCCGACAGCAATGGCGACGAGCATGTTCATGATGCGTCTCCCCGGCCCCGCCGTTCCGCGCGCAGGCGGCTCCAGTATTCGAGCCGCTTGGAAATTTCGCGCTCGAAGCCCCGCTCCACCGGGCGATAGAAGGTCTGGCGGCCGACCTCATCGGGAAAATAGTCCTGCCCAGAAAATCCGTTGTCCGCGTCGTGATCGTAGGCATAGCCCGCACCATACCCGAGATCCTTCATCAGGTTCGTCGGTGCGTTGAGGATATGCTTGGGCGGCATCAGTGAGCCGGTCTCCTTGGCGCTGCGCATGGCCGCACCATATGCCTTGTAGGATGCGTTCGATTTAGGGGCACTCGCCAGGTAGATCGTGCACTGGGCCAGCGCCAATTCGCCCTCGGGCGAACCGATCCGCTCATAGGCCTCCCAGGCCGACAGCGCATGGGTCAAGGCCTGCGGGTCGGCCAGACCTATATCCTCTACCGCCGCGCGCGCCAGCCGCCGCGCAATGAAACGCGGGTCCTCGCCGCCCGCCAGCATCCGCGCCAGCCAGTAGAGCGATGCATCCACATCCGAGCCTCGCAGCGACTTGTGGAGCGCACTGATCAGGTTGTAGTGGCCTTCCTGGCTCTTGTCATACAGCGGTGCGCGTTTCTGGACCGTCTCCGTCAGGGACGCAGTGTCCAGGGGTGCGTCCGGGTTGAGGGCGAAGAGTTCCTCGGCGAGGTTAAGGAGATAGCGCCCATCACCATCAGCCATCGCCTTCAGGGCCAGGCGCGCGTCCGGTGCCACCGGCAGCGTGCGGCCCTCGATCACCTCGGCACGGCTGAGCAATTCTTCCAGCGCCGGCTCATCGAGCCGGTTCAGCACGAATACCTGCGCGCGCGAAAGCAGAGCCGCGTTGATCTCGAAGGAGGGATTCTCTGTCGTCGCCCCGATCAGCGTGACCGTGCCGTCCTCCACATAAGGCAGGAAGCCGTCCTGCTGAGCCCGGTTGAAACGGTGGATTTCGTCGATGAAAAGAAGCGTGCCCTTGCCGCCCGCCCGGCGCGCCGTCGCGCGCTCGAACACCTTGCGCAGATCGGCCACGCCCGAAAACACGGCGGAAAGAGGTTCGAACTCCAGGTCGGTTTCATGGGCCAGCAGGCGCGCGATCGTGGTCTTGCCGCACCCCGGCGGTCCCCAGAGAACCATGCTGGCCAGTCGGCCACTGGCGATCATGCGGCCGATAGGTCCTTCCGGCCCCAACAAATGGCCCTGCCCGACCACCTCGGCCACGGATTCCGGCCGCAACCTGTCCGCAAGCGGTCGAGGCGCCTGGCCGGCGAACATTTCCGATTGCCGGGCCACGGCGTCTATCCCGTGACCGAAAGGCTCAGGCGGCGGCCATTCCGCCGGACCGAGATATCCCAGCGC
>Ga0255776_10003588_pt1 | contig 16682 bp, 7 predicted proteins | sample 071ome_19_FD_179974 | JGI IMG/M metagenome (GOLD analysis project Ga0255776, IMG submission 179974) | Coastal salt marsh microbial communities from the Groves Creek Marsh, Skidaway Island, Georgia - 071413AT metaG (version 2) | ecosystem: Environmental > Aquatic > Marine > Intertidal zone > Salt... | reverse complement strand
GAGGGTGTTCTGGGCCTGCGTTTTGAGACGATTGAACTCGGAGTTGAGCTGCTGATTGGTCGCAACGATCTGTCGGCGCTGCTCTTCGGTAGGATTCTGGCCAACAGCGCGCTCGACGCCTGTCATCTGGTTTTGCAGTGCGCCCTGCGTCTTCTGCAGTTCCTGATTCAGTGCGTTTTGCATTCCCAGCAAATCAACTCGGACTTTTTCCTCAACGCCAAGCTCGCGAGCTACAGCGTCAATGTCGAGAATTGCCACCCCGCCCGATTGGGCGTTTCCGGTGACTGCGAGAAAAGCGAATGCCAAAGCGGCGATTAGTGTCGATTTCATAATTTAGAGTCTATCGTAGAAGGACGGCCGAGAGCCTAAAACGTTGTCTCCGAAAAAGTCCAGCAATTTTCGGTCAGGTTTCCGCGTTCCCTCTCCTTTGTTACTTCGCCCTATAAACGTGACTCAACCGTCAAATTGACGAAAAATAGTCCGAAAACGCTCCCTATGAGCCAAATCGCTCCAGAGAATACCGAGGCAAAAGATCAGGAAAAGAGTGCCAAATGCAAATCAGCCTCCTGTCTGATTCGCATCTCAAGCAATCTGGTCCGACACGTTAACGCGGCCTTGAGCAATCGCGGATCGCGCGCTGTAGTAAACGAGTGATGCGTTTACTTTTAGCTACTGCACTTTTCTACCTGAGTTCCCAGGCTCAGGCCAACCTCTGGCCTGAATTTCGGGGCCCTTTCAAAAACGGACACGCACCCGTGGCGAAAGTTCCTCTCGAGTGGTCCGAGCGAGAGAACATCGAATGGCGTGTCGAGGTCGAAGGAAAGGCGTGGTCGTCTCCTGTGATCATCGGAGATCGCATTTTCATCACCACTGCAGTCGAAGATGGATCTGATCTATCCCTTCGAGCACAATGTCACAAACTCGACGACGGCTCTACGATCTGGACAAAAGAGATCTTTTCCCGCGAGGCAGATCATCAGCACAAGAAAAACAGCCACGCTTCCCCAACTCCGCTTTTTGAGGACGGCCGACTCTATTGCCACTTCGGCCACCACGGAACTGCCGCTCTAAATGCAGTCAGTGGGGAAATCCTCTGGAAGCAGGAATCCATCAAGTTTAAACCTGTCCATGGCACTGGCGGTTCCCCAGCCCTCGTTGGTGACAAACTCATCTTTTCCTGCGATGGCGCGAAGGATCCCGTTGTCGTAGCACTTAACAAAAACGACGGCAAGATTACCTGGGAAACACCACGCGACGTCGAGGTGAGCCGCCCCTTTTCTTTCGCTACACCACTGAAAATCGAGGTTGCCGGAAAAGATCAGGTCGTCCTCCCGGGATCGGGAGCCGTGATTTCCTACAATCCGGAGGACGGAAAGGAAATCTGGCGTTTTCTTTACGGCGAGGGTTATTCCGTTGTTCCCCGACCGCTCTACCACGATGGGAAGATCTACGTCTGCTCTGGCTTCAATCGCGCCATCCTCTACGCCGTCAACGTAAACGCAGAATCGAGGGGAGATATCACCGAGTCTAACCTGGCCTGGAAAGTGGAAAAGGCGATCCCGAAAGAAAGCTCCCCCATCATTGTGAATGATCTACTTTTTGTGAACGACGACAAAGGTATACTCTCCTGCATCGATCCCGTCACCGGCGAAACGCATTATTCCGAGCGACTTGCCCCTCAAGGGGGCTACTCCTCTTCACCTGTCTACGCCTCCGGTCATCTCTTTTTTCACAACGGAGAAGGCATCACCACCGTGGTGAAACCTGATAAGAGATTCGACAAGGTGGAAGAAAACGACATCGGTGAATACGGCCTTTCATCCTTCGGTGTTGTTTCCGATGGATTCATCGTGCGAACCGAAGAGGCACTCCTGCGCATCAAGTAGGTGAGCCATCACCCCAGCTGACTCAATGAAGCTGCGACCTGCGACGAACGCTGATCGTGAAGCCATTGAGGCCCTGATTTTCGGAATTCTCCGCGACTACGGCCTTGAGCCATCTCCCGAGACTACCGACGCCGACCTTGCCGATATTGCCTCTCACTACAGTGAGAACAGAGGCAGCTTCGACGCATTGGAGAGCGACGACGGGAGAATCCTCGGGACTGTCGCCGTTCATCGGACCGATGATGATCTCTGCGAGCTGAGGAAAATGTATCTCGCGGAAGAATTGCGCGGACAAGGATGGGGAAAGCGCCTTCTCGACCTCGCAATCGAAAGCGGTCGAAAACTGGGTTACCAGACAATGTGGCTCGAAACCGCCGACTCCCTCAAGGAGTCCCATCGTCTCTATGAGCGATACGGTTTCCAATCCTGCGCGCCACCACATCAATCCGATCGATGTGACTTCGCGATGAAGCGCGACCTGTGAAATTTCGCAATCGCAGCCAGTAGCTGGAAGGCCAGCTGCGAGGCCGGAATGTGTGCACATCTTCCAACCGTGCACACTCCGAGGTCACAGACCTCAGCTACAGATTCCTGCTATCGAATCACCTTTCACCTTACGAACTCGCATCCCTGTAGCTGGCCTCTGTGAGGCCGGGACTGTGTGCACGTTTCCCCACGCGCACCCACTCCGCCCGAAACTTTTCTCAAAAAAAATCCAAGAAAGTTCATCGCCGCGTGTCGTCCTTGTATGAGAGGATAATTTTGACGTGAGCGAATCCTGTCCAGAACCCTTGCCTGACTCAGTAGAACCGATGCCGTTGCCAGACAACCCCACCGCAATTTCATCGGATCTACGAAGCTTGCCGGAAATATTCGAAGCCGAAGAAACGCCGCTTCTGCGGTACGCCTTTTCCCTCGTCGGCTGTCGTGCCATTGCCGAGGAGATCGTGCAGGAAGCCTTTTTGCAATTGCACGAGCACTGGTCCGATGTCCGAAATCCCGTTGCCTGGCTCTACCGCTCCGTCCGCAACCGCTCCTACAACCACCACCGCGACAACAAACGCGAAATTCTCACCGACGAAGATACCCAACCCGAAGAGGAGCCGAACGACACTCCCGAGGATCTCCTTCACCGCATGGAAGCCGCAGGATTCCTCCGACTTCTCCTCGCCGAACTGGAAGAAGCCGACCAGCAACTCATCCAACTGAAATACTACGAAGACCTCAAGTATCGCGAAATCAGCGAACGAACCGGAATCAGCATCGGGAACGTCGGATACCGACTTCATCATGTGCTCAAGCAGCTGGCCGAAAAGCTGCGTCACCTCGGAATCGAAAGCGCGCCATGAACGACGACAATTTACACTCTTTCATCGAACCAGAACTCGAAGCCCGTATCGTCGCGCTCGTGCTCGGCGAAGCGTCCGACTTTGAGCGGGAAGAACTGGAACGGCTCATCAAAGAGAAACCCGAACTGGCGATGTTTCGGGATCGCATGGAATCACTGCACGGCATGCTGCGGCAGATCGGAAGTGGTGAAGTAATCGAAGATGAGGCGGATTGGAAGCTGAGCCAGGAAAAGCGGGATAAGGTGCTGGATGCGATCGGTAAGCCGCATCCGCGCAGGCAGCCTGCTGCCGTAGAGACTGACAAGGAACCCCGGGAAGCGAAGAAAATCGTGATCTGGCGAAACATCAAAAAATTCGGAAACGTTGCCGCAGTTGCCGCCGTCATCCTGGGACTCGGAGCAGTATTTTTCCTCCCGGCCTTGCCAGGGATCCAGATGAAAGTCCGTCGTGACCCTGAAGCCGCCAGGGCTGATGTAGAACGCACAAAAGATCTGTATGATTCGTATGCCTATGTGGAGCCGGAAATCCCCGACAGCACTGCCTTCTCCAACGCTGATGCTCCGGAGGTAGCGACCATAAAAGTTTCTCCGGTCGTCTCGGCAAAACCAACAATGACCCTGGAGTTGGCGCAGAATTCCAAGTCTCGAAATATCGCGATTGGCAAGGAACGCGAGCTGGAGGAACTCGAACTGGGTGTGTCGAGACAATACAAGGACTTCGATGGCGTTACTCCTGAGCGCTCAAACATTTCCGCTTTGAATGGCGGGGTTTCTTTGGAAGGATGGTCTGAGGCGGACGAGGCACAATTACTCGCATCATCAAATTCTGGCGTAGTAACTCGGGGAGAAGCGGAAGATAACAAGCGGACGGAACCGGAACGCAGCTACGCCCAGATCGGTCACGGCGGAAGGAGCTCTGATTTGCAGCCAGAGCGACAGTCAAATCAATCAGACCGGGGCCGCCAATCGGAAGAGCCAAAAGCAAAACCAGCTCCCGCAGTCGTTGCGGATAAAGATGCAGAGAAAACCGCGAAACCCGCCCCAGGCATAGCCGGACGCGGAGGCGAACTCGAAACGGAACGTGACTTTGGAATGATAGGCCATGGAGGGTATGATGCCGACAATTTCGATGCATCGGGCAATGTCGACGCGGCAGACGCGATTTCTGTAATCGCTGGTGGTGGGGTTGCCTTGAATATCACCCCCGACGTAGTCGCCTTTGACGGCTTTGTGAATTACGGATCAGAAATCGACAGCAAATCCAGCGGAGAAGCGAAAAAGAAACCGGCCACACAAGTGTTGGGCCGAGATAAAACGATAGCGGCGGAGGGCGAAGAGAAAACCGTCGCCCTGACCGGCACGGCAAGCGTGGGATCTGGTGGAGATCTGCTGGTGCGAAGTTCGTCTGGCTCGATCACCGTCACAGGGGACGGATCATCCATATCTGATGTTAAGGACAAGGTCCCTGTGCTTGGCGACATCCCTGTCGTCGGGACTCTGTTTAAAAAGCAGAAGGCTGAAAAATTGACCATGCCTTCCCAGCAAATTGCACAGCAAAATGCTGAGAGTCGATACGGCGATTTCGAAAACGGAGCGGAAAAAGAAATTTCCGTCGGATATGCAACTGACTTCGTCTTCACGCCGGAAGCCGACTTCGAGGATAAGGCAGTTGCCGACGGAGCTGTCGCCAAGCGCGAAACCCGAGATTCGGTCTACCTCCGAAGACAAATGGTAAGAAAGCCGGATGAAGGAAATGCCAATTCTTTGGGTTTTCCAGCCAGCAACTCCGCCGAAAACTACGCGTCGTTCTCGGCTAATGACAGCTCCGGAAAGCTCAACCTGTCCACAAATGCAGGAGGCCTTGCCTGGGGTGTTCCCAACTCTGGCGGAGAAGTCGGCGGCAACCAACAGAGCCGCTCCGTTCGGATGCCTGCCCTGCAGGATCTTCAGGACATGGATGGGGACCTGCCTGCTCCCGCTGCCTCCCAGCCTTTTGATTCTGGCATGACAGTCGCCAATCGCCGCGGATTGCGTTTCAAACAACATGCCGGCACCGTTCGCATCGGCGGGGCGTTTCAAGGAATGGATGCCGATTCCATTGCTATGCCGGAAGTGCAGACGGCTGCTGAACCAGAAGATATCAATCGCCTCTACGCGGTTGTCCCGAAAGTCGTAGGCGGAGGAGCCAATTCAATCAGTCGCGGATTTACTACAGGGCAATCCGTTCAGCGTGAATGGCAGAGAAATCCTGGCCATCCTGCTACTACCGAACTTTCTTCGAATCTCCAGAGACTCGATTCTGAGCCGCGGGCGGAATGGTATGGCAGAGGAGTCGGCAATAACGAAGTCACAGAGGGTCTCGTCGACAGAAGAAAAGAGCAGCTGGAAAGACTGTCCGAACTGAAAACGCAGGTTAAAACCAAAGGACTGGATGTCCTCGAAGCGGAGCTTGCCGACGCGAATCAAGAGTCCGACGTAAGGAAACTGGCGACCTTGACCAATGAAATGCGGCAACTCAAAGAGGGAGAAATTCAACTCGCCCCAATCAAAGCCGACGAAGAATTAGCCGCTCTCGCTGCTGGAGAAGTCGACGAGTTGCGCGCTGAAATGGCCAAGGTTCGTACGGAGCTTGAAAAAATCGAAGTCGAACTCACTCAGATCGATGTCAACGGGACTATCGCCGTGAGAGGGCAAAGTCTATCAGGCGGAAAAGCCATCGACGTGAAGATGATTGATGATCTGATCACGGAGGCCGAGGAAGGCAGAATCGCGGGCAAGCCAGTCGCGGCCGAGCTATTTGGGGTGGCCGGTGTTTATGCCGAACCCAACTTCCAGCAGATGCGCGAGCAGCTTCAACAGGCCTCTGTGACCGAAATATTCAGCAGCGAGACCAAAACCACCGACTCCCCTTTCTCCACTTTCTCACTCAACGTCAGCGACGCATCCTTCCAGCTCGCTCGTGCCGCTCTCGCCAAAAATGAGTGGCCCGATGCAGACCGCATTCGCATCGAGGAATTCGTAAACGCATTCGACTACGGCGATCCCGTTCCCACTTCCGACGATAAGGTTGCTGCGCAGATCGAGCAGGCTGCCCATCCTTTCCTTCAGCAGCGGAACCTGCTTCGCCTCTCGATGCGGACCGCAACTGCAGGCCGAGGTTCGGGAACGCCGCTCCGCCTCACCTTTCTCCTCGATAACTCCGGTTCGATGGAGCGCGCCGACCGCCAGGAGACCGTGCGCCGCGCTTTCGCTATGCTCGCAGGACTGATGCAGCCCGAGGATCAGGTAACCCTGATTTCCTTCGCCCGCCAGCCACGCCTCCTCGCTGACAAAGTATCAGGAAACAAGGCCAACGAGCTTGTCGATACAATCCAAACCCTGCCCAGCGAAGGCGGCACCAACCTCGAAGCCGCGCTCAAGCTCGCCTTTGAGAAGGCCCAGGAGCAACAGATCGATAACGCCCAGAACCGAATCGTTCTTCTCACCGACGGAGCCGCCAATCTCGGCGATGCCGATCCCGAAAGCCTCTCCCGTCGAATCGAAACGATGCGCGAAGCTGGAATCGCCTTCGATGCTGCTGGAATCGGAACGGAAGGACTCAACGACGAGATCCTCGAAGCTCTCACCCGAAAGGGCGACGGACGCTATTACCTTCTCGACGGCCCCCATAGTGTCGATGCCGGTTTTGCCAAAAAGATCGCCGGAGCGTTTCGCCCTGCCGCGAAAAACGTGAAGGTTCAGGTCGAGTTCAATCCGAAGCGCGTGCCAAGCTACCAGTTGCTCGGATTCGAAAAGCACCGCCTCAAGAAAGAGGACTTCCGCAACGACAAAGTCGACGCTGCTGAACTTGCTGCCGAAGAAGCGGGCGTAGCACTGTATCATTTCGAAGCCGACCCGCAGGGCAGCGGTGATATCGGTTTTGTATCGGTTCGTTTCCTCGACATGAGCACCGGACAAATGGTTGAGCGGAAGTGGCTAATCCCTTACCAGCGCGAAGCCCCTGCCCTCGTCAGCTCGTCCCCATCCCTGCAACTCGCATCTACCGCTGCGCTGTTCGCTGCGAAGCTGAAAGGTGGACCGCTCGGCGATGGCGTTGCGCTGGATGAGCTGGCTGCCCTGTCTGGAGAATTGCCCGGCAAATGGCAGAGCCGCGAAGCCGTTGCATCACTCCGCAGCATGATCGAAACCGCACGAGAGCTGGAGGGCAAATGATCGACGCCGCCAGGAGATTGCGTAGCTCTGTAGCTGAGGTCTGTGACCTCGGATTGTGCGCACAGGGAAGATGGACGCCCTTTCCGGCCTCAAAGAGGCCGGCTACAGCCCATAGCGAAACTCAACCCTGATTGGTGCCCGACTTAACCCTGTCTGCCCTACGCTGACAACTTTCTGACATTCCCCTGACAATCAAATTACACCTTGCCCGTCGCACATTTCTCCGAAACCCGGATCGTATTTCACGATGAATAAACTACTCACTTTCTTACTCACCCTGCCCTTCGCCTTTGCGCTCGCACAGGAAAATCAGGAAGCCCCCGTTCCCGAGCCGGAGCCACGCGGCGGTAAAATCATCATCGATGCGGGTGATCCTCCTCCGAAACCGAAGGTTTTCTATTCGTCTCAGATTACCGGGAGCGCTTCGATTGCTTCAGACACAGTCTCGCAGACCTTTGACGTTTCAGTAAAGATTCTCCAGGGCGATGCCAAGACAATCAGCTTTCATACGCGCGGTCTCGCAGAGGTCACCGTGGTCGAGGGAAAAACCGTCGCGGGATGGGCTGTCCGATGGGATGACCAGAAGCGACGCTTTATCGACATCAACCTGAAGCAGGGTGAAAAGCCAGTGCAGGATCATAGTTTCAAGATCCGAACAACGCAGAAAATCGCCGAACTCCCCTCTCGTGTTTCCCTCACCAACCTCGCATCTGATGCGGAACACTCGGCAGGTTTTCATGAAGTCCTCACCCTGAGCTTCGCCGGCGGTGTCACGGGCACGATTGCCGAGGCCACTGATTTCCTGCCGGTCCATACCGATTCAGTGGTCCCTGACAAATTTCAAACCTCAACCGGCGGCAGACTGATTGTTCAGCTGAATCGCAGTGGAACAAAGCCGGCCCCCGCTGAGCTATCCGGTTTCTCCATTGAAGGAGAACTGGCTCCGGACAAGAAGTCGGTCCGCTTTTCTCTCAGTGGAACCGCGACGGTTACCGAGGCTGGTGCCACGATCCCTCTCCTTCGTGGACGCGCGGTTCCTCTTGAGCTTCCTCAGGACGGGAACATGCGAATCAGACTCGCCCAGGACAAAACCGGGCCGTATCATGAACTGGTTTTTCCCAAGGAGGGTGAGTTCCAATGTAATCTCAATTTCGTCGCCGCAGTTTTCGATGCCGATGATTGGACGAAAATTGTCTTCGATATCGCGACAGGAGCTGTTTCACCCATACGACTCAGCGGATTTTCTGACACCGTGGAATTTCGCCACGACTCAACGTTCCTTCCAGAGCAAAACGAGCAAGACATCATCGGCTTCCTTCCCGCTTCGGGACAATGCCATCTTGCCTGGAAACCCGACCGTAAGATTGGCCAGGGAAAACTTTTCTTCAGCACCTCGGCAGAGATCGAGACAAGCGTTGGTGCAGGCCTGCTGCGGCAGGAGCATCGCATCAACTACCGCATCCTCCAGGGTGAACTCGACGCCGTCGTCATGGAACTGGCAAACAATGGCGAAGTGCTCGCGGTTGATGGTCCGAATGTTGTGGGCTGGACCGTGGAAGATGGCGAGGGGGAAGACCGACGCTTGCAGGTCCGGCTCAGCCAACCCATCGCGAAGGAGGCGAAATTCACGATTCGAACGCAGCAAACGCTCGGAGCTTTTCCCGTAAAGGCAGTCCCCATGCGCATCACCCCGATCGATTCGGTTCGTCATTCGGGACACATTCGTATTTCGAATCAAGGCAGCGTCAGGCTCGAACCTATCGACATGCAGGGACTCACTCAATTGGCACCGGAACAATTCCCCGGAGAGAAGCGGGAAGCTCGCCAGATTTTTGTCTACAGCTTCCCTGCCGCAAGCTATGAGTTCGCCGTATCCGGGGATCGCATTCAGCCGGAAGTCAGCGTCTCCCAGATTGTCGTTCACCAACTCAGTGAATCCGATCGCCTCATCACAGCAGATATCGAGCTCGATGTCCGCGAGGCACCGATCCGCGAGTGGGACATCCTCGTTCCGTCCGACTACTCTGTTGTATCGGTCACTGGCGCTGCGGTCGGCGATTCGATCACGGCGACGGAGGAAGAAAACGGACTGAGGAACGTGAAGGTCATCTTTGCTGCCGATGTTTCGGGCCGTCAGCTGATTTCCCTGCAACTGGAAAAGAACATGACGGCAGAAGCGGGAGAGTGGGGCCTCCCGACCCTCGCTTTCCCCGAAGCGGAATCAGTCCGCGGAAATGTGGGAATTGCCGCCGCACCTGGGTATCGCGTCGAAGTCGGTGAGGTCGATCTGCTCGTTGAAAAGCCACTTTCCTATTTCCCCAAGCCAACGCCCAACCTCCAGCAGGCTTTTCGCATTCGCGAACGCGGATGGTCCGCAACGATGCAAATCGAGTTGCTCGACAAGAGCGTGCAAACGGATGTGTTCCATCTTTATTCACTCAGCGAAGGAACCGCCTACGGCAGTGTTTTGATCAACTACATTGTTACCGGGGCACCGGTTTCCGAACTGCGCATTTCCATTCCAGAAGGGGCAGGAAACGTGTCAACAGAGGGACAAGACATCCAGGGGTTTCGTCAGGAAGACGGAGTTCTGATTGTGTCTTTGCACCAGCCTCTCATCGGGGCCTACACGCTGCTGATCACCTTTGAAGAATCTCTGCCTGCGGAAGGTGGCACCTTGCAGCCGGGCCGCGTTGTTCCCCTCGACGTGCAGGGCGAACGAGGATTTATCCAGGTCGTCAGCCCGATGCAGGTTCAATCGGAAGTCTCTCAGTTGAGCGAGAGCCTCCTCACACTCGACGCTCTCGAATTGCCGGCAGAATTTCGACTGCTTTCTGCGGCGCCTTCCCTCGGAGCGTGGCAATACACGAGTCGTCCATTTGATATCGCACTCGATATCCAGTGGTTCGAACCGGGCACGACTGCAGCGCAGGTCGTCGAGTTCTCGGAGATCAACAGTCGTGTTTCACCCGACGGCGAGCTGGTCACCGACGTTCTCTATTTTGTAAAAAGCCGCGACCGACGTGCGCTCAAGCTTACTTTGCCGCCAAACGTTCGACTCTGGTCTGTGACGGTCGGCGGGAAATCAGTCACAGCGCGGGCCGCAGGAGACGACACCCTGATACCCCTACCCGGCGGTGCTGATCCAAACCAGGTCGTCGAGGTGCAACTGCGACTGGGGCGCCCGGTCGTGGAAGGGGCTGACCCGATTCTGACATTGCCGCTGGTCGATGCTCCGGTCCTGAAAACAGAGTGGAAAATCTTCGGTGACGAACGGCATCAACTTGTTCCGACAGGAGGAAATGTAAGCCCGCCCACTCCAACAACGCCGCCGAGCGGATTCCAGTGGATCACCGGAAGAAAGCTGGAGGAACTCTCCTTTTTCACCATACTGCTTCTTGCCGGTGTCTGGTTCGCAACCCGGAAACGGCTTCTGCTCTCCTTCCTCGGACTGGCCCTTCTCGTCTTTGCGACAATCGTTGGAGTCTCTACCGCGATGGAGGCACCGAATCTGACGCATCATTCCGGCCCCATCCAAATCAGTCTGCCCGTTCTCACGGCGGGTGAAAAGGTGGAGTTGCAAGTCGACAACCTGCCTCTCTGGAAGCTCTCGATTTCCTGGCTTGGCATTGTCCTCGCCGCGGTGGCGGTTGCGGCATTGCTGAAGTCATTTTTCTCAAAACAGGACAAGACGATGCGAACGGCCTTGTGTGTCGGGGGATCTGTTTTGCTGGCGATCGACCTGCTCATGCAACGAGACGGCGGACGCAGTTTCATGGTTTTCCTGCTGCTCGGGCCATTGGCATTTCTGCTGATTTCGACGCTCCGCTCTTTCTGGAAGAATTTTCAGGAGCACCAGGAAAGACAGAAGAAAACTCCGAAGCCTGACAATTCCTCCGCAGCGGGGACGGCTCTCCTCCTTGCTGCCCTGACAGGACTCTCTTTTGCCCTTCCGCAGAAATCGGCCGCGCAGTCGCCTGACGGCTTTCACCCCTTCGACAAGGTGAGCCAGGTCTGGACCTATGAAAATGAAACGCGCCGACTCACGTCCGACGGAAAGCTTTCCCTGACCGGCGAGCCCGGAGATAGCTTTCTCCTTCTTCGTGCGCCAGCTGTAATGACAGATTTCCAGGGCGAAGGACTGCGAATTAGCCGCCAGGAAATCGCGAAGGTTGGGCTTTGTTACATCATTACGATTCCGGAAAAAGACGCGGCGCCGGCACAATCGGATGATCCGTTCGCTGAGTCTTTTGAACCAGCGCCGGCTACGACATCACAATTTGAGGCGACCTTTTCTTATCAGCTCAAGAATGCTGATCTCGTCGCGGGAGTGACCCTACCGACTGGCAAAGCTGCCTTGCAGGTAATCGAGGCTCAGCACGACAAATCGGGAATGCAGTTTCATTCCGATGCTGCCATTCTGATCGAGCCGCTTCCATCAAAAGCCGATCAGTCGGCTGCACGTCTCGTCCTTTCCGCAGATGCGAAACAGGTCATCTCTCTGAAGCCGGAAGCCCGTGATATCTCTGCAGAGGAAACCCGATTCTTCGTCGAGACGACAAATCTCTACCTGCCCGGACCGGGCGTCGTAAACGGAAAGCATCGCATCCAGATTCGCACGGCCCAGGGACAGGTGCGATCCCTGCAGATTTCAGTTCCCGAGGAACTGACCGTCAGCGCGGTTACCGGCCCGGTCGGAGCCTGGCAGTTCGATGCCGAAGCCCGCATACTCGACCTCACCCTCGAACCGGTGCAGTCTGGTAATTTTACGATCGACGTCGAATCCCAGCGCGGTCTCGCCCGCTTGCCAGCCGACGTCAATCTGCTGCCTCTCCGGGTCTCCGATGCCGCTGGCGAAATCGGCCTCGTCGGTCTTGCTTTCGGTGGCGATGCACAGCCCGAGAAAGTGGAGTCCGATACCCTTTCGCTCGTGAATCTCGGCGACTTCGACGCAAGCCTGCTACCGGGCGAGAATTTCGTATTGCACCGCGTATATCGCTACGGATCTGAAGGCGGAGAAATCGCTGTTCGCGTGGCACCGGTCGCACCAGAAGTTCGCCTCACCAGCAAACAGGTGCTTTCGCTCGGCGAGGAGCGAATCGTCCTTGCTGTAAATTTTGCTGCCGAGATCACCCGCTCAGGCCTTTTCCAATTGAGCTTCCCTGTTCCGGAAGGATATGAAGTCGAAAGCCTCACCGGAGATGCGCTGCACCACTGGACCGAACTCACGGAGGGAGAAACGCGAAGAGTCGTCATGCACTTGACTGGAAAAACTCTGGGCACACAGCAGTTTTCCCTCTCGCTCAGCGCCACGCCTGATCTTGAAGTAGAGGAATGGAATATCCCACAATTCACCCTGACAGAGGCAAAACGTCACACCGGAGATCTCATCGTGCGCCCAACGACTGGCCTTCGGCTCCGGACGATTTCCCGTCAGAATGTATCGGAGGTCGATCCTCGTTCGCTTGGTAGTGACACGGAGGGATCTCTCGCCTTTCGCCTGCTCCAGAGCGATTGGAACCTCAGCCTCGGTATCGAGCAACTGGAACCCTGGGTAACCGGTAACGTGCTTCATGAGATGACCCTCCGTGAGGGGCAGACGCGAACCACCATTTTCGGACGCTTCGAGGTAAAGAACGCATCTGTCCAGGGTATCCGACTCCAGCTTCCCATTTCTGATCCAGAAGAGATCAAGACCCTGGTCGCATCAGGAGATGCTGTGAGTGACATCATTCGCTCCGCACCTGACTCGAACGAGTGGGAAGTTCGCTTCAAACGCCGCATCGTTGGAAAGGTCGATTTCCGCATCGAATATGAGCGTCGTGGAGAGAGGGAAAATGACAGGGAAATCCTGACGCCAGCCCAACTCCCCGACGCGAGACAGCTGGGATATCACTATGCTGTGCGCAGCGGTGGGCGCCTCGAAATATCGGCTGACTCCCTCTCCCGCGGATGGCAGAGAGCCGATTGGACCTCCGTTCCTCAACCTTTGCGTGAGTCGGGAAATCGCAATGCTCCCGTCCTGACTTTGCGAGCCGTTTCACCGGAAGCCCCGCTTGAAATTGCTGCGGTGCGTCATTCGCTTGCCGATGCGCTCAAGCTCCGCGTCGCGAATGGAAATCTCACGACCGTTCTTTCTCCCCTGGGAGAACAACTCACTGCTGTCGACCTGACGATGGAAGTCATTCAGCGCAGCAGCCTCACGGTCGGGCTTCCCGCCGGTGGCGATCTTTTCAGCATCTTCGTAAACGGGGAAAGCGTTCAATCCGTCCGGCGTGATGATGTTCGGCAATTTTACATTCTCCCCGGCACAGATGACCGCACTGCTACAGTTCGTTTTGTCTACTCCACTCCGGGGGATTCCCTGAAGAATCTCGAACTCATCAGCCCGCAGTTGAATGTTCCACTCGAGAACATCACCTGGAATGTGATCGCACCGAAAGGTTTTCGACTCACCGACAACGATGGTGACCTCGAGCTGAAGAGGCTCGAGCAGAAGCAACAGTTCGACAAGAGCACCTACCTCTCCGCCTCGATGGTGAACAAAAAAGCCGAAGCAGCCAAAGCAGCCGAACTCCTCCAGGAAGCGAACGGCTACCTGATGGATGGAGACAACGCCAAAGCGAGCTGGGCGCTGAACAACGTCATGAACCGCGTCGCGCTCGATGATGCTTCCAACGAAGACGCTCGCGTGCAGCTGGAAAACCTGCAGACCCAACAGGCCGTCGTCGGATTGAACACTCGCCGCCAGCGGCTCTACATTGGCAACGGTGGAGAAGTCGATTTCGGCAATGAAGCCCAGATCGAGGCGGGTATCGCGGAGAACCCCATTCTTCAGAAAGGGGAAACCAATTTCCGCCCGGAACAGCTGAGCCAACTCCTCCAGGGCAATACCAGTGAAGACAATGCGGCACTGCAGCGGATCGCAACCCGACTCGTTCGCCACCAGCGAGCCACCGTAGCAGCCCCGCGCGCTATTGCCGTTACCCTGCCGGAAGAAGGAACGGCATACACCTTTCACCGCACCGTGCAGGTGAATGAGAACATCCCGCTCGCGCTGGAGTTGGGATTTGCAAAGGATATGCAGCTTTCGATCGGGAGAATGCTGCTGCTCTTCCTGCTCGTCGCACTACTGGGCGTCGCTGTTGCTATGAGCGTGCGTAAGACAGCCTCAACCAAGACTTCCTAGCATGCCGCCAGATCTTTACCGTTTTCATCTTGTCACAAACTGCGAACGTGATGTTCATGCTTCGCTTCATGGCTAACAGTGTTTCTGCCCACGTATCCTCCACCTTGACCTCCTTCTTGAGGGCGCAGCAAGGCTTGTCAAAAACGATCTGGAATCGGCCCAACTCCCGCTGACAGGCGAGATACTGCCCTTCCGGCTCTCTTCCATATTCTGATTGGTAGGGGTTGCTCGAGCTCAGGAGTGAACCGACTCACCTTCAACGCACCCTCTACGGCAATTAAATCGCACTCCCCGTCCAACCCAGTTTTTGATGGAGAACTCCAAAGAAATTCTGTCCGTGCAGGGAAATTAATGGGAGGCAAAAGCTGGCTTTCTGCATCGAAATCGTGGAGGGCTGGTTGACCGAAGCAACGAGTTGACCATCGACCATCAGGGCGAGATCGTCCCGCTGCTCAGGTGCTTCGAAAACCACTTTGCTGTCAGCACCAACGACGAGGGGCCGATTTGCCAGTGTGTGCGGACAGATCGGAGTGACCGCAAAAACGTTGGCACCGGGCTGAAGGAGCGGACCTCCAGCGGAAAGTGAGTAAGCGGTCGATCCTGTTGGCGTTGCTAGAATAAGTCCGTCCCCAGTATAGCGGTTTGCCGACTGGCCATTGATTATTGCCTCGACGTGGATGACCCGGGAATCTACGCCCCGACAAATGGTGACTTCGTTCAGACCAACAAAGCGATTGACCACTTTCCCACCGGTCTCGAATCGTCCCTCAATCACAAGTCTCTCAGTCGTTTCGTAATCTCCGGTCACGAGAGCATCAATCAACACCGAGCTTTCCTCTTCGGTTGCACAGGTGAGGAACCCGAGCGTGCCAGTGTTGATCGCGGCGATGGGTTTTACCTTCTCTCGCAGCTGTCGGAGCACCCAGAGAATAGTTCCATCGCCTCCAAGGACCAGAAGAAGATCAATCTTGTCGCAGATATCGGCAAAACTGGTTCCCGCTTCTTCCCCGATAAACTCCGCTGTTTGCTTTTCGAGGACGTATTTCACCTCTCGCCGAGCGAGCTGATCAATGAGATCAGACAACAGTTCTTTTGCTCCTTTTTTCGAAGGGTTCGCTACAATTCCGACTCGGGGTGCTTCAGCCATGCAAGAAACTCGATGTTACCGTCAGTGCCACTGATAGGCGATTGTGTGAGATCATTCCACCGTTTTCCAAGCGGCCCGGCAACGAATTTCCGAATCTTTTCGACTGCTTCTTCATGCAGTTCCGGCTCGCGAACAATCCCGCCTTTTCCGATTTGCTCTTTTTTCAGTTCGAATTGCGGTTTGATCAGGCAGATAACATCGCCATCGGGTTTCAGCACAGAGAAGATGGCCGGAAGTATCATTGTCAGGGAAATAAAAGAAACGTCAATTACAACGAGATCGACAAGTTCAGGGAGATCGTCGGAGGTGAGATATCGAATGTTGATCCCTTCCCGCGAAACGACGCGTTCGTGACTGCGCAGTTTCCAAGCGAGTTGATTTTTCCCTACGTCGTAAGCGTAAACCTTTTCAATACCTCGCTGCAACAGGCAATCCGTGAATCCACCGGTAGAGGCCCCCGCGTCGAGAGCAACCTTTCGCTCAACCTCAATGGCAAATTCATCGAGTGCTTTTTCCAGCTTCAAACCGCCCCGGCTCACAAACTTCGGGCGGCTTTTTAAGATAATCTCAGCGTCCTCGTTGACCTTCAGGCCCGGCTTCAAATTACCTTCCATACCTTCGACACGCACCTCTCCGGCGAGGATAAGCCGCTTCGCCATTTCGCGCGAATCGCACATCCCCCGGCGATGCAGCGCCTGATCGAGTCTTTCCTTTCCCATAAAAATCGGAGACACTCCGTAACCGATTCTGGCAACGCGGCGTCTTTTCCAAGTGAACCGCTCATTTCGTCTTTTGCAACTCACCCATGTCTCTCCCTGTTCCCACTCGTCTCATTCTTGGTCTCGCAGCCGTTCTCGCGATCTTTATGGGAGGAACCATTTTTTTTGCAGAATTTCTTCA
>Ga0255776_10003577_pt1 | contig 16727 bp, 11 predicted proteins | sample 071ome_19_FD_179974 | JGI IMG/M metagenome (GOLD analysis project Ga0255776, IMG submission 179974) | Coastal salt marsh microbial communities from the Groves Creek Marsh, Skidaway Island, Georgia - 071413AT metaG (version 2) | ecosystem: Environmental > Aquatic > Marine > Intertidal zone >... | reverse complement strand
TATCTAACAAGGTAGGTCTGGAAGCTAATGGCCAAAACTTCCTGCTGATGCACGCGATGGGCCCGAACGTTGCGGGTGTTATCGGTTCTGCAGTAGCAGCGGGTGTGATGATTTCCTTCTTCGGTTAATCAACGCTCTGCTAGAAAAACGGCACCTTTTCAGGTGCCGTTTTTTTATGCCCGCAGTAAGGCCGGCATCAGAACTACAGACAATAAAAAAACCGGCCAATGGCCGGTTTTCGTTGTGCTCATACGAGCAGATCAGAACCTTAGCGGTTGATCTGCAGAGTGCTCAGGGTGTTGCTGCGAACACGCTCGAGCAGATCAGCATCATGCTTCAGGAATTCACCGTAGGATGGGATCATTTCCTTCAGACGTGCAGCCCAACCAGCTTCCATCTTGTCTTTGAAGCAGCGTTCCAGTACTTCAATCATTGCCTGTACGGCAACCGAAGCACCAGGTGACGCGCCTAGCAGTGCAGCCAGGGAGCCATCTTTTGCTGCAACCAGTTCTGTACCAAATTCCAGCTTACCGCGCCCCTGAGCATCCTTCTTAATGATCTGTACGCGCTGACCTGCACGGGCCAGAGTCCAGTCTTCATTTTTACAGCCCGGGAAGTAATCACGCAGCGTGGCAACACGCTCTTTGTGTGACTGACGCACTTCGCTGATCAGATACTTGGTCAGGTCCATGTTGTTGATACCCACATCCATCATTGGCATCAGGTTACTAACGCTGACTGATTTGAGCAGATCGAGTTTGGAACCAGATTTCAGGAACTTCATGGTAAAGCCAGCGAACGGACCGAACAGCAGGGCAGGTTCGCCGTTGATGATGCGGGTATCAAGGTGAGGCACGGACATTGGTGGCGCACCGATAGCGGCCTTGCCATACACCTTAGCGTGATGTTGTTTAACGATTTCTGGGTCTTTGCACACCAGCCACTGGCCGGATACCGGGAAACCACCGTAACCGTTAGCTTCGTCAATGCCTGAAGCCTGCAGCAGTGGCAGTGCGCCGCCGCCGGCACCCAGGAATACAAAGTTTGCCTGGATAGTTTTCGACTTACCTTTCTTACGATCACGAACAGACACATGCCAGGTGCCGTCTTTAGCGTGGTCGAAATCGTTTACTTCGTGGTTCAGCAGCAGATCGAAGTTTTCGTGCTGTTCCAGGTTCGCAACCATGTTGCGCGCGAGAGAACCGAAATCAACGTCAGTACCATGAGCAACGCGTGTGGCGGCGACTTTTTCGCCTTCTTTGCGCTCTTTCATGACCAGCGGCATCCACTGTTCAAGTACTGCAGGATCTTCGCTGTATTCCATCTCTTTAAAGAGGTGGTGTGCGCTCAGCTTTTCGTAGCGGCGACGCAGGAAGGTCACGTTATCTTCACCCCAGACAAAGCTCATGTGCGGTGTCGGGTTGATGAATTCAGATGGTGAAGGCAGAGCACCTTCGTTTACCAGATAGCTCCACAACTGCAGAGAAATCTCGAAATTCGCATTGATAGAAAGCGCGCGGTCGATTTCGACATCGCCGTCGGCGGTTTCGGGGGTGTAGTTGAGTTCACAGTAGCCAGCGTGACCTGTACCGGCATTGTTCCAGCCATCGGTACTTTCGTGTGCTACGTGATCAAGACGTTCCACGAGGGTAATCTTGAGGGAAGGGTCGAGCCTGCGAAGCAGGGTGCCCAGGGTTGCGCTCATTGCACCGCCACCTACGAGCAGTACATCGACCTTTTCTGTCGTCATTATGGAATCGCCTATTCAGAAACTCTTTCAACTCAGGCAGAGACCGCGTGGCAGGGGGTGACCCTGTGTGGATCTCTGTTCTTTTGCCCCGGCGAAGCTTAAATCCGCTGGGTACCTGTATGCGTATAAGAAGAGAAAAGACCTGTTCGTCAGGTCCGGGTCAGTCCGTAAGCAGGCTAGGCTTACTCTGACCTTGGTTCATATTTCAGCCTTTTCATTCGCAGGCGGAAAATACCGGAAAAGCCCTTATTGGTCAATCGTTTAGCCCGTTGCGGCAGGTTTGGCAAGGGGCGTCTTTGACACATGTTGCTTCCCTCTGATGGCTTCCCGGGCGTCAGAGAACCCGGTTACATAAAACAGTGAACCACATCTCTTATCTGTCGTCACAGAATGACCAGAACGTCGTTCGTGTTCTCTGCTGTTCCGCGATCAGGCGTCTCTTTGAGTTAGGGTTATAAACAGGAGGAGCCTATGAATCTCAGAAACGCAGTACAGTTGATTGCCTATCCGGATCGTATTGGTAACAACCTGAAAGATCTCGCAGACTTTATGGAAACTCACCTCAAGGATGCAGTGGGAGGTGTGCATATTCTTCCATTCTATCCGTCCAATGCAGATGCAGGGTTTTCTCCGCTGACGCACAAAGAGGTTGACCCTGCTTACGGTGGTTGGGCAGATATTGAACGTATTGGTGATCGGTTTGATATCTGCGCAGACCTGACCGTGAATCATATTTCCGATGAGTCTGAAGAATTTAAAGACTTTATTGCCCACAAAGATGCATCAAAGTACGCGGAACTTTTTGTCCGTGTTGACCGTATGGGAGAGTTTACTCCGGATGACATGGCCAAAATTCACATCCGTAAGGAGAAAGAGCCATTCCGCGAGGTCACTTTTGCCGACGGATCAAAAGAAAGAGTCTGGTGCACATTTACCGAAAGTCAGATCGATCTGAACTACGAAGCCGATGTAACTTACGAGTTGATGGAGGACTACATCAGTTTTCTCGCCGCCCGCGGCGTAAAGTTGTTCCGGTTGGATGCGTTTGGTTATACCACTAAGCGGGTAGGCACTAGCTGTTTCCTGGTAGAACCTGACGTCTACAAAAATCTAGATTGGGTGAACGGGGTTGCTCAGAAACATGGTGCACGCTGTTTGCCCGAGGTGCATGACCACACCAGCTACCAGTACGCGATTGGTCGTCGGGATATGCACCCGTACGGGTTTGCGCTCCCCCCTCTCGTGCTTTACTCCCTGCTGGATGCCAATAGCGTACATCTGAAAAACTGGTTGCGTATGTGTCCGCGCAACATGGTTACTGTGCTCGATACGCACGATGGCATTTGCATACCGGATGTTGAAGGTGTGTTGCCAGACGAGCGAATTAAAGCCCTGATTGATAATCTCCAGCAGCGCAGTGCTGATCCGATTATGCGCAAATCAGCAGCCAACATTCACAGCGTTGGTGCTATCTATCAGATTACCTGTACCTTTTACGACGCACTGATGCAGAACGATGATGCGTATATCGCTGCCCGCGCTATTCAGTTCTTCACGCCGGGAATACCTCAGGTGTACTACGTTGGTCTGCTTGCTGGTGTAAATGATGAAGCGCTGATGGAAAGCACAGGAGAGTTGCGTGATATCAACCGCCACTATTATGCGGTGGACGAAGCTGAACAGGCGTTAGATACTCCGGTTGTGAAGCGCTTGCTGAAACTCATGACTTTCCGCTCTCAGTACCCGGCTTTTGACGGCGATTTTGAACTGCACTCCAGTAATAATTCCAGTGTTCATATGGCGTGGCGAAAAGGTGAGTACTATTGTGAAGTATTCGTGGATCTTAATTTTAATACGTCTGTATTAACCTATCTTGATACTGACACTCTCGAAGAAATTACTGTGACCTGCTGATCTATGTTGCAACTTGTCCGTCCTATTTTCTCATTGCTGACCGGGGTCTCGCTGTTGTTGCTTGGCAGCGGTCTGCTTAATACCTTACTTGCTGTCCGGGGCAGTGCTGCCGGATTCAGTGACCAGGTGATGGGGTTGGTCATGTCCGGGTATTTTGTCGGCTTCTTCGTCGGAACCTTTCTGGCATTGCCGGTCATCCGCAAGGTTGGGCAAATACGCACATTCGCCATGTTTGCGGCCATAGGCTCGGTATCGGTGTTATTGCATGACATCTTTGATTCCGCCTGGGCGTGGGGAGCGTTGCGGATAGTCACAGGGACAGCGTTAGTTATCCTCTACACGGCGATTGAGAGTTGGCTCAATGCGCAGACCCCCGCTCAATACCGTGGGCAGGTTTTTGCCATTTATATGGTGATTAACCTTGGCGCGCTGGCACTGTCACAGCAGTTCTTACAGCTGGCGCCGGCAACCGAGTACCTGCTGTTTGTATTGGCTTCGATTCTGGTCACACTCTCTCTTGTGCCTGTTACCTGGACTCGTTTCGGGCCGCCGGCGGTGCAGGATGTCAAACGCCTTGGGGTACGCTTTTTGTGGCGTATAGCACCAGTTGCTGTCAGTGCTGCACTGCTATCGGGGCTCGCTATGGGAGCTTTCTGGGGGATGTCGGCGGTGTATGCAACCCGAATCGGTCTGGATACTGCCAGCGTTGCAGCTTACGTAACCAGTGGCATTATCGGCGGTGCATTATTACAGCTGCCAGTCGGTCGTTTCTCAGATCGTAATGATCGTCGCCGTGTCGTGATGATGATTGCTGGCGGGGCGGTCTTTGCTGCATTGTTGTTGATACCGGCCTCTTATCTGGGCAATTACTACCTCTACGCGGCGATCGCTATTTACGGTGGTCTTGCCTTCTGCATATATCCGTTGGCAGTAGCTCATCTGATCGATCATCTCGACAGCAGTGATATTCTGGCAGGGGGCAGTGCGCTTCTTTTGGTGCACGGTGTTGGTGCAACATTCGGTCCTGCGCTTTCCGGGCAGTTAATGACGGCATTCGGCGCAAACGCACTGCCCATCTACTTTGCGGCCATGCAGGCACTGCTTGTAGCAGTAACGGTATGGAAAATGCATCAGAGAAAGACAGAGGAAACAACCGGCGAACCTGCCCAGTTTGTTCCTATGGTGCGCACCACGCCAACAGCGCTTGAAATGCACCCAGACGAAAGCGAGCAGATTGCGGAAGCAGAACCCGCTCGCGCAGCTCAGGGCTGAAAAGCCCCCACGTTGTTCAGGCCGTTATTCACACGGCCGTCCGGAACCAACTTCGCCCTGACCCGGCGAAGTACCGGAACCAGATAATCCAATTGCGGTCGCATACCCGGATCAGGGACCTCTTACCTGTCCGGAGAAACGGAACCCAGGCCAGCCTAGCAATCACAGAAGAACGCTGGCCGGACAAAGGAGAACGTTATGTTACTAGCAACAGATCTCGATGGTACTTTCCTTGGTGGTAGTCAGGAGAATCGTCAACAGCTTTATCAATTGATCTCAGCTCATCCGGATATTGATCTTATTTTTGTTACCGGTCGGGGCCTGGAATCAGTGATGCCGCTTCTCGCGGACCCAACGATCCCGCAGCCCGATTACATCATCTGTGATGTCGGCTGTACTGTTGTCGATGGCCATACACTGCAGCCTATTGTTGAGGTGCAGGGACGTATTGATGACAAATGGCCGGGTGAATACACCATCCACGCAGAAGTAGAACACATCGAAGGTATGGTCCGTCAGGACGTACCGCAGGAGCGTCGCTGTTCTTACTTCGTTGCGCCCGATGTAGTAGAAAAACACCTGCCACAGCTGGAGGCCATCGGCGAAAAACTAAACTGCGATGTGCTCTATTCAGCAGGATTATATTTCGATTTTCTCCCGAAAAATGTGAATAAAGGCTCTACTCTGACGGCCTTAATAGAGCATCTGAATATCAATAAAGCGGATGTTATGGTCGCTGGCGATACTCTCAATGACCTGTCTATGTACGAGCATGATTTTATTGGTGTGTGTGTAGGGGAAAGTGAGCCCGGGCTGCTGAAAGAAACCGACGGTAAAGCTCGCGTTTATCATGCACAAACTGCGGGTGCAGGCGGTATTCTGGAAGCCATCAGCCATTTTGGCTTTCTGGGTAAGGCAGGCATTGGCGCGGAAGCACGTGACGAGATTGAGCCGGGTACGTCAGATCTGGTGATCGTTTATCATCGTCTGCCTTACGAAGAATACATCGAAGATGGCGTCATGAAGCGTCGTAATCACCGCTCACCGAATGGGATTATTCCGACACTTGCGAGTTTCTTTAAAGACGGTAAAAAAGGAGCCTGGGTTGCCTGGTCGATAAAAGACGATAGCCTGAAAGAGTTCGAGACTCACACGGATGTCGATAAAGACCAGTATCCGAACCTGATTGCTGCACGAGTGGCACTGAGCAAAGAAGAAGTAGATATCTTCTACAAGCGTTTTTCGAAAGAAGCTTTCTGGCCAACACTGCATACCTTCTGGGAGCGAGCCAGCTTTAATGATGAACACTGGCAGGTATTCTGTGACGTGAACCGTAAGTTTGCAGAGCAGACAGCACGAGAGGCGGCAGAGGGAGCTACGGTATGGCTACACGACTATAACTTGTGGATGGTGCCTGCTTATCTACGTGAAATACGCCCTGATCTGAACATTGCCTTCTTCCATCACACCTATTTCCCTTCAGCAGATGTATTTAACGTGCTGCCCTGGAGAAAAGAAATTGTCGGTAGTTTGCTGCAGTGCGATTACATCGGTTTCCATATTCCGCGTCAGTCTGAAAACTTTATCGATGTTGCGAAAGGGGTCATGCCGTTTGATGTGGTAGAACGTGCAGGCTGCGCTCCACGCTTCCTTACTTATGGTTGTGCTGTAGGCCTGGACGAAATGACCACCGAAATCAAAGTCAATGACCGTATTATTTCGCTGGGCGCTCACCCGGTAGGTCTTGACCTCAACCGCGTTGATGCAGCGCTTGAAAAGCCTGAAATTCAGCAGCGTATGGAAGAGCTACGTGATGAACTTCAGGGCGTGAAACTCGTATTGTCGGTTGAACGCCTGGATTACACCAAAGGTATTCCTGCAAAACTGGAAGCCTTCGAGCGTTTACTGGAAGAGCATCCTGAACTCCACGGCAAAGTTACTCTGGTGACAGTCTGTGTTCCGGCTGCAAAAGAGATGACGGTATACAACGAACTGCAGAGTGAGATTGAGCAGGCGGTGGGCCGTATTAACGGTAAGTATGCACAGGTTGGTTGGACTCCGGTGCAATTCTTCTTCCGCGCTGTACCGTTTGAAGAACTGGTCGCTTATTACGCCATGGCTGATGTGATGTGGATTACGCCGTTACGGGATGGTTTAAATCTGGTTGCTAAAGAATATGTGGCGACTCAGGGGAGAACATCAGGTAAAGGTGTATTAGTACTGTCTGAATTTGCTGGTGCGGCTGCCGAAGTAAAAGGTGCGGTACTGTGTAATCCGCATGATCCTGCTGAAATGGCCGAAACCTGTTACTTCGCTCTGTCGATGCACCCGGATGACGCGGCAGCCCGTATGGCCGAAGCTTACGATGTAGTGAGCTATTACGACATCGGCTATTGGGGCAAAGAGTTCTTGTCAGAGGTCGCTGCCAGTGCCCGTAAAAATGGCAAAGGAGCACGTCCTGGGCTGACATCAGTGGCCTGAGGATTGGGGGCTTAAATACGGGGTCGCTTAAATACGGGGTCGCTTAAAGACGGGCAGGCTCTGTTCCTGGCTGTTGAGTGACCTTTTAGCGGTTTGAAGACAGCGGTGTGAAGAATACTTGTTTGTCGTTCAAGCTCGGGGCGTGCGCAGCATGGATGCTGCGCCCGAGCCTACAGGGATGTATTTACGGCGTCCTCGAGGTTGAATAGCAAATAAGTGTTGTTTGTTATGTGATAGCAATGGTTTAACAGTAAAATTAATAAACCGGGCAATGCCCGGTTTTTATTAGGCCTTACGCAGCCCAGACCTGTTTAATGTTCACAAATTCGCGAATACCGTGAGGTCCGAGTTCGCGCCCGTAACCGGATTTCCCTATACCGCCGCTAGGCAACCGGGGGTCGGTTTTGACGATACCGTTAATCGCTACCTGTCCCGCGTTTAATTCCATTGCTGCCCGTTTCGCTGCAACTTCATTACTCGTCCAGATACTGGAACCCAGACCGTATTCGGTGTGATTAGCGAGGGCCAGGGCATGGTCGAAGTCTGTGGCTCTGCAAAGTGCCAGCACAGGACCAAATGTCTCTTCTGAGAAGACAGCCATATCTGGTGTGACATCGCCCAGTAGTGTCGGTGGATAATAGAAGCCACCCATCGACGGAATCTCTCCGCCGGTGATGCATGTAGCACCCAATTCGACAGAGCGCATTACCTGACCATGGAGTTGTTTGCGTAAGTCGTCACGGGCAAGCGGACCAATAGCATCGTTCAGCTCAGAAGGATTGCCGAGGGCAAGTGCCTCAAAACGCTGTTTTAAGCCGCTAACGACGGTATCGTAAATAGTATCTTCAATAATGATACGCTTTGCGGCGATACAGGATTGCCCCGCATTAATCATGCGCGAAAGCGTAATAACGTCACATGCTTTCTCGATATCCGCATCGGCCAGAACGATACAGGGGTCAGATCCACCTAACTCCAGAACGGCGGGTTTTAATCCAGCCGCCGCTCTCGCAGCGACTTTCTGCCCGGCATTACTCGAGCCCGTGAACGACACTGCTTTAATCGCTGGATGATCTATGGCTTCTCCGACGATCCCGGTTGTTACAGGCAGGTTTTCCATCACCCCCTCAGGCAGTACCGACTGAAAAATCTCAGTCAGTAAAGCTGCAGTCGCCGGGACATTTGGGTCGGGCTTCATAACACAGGTATTCCCCGCCATCAGCGCAGGCGCAAGAAATCTCAGTGCCAGCCATACGGGGGCATTCCATGGCAGGATACCGAGTACTGTGCCCAGCGGTTGATGGCAGACATAGCTTTCGCTGGCATCTGACGGCAGGGCTTCAGAAGATAAAAACGTCTCGCCATTGTCGGCGTAATATTCTGCACAAAAAGCCGATTTTTCAACCTCCCCAAGGCCTTCGCGCAATGGTTTCCCCATCTCTTCAGCCATCAGTTCGGCTAACCGGTTCTGCTGAAGTCGCAGCCCTTCAGCGACCTTTTTTAATAAGGTCGCACGTTGAGAAATTGTCAGTGCTTTCCAGGCTGGAAATGCCATGCTTGCTTTATTGATGACACTTGCCGCCTCATTCTCTGTTAATGAACAGACCTCTGGAAGAGGCAGGCCAGTCGCAGGATTTACAGGTGATAGCATAGTGATATCCTCAGGCGGTCGCGCCGGCTTTTTGCTTTTTACCCGATGCTTTAGCGCTATCAGGCGACGTTTGACTGGCAGAGCCTTTACTACGTGCACTGTCGAGATCTATACAGGAGGCGCTTTTGTCACCTTCCTTTATTCCCTGATCAGGTTTTACTGTGAAGTCCCGGTCCATGCTGAAGAAAGATTTACAGCCTTCGTCGGTGACGTAAATTGTGTCGGAAATACCACAGGTTTTATCGCCATCTACTCCCCACATCCACGGAATAAGGTGGAATGTCATGCCTTCTTTCAGCACGGTGCCTTCACCTTGTTTCAGGCTGACGATATAGCCTTCATCCCAACTAGGCGGGAAAGCAATACCAATGGAGTAGCCGGAGCGGGTAATCAAGCGGGCACCTACAGAGTTGTCGGAAATAATATTCCGGACCAGGTTATCCACGTCTGAAACCGTCATACCCGGTTGAACCATAGTGTGCACCGCATCTAACGCACGTTTCATGGTTTCCTGGGCCTGATACATGGAGTCTGTGATATCCCCAAGCATCACTGTGCGCATCATCGCAGTGTGATAGCGGCGGTAGCAGCCACCGACTTCGAGAAATATATGCTCATTCGGCTGGACGATGCGTCCTTCCCATGTGGCGTGGCCGATCATGGTTCGTGGCCCAGAGGTCACATACGGCATAACCGCTGGTACTTCACCGCCAGCGGCAAACATACCTGCACTTATTGCTGCGCCAATTTCGTTTTCGCTGACACCCGCACGACAGGCTTCAATGCCTGCAGCCATACCGGCTTCAGTGGCTTTGGCAGCGCGTTTCATCAGCTCGATTTCAACGGCGGATTTACACACTCGACCTTCTTCAACGATACCGAAGCAGTCGAGCAGTTTGCCGTCTTTTAATGACGTGTGAATAACATCCTGATGATAGGCTGGGAAGAAGTAGCTGTTACGCTCATAGCCGATGCGTTTATTAGCGAGGCCAAACTCACGCAGAGCATCGACCAGCATCTGCATGGCGTCACCCGTGTCAGGGTAGGGGCGGGTAAGGTCCACCCAGGTCCGGGCGATCACATTTGATTCTTCGAGCGCCCGGGTAATCATAAATGGCTCTTTTTCGAGCGGTACGACTAAGGCCTGGAAAAAGCTGTAACCCGTGGTCTGATAATCCGTCAGGTACATAATGTTTTCAGGATCAGAAATTACGACGGCATCCAGGTGACGTTCCTGAATACGGGCACGCAACTCTTCGATGCGACGCACGTATTCAGAATGTGGGAAAGTCATATCATCACGTTCAATCATGCTGCTTCCTCCATGACGCTATTTACGGCGCCGATCAATGTATCGAGCCCCTCAATCAGGTCGCTCACGGGAATTGTCAGTGGTGGGATTATTTTCAGAACCCGGCCTCCTGTGCCGCAGGCAGCGATAATGAGGCCTTTGCTGAAGCACTCGGCAACCACGGCAGCGGCACGTTCACCGTCGCCCATGTCCAGACCGAAGATCAGACCCTTGCCACGCAACTGCAGTGTTTTATCAGCGTGTAGAAGCGGTGTGAGATGTTGCTCGACTAACTCGTGTTTTTTTGTCACCTCATCCATCAGGTCTGCATTCTTAAAATATTCGAGAGCAACCTTACCGGCGACGAATGACAGATTCTGCCCCCTGAAAGTCCCGGTATGTTCACCCGGCGACCAGAGCTTATCGATATCCGGATGTACCAGATTCATCGCCATTGGCGTACCTACACCGCCGATACCTTTTGCCATGCAGATAATATCGGGTGAAATACCCATATCGTCGAAGCTGAAGTATGAGCCGGTACGACCGCAGCCAACCTGAATTTCATCAACGATTAACATAGCACCAAGCTCTTTCGCTAACGCTGCAATACCTTGTAACCATTGCTTGCTGGCGACGTTTACTCCACCCTCTGCCTGGATAGTTTCAAGCAGAATTGCGGCGGGTGCTTCGAGCCCGGAGGACGGGTCCTTGTAGCGGGCACGGATGTGATCAAGGTTCTCCAAACCACAACCCTGGTTACAGCCGGCGCATGGAGTAGAGCAACCAAAAGCTTCGTGCCGGACATGATTCAGTGGAACGCCTGCCGCATTACGGAAGTAGGAATTCGCTGTCGCTGCAAGTGCTCCCAGTGTCATGCCATGGAAGCCTTTACTGAAAGCGAGAATTTCCTGTCGGCCTGTGGCGCGACGCGCGAGTTTCATTGCTGCTTCGACAGCGTTGGTACCCGTTGGCCCCATAAATTGAATTTTATGGGGCATATTGCGTGGTTTCAGAATGACCTCGTCAAAGGCCTGCATAAATTCAGCTTTTGCCGCTGTTTGCATATCAAGACTGTGCAATACGCCGTCATTCTGCATGTAGTCGATCATGGCAGAAATCATACGATCATTGTTATGACCAAAATTAAGCACGCCGGCACCGGCAAAAAAGTCGATATATTCTTTGCCATTTTCATCTGTCTGACGAGAATTTTTAGCTGATTTAAAAGTCACTGGGTAAACACGGCTGTACGCACGGATATTGGATTCGCGTTGTTCGAAAATCGTCATAAGTATTTCCTCTGATTGATAAGAATTTTCAGTTCAGAAGAAATTTTTATGGTGGAGTACGCATCCCGGTAAGTCTGCAGAACCAGCGGCACACGTCTTCAATAAGGCGATCATTGAAATCGTAATGCGGGCTATGGCAAGGGTGGGGAGTATGTTTGCCTTCATCACTGCCGATCAGTGCAAAAGCGCCGGGTATTTCCCGTAGGTAATAGCTGAAATCCTCTGATGCCATCACAGGCATTTTCTGACCGTGTTCCATCGCCGAACGGCCGTAGATATCCTGCCAGACTTCTCTGGCATTCGTGGCCTGCAGAGGGTGGTTAATTGTCGCCTGGTAGCGTGGAGTGTGTATTACCGTGCACTCAGTGTTATATGCGGCGGCTGTATGCTTTGCCGTGTCGGTAATTAAGGCATTAATCTGTTCGCGGGTCGGTTCATCCGGAATTCGTATACTGCCCTGAATTTTGGCGCTGTCAGCCATGACAGTAGGTGCCGAGCCAGCATTAAATTGGGTAATACTGATCACTGCGTTGTTTTGTGGAGCGAGGCGACGGGAAACTATCTGCTGCAGCGCCTGCACAATCGCAGCGCCGGCGAGAACCACGTCATCGCAGACTTCTGGCTGACTCGCATGGCCACCACGGCCTTTGATATCAATTGAGAAAGTACCATTACCGCACATGACGAGGTCATCAGGGCAGGCCATGGTGCCGTATGGGAGCGCCGGCCAGTTGTGCCAGCCGTAGATTTCTCCGACGCCTTCAAGCGCACCGGCGGCAATCATTTCACGCGCACCATGGCCACCTTCTTCGGCGGGTTGGAAAATGAGGACGACCTGACGTTGAAGATCAGATTCGTGGAGTTTGAGCCATTTTGCGGTAGCAATCAGGGCTGCTGTATGACCGTCGTGCCCGCAGGCGTGCATACAGCCCGGGTGGTCTGAAGCCCAGGTCGCGCCACTGTTTTCAATGATTGGGAGAGCATCGATATCGGCACGCAGGGCGATAGCTGGCGTGGTACCTGATTCGTTGATCAGTGCTACCGTGCCTGTATCTGCGCAGCGCCTCCAGCGGATATTCAGATCATCGAGAATATCCCGGATGCGCTTTGCTGTTGCCTGCTCCTGCCAGCTTAACTCAGGATGACGATGTAACTCGTGTCTGAGGTTGCGGGCAAAATCCAGTGTGTCCTGCCAGTCGTTCGACATAGTGTCTCCTGTCTGTCGGGGCGAACGGATTTTTGTCTTACATCTGTGCGCTTACTGAGAGAGTGTTGCAACGGCCAGGCCAGCTTTGGGTTTACTTCGTCCCCCAAATAAAATCATCAGCCTGCTCAACAGCTGGAAAAGTTAATTTAAATCAGTCGGTTGGAAGGGCTTCTGTTTCTCTAATAAAAATTCACAGGCCAATAAGTCTTTAGGGGGTAATGTATTTTGGTCCGGTGGAGTGTTCAGTCATGGTGCGGGCTGCAATATTCGGGTGCGCTGCGCGGAGAGTGGTCGAATATGTGTTAACTTCGGCCTTCTTTCCTATTTTGACTTACTGAGTCATAGAGTTCGTGGGCAGGGCTGGGGCAATCAGTGCCAGTCGAGGCCTAAATTCAGCCATTCTGTTGATCCAATTGTACGATAAACGTACCCTTATTCCACGCTGCTCACTGCATGTGAGCGAGCCACAACAAAACAGAAGAAAGAACAAAAATAAAAGAATCCTGGGGTTTGTTATGATTTCTCTGCGTAAAACTGCGTTGAGTCTGGCGTTCGCATCTGCGGCGGCTTTCTCACTTCCTGCAAGTGCTGGCTGGTTCGATTGGTTGATTCCTGATGAGCCTGTTGTTGAAGAGCCAACAACGCCTGATGCACCTGAATATTCCGATGGCCTGCGTCCTGCGATCTTTGTTGGTAACAACTGGGACGGCACCATTGATGTGATTGATGGCGATACCTACGACGTGATTGGTCGCGTTAACGGTATTCCCGATTACGAAGAACGTATGGAAGAGATCAAAGCTGATTTCTGGCGCTACACCATCTTCCTGGGCATTCGCCAACTGATCGGTGAAGGCAATGACCAGTACGTTGACGATATGTACAGCACTCAGGACGGTGAGCTGCTTATCGTATCGCGTCCAAGCTTTGCTGACGTAGTCGCCCTGGATCTTGATACCGGTGCTATCGTATGGCGCTTTGAAGTTGATGGCGTCCGCTCTGACCATATGGCTCTGTCACCAGATGGCACACAGGTCGCTGTATCTGCATCAACAGGCAGCGTTGTTCACCTGTTGAACGTGTACACAGGTGAAGAAGAAGGTCGCTTCCCAACAGGTAACTCTCCGCACGAGAACCTTTATTCAGACGATGGTAAGTACATCTACCACTCAAGTATCGGCTTTGTATTCATGCCATTCGACGGCAAGGTACTGCGCGATACTACCCGTGGTGAGCGTAAGTTCATTGTCTATGACACCGAAGCAGAAGAAATCGTTAAAGACATCGATATCAAGGCAAAGCTTGAAGAAGCAGGCCTGGGCGATCTGAGCCCGTCGATCCGTCCGATGGCGCACACCAGCGATTACCGTTTCTTCTACTTCCAGCTGTCGTTCCTGCACGGTTTGGTTGAGTTTGACATGGAAACCGAGACCATTACGCGTCTGGCTGAGCTGCCGAACCATGTTCCATACCTGCCGAAGGTTTATTACGTGAATGATTCTGCGCATCACGGTCTGGCCATGAGTGCTGATGACAGTTCTCTGTGTGTGGCTGGTACTATGGATGACTACGCAGCGATCGTTGATCGTGAAACTTTTGAGTACACGCTGCTCGAAGATCTGGGTAAGAAAGCTTACTGGGCGGTCAGTGACCGTAGCGGTGAGAACTGCCTGATTTCCTGGAGTGAGACGGATCAGGTATCGGTCATCAACTATGCAACCCGCGAAGAAGTGAAGCGTATTGATGTGGGTAATCACCCACAGCGTATTCGTGAAGGTATGCTGAAAGCAGACTGGATGTCGCTTTACTGAGCGACTGCACTTCTGCGAGAAACAAAAAAGCCCGCGTCATGCGGGCTTTTTTGTGGTTGACGTAAACTGGATCAGTCTTCGTCAATCATCTGTGCTTGCTGGTAATTCTGGATGCCTACTTTATCGATCAGGCCCAGCTGCGTTTCCAGCCAGTCAACGTGTTCTTCCTCAGACTCAAGAATGTCCTGCAGCAGGTCACGGCTGACGAAGTCTTTGACTTCTTCACAGTACACAATGGCTTCTTTCAGATCTGGAATTGCTTTCAGTTCCAGCTTGAGGTCACACTCAATCATTTCCTGAGTGTTTTCGCCAATCATGAGACGCCCCAGATCCTGCAGGTTCGGCAGGCCTTCGAGGAACAGGATTCGCTCAATCAGAACATCGGCGTGTTTCATCTCGTCGATGGACTCGTGATATTCGTGGTCGGCCAGCTTCTTAAGCCCCCAATCCTTGTACATGCGCGCATGCAGAAAGTACTGATTAATGGCTACCAGTTCGTTGCCTAGAATTTGGTTGAGATAATCAATAACCTTCGGATCGCCTTTCATGGCCTGCTCCTGTTCTGAGTGGGTGTTTGATTATTGTGGTGAGAAGGGGGGAGGCAGTCAAATAAAGGAGTCTCTACTGACCGTAAAGACTCCATTGGCAGATGAGGTATCCGCCAGAGATTTTATCAGGCAGCGCTGAAAAGATGGCTCATAGCCTGCGCCTGTTGCTTAGCTTCTTTGAAAATAGCTTTAGCATCACGGCCACATTTACCGCACTGGCTGGCAAGGCCGGTGCATTCTTTCAGTTCACTCATACTGGTTACACCATTTTCCGCCGCAGAGACGATGTCGCGATCGGTAACGCCCTTACAGATGCAGATGTACATAACCTTGAAGACCTATCATTTGTTAACGTAGTGCAATTATAAATGCGAATTACTATCAAACGCAAACATTTTAACTATTGCGCTAATCGGATGCAGTCGCCAGAACAGGTTCTTATGGGCCGGTTTAGTGAACGAATGTCAGTTGAATACAGTCTGACCTGTAAAGAAAACTTAAGGTTCTGATGAATGTTAACTGGCGCACAGTTATTGGCGTATGCTGTCGTAATATAGACCGGTAAATGGCGTAAAGAGACCCTTTGGCAGGGTGCTGTTATGCCGGTAGAGACAAGGATGCCCCTGACTAATAACAATAAAAAGGTGCGCCAAAGTTTATGAGCTTGCGAGAGTTTCTGCCCCCGACAATGCGGGATGACGGCGAATTTCTTGAGTTGAGAACAGTTTTGCTGATGAAACGTATCATCGGTGGATCTGCTATCGCCATGATATTCAGTGCGGTTGCCCTGGCTATGGTAACGATACGCAGCGGCGTAGATTACTGGTACGTCGTTGCCGCCAGTCTGACCTTTTATCTGGTGCCCATCTATCTTGCCTGGGGATACCTGCGCAAAGACGCTGATCAGAGAAACCCGGATCAGGCGCGTAACTGCCTCGCCCGAATGATGATGATGGTTATCTCCGTCTGGAGCCTGATAGGCCTTGCTATTTTACCGGGTCTGGATTCCAGTACCCGGGTGATCGCAGTATCTATGTTCCTGGTAGTGGTGTATGCACACATGCTGCCGTTTGCGATTTTCCCTAAGTACGCTCTTGGTTTGATGGCACTCAACGTCTTACCTCTTTCCATACAGTTGATGACGTTAGATGGTCCGGGCAATCTGTTCTTTGGAATGTGTGGCGTCGTGCTGCTGTTTATGGAAGTCGGTACTATCTCCTGGCTGTATCGTTCCGACATGAACGTCATTGCCAAGCACTTTAATGGGCCGGCGACGAAAGAGCCGGATATGTCGGTAGAGGGTTTCCGTCGTCGTAAAGTATTCGCGTTACACAATAGCAGTACACCTGCTGTCATCCTTCAGGCTATTGCTGCCTTCTTCCTGGTTATTACTCTGCGGACGCCAGAACATGAAGCTATGCTTTGGGGCTGGCTGGTCGGCTATCTGAGTCTTCAGGCAATGCGGTCTGCTGGTTTTATTGCTCATGTTGGTAATGCACGGGCACTGCGT
>Ga0255776_10003572_pt1 | contig 16733 bp, 16 predicted proteins | sample 071ome_19_FD_179974 | JGI IMG/M metagenome (GOLD analysis project Ga0255776, IMG submission 179974) | Coastal salt marsh microbial communities from the Groves Creek Marsh, Skidaway Island, Georgia - 071413AT metaG (version 2) | ecosystem: Environmental > Aquatic > Marine > Intertidal zone >... | reverse complement strand
CGGTAGAGAGATGAAGCGACAGCAGATACGAAATCCGATGCAACCTCTGAAGAATAAATGAGAGAAGAAAAAGCAGCTTTAAATGAAATTGAATGAGGTAATGCTGAAGCCGTGCAACTCATTACACACGAACATTGATCAGCACAACAAGACTTATCGTTAGCGGTAGATGTCTGAACCGAAGATGAATCACTCATCTCCTTCATTGAGTCACAATGACCGGACATATCCATTTCGCTGACGTCACTAGAAGAGATGTCCGCCTGCGTAACAATTTCATGGCTATTGGATGTATGAATCATGGAACTGCTATTGAACGCATACGCAAAGCTCTGGAATCCCAGCGCCAAAATACAAAGCAATGACGCCAATACTTGACGTGCTTGTAATTGACCTTTGTGTAATGAAAAGATACGCATGATTAATTTCAAAAAGCAGTGTGTAGTAGCTTTAGGATAACCGTTTAAGAGGAAAGTTCAATATTGGTAGGCTTCGTTTCGTTTTTACTCTACCATACGAGAAGTTAATGCCAGACGTTAATCCCCACCCTTCAAATCGAAGCAATACTCAGAAAATCCCATATGAGCAAGAAATATGAATAACAACGATATATTTCGTCGTCTACGTTATGCCTTGGTTCTTAATGACAATACCACGATCAGAATCTTTAAACTGGCTGACGTAGAAGTCACACGGGATCAAGTTACTGATTGGCGTAAGAAGGAAGAAGAACAGGGTTATCAAGCCATGAATGACCAACTGCTCGCTACCTTTCTTAATGGCTTTATTATCTACAAACGAGGTAAGCGAGACGGCGAACAACCTATTCCGGAAAAGCAATTAACCAACAACTTGATACTTACCAAGTTGAAAATTGCTCTTACGCTTAAAAGCGACGATATCCTCAATATTCTGAAAAAGGCGGATTTCGTTCTCAGCAAACATGAGTTAAGTGCTTTCTTTCGTAAAAAAGGACATAAACACTATCGCGAGTGCAAAGATCAGATCCTAAGAAATTTCATTCAAGGGCTTCAGATTCGATACCGCGTGCCTAAAGCCACTGATTCTCAATCTAATTCGGCCTCTCGCCCAAAAGAGGTGTATAAACCTAAGAACACAGTGGCTTCTGTCTGGAACAAATCTAAGTAGATTAATTGTTCAGAAATGCATTACGGGGTTTGTTGCACCAACTGAAAAAACACCCCGCCCCATAATCCGATTAAAGCAAACAGGCTCAAACCAAACGTCATAAAGCGTCTCATCACGTGGTTTCCGTTCAGATGTACAAAGGTGTGTACACCACGAAGAATCACATACGACCAGGCACAGACTAAAACAAACATGGACTCATTACCGGTCACATAAGCCATGATTACACCTATGTAAAACAAAGGGGGTGTTTCAAAATGATTATGTACATGACGAGTGATTAGTCTTATGTGAGCAGGCTCTTTGCCTTCATCATACGTTCTGTAAAACGTGGCTTTTACTTCCCGGTTTTGAACGGCTTTATTTCTACGAATACCCATAAAAAAAACAAGAGATACTGTAAGGCAGAACATAGCAAAAGCTGGATAGAGAATGGCTACTGACGTCATAAGTAAATCCTTTATTTCTTATTAGAAGTTTATTGAGAGCGTTACTCGAAACAACAATTCAAACACTTGTTTGAATTCATAGACTAGCCTGAATCAGAAACAAATACAAAGCCCCATGCGTTAATGACCTCGAAGTTGTCTTTTTTGGCATCATGATTCTCATTAGATCGCGATGATCAATAATGATTAAGGCCTTAAAAATAAAAAGCCCCGACTTTTTAGGAGTCGGGGCTTTCAGATCATAAGTAAACTATTTGAAGTATAGATACTTCAAAGACTACTTAATCTCATAGACAGTGGTAGTGCCTGATACTTCATTACCCACCAACAACAACGCGTTGTCCGTTGGACTGTCTTCGGCAGCTACAAATTTGAAGCCTTCAGGAGCAAGGTCACCAGCATTAGCCAAATCATCTTCAATGTCTACCGAGAAATCACGATTAATCGTGTATTGAACAAACTCAGCATTGGCTGGATCAGTGATGTCATACATCATGATGCCACCCACACGCTCAAGACCAATGAACGCATACGTTTTATCACCTACCTGACCTACTGCAACCGCTTCAGGCTCTGGCCCTTTATCATCCGAACGATCATCAAAGTCATTTTCGTCATCGGTAGAGTTAAAGCCATCGGTGCCTAATGCCTGGGCTGTGATTTGCTCGAAGTCATCTTGAGAATCAAATACTAATGCACCTGTGTCGGCATTAAAGATAGAGAACGAACGAGTACCGAAAGCATACAAGGTCTCAAGAGAACCATTACCATCAGTATCTCCTTCCGTTGAGATCACTTTCAAACGACCCAGGTTTTCGCTATCAGCCAGAGACTCATCCGTGAAAACTTCCTCGTTCAAAGAAAGATTAAGATCTTCAAGGTCCTTCACACGAACTTCATCGACCCAAGACAAGCAACCGTCGTCTTCGTCATAATCCAGACCATTCGCCGCTGTACACTCTGCTTCATCGGCAACATCGAAGAAGTACTCACGAGAATCGCCTTCGTTAGCGGTCACAACATAGTTCACACCACCGATTTCAACAGAAACGATGCTGTCAGGCATGTACAGGCCACGCAGATTGTCATAAGTTTTGATGTTGATTCCGTCATTCAGCGTCTCGCAATCACCTTCATCAATGTCATCTTGGGAACAATCGTCTTTGTTAGATGCATCCAAACCGTTACCTACAACACTGTGATCCTGATAACCCAAACCAATAATGCGCTCTACTGAAGCCTCTTCCAGGTCGATAACGGCAATCGAGTTGTTTTCCTGCATAGAAACATAGGCCGTAGTATTGTCAGATGATATCGCTACGTACTCAGGCTCAAGGTCTTGTGCAACGCTGGCATCCGGGTGAGAGATACGAACGTCGTCAGACAATTCATCAGCACGAGATTGACCTTCATTGAACGCCTGGAAGTTAATTTGTGTTCCGGTATCAGCAGGCACGCCATTGGTTACTGGGATTACCGTAATTGTACCTTCCGGGTCATTGGTGTAATCCTTTGAAGGCTCACCTTCGTTTGCAGCAACAACGTAGTTACCGTCAGAAGAAATCTGAACGTTATCAGGTAACGCGCCCGCACCCACCGACTTAAGGTAAGTAGCCGCGCCGTCTTCATTCAGCGTATAGAATGCAATAACACCGTTTGCTTGCTTGTCATCGTTCTCTACAGCAACCGCCATCAAATCACCGACTACCGCAACACTGTTAATACCGCCAGAAGTGAAAGCATCTGTATCCACATCAGCAGCAACATTTAACTGAGCACGACGTGTTAGGTTAGAAGCAGATAACGGAGACGCCAACGCTTCACTTTCAAGCGCTTCTGCATTCAAAATATCTACCGTCTTGGCATTCGCGTTGATAACTAAAATACTGTCGCTGTTTTTGTGGAAAGCGACAATCTCAGCCATACCCTCATCAAGCTCCTGACCATCTGCAAAGCGGCCAATTAGAGTCAAAGACGCCTGATTATTTTGCTCTTGCAGCGTTTCAGCCAAGTGCTCAGCTGCATCTTTAGCATTTACCAGAGTCTCGCCAGTGAACAAAGTACCAACTAAGGTTTCAAATGCATCAGTATCGGTCCAGTCAGTTACTTCACCAGCGGCAGCTGCAGAGTGGCTGCCCGATGTAATAGTAATACCGTTCGAAGGATCATTATCAGAATCCAAAGTTTGAAGAAGGCGTGCGATGTTGTTCGCTGCCGCATCGTAAGGATTATCTGAGTTGGCTAAATCTAATGGTGTGATTACTGAACCAGCAACAACGGTTGGTAAATCAATATCACCGATGGAGAAAGTTACGGTCTCGCCTGGAAGGAAGTTAAATTGACCTTCTGCGTTAGTAGAGCCAGAGAACGTAGCGGTTCTGTAGTTGATACCTTCAACGGCTGAATCGACGAAAGCACCGGTTTGAATCGGTGGATTAGAGTCACTGTCACTGCACCCGGTCATCACCACTGTACCCAAAGTTACAGCTAAGACCAGAGGACTAACGTTTACTGCATTCTTAAACTTGGATTTCATTTCTTCTTCCCTAAGCAAGTCATTCAATTTTTAGGGAGAAAGTTGTACTTTCTTTAGGTGTCAGTTTTGAGACAGTTAAGCGACAGTTCAATTAAAGCGTGCTGATGAGTATTGAAAGCAGGAGGGCTATTTGCAGTAAATCCTTTTAAACCGATAATAGGAACCAACGTCACTGAATCCCAATAGCTCAGATAAAACTTCTGGTGTTTTATGTTGATTTATCATGTCCTGAATCTTGGCTAAACGTGCCTCTTTAACCAAATCACTGAAACTGGTTTCTTCCATTTTAAGCTTTCGATATAACGTAGAACGGCTCACGTGCAAAACGGCACACATCGCATCAATTTGGCAAAACGACTGCAGATCCTGTTTTAGAAATGTGCGGACTTTTTCGCTGTATTTTTTTTCACTGTACTTATCCGTAAAGGAGCCCGTTAGAGACAAACTCTGACTTAGCGCTTCAGCTTGATGCTTAAGTAATTTTTTTAAGTACGGATTCGAATGTTGAACCGGTAACTCAAATAAAGATCGTGGGAATACCAATGCATTTTCATCCTGTCCAAAGGTAATGTCAGGCCCAAAAATTTCCTCATATCTATCGGTCTTATCCGGCTCTGGTCTGGTAAACGTCACAAAGCTCGGCTTGATAGATTGACCAGTTAACGCTGAACTCCAGGACATAATGGCAGACATGCTTCGATCAATTGCAATGGTTGGGTAATGCTGAGAATTAAAATGCACCGAGAGCTTTATCAGATCTGGCAATTCAGTTTTTGTCCACGCCTCAGACGCGTTTAGTAGATGAATGTTCTGACTAAATACTGAAAACACTTCAGATAAGGTATTGCACTGAAACATCCAGTTAGCCAAAACACCTCTGGCCTGGTCGTTCACTTTGGCTCCAATATCAAGCCCAAGATCACTTCTTCCCTGTTCGCTGGCCACACCCCATAAACGGGTAAGCAAATATTCAGGTAAACGGGCTTCCTGTATGGTTTGATCAGCTTTCCAGGCTAAATATAAGTTCTGAAAATCGTCACCTAGACTATTCAAATAACCAGGATTTATACAGCCCCGTTCGAGCAATTCGTTAGCAAGGTCAATCACAGAAACGGCCGAGACCGTTGTATTTGATTGCTGTTCTGACATTCCCATCCTTGAGCTTTTAACCGTTTGAAAGTGAAACCAAATGCCACCAAATTGAAACCATACAACAGGTTCAATCTTACCAAAAGCTTTACAGTCGAATCCTTAAAAGCAAGACAGTTAAGGCTGATCAATTTATGACATATAAGAAAAGATCTTCCGGAACACTTTCCACTGAAGAACAATTGAGACAGATAATACCCCACTACCCTAAGGTTCTAGACAATCGCATTCTTCCATTTCTGGATCAGTATTGCCTTGAAATCATCAGACACGCGTCACTGGTAGTTGTTGGATCTAATAACTCAGAGATTCCAATCACTGTTTTCAATAATCAGGATCTACAGGTGATTGATGAAACAAAAATCCAACTGCCAATCCGTCGTTTATCCACTAAGGATTCGAAATCAGAGTCAAAATCATCTGCCAGCTTGTACTTTCTGGTTCCCGGAATCGGTCATGGCTTGCGAGTTAACGGAAGACTTAAGCTAGAAAACGATTTAGTTCATCTAGCTGTTACGGGAGCCTACGTTCATTGCGCTCGAGCCGCTGCAAGATCGGGTCTATGGGAGTCCTCTATTCTTAATAGTTCTGACAACCCTGATAACCCTGAAAATTCAAAAGTCACCTTTCCCTCTACTCATCAGAGCTTTCTGCAACAAAGTTCGTTCTTACTACTGAAAACAATGAACGAGCGCTTTGAGACAGAGCTGTCACCTCGTGGCGATGAAACCGGTTTTTTGAAGATGATTAATGATCACGCCCTATTCATCCCTGAACGGCCAGGAAACAAGGTTGCTGTCAGCTTACGAAACATCCTTAAGAATTCGAGTATTGAATTATTAATGTTTAAGCCTGGCTGCTTGTCCTTAATGCGAGTGAAAGGCTCAGCATCGGTGACTACCGATGGAACACTATTGGACAGTTCGATCGTCAATAACAAGCGACCAAAGCTTGGCATAAAAGTGGAAAACTGTGAGTTTGAGATTTTTCATAGCGATGCACTTGATACAAATGCCCCATGGTTAGCTTCATCCCAAAAAAGCAGTGAACAACTCACCCGATTCTCTTCAGTACTCTCGACTCATATGAACGGAAAAGGATTACTCGCGAAAGTAGCCACGCCCGTTGTTCAAATGATCGTAAACCACGACATGAAAAACCTTTATTAATCAGAGCACCCTAGACATTAAATTTAAGGAATCATTCACACATGGAAAATCTCATACTTCTACTTCCTCTGGCTTCTGCTATTTGCCTCTTCGTGGCTCTCATTCAGGCATGGTTAATGACACTTGAGAGATACTTTCGAGTTGCCTTTGTTCGACGAATATTTCCAAACTATCGCGATTTGGTTCGTTCCCACGTTGACTACCTGATGATGTCTTCCCTGATCTTTGCCGTCTATTTAGTCACAGTCCATCTAAGAATTACCTTGCCGGAATTCATAATATGGGCAATATTCATCGGCGCTCTCTATAACCCGTTTGGCTTTATACTTCAGGCAATCAAACCAGACATTGCTGAGAGCGGTGGCGTTGTTACCAAAGCCGGCGTTGTCGTTGGTTTCTTACCGTTATCGATCGGACTTATTTGGTCATCTATTACCCTGATAAGTACTATTCTTGAGCGTATATAGAAAATAAGTAACGTTAAGGCTCTGATCAGGTAATTCTGGTATAGTCATCGGCCTTAACGTTGAAACATATCCTAATCGAATTGCACTATGAAACGCCTTGATGTTCTGCTCGTTGATCAATCCCTGGCTCAGTCCAGAACCCATGCCCAGAAACTGATTTCAGCCGGTCGAGTAAAAATCCAGATTGGAAACCAGTGGAAGGTGATTACAAAACCCAGCTTTAAAGCTGAGGGTTCTGAACCAATTGAGGTTGAAGCACACGAAGAAGATAAATTCGTTTCTCGCGGTGGTCTTAAGCTTGAAGGCGCCTTGAAAGATAACAACATTGAGGTAAATGATTTCATTGGCCTTGATGTCGGATGTTCTACAGGAGGCTTCACCGACTGCCTTCTTCAATCTGGTGCGAAACACGTTGTAGGTGTTGAAGTAGGCCACGATCAGCTCGCTCCAAAATTAAAAGATGATGATCGAGTGACGCTTTATGAAGGGATTAACGCCCGAGAGCTGGATCCTGAACTGGTGCTTCCGCATACCAATGGCAAACAAGGATTTGATATCATCGTAATGGACGTTTCCTTCATCTCGCAGATCAAGATCCTGCCCGCTCTTGCCCCAGTCATGAAGCAAGGAGGCCACCTAGTGTCCTTGGTTAAACCTCAATTTGAGGTAGGTAAAGACGGAATTGGTAAAGGAGGGATCGTCAAAGACCCCTCACTCTATGACAAGGTCGAAGAGAATATTCGCCAATGTTGCAACGAGCTGGGGTTGACCGTTAAGAACTACACCAATAGCCCGATTAAAGGCGGCGATGGCAACCGTGAGTTTCTTATCTGGGCAACGAAAGATTAACGCAGATGATCTAGCGGCAAAGAAGTTCGATTAATGATTTTCCTAAGCACAAAGCTGGAATGCACGCCCGTTACCCCTGGAATGGTAGTCAGTTTATTCAGCAAGAATTCCTGGTAATGCTCCATGTCCGTAACCAGCACTTCCACAAGGTAGTCTGCGGCCTGCCCTGTAATCAAAGCACATGAAACCACTTCAGGATAACCTTCCAGAGTTTTATCAAAATTCGCAAAGCGATCAGGCGTATGTCGATCCATGCTAATTTGAATCATAGCGGTCAGATTCAAACCTAACTTACCGGCATCCAGCAGGATAGCTTTTCCGGCAATAACGCCACTCTCCTCCAACTGTTTAACCCGCCGCGAACACGGTGATGGAGACAGACCCACTTTCTCAGCCAATTCCTGGTTGCTCAAACTGCCATCTTTTTGAAGCGCATCAAGTATCCGTTTATCCGTACGATCCAGCGTAATCATGTGTATTTCGCCCTACCAATTCCAAGAAAACAAACTAACTAGCAATATTATATCAATAATAGAATCTTAATTAGAGTAATATTGCTCAATCAAGGCATTTTAATAGCACATTAGCAAACATTCACTCATCAACAAGACATATACTTCTCTTCGTCAACACAGTGATCCTGTGAAAGCGCTGACACTGATCCACAAGATTGGTTGAGTGAGGAGACGCACTCTAGGCAGCCTTTAAGATACATGGCCCCGCACAACGGGGCCTAAAAACGTTTATAACGGAACCAGAACTTTCAGCATTGGAAAAAGTCATGTCAGGCACTCAATCATCAGATTCTCAATCCAGCTTCTCACATAAGAAGTATCGCCCATTCGCACCTGTAAAATTAACAGACCGTACATGGCCGGACGCGGTTATCACTCAAGCACCCAGCTGGTGTTCAGTAGATCTGCGTGATGGTAACCAGGCACTGATTGAGCCAATGACCGTTAGCCAAAAGCAAGCGTTGTATAAATTGTTGGTAGAAATCGGTTTCAAAGAAATTGAAATTGGATTTCCGGCCGCCTCTCAACCTGATTACGATTTCGTTCGCTGGTTAATTGAGGAAGATCAAATTCCTGACGACGTTACGGTACAGGTATTAACACAAGCCCGTGAGCATTTGATTGCAAAGACCTTCGAAGCCTTGAAAGGTGCTAAGAGAGCCGTTGTACACGTCTATAACTCCACCTCTACAGTGCAACGAGAGAAAGTATTCAAACAAGATAAAGCGGGTATCACAGCGATTGCGGTACAAGGCGCTGAGTGGGTTCAACAGTATGCTGCGAAATACCCAGAGACGGAATGGACCTTTGAATACTCGCCTGAAAGTTTCACCGGAACCGAGATAGATTTCGCCGTTAACGTTGCGAACGCCGTTATTGATGTTTGGCAACCAACGCCTGACAACAAAGTCATCATCAACCTACCTTCAACGGTAGAAATGGCAACACCAAATGTCTTTGCTGATCAAATTGAGTGGTTTTGCCGTCATGTAAACCATCGCGACTCGGTCAACATCAGTGTTCATACCCACAATGATAGAGGCTGTGCTGTGGCCGCTGCCGAACTGGCTGTGATGGCTGGTGCTGATCGAGTTGAAGGCACCTTGATGGGTAATGGTGAACGTACTGGTAATATGGACATAGTCACCATGGCCATGAACCTATATAGCCAAGGCATCGATCCTCAATTGGATCTTGCTGATATGAATAAAATTGTTCGGGTTTACAAAGAGTCCACCCAGATGCCTGTCCATCCTCGCCATCCCTATGCGGGTGAGTTGGTATTTACCGCATTTTCTGGCTCTCATCAGGATGCGATCAAGAAATGTCTGGACATCCATCAAGAGGATCAGGCTTGGGACATCGCTTATCTGCCTATCGACCCTTCGGATTTAGGCAGAAACTATCAGGAAGTTATTCGAGTAAACAGTCAGTCTGGTAAAGGCGGTGTGGCATACAGTTTAGATTTGGATTACGGCATCCAGCTTCCTCGCTGGCTTCAAATTGGCTTCAGCAGCATTGTTCAGAAACATGCGGAACAAACTTCGAGCGTGGTGGAAACACCGATAATGAAGGCCTTGTTTGATCAACATTATGTTGACCACACCACGCCCTACTCGTTGGAGAAATACAGCCTGCATCGTAATGAATCCGACATGATCAATGCTGAGATTAAAGATGGCGATGTGATCAAAACCATTACAGGTCAAGGCAACGGCGCCGTTTCCGCGTTCACCAATGCCTTATCAGCCTTTAGCGGCTTAAAGATTGATGTACAGGAGTTTCATGAACACGCGTTGGAACAAGGCTCTGAATCGAAAGCCATCGCCTACTTCCAGATAGATATTAATAGCGTAATTGTCGAAACCGCTGCCATCCATGCTGACATTTTGACAGCCAGTTTAAATGCCGTATTGAATGGACTAAACAAGTATTTCGAGGAAGCTCCTGAAGCCAAACGCGAAGCATTGAAGTAAATCCATTCAAAGATAACCAAAACGAGCCAGCCAACGCGCTGGCTTTTATCCTTTAAGCTCTTCTAATCAAAATCAATCCTGATTGAATAAATCACGGGTATAGACCTTATCAGTGACATCCGCTAATTCATCAACCATCCGGTTAGAGATAATCACATCAGCCATGTTTTTGAATTCATCAAGATCTTTCACTACTCTTGAGTGGAAGAACTCGTCTTCTTCTAACACCTATTCCTGCTACTACTGCTATTTTCATAGTTTATTCTCACTTTAAAGTACCGCTATTCATCTATTGTCAAAACACCTTAGCCTTGAATGTAATGCTAAGAAAACCTCTATTTAGAAAAAATAAAAATAGATACAACAGCAAATAATGAACGGTACAATACTTTTAACAGAACAGTAGATATCAACTACCTTCCGACCTATAAATTAGAGGGTATTTATTGAACAACACTCTTAAGATATTCTCTAAACTCGCCATTTAGATCAGGATGACGAAGGCCATATTCAACATTAGCCTTCATATAACCCAGTTTGCTACCACAGTCATGGCTCTTACCAATAATTCGATACGACTCCACAGTTTCAATATCCATTAGCATCGCAATGGCATCAGTTAACTGAATTTCGTCACCGGCACCTAATGGCGTTTTTCTCAAGAGTGGCCAAATGAATTTAGACAAAACATAACGACCAACTACCGCTTGGTTTGAAGGTGCGTTCTCACGTTTTGGCTTCTCTACAATACTGCTCATTGGTTTGCTTTCACCTGGTTCTAGCGACTCACCACCCAAGTCTACGACACCGTACTTATCAACCAATGCTTCAGGAACTTCTTCCACCATGATCTGGCTTGAACGAGTTTCATTGAAACGCTTAATCATTCCCGCCAGATTATCTTTAGTTAGATCACTCGCTGCATCATCGATTAACACATCAGGAAGGATTACTACAACATCATCATCTCCTACCACGGACTGAGCACACAAGATGGCATGACCAAGACCTTTCGCTTCGTTTTGACGAACAGAAATGATAGTGACATAAGGAGGGCAAATAGCTCGAATTTCATCAAGTAACTGACGCTTAACACGACGTTCAAGCTGCGTCTCAAGTTCAAAACTGGTATCAAAATGGTTTTCAATAGAGTTTTTACTTGAATGAGTAACTAAAACAATTTCACTAACACCCGCAGCAATTGCTTCGCTCACTACGTATTGAATTAGAGGTTTATCCACTACAGGAAGCATTTCTTTTGGAATTGCTTTCGTTGCTGGCAACATTCTTGTACCTAACCCAGCAACAGGTATCACAGCTTTCATATTACATCCTTATGTTTAAATTATAATTCTTAAAACCAATTCAAATTATTATGTATAAATCCATCTAATAAGAGCAGATAAACAATCATCAAATGTCACTATTCTAATACAACTAATCCGTACAGCATTGCGACTGCGGGTAAAGTGTTAATGCCATCTGGTTATAAATCGTAGCCTCTGAAGTTAAAGATACCGACATAAACTCCCCTACCACGATAAAGCGATACACGTCATAGCAAATAACAATAGTTCCGCTACCAGCAACGACCTCCACCACAGGAATACTAAGATTCATATACAACGCTCGAATTTACTCCTAGTAAGCGTGATGATGTAATAAAGTATTGTGCCAAAAAACACACCTGTGCTATTTGCAATAAAGTCTAAGCTAGAAGCTGTCCTCATAGGTAGCAACAACCCTTGATATAATTCAATTGTTCCACCAAGAAGGACTAATGAACAACAAGCTACTATCAAGCGATTTCCTAGTAAAAACAAAACCATCAAAGTAAGCACAAAAAATGCTGTAAAGTGATACACCTTATCCGCATACTGAAAAAACATAGGTATTGGATAAGGTGACAAGCTGCCAATTAAAATAGCCAACACAACAAAACTAAAGAAAATTAACTTTATTGCACTGCGGGATTTCTCATTAATACGCATTCTTACCAATAAAGCCTTTAAAGACCGTTTTGATAATAATCTTCACATCCCACCAAATCGTCCAATGATGAATATAATGCAGATCATGCTCGATACGCTTTTCCATCTTTTCAAGAGTATCGGTCTCACCGCGCCAACCATTGACCTGTGCCCAGCCCGTAATTCCCGGTTTAATCTTATGACGACGCATATAGCCAGGAATCTGCACTCGATACTCTTCGTTATGTGCCACCGCATGTGGTCGAGGCCCAACAATTGACATACGCCCTTGCAGTACATTAATAAACTGTGGCAGCTCGTCTAACGAAGTTTTCCGTAAAAAGCCACCAAATGGGGTAATCCGCATATCATTCTTAGTTGCCTGAGTTACTACATCATTGTTTTCACAGACGGTCATCGAGCGAAACTTATAAACCTGTATCGCTCGACCGTCCAACCCGTAACGATGTTGCTTAAAGATAATGGGGCCTCGTGATGTTAACTTTACACCGATAGCAATTAATAACATCGGAATAGCAATAAAAGACAAGATAATAGATGCACCTATAACATCTTCAGCACGCTTTACCCATGAGTTAAGTCCACTCATTGGCTCGCCAATCAAACCAAATGCGGGTAAACCATTCAAGTTAATGGTTCGAGCATGAAGCAACTCAAAAACAAACAAGTCAGGCACGACATAAACAGATGCCGTAGAGTTAGATAAACGTTCAAGTAATTCCTGTATACGCTTCTCAGCACGCATAGGTAACGCAATAAAAATACTGTCAAGTTCACCCGATTCTGCTTGTTCGACCAAGAAATCGAAGCCACCCACTAAATCACTGACTTTAGAATCTGCGCCCGAGGCACGGCGACACTCTTCATCTAAAATTGTATTTTTATGGCGATCATCATAAAAACCAGACACTTGATAGCCACCCCAAGTGCAACGCTTAATACGACTTGCTACTTGTTGGGCTAACGCCCCTGTACCAACAATGGCAACCTTACGAGTGTTATAGCCACGAATACGTAGCTGACGTAAAACAATACGAGTCACTAAGCGCCAGAAGAGCAACATGGTAAGCGTGAACACATACCACTGAAACACTTGCGGCCATGAAAACAATGTGCCACCCAGTTCAGTAAAACGACCTGCAAACACTACAACTGAATAACAAACTGACCAGCAAAGAATCACCTGTTTAGCTTCAGCCCAAAGACTCTCTGAACGCCAGGAACGAAATATCTCGGTAAATTCAGCACTGACTTGATAAATCAATCCTGCCAATAATCCAGCTACCCAATACTCCAACGGAAACGTACCAGACACACCAGAATTGATTAACCCCACCAAAGCCATGGCAGCCACAACAAGTGACGAGTCTAATGCTCTGGATATAAACACAAACTTTGAAGCATAAGGTTTAATCATGCCTGTTTGAGTTTGATTAGTACTCATATCACGCCCGCTAATACCGGTCATACGAGTGTCTCCTTTATTACTCAGACCATTCCTTGATCTGACGACTATTCAATACGTCTGGTACAATGCAGACTATCGCATCGCAACGAACAGCATCACCACACTGTACCAACGCTCGTAACCTTTCATTCATCTCTTTTGTTGCACCTACTTACGTTGAGCAGGCATTTTCTATATTTAGTTATGCTTTTATTTAGTTATATTTATTACATTCGCGGATCATCGGGCGTGGAACTTCACCCTCTAATCGGTAAAACTGACACAACACTTGCGTGAACTGATAATAACGCGCTAAATTTATTGCCTCTCGTTGCATCATCGAATTACTCTCTAAACTGGCTTGAAATAATGCAATGGTTTTGTTTTTTAACTTCCAGCCAGATACATGCCAATTTCCAAAACCTATATTCAATAGGCTTTGAACAACCAAAGGCTCATTTTCGCCATATTTCAGTGCGTTATCCCAATAGCTGTTCAATATTAGTTCTAAGTCGTCATTTCCTTTTTGGTGCGATTTCAAGGATAACTTCAATGCAATAATTCCCGAAAAATCACTATAAGCATAAGGCCAGTACGGGCGAGCACTAATTGACGCTTCAAAATGTGCAACCGCTTTATCATAAGTCTCACTAGAAAAAGAATCTGCCAACACCCATCCTGCCAAGCGGCCAGACATTTGATGAAAATCAGCATTATCAGAGTTTAAACTTAAGCCCTGATTAAGATGGGCTTGAGCACGATCATAATCCGCTTTATTAAATTGTGTTGAACCCGACACCCAACGACGCTCAATTCGTTCTGCCTGATGTACCTGAACATCAGCGTAAGCGGCTAAAGCCGACTGAATCATCAGCCCCATTAACAATAAGATCAAACCTGCAGGTAAACACCACATACAACGTTTTACTCTGATCAACAACTCAATACTGTTTACTGGTTTAGTTGACTTCACGCTCGATAAATTAGTCACTTAAGAAATACATCCTTGCTTTCTTAGAGGCTGTTCCTAAACAGTAAATTTAGATGATGCAATGGCCAACGGTCTATCCTTCACCAAACTCATTGCCTCATGTTCACCAACCAATGAAGCAGCAGCCTGGTACCCCTCTCCCAGATTGGCTGGACGACGCTGAATATGATGAGCATCGCTCGCAAGAATGGTCACTAGCCCTGCATTTAGCATACGCTCTGCAATTTCCTGAGCCGCATTACCAAACTGCCCAACTAACGAACCTGCCGTTACTTGAAATAAACAGCCTAGCTCCACTAGCGAGGCAAGCTTTTCATAACGTCTCATTACATCTTTATTTCGCTCTGGGTGGGCGATCATTGGCAGAATATTTTGTTTCAATAACCACTGAATAATCTGCTCTGTACCCATAGGAATGTTACTGTGAGGCAACTCAAGTAACATGACTCGTTTACCTTGGTATAACCCCAAAAACGGAATCTTGCCTTGAGGGACTGCGGCTAACACATCCACATCAATCCGAACCTCTGCGGCATACCCTAATGTCAGAGGAATCCCCTCTGACGCTATACCTTGCTGAAGCTCATTGAGCGACTTTTCAATAATCTCTGGCGTATTATCCCAACGACCGTAATGGATATGAGGGGTAACCACCGCATGCGTGACGCCTCCTTCCGCCATTTGCTTAGCTAAACAAACAGCTTCATCCAGTGTTTCCGGGCCATCATCTATCCCCGGTAACAAGTGACAGTGAAGATCAATCATGCCTAAGCAACATTCCTTTCAATCTTCTTACGACCTTTAGCTTCGGCCTTACGATCTTCTTGCTTTCCTTTCTCATAGTTATAGCTGTAGTAATCGTCGTATACTGGCGTTTTATCCATATCGACTTTGTTCAATACCACACCTAATAAAGGCGCGTCATGTTCACGAAAGCGTTTCAATACAGACTGCGCATGAGACGCATCTGTCGAATCTGCTCTTACAACATAAATCAATGCGTCCGCATAGGAAGCCAAGACCAATGCATCACTCACAGCACTTCCAGGAGCAGAATCCACAACAATGCGATCATAATGCTCAGATAACTTGTTAAGTACATGCGAAAAGCGTTTAGATGAAATCAACTCAAGGGGATTGGGAGGAACAACACCAGAAGGCAAGACATCAATCCCTAGTGTATCCATGCGGTGAATACAAGATTTCGCTTCTGAAGCCCCTGCCACCAGATTAGAAAGACCTAGCGCTCTACGTTCAAGACCTATACTCGCAGCTACCGTCGGGCGACGCATATCAGCATCAATCAACAACACACGTTCCATCTGCCCCATAGCTGAAGCCAGATTTAGAGCGACCGTTGACTTGCCTTCATTTGGTTTAGTCGATGTAACAACAATCATCTTATGAGGATTATCAATTCCCGACAGCATGACACTGGTACGAATGGTCTTCATTGCTTCAGTAAAGCCTGGATGCTTGCCTGAGCTGAAGGAATCAATGGCCACTTTAGACTTATTGCCCTTAATTAAAGGCAAGGCACCTATAAAGTTGGTTTTTAACTTCTGCTCAACGTCATCAACAGTACGAATGGCTTTATCAAGCGCATCTAACAAAACTACAATAACCATAGCCAAACCAATGCTTGCGACCAATGCAGCCAATACAATAAGCTTTTTCTTCGGCTTAATCGGTAAACGCGGTGCAACCGCCGTATCAATAACACGGGCATGTGCAGCCTGTAGACCTTCCGTCTCACCGGTTTCTTTCGCTCGATTCAGGAACAGCTCATATAAATGACGGTTACTCTCAACCTCGCGCTGATATTCACGTAATTTCACTTCTTTTTGGTTAACCTTTTGAAGCGATTTCCGAGCCGCCGATAACTGAGCATTTAATTGATCCGAGTTACTCTTTGCCGTTTTATAGTCAACCTCAATACCTTTAGTCACACTGAGTACTTGCTGTTTTAACTCGGATAAAGCAACCGACTCTTCAGACTTAGCCGCAATCATTTTCGGATGTTTAGGGCCATAACGCTTACTTAA
>Ga0255776_10003568_pt1 | contig 16743 bp, 26 predicted proteins | sample 071ome_19_FD_179974 | JGI IMG/M metagenome (GOLD analysis project Ga0255776, IMG submission 179974) | Coastal salt marsh microbial communities from the Groves Creek Marsh, Skidaway Island, Georgia - 071413AT metaG (version 2) | ecosystem: Environmental > Aquatic > Marine > Intertidal zone >... | reverse complement strand
CTGGGCACATAGCATATATACTGTAATGGAAACACTCAATCTATTTGGCACTCCCATAATACTTGATCGTCGTGTGTTTGACACGCAGTCACACATGGAGTCAAGGGCACGGTACCATACTAACACCGTATCCACCACTGGGCAGTTTGAGGCACACACGGATCCCGGTTCAGAACCAGCATTTGAGCCCTTGGTAGAGTGGACACGTGACCTCGCCAGCAAGACTATATTCCCCAATGCACGTGTGCAGAGCCTGTGGTGTTGGTCAGGAGTTGACTATGCAAATCCACCACACAAGCACCCAAACGTGTCATGGGCAGCGGTATACTGCGTGCAAGCGGGCCAGCCCGATACTACAATACCACACAATGGACACACGGTATTATACTCGCCCTTGGCCAGCAACTACTGGGATCCCGGAGTGGATCATCTGCGCACACAGGCAACCTGGAGCACACAGTTGAAGCAGGGTGATCTGCTCCTGTTTCCTGGTTATCTACTGCACTCAGCACACTATAGGGGAACGGTGCCACGCACCATAATAGCCATGAATCTTGAGTGGATCGCTGATGATGCACATCGTTACTCTTGAATATCCCCAAGACAAAGAGCCTGCCTACTGTGATGCACTCACACACGCAGCAGTGATCGAGCTGTTCCTTAGGGGCATACACGCGAGCCAAAACTCGCACAACAGCATAATACTGCATGATGCACGTGATCTTACCGCAGCACTCTTACTATTGAGCGCGAGCAGTGCATACACTGCCAAGATCCTTTCAAAACCCACCATTTAGCACCCCTTTGCGTGCAGCCGTGTAAATAATACTGTAGAGAGAGAACTCATGCGCGGACAATCAAGGTTACGGTGATTTGCGTCGAAGAGAACGCTACATACAAAAAGTGCCCGGACAGCACAGTCTCCCGCTACGCTAACTTGGATAAATACACACATGAAAAAGACTTACCTACTTCCAAGAGCATACAATCTACGCACGGGTGAGCGTGTAAAGATGCAGGACCTAACGGGCGCACGGCTACAGTTGCACCAACAGGCTCTTGCTGATGACAAGGCACGCCAATTTGCTGAATCCATGACACGCAGGACTGGTGAATCGTGGATGGCTGAAGTCATACGCTACGAAGCATAGCACCTCTTTCCCACACCACAGTTGGCAGGTGAAACTCTGACGACCCTTGGCAGCACCATGCGGGCCATGCGAAATTCTCGTACAAAATCTCTGCGCTACCGCTTGCTGCTTCGCAGCTCTCTAAATCTCGCGCACCGCTACGCGGCAAAAAATCTGCGCTGCGGCTTCGCCGATTAAATACTGCATGATACGATTCATACACATTCCCAAGACTGCTGGAACCACCGTGGGCAAGTGGCTGCGCAGGAACGATATTGATCACATCATAGGAGAATCCCTAAACAGATACAGCCGCCACTGGCCCATGCATCGCTGCACCACGCTGCTTGACGCATGGAGTTTTGCCGTGGTAAGATCTCCATTCACGAGAACCTGTTCCTACTGGCGCTGGATGCAGAGGCTGCCCAACTATAGGGACATATCCTTTGAGCAGTTCTGCAGGGAAAAGACCAATTGGGGCAGGGTGAGACAGGCCTGGATACCCCAGACTTGGTGGACGCATGATTCCTCAAACAGGATAATTGTTGATGCCATAATACGCATGGAAGAACTGCCACACGCACTGTGGGATCTGTTTGGCATTCGCACCAAGTTGGGCAGGCTAAACACAACGTCAGGACCAACCGACGAGGAACTGCATACCAAGGAAACGCTGGCCATAGTGCGAGAACACTTTGCCGCGGATCTTGAACAGTTTGGTTATGATCCTAATAGTGGGCTGATAATTCCTGGAGTTAATCTGGTAAGTAGATCGTATGAAGAAAGTCATAATACAGTATAGTGCAATCCTAATGCTACTGCTGGCAGCAATGCTGTTATCAGCATGCGGACAGGTACCCATGGCTGACAGGGTGATCGAGCAGCATGATAACAAGCAGGAATCAACCACGCAAACCGAGACTGACAGCATAGGAAACATGAAGACCATAGGCGAAGCACTTGGCTGCGTATTTGCCCCTCAAACCTGCAAAAAATAACCAAAAGAGATAACTACTGCTATTATTAAACTCAAACCCTTAACCCGGGAGCAGTATGGCAAAGATGCGAACTTTTACCTTTACCGATGGTGAAAAGGTAGAAACACGAGAAGCAGTAAGTTACAAGAAAGCAGTCAAATCATTCCAATCAGGTACACAGAGCACGTTCGTTAGAGTAGAATGGGAAGCCAAGAAGGGCGGCATCTACGAAATGATTCAACCACTACCTATGGGTAGAAAAGTAAGACAGGCCGCGGCAGCAGAAAAGAAAAGAGCCGCTCTAAAGGCCAAGGCGGGAGCATAACATGGCTGGAATAAAGCAGAGAGGAATACTAACAAATCACCTCAAGAAGTATTACAACGATCAGGAAGTTGTTCCTGCTATGTGGATTAGAGGATCCAAAAAGGGCGTTATGGTTGCCCAATATAGGGAAAGCGGAGATTTGGTCCTGGACAAAAATGGACAGCCCATACTCTATAGAAGCGTGTGAATCCATATGAAATTACCAGTAAGCCTGTCCTAAATCCAAAACCACAAGGACCGCTGGCAAGCATAACCATTTTTCTGGCATTTTGGTTGGTGTTTAGCCTATTGTGTATTCTATAAGCCTAACGTAAAATAGCGTTATATGCGCTGTTAATTCTGTGATAGTGTTTGTGGTGCGTGTAGCACTAAACACCGCTGTATGACGCTTAAAATGCGTTTAAGACGGTGTTTAGCACGTGTTTAGACTACTGCTTGTCTGGTGTAACTATGTTGCTGATAGCGTCTGCTATATTTTGGAATAGATTGGAAACTTGTTCTTTGTTTCTGTTCAATTGAGCCTTTCCGTCCGCCCAGTTCTTTGCCTGATATGTTTTGATATCATTCCATTCTGTTTGGGCTATATCCAATACCTTAAGATGTAAGGGTTTTGGTTCCGGAAGCGTTTGATTGGTTTCTGCACCTGCTTGATTAATCAAGCCTATGAATAGTCCCACTAATATTATTGTTATTACTATAACTGCCTTCTTGAATTGTTTTTCTATCATGTTTTGCCTTTTGTTATTGTTATTGGCCTGCTTGGAAGGATTCGAACCTCCGGCCTTCAGTTCCGCAAACTGACGCTCTATCCAACTGAGCTACAAGCAGATACTATCTACTATATAGGATAACTCGTTGAATGTCAATTAAAAACTACAGGTAACTTCGCCTTTTGGCGATACTTTTACGGGCAGCCTTTCCTCAATTTTGGATTCGGATTTGGGTGTTTCACCTTCCTTGGCTTCGGGTTTGGATTCCACGGTAACGCCCGGATTGAATGAGCAGTTCTGTATGTTTCTACCGCAGCCTGCTAAACCTATAAAGATGAGAATGATAAACAACAGAAGTATGATTTTTCTTTCTAATCTTTTGTTCATTAATCAATTACGTGTTGTGCTATAACCATCATGCTTAACCAAATCCACAGTGTGTTAAATCCCACCAGCGTTGGTAATAGTTTCTTATTGCTCGCCCAAATTAGCATTGCACTGGTTATTAATGCAATGAAGTACAACTGCCAAATATTTATTCCAAATATTAGTCCCGGAACTATGATAATAGCCTTGGCAATCCATGACACTGCTTCTATTATGTTATAGTTGGTCCAATACTTTCGATCCAACCACATGGAATATGATTTCTTTATTTCCTTCCAACCTATGTGGTTATAGATTATTAGGACAAGAATAATAGATGCAGAAGTTGCTAATAGGACTTGTTCAATGCTCATTCATCTAAAATGTATGCGTAATTAATAGTATCGGAATTTTCTCTATACTTAAATGCACCATTGCTTAGATGAAATTTTTCAGCCATCTCGGTCTTTGGACTAAGAGTGACCACATTCTTTATGTTTTTATTTTTCTCAAGGATCCAATCTGTTGCCTGATTTATTATTGTTCTACCGCTGCCCTTTGAATAACTCCAAACGGTATAGAACGTTACGGTATCCGAATCATCGCTTGATTTATTCTGCATGTCGTCGATGCTTTCAGGGATGCCTTGTGTGTATCTAACACAACAAACTGAACCAAGTGAATCTTTATTCCAATAAGCAAACATCTGAGAGTGTTCGTTAATTCTAAAATCCAATGATAAATTTTTTCTAATAGGATCGTCTTTTATAATTTCCGAGATCCAGTTGTCTTTGTCGTTAATGGGTTGAAGCATAAAAATTCTTTCCTTTACCTAACAATATTTACTCTTTAATCAAGAGCATTTGCTTGTTCAAGGCTAAGTTCTTCGTCTTCAAGTTCTTTTATGGTATCATTTAATTTGTCAATTAATCCCATGTTACGCAGAACTTTAAATACCAAATTTTCAGTTGACCACTCTCCGGCTCTTTCAAGACCCGCCTTTCTCATCTTTGTAATTTTTTCTTTAACTTTTCTTAATTGTGTAGTATCTTTTGAAAGTAGTGCAGTTTCTATGTCATGTATTAAACTATCTTTCTTAACTTCTACCGAACCATCATTAACCTTGGGTTTTGTTTTCTTTGGTTTCACTAACCATTGTCCTGCAAGTATGCTATACACACCGGTAGAATGATGTGGTTCTTTTTCTCCCTGTACGTAACATTCTACAGGTAATCCTTTTATTGTTATGTTGTGTTCCTGCGCCCATAGTGCTTTCTTGGCATTAAACAATTCTCGCAGTTCATCACTTGGTTTGCCTTTAACAATTATATGTAAATCAAGATCAGAATATTCAGTCCAAGTATAGTTTGCATTGGATCCCGTGATAGTATAATCAATTACATCAATATCTATTCCTATGAACTCTTGGAATACTTCTGCTATCTCGATTAGTTTTGATTTGACTTCAGGTTTTAGTTCTTCCTGTGACCAAATTTTTGGATTGAGACGTCGATTGATTGTGACGTAATCTACTTGTTCGAATATGTGTCTAATGCGCATATCATTATTTAGCCCACATTAAATGATATGTTGTTGCTAAGTTTTGATCAAAAAACTCAACTATGAGTCGGCTTCCGCCTGTAAACATCTCAAGAGTTAGTTGGCATAGTTCCGGATCCTGTTTATTGATCCATTCTATGTGATCAAGTCCACATTCCTTGTGTACGGCCGGCCAATCTATGTCGATATAATTTTGTGGTCCTTTAGAAGGAGTCCACTGATAAAGTGTAATGCAATCCTTAGAGTTCATCATCAGCACCCATGTTACCCAATATTTCTCGAAGTTTAGTAGATTCTACTTTACCTCTTACTTTGCCTAAGGATGCTCCCTGTGTGGGATCATCTGATGGGGTGCCTTGAACTTCTGTTTTTCTCTTGATCGAATCTATAATACTGCTGCTGCCTCTGTTATTACCATTGTATGACTCTTGTTCTTCTTCCGGAAGATCCGTAATTCTTAAAGTATCGATATTAAATTCAAGATCAACTTTTTGTCCAACTCCAGAACTACTTCTTGTTTTCATTAACTGTATTTGATAGCGTCCACGCTCACGCATTGCACGACTTGTAAAAATACCAAATACGTTGTCAGCAGTTTGAATCTTACTTAATCCTCCTGATATGTGCGAGTGATCAAATTCTACTTCTTCAACTGCACCTCTGTTTAACTGTGCCGCAGTTACAAATACACACTGTAATTCCATCGCTAAGTTACGCAGTTCTTCCGACACATACTTGTCCTTGACAAACAAGTTTTCTGCACTAATTCTTTTTCCAATTGGCATTAATAAATCAAGATAATCAACCAACAGTACATCAACCCTTCTGCCAGTCTTAATTTCGTATTCCTTTAGGTATGCTCTAATGTCATTGGCTGTCTTACCACTTGGCATATACTTGACTTGCAATGCACCTGACTTCTTACCAATCATTTTGACTTTCATTTCAACATCATCGATGTTCTTGAAAATGTCTCTTGTGCTAATGCCTGTGGTCATCGAATCAACACGCATACTAACCAAGTGTTCTGAAAGTTCCAGTGTTAGATAAACAACATTCAATCCCTGTAGTGCCCAGTTCACGCCCAAGTTTGCAAGAAACAACGATTTACCTGCACCTGAACCTCCTGCAAAAATATTAAGTTCACCCCTGTTGAATCCACCAAACAATTTCTTATCCATGGTTGCCCAACCAGTGCTTACCTGTCCATTCTTATCCTTCAGCCCCATCAATCTACCACGCGGATCAGCAAAGTAGTCTGTTCCCATATCACGTGCCAAACCAATCTGCACTGCTTCCTTGACCATTGATTCCACTTGGCCATAGTCATTCTTTTCTAATAAATCTGCTGAATTAATAATTGCACGTTCCAGTGCCTTGTGCCTTGTAAAACTTTCAAAGTCATCCATTAACCATTGCATATGACCTTCCTTAACATCCAACGGTCTTGTTAAGTCTGTTCTACAACTTGCATTTACTGTTTCATAGTCAGGCATTACGTTATACTGCTTTGTATATTCATTTATGAACTGTGCGGCATCCTGTAGTTTTCTATCAAACAACGTGTGATCAAAAATGCCCTGACAACGCACAAATGTTTCTGCGTCATTCAGCATCATTTCCAAATATACTTTTTGGACTTCGTAATCGTAATTCTTAGTAGTTGCCATTAATATTTTTTACCTTCATACTTAATTATTTTATTAGTATACACTCACACCATACTTGTGAGCAAACTTTTTTGCATCCTTTTCATCATTTACCATGGGTTTTCCTTTAATATTTAAACTGGTATTCAATAACATTGGACAGCCTGTTTTGGCATACCAACGTTCCAAAAGATCTCTTAAACCAGGATGATCGCTTTTGGTAACTGTTTGTACTCTGGAAGTTCCGTCCACGTGAACTATGGCAGGAAAGTCATCTTGTTTTCTGCATTTGGCCGTAAACTGCATGTAAGGTCCTATATCTCCATAAAAATATTTTTCAGCATGCTCTGCCAAGATTACAGGAGCAAATGGACGATATCTCTGCCTCTTTTTAATCTTGTTCACCTTGTCCTTCATGTCCTTGCCTCGCGGATCCGCAAGTAAACTCCTATTGCCTAATGCTCTTGGACCAAATTCTGCTCTTCCATTTGCAACGCCCACAATACCTGTGTCTTTTAATTCTCTAAATAGATCATCCACCGGATATTCACCTACGATGTCGTATCCTAAATATGGACTCTTCCATTGTATGTGTTTTTGTTTCTTTGCTAAAACAGCACCTACACTTGACCCTGCATCACCCGGATTAGGCATTATCCATATGTTATCATAGTAAGCGTATGCCTTGCTGTTTGCCTTACAGTTTAACGCACAGCCTCCCATCACAACCAAGTTCTTGCTCTTGTAGGTTTTGTGACAATATTCAACTAACCCTAAAAATATATCTTCGTATATGCTTTGAGTTGCGGCTGCAATGTTAAGTTTATCGGTCCATCTATTGTAACCTTCCAAATACCACTTACATCCTCTGTGTAAATTTTTTTTAAAGTTGACGTTAGGAAAAGTCCAATGGCTATGAGGACCCAATTCAAAAAATGTTTCACGCATATGATCGTAGTGTTTTCTTACATCACCGTATGCACTCATGCCCATGAGAATGTATTCATCCTCGTTGGGTTTAAGTCCGACCCTTTGGGTCATAGCACTATACCATAAACCTATACTGTTAGGATATTCCTGCGAAAATACTTTTGTTAGTTTGTCTCCCTTGCCTTCCCATATTGTAAGAGTCTCCCATTCACCTATGCTATCTATGCAAAGTACAGTTGCATCACTAAATTTGCTGGTATAATATCCTGCCGCAGCATGGCTTTCGTGATGGCTACTGTAACCTATGGGTGCATTAATGTTAAATTGTTTTAGGTATGTCTTAACATTATTTTCATTCCAGTTCCAACCTTGACCTGCATAAAGTTGCCTTACAGTCTTCTTGAAAGGTTTCTCGTACCAAATAACTTCGTTTGGTTCCCCCCATTGTCTTGCATAGTCAAGTATTCCTTTATTTAAATGGGGATCGTTCTTAAGTCCACTGAATCGTTCAGTATGGCTGGCAAATACTAATTCGTTGTTGTCAAATACCGCTAACGAACCGTCGTGGCTGTTAGCGGCTATTCCCCATGTTATCATCTATTGTGTGTACTCGTGTAAAGTTTATCTAACAAATAAAACCAACCACCGTTAATGATAGGTTCTATAAGTGCGTCGAGAGCAGCAAGTTCTAAGTCTGCACCCGTAATTAATCTATTGCATGTCATCGCAATGACAATGTGTCCTATGGTATAAATCACAGCCCTTGCAAAACTGCTGTGTCCTATTAATTTTTTAATAAGATTAAATATACCAACCCTAAATTCGGTCATTTGTATATAAACGGATCCTTCTTCCTCATTTCTTTTATTTTCTTTTTCAATTTATAGTTATTATAAATTTGCTTGAACCAATCTATAATTTTTTTCATGCCATCTCCTTAATAAATTTTTGTTCAAGATTTTTCCTTGCAACAGAAAGTTTAATAGATCCGGCCTGTGCTGTTTTTATTGCATCAACGATAACAAATAGTTTTCCGTATCTGTTGACAGCATCAGCAACATCCTTAACTTCTACATCCCAGTTAGGAAAAGCAACACTCCAGCCATATTCTTCTGCTTTCTTAATTAAAGAAAGTCCTGCCTCGTCTTGATCTGGTATTACTATAACTTCATGACCAAGACTTTGTATTATTCTAAACTGTTGTTCTGAAATATTGTTTGTTAGCAATGCTACACCGTTAATGGACAGTGCATCAAAAGGACCTTCAGTCACAAAAATATACTTCTGATCCTCGGTTTGTGCATCAACATTAAAAACAAACTGTGGATGATGATCACTAAGATACTTGGGTCTTCCGCTTCTTACTTTACGTGCGGTATTGCCGACAATTTTTCCATTGTAATAAAAAGGCATAATCACCCTGTCATTATATCCTTCTAATGGTGACCAATAAAAGTTTTTACTCAGAGGATCAAATCCTCTGTCATAAATGTATTCCACAACCTTTGCCAAGTTCTGTTCATCTTCTTTGTTATCTTTAAAATCAACTTCCAACCATTCTGATATAGGCAAACTGTGTTCTGGTAATTGCTTTTCAGAAAAGGTTATTCTTGCCTGTGATTCTCTGGGTTCGTATTCTGGAGATTCGGTCTTCAGTGCTTCAAATATCATTTGATTAATTGTATCTTCGGATGCACCTAACCATCTACACAAGGATTTAAATTTTTCTGAAAGTTGTCTTCCAGGTTGCCAACTTGCAGTAAATTTACAATTAAAACAATTGTACACGACACCCGTATCAAAACGCACACCCCCACGCTTTCTTTTATCGTGACTATGTCCTCTATGATGACAGCAAGGGGCATTGAATGATGTCCATCCGCTCGGGCTTTTTTTGGCTCGAGGTGGCATCAGACTTGTGAATTTATCGATTACGAGTGTCATACTGTAAGTATACTATCTATACAGTATTTTGTCAACTGTTCCTGTATTATTTTCGTCCGGAGTGTGCTTAATTCTAAACCAATTATATCTACCAGTAATATTCTTATAAGTGATAGATTGGCTTGAAATTATATTTTGGGTATTTAGATCCGTCCAAACAGCATTGCCTGGATTTGCGCCGTCATCAAAACTTCCTTGAAGCACAACGTCTCCAATATAATTGCTAAAATAAAATTGGAAAGTGTGTGTGCTATTTGGGTTAGTCACGTTTGGTTGTGCGTTAATAATGCTACTTTCAAAAAATGTAGGAGTTTCATCATAAGGAATTGTTTTAGCGAAATGATCCACTAATGTAGTTTCGTATGAACTTCCGTCAACATCTCCTTCCACTTCAAGTGTGCCAACGCCGCCAAATTGACTGTCAAGATACATGATGTTTGATGTTGTAACTGTGTATTGTGTGGTTCCTATTATTGTATCTCTTGTTTCTTTTACCACACTAAAATCGTAAAAACCTGGTTCGATATCTATCATATCGTCTCTTGTTAGAGTAACATAATGCCTTCCTTTCGTAGCATCGTCTGTTGATAGATCCTTTTGTAATTGAAGGCTGTTATCTGATTTATTAATCAACTTGAATACCAGGGTAGTTCCTGAAGTATTATAAGCCTTCTGATCGCCATTTCTTGCTTGGAAGTCAATGCGATTATCAACGCTTCTGTATATCTTTATCTTGCGATTATAAACCATTCTGAACCTCTCATTTTTCCAACTGGCTGAGTCAATTGCGTAGACGTCCAGTCGATTTGGATATAAATATATTGAATTAGTTTGCATATGAAAAACATAACCCTTTTGTGTATTTATCGATGAGAATAACAAAAAACTTACAGGAAAATTTCCCTTTTATAAGCGTTTTAACACACGCAGATAAGGAATACGTTGGTATAATCATTAACCAAGACTCCAACGTGACCAGTTTCTATGATTACGAAGCATTGGAAACTGACGCCGAAAAAGAAAGGTTATTAGAGCTGGGCGAAGCATGGTGGTGGGAGTCAAATAGACAAATCCCTATCAACATTTTTTTAAGAAACGAAATTTCTGCTTTTAAGTACGCCATTAGAAATTATACCACAAAAGATGTTAAAATAATACTTGGTCCTGTAACAAGTCTTAACAATATCATCATAAAAAGAGTTAAAAGAAAGAGCATCACTTTAGTCCGTAAACCTTCTTAAGTCCCACATACGTAAAATAATCAAAGATTAAAAACATAAAGAACAGTCCCACCGGAGTCAATTGTATTCCAAACAGCATGGGCAATGCCACCAGTATAATTGCCATTCTTATCAGATAACTCAGAGCATAGAATTCCGGAACGATCCAAAATGGCCAAGACCCCATTCTTGGCGGCTCGTTATTTCTGTAATCTTCAAATTCGTAATTTGTCATGGATGCTGATGACTCACTTGTTCACATATTAAGTTCATTTGTACAACCACAGCAACCGCATATGCTGTTGCATGTGACTTCTTGAAGAAGTATTCGTCACCTTCAGGTTTTGTCCACACTTCTCTTAGAACCGTGTCCCATGGTTGACCAATCAAATGTCTCTTCGCTGGTCTTATCATTGCCAGAACTGCTGCCAGTTGTGGTATTGTGTTTGGTTTCATCTGTCTTAATATCTTTCCATGTCCGTTGACGTGAAACAGCAAGTCTGTGAAATCGTCCTGTTCGAGTAGTTCCCATAGAGGTTCTCTTTCCATTAATTGATTAAGATGTTGTTCATTTTTTATACCTGAATACAGTGTGACATTTAAGAAATCAATCTTAAACAGTCCTTGTTCTTCTGCCTCTTCATACGGAATAGCACAAACATTTTCTAAGGCGTTCAATGGAACTTCGTGCATGTAAACGCCAGTGTTATGCTTGACGAGTTTTCCGTCATCTTCCCTGCTGGCTTTCACATATTTAAAATGTGAAAGTGCTTGTTCCCTATCTATAAAATCTATATCAATATCAGGCATCGTTTATAATTTCTTCTATTAGAGGATAAAGTTTATTCTGTTCTTTAAGGTATTTTGCCACACCATGATTGGCTCCTTGAATTACTATTTTTTTAATATTAGATTTTTTAGGAATCATGTCAATGTGTTTTTTATCTTCTTTATCGTTTCCACTTATTATATAATACTTTGTTTTATCATTAAATTCTAAATGTTTATTTTTCCATCCATATTTTTCAGAAATAATTTTTTGATACCCATTCCATCTCTCTTCCCACGGTACTATGTCAGGATGTAGGCTGTACTGTGTAGCAAATGCAATTGCTTTTTTTACAGGATAATACTTTGCGAACATTATCGCACTAAATGCTCCCATGCTATTTCCTAAAGTAATTACATTCTCGTACATTTTTATCTTTTCAATTATTTCGTCAGTATCAACATTGTTAAACCAACTCTTGCTTTTATCAATAAAAAATAAATTATCATAATTTTTGAAAGATTTAATCTTTCGAAACTCCTCCGTCTGTATTCCACCAAGTTGATAACCAACACCAGTGAAACTTATTATGACTCCCTGTTTCATATTTCTTTTTCTTCTTGTTCATCGGGGTCTACTTCTTTCCATTGTTTATAAATTTCGGCATTCCCAGTTGCAGTATAACACTGTCCAGTTTCCATGTCAATCACTTTCCATTTTTTAGGACATTTTGTTAGAATTGTAAGATTTACAGGCTTATCCAATTCTTCAACTTCGGTTCCGTTCTTTAAAATTCTTTTCTTCATTAGGATAATTTCGCTTCCTTTATGATGTCTTTTACCAATTCCATATCCGCCGGATATTTTTTGAATCTCTGCATCCAAAAGGTTGGATCAATCGTTGGAGATACTATCTCAAGTTGTTCGTCGTTAAAATTCTGCAACATTTCCTTGCCGGATTTTGTGTTCAAGAGTAACCAAGGAGATATCTTTCCTTCCTTGATATCGTGTGTTGCTCTATTAAGATTAACATATTTGAAATAATGAGTCCACTGTGCTTCCTTGTTATCTGCCCAGTCCATCATTGTTTGTATTGTTCTCTGTATTGCACCGTCTGCTGGTTCGATCTTTATCAATTCTTGTACATAAGTGTCATATAATTCGTCTCTGCACCAATGATCTAACTTAACTCCGCTCTTAATTACAAAGTCTATAAACTTTTCTGGATATATGGGTGCTGTGTTGGACATGAAACTGCCAAACTTAACGAATGCATTATAGTAAGGACTCGTTGCAAAATCGTCGAATGTTTTTTTCTTGGCGTTTTTCTGAGAAATTTCGTAAAAGCGTTGGTAAGTTAACAGTGCTAACTGGACATGCTTTTCGTCTCTGGAAAGGTATCGTCTCTTTTGTTCACAGACATGCACCAGCAGAGTTTTTTCTCTGGTAAATGATTTTTCGCAGTAGGTACACTTATAGTTTGATGTCATTGACCTGCTTCTTATCCCATCCAAGTTCCTTACAGTATTCCTTAATTTCCTTATCCGAGGTAATTTTTGCCATGGTAGCAATATCAGCCATCTTCATGTTAGGAAATAGGTCTGCGAGAAACTGTTCCTTCTTATTTTTTTCCTTGATTAACTTTAACCACTTGTGGAAAAATATTTTCTTTGACTCATGGCCACAACTGCATGCCAATTGCCAGAGTAATTTTGGATGTTTATTCAGCAGTAAAAATAGGTTTTTATTAAATCTTTCATTTCCAAGCAGCACAAAGTGCTCCTTATCTTCTCTTGAGCCTTGTACGCTGCTTATATAGCGATTAAGAGTATAAAAAACGATACTCTTGCGCTGTTCCTCGTTCAGTTCGTCCCATATATGCTTTGCATTCATGTCAACGGCTGCGAGTATTTCATTTAATTTTAAGCCTTGTCCTGCCATTTAGTTTTTGTCCTGTTATTCCCACCAGTTTGGTTCATGTTCTTTACTTAATGCATATATTATTTTAACTTCTTTCAGTAATTTTTGCAAGGCCTTATTTCCGTTTTCGGCCATTTCGGTAATTTCATGCCATTCGTGATCCAAGATGTAATAATCTGGATATTTTGGTTTTTCTATGCACTTTCTTTTACCGGTTTTAGTATCTCTTTCATAGACAGTTAAGCCTCCGTCGGGCGATTCGTAAATTTTAACCATTTTTATTCTCTGCCATTAGATAAAAATTCTTAACGGGCAGATCCTTTTTTAATTGTTTGCTAAATTTTGAAAAAACTCTGTAATCTTCCTTGATTATTTCATAACCAAACTGGGAAAATTTGTCCTTCCACCATTTTGGCTCTTGTTGAATGAGATGAGCATTTCTTCCATCTGGTAAAATCAATTTTGCTGGAGCGCAACTGATCAAATGATAGACGTATTTGCTTTTTTGTGAAAGTTCATAGAAAGTTTTATCTAATAAGTTTGGTTCAATGTGTTCAAGAACGTCCGTTGACACAATTAAATCAACAAAAGGATAGGATTTATCATATTCGGGGTTGGCTGGATCGTATCCAAAAATATTTCTTGCTGGATATTTTGATCTTAGTGTTTCAACAAGGTTTCCTTTTCCGCAGCCAAAGTCAAGAATTGATTTAGGATTGATGTCAGCAATAAATTTTTCAAGATAATCGGGCAGTTTTCTTCTCTTTCCAAATTTTGTCTTGGAATGTATGCTTGTTAATATCTTTTTGTATTCTTCGCTGATCATTTAATATTATTCTTCCATCATTTTGTGATATGCCTGTTTATCCTGTGATATCAAATAGCAGTCTGCTTGTATTTGATCTATCAAAGACTGTATCTGTAGATCACGCTCGGGTGTTTTAGGCTGATTATATTTTAAATCTCTTAATTTCTGGACGTCTTTATTAATACTTTCCATCTTGTCGCAGAATGCAGAAATTTTATGCAGCATTTTGTTCCTCCCACTGTTGTTTGTTAACCTTGATACAAATGGCTTCGTGCCTTTCGATAAAAGGTTGTAGATAATCTGGATAACCTACGGATTTACCTCCGTTATTGGTTTTAATAAAAACTTTATTGGCAAACTTAAAACAATCATCCAGAAAATACTTCCAATCAAACCCTTCCTGTCTATCAAATTCAGTTCTTGTGGACATAATCATGTCATACTTTCTTGGTAAATTCATAGATTCGTTAGGTTTGATCCATAATTCAAATCTTTTTAAATTTATTAGTTCACAACATTCAATAAACATTTTTCCTGTAATATCTTCAGTGATATCAGTTCCTTCAACTTCATATCCTTTTTGCATCAGTAGATATGGAAGCATACCGACACCCGTTCCAATGTCTAAGACACTCTTATCATTAGAATCAAGACCGCATACTTCAAGGATGTGTGTTTTTTCATTCCAAAAACGATCCCATCTTCTAACGTATTTTGCTCCACGATATTTTTTGTCATATCGCATGGCGATCTCTGTCATTTTTTGTTTGTACTCTTCGAAAGACAGCATTTTATTTTTTCTCCTATACAAAAAACTTCTTAACAAAGTTTTTAATTATTATGTTGACTATAGATCTTTTTACGTGGCGCGGTGTATCATCTTCATAGAGAGTTGGAAAGTCAAGATGAGACCCAACCCATCTTACCATTTCGTAACTTGGCCAGTAATACGAGTCCTTTGGTTGATGAGTTTTAAAAAACTCGTCAAGTGCAACTCTTAATATTGATTTGCTCACACAATCACTTACTATTGTTGGTCTTCCTAAAAAAGTAGCATTAAGAGGAACAGGACTTAACGTAAAAATAATTTTCTTATCAGATCCGGCATACTGTTTAATTAAGTCATAAATTCTTTTCATGTTATTAACATTTTCTTGAACTGTAGATGTAACACATTCATGTATTTCAGGATCAAAAAGTTTCATAGGAACGCCTCTCCAAAAAACTCCTTTGGTTTTCTTATCCCTCCATACTTCTGCCAGTCCAAAAGTAACAACAAATGCATCAGTTTTCTTAAATGCTTCTAATAATTTTTTCTGTTCTTCTTCGGGTTCCCATTTAAATGCTCCTGCATTAGGATCGTTGTCATACCAATAAGCATCTGAACTTCGATCACCAGTTAATGCCCATTCAAGATACTGTCTGACAGCAAATGAATTATTCAATCCTTCAGGAACCTGAATGTATTCGCTTTTTTTCTGCAAACTTTTAAGTGCTAATCTAAGTTCCATTGCAAAACATGAGCCCATGGTTAATACTTTTGACTCATTTGTAAAAATTGGTTTTTCTGGTCCGTGTTCCGCAAACACATAGTCTGTTGCTAATTTTTCAACATCGTCAAACTCTTCTTTGGTTCTTGGAAAGAATCTTATTAGGTCATTTGTTGCCCATTTTTCTTTTCCGATATCTCCTGCTGATGCTTTACCACTTGCTGAAGTATTTGCTGCCACGTGTGCAAGTTTTTGTTTTGATCCTGCCATTTATTTCTCCGAATATTTTTTTAATAAGTGTGTAAGAGGTTTGCCTTCCAAGCATTCATCTTCTCTCCATTGGCAATAACCAAGATTATTTAACCACTGTTGTCTTTCAAACAAAATAGGATTTTCAAGATATTGCAAAGACTTATTTGAAACATCCCATGCCATTGAACTTGGACACATACTAAAAGTTGGTATTCCTTCACATACACTTTCTGTTAGTGCATTTGAATTAAATCCTACAACTGCATATGCATTGCTGAAATCTTTATATAAACCGTCACCTCCTGATATGGAACCTTCTTTTGACGGTGTATCACTAATTCTAATACCCTTAAGATTTAATGATTCGATAATTTTTATTTGTGCATCTTTTCTGCTTGGATGCGGTCTAATTACTATCTTTCTATCAGTATTTTTTCTAATTTCATTTATTGTATAGGACACAAAGTTTTCATAACTTCCGTGCTTGGCAATTAATTTAGTTAGGCTCGTATCGCCGGGTCTTTGTAATACAACAAGAATATAATCTCCCGAGGCATTCCATTCTTTTATTTCTATGTTCTGATCAGTTCTGATTTGATCCCATCTATCAGAAGGGCTATTGTTGTTGCAATAATCTCCATCATCTTGAAAATAACTGGTCCAACTCCATCTATGATATGCCATAGGATGTGGT
>Ga0255776_10003557_pt1:7500-16760 | contig 16760 bp, 10 predicted proteins | sample 071ome_19_FD_179974 | JGI IMG/M metagenome (GOLD analysis project Ga0255776, IMG submission 179974) | Coastal salt marsh microbial communities from the Groves Creek Marsh, Skidaway Island, Georgia - 071413AT metaG (version 2) | ecosystem: Environmental > Aquatic > Marine > Intertidal... | reverse complement strand
CTCTTTTGTGTTCGGTCTTTTTTTTTTTTGGTTTTGGCTTCAGCAGTTCAGGGAGGAGGAGAAACACCCCATATACTCCCTGTTTCTTTCTTTCTTTGTTTCTTCTTCACAACAACTCAACTCAACTCAACTCAACTCAACTCGTCGTCGTCGTCGTCGTCGTCGTTTTCTTTATTCGTCGTGGTAAAAGTTCTTCGAGCGAAACGCGAACTGCGCGTTCGTTGTTCGTTCGCGAGAGAGAATAATAAAAGAAAAATGACAACTCTTTTGGAGAGCGATTTCGCAAAGGTGCAACTTCAAGCGTCGCTGGCAACGAAAGATTTCACGTGCGAACCGAGAGTGGAATACCGAACGGTGACTGGAGTGTCCGGCCCTTTGGTCATTTTAGACAAAGTGAAGAACGCGAAATTCGCGGAGATTGTCGATATCACTCTGTCCGATGGCACGAAAAGAAGAGGACAAGTTTTAGAAGTCGACGGGGAACGCGCGGTGGTGCAAGTCTTTGAAGGCACGAGCGGCATCGATAGCAAGCACACGACTTTGGAGTTTACTGGGGATGTATTGACCACGCCAGTCGCGGAGGACATGATGGGAAGGATTTTCAACGGGAGCGGGAAACCCATCGACGGCGGGCCGAACGTTATGGCCGAACAGTATTTAGATATCAACGGCAGTTCGATTAACCCATCGGAGAGAACCTATCCAGAAGAAATGATCCAAACCGGAATATCGACCATAGACGTAATGAACTCAATTGCGAGAGGGCAAAAGATTCCTTTGTTTTCCGCGGCTGGCTTACCTCACAACGAAATTGCGGCGCAGATTTGCCGACAAGCTGGCTTGGTGAAACAACCCGGAGCGGCAGAGGAGACGGAGGAGGATAAAAGCGAGAACGACTTTGCCATCGTCTTTGCCGCCATGGGGGTGAACTTGGAAACCGCGAACTTTTTTCGAAGAGACTTTGAAGAAAACGGTAGCTTAGAGAAAACGGTACTGTTCTTGAACTTAGCGAACGATCCAACCATTGAGCGGATCATTACCCCGAGAATTGCGCTGACTACGGCGGAATATTTAGCGTACGAAAAAGGGAAGCACGTTTTGGTCATTTTGACGGACATGTCGTCGTACGCAGACGCGTTGAGAGAGGTGTCCGCAGCGAGAGAGGAGGTTCCCGGGAGAAGAGGTTATCCGGGTTACATGTACACTGATTTAGCGACAATTTACGAAAGAGCCGGGAGAATTAAGGGGAGGAAAGGGAGTATCACGCAGTTGCCGATTTTGACCATGCCGAATGACGATATCACACACCCGATTCCAGATTTGACTGGGTACATCACGGAAGGTCAAATTTACGTCGACAGGCAGTTGCATAATCGACAAATATACCCACCAATCAATGTTTTACCTTCTTTGTCGAGACTCATGAAATCTGCGATCGGAGAAGGGATGACGAGAAGAGACCACGGTGAGGTTTCGAATCAGTTGTACGCCAACTACGCCATCGGCAAGGATACGCTAGCCATGAGAGCAGTCGTCGGTGAAGAAGCTTTATCGGGCGAAGACTTGCTTTATTTGGAGTTTTTAGAAAAGTTTGAGCGAAAGTTTATCGACCAAGGGAACGAAGGCCGTTCTATTTTTGACGCGTTGGATTTGGCGTGGAGTTTGTTGAGGATTTTCCCGCGAGAACTTTTGAGGCGCATTCCCGCCAAGACTTTGGATAAATTTTACGATAGGAAAGCGGAGTAAAGTCGATAAAGAAGAAAGACAGAGAGAGAAAGAGAGAGAGAAAGAGAGAGGAGAGAAAGGCTACACACACACACACACACACACACACACACACACACACACTTAGCTCAAAGTTTCATTTTTAAAAGACAAACGTACACACACACACAAAACACTTTATGGGTAAAACGTGAAGCAGAGCAGACAGACGAAAAGCATATTTTTTGCTACGTTGCTCTGCTTCGTCGTCAGAAAATGCGTTGTGTTGTTGTTCCTCAACATAATAAAAATATATTTGCATCATCACCGTCACCATCATCGCGAACGACGGCAGAACAACAGAAAAGTAACGACAATAGCAGCAGCAGCGGCACCAGGAGGAGGAGAAGAATCGTGGATCTGAAAAGAGTGCTCAAAGAAGAAGCGATGACGGGGACAACATCAACAACAACAACAACAACAACAACTACGGGTGCAGAAAACTCCTCAAATTTATGTTCCTCAAAGTCAAAAGTTCTCGAGTGGAAAACGTTGAAAGAAACCAGGTGGTTGAAGTTTTCATCGATCACGTATCGAGATCCAACCGGGAAAGAACGAATATGGGACGCGGCGACGAGAACAACGAAGGATTTTAACGCGGTGGCTGATGCGGTTTGCGTGTTTGCTAAACTAAAATCTTCGAAACGCGAAACGCAAACGCTTCTAGTCAGACAGTTTCGACCGCCTTTGGAGTGCGAGACGATTGAGCTCCCGGCAGGTTTAATAGATAAAGGAGAAACGGCTGAAGAGGCTGCGCTGCGAGAGCTTAAAGAGGAAACAGGATACACAGGATATAATGCCAGAGCGACGCCGTGTTCTATGGCTCTTTCGCCGGGGCTGAGCAATGAGACGGTAGTTTTGGTCACAGTCGATGTGAATTTAGACGAGTACGACGACGACGACGACAATAACGACGACGAACCAAAAAGTGGAGGCAAGGATAAAGTCGTCCCCGAACAAGAGCTCGAAGGATCGGAATTCATCACGGTAATCAAAGTACCCCTGAATAAAATGAGAGAAAGTTTAGATAGTTTGAATAGCTCTGGCTATAAAATCTTTGCCGGATTGTACATGTTTGCGCTCGGATTAGAGATGAACGATACCGAGTGAGCCGAGAAAGCGCGGTTGATTATTATTCTTTTGTATTGCTAACATCTTCATTTCCCCATCGTTTCTAGTTATAATAAAGCTCTAAATTGCTCCCATCTTTAACCTCGTAATCGTCTAACGTGATGTGGTCTTTATATATCGTGTACCACTTTTGAATCCTGCGTTTGTTTGTTTGTTTAGGAGGAGAGAGAGAAGAGAGAAAATTTTATAGTTTCTTCTTTCTTCTTTTGCTTCTCGCGAGAAACCGTCTCGGAAGGAACATAAAGACGAAGACGAAAAGCGCGCGAGCGAGAGAATGCGTGCAAACACATTTACGCATCAGATATGTAAATACGCGCATATAAAAATATACTCGTTTTTGACTGAACGCGTTTACGAGGGAGTCGTCAAATGCGCGCGGGAGTTTTACTACTAGGAGCAGGAAGACGAGAAGACGACGACGACGACGAATTTGGACGAATTTGGAAACGAATTTGTAACGACGCACCGTATTTTCTCCGGTCTCGTTCCGGTTTGCGCCGCGACTAATTTTTTCAAATCCCCGATGGTATCGTCCTCGTTGCACTTCACGCGTATTTTCTTCCCGAGCCGGTCGTTTAAGACGACCTCGATCATGACGAGTTGTGAAGACGGAGAGAGTAGACTCTTTTTTTCTTCTTTTATATACGCGTATACGCGCCTGGTTTGCGAAAAATAAAATAAATCTCTCTTCCGTTCTCCAAAACACGGGGCGCACCTCCCCGCTATCCCGCTCACGCGCACGCGCACCGCAGATTCATTGACTAATACTATTACTAAGCAGAGAACAAAAAAAATATGTTTGCTCTGCTAAAAGGACGGAGCGCTTCGGCGAGCAGCGGCAACGCTCTGCTCGTTGGCGGAAGAGCGGCCGCTTCTTCCTCTTTTTCTTGTTTTTCTTCTTCCGCGCAAAAGTCGTCGTCGTCGTCGTCTTCGTCGACGTCGTCGAGTAAAAGAAGAAGAAGAAGAAGAGACGACGGCAACGACGCGGAACCAGCTCCATCACCGGTGGCGGCTCGTTATCATTCCTCGTCGAGAACGAGCGAAAAGAAGAGGAACGATGATGCGTCTTCTTCAACATACGTTGAAAAGGCAAGGAGAGAGATTATTTCGCCGTCGAAAGTCGACGTCGCCATCGTCGGTGGGGGTCTCGTTGGCGTCGCTTTCGCGCGCGCCTTGAGAACGAGCGAGAAAACGAAACACTTATCCGTGGCTGTTTTAGACGGGAACCCGCGAGCGTTCGATAAGAAGCGCGAGAGAAAAGAAGAAGAACGAGAAGAAAATCCGTACAAACCGAAAGCTAGAGTCTCCGCGTTGACTCCGGAATCGATTGATTTTTTGGAACACGAATGCGGAGGCGTGTGGACGCAGATTGAGAAGACCAACTTGGGGAACGAGTTTGAAGCCGTGCAAGCTTGGGACGCAATTGGCGAAGGATACGTGCGATTCGAAGCAAAAGAGGCGAATAGAGATAGGCTAGGGGTGGTGGTTGAAAATGATGCGACACGGGAGGCATTGTGTGACGGACTCATTGAAGAGCTCGAAAAAGAAGGAGAGGAAAAAGAAGAACAAGAAGAGAGCGCGGAGAAAAGAAGAAGAAGAAATTTGTTTTTAATGCCCGGGACAAGCGTGGTTGGAACAGAGACGACGGAATCGTCGCCTTTTCGAGTGATCAAGTATAGGAGTTCTTCGAGTAACCACACCAGCGGGGACAATGAAACTGAAGAAGTCAAGACAATCAGCGCACGATTGGTTGTAGGTGCAGATGGTCCGAATGGCGCCATGAAACGATTCGCTGGCGTGCGATCGTTTGGGTACGATTACAACCAGAAAGCGGTGTGTGGCACGGTCGAGCTAGACGGGCCAACCAAAACGGCTTTTCAGCGCTTTTTGAAAAACGGACCGATTGCTCTTCTTCCCATTGGCAACGGGAAAACAAAGTCGGTTGGCAAGGATGCTTCTCAGTTTCCAATTTACGCAAACATCGTGTGGACAACCACGCCGAAAGAAGCCGAACGCATAACCGCGCTGAGTGACGATGATTTCGCCAGCGAAGTCAACGATGCCATTCACGGAGGTAGGGAATATAATTATCAGCTTCGCAAGCAACAAATTCGTGACTCGAAAATAATCAACGGAGGGTTCGCAAAGAGTTTCTCGATGTTCGTCGCGGAAAGTTTCGCCAGGGATGTCTTTTCGTTCGCGATCGATACTTTGAGAAAGAACAAAATGATGGAAAGTAAAGTGAGAGAAATTTTAGAATCAACGCTGAACGAGAATGAGTTTGAATCGCCACCTAACATCATAGCAACAGTGAAAGGGTCTGAACGCGGCGCATTCCCTCTCAAATTGAAAATTGCGGGTACGAGGACGCATCGTAGAATGCTCTTGATTGGCGACGCTGCGCACGTGGTGCACCCATTAGGTGGTCAAGGCGTCAATCTTGGGTTTAAAGACGTCGCAGCGGCGATTGATGCGGTTGAAAATGCGGTAGCTGTTGGTGATGACATAGGAAGCGAAAACACGCTCCGAAACTACAAAAATGCGCGTTTCTTAGAAATGTCGGCGATGGTCATAGGATTGGATGCACTCCAGAAGATTTTTGGATCAACTCTGAGTTCCATCGAACCTTTCACACAATTGCGGAGCATCGGCATGCGCGCCGTGAACGCGATTGCGCCAGTCAGAGAAACTATTACCAAGTTTGCTGCGGATGGTGGAGTCTTGCGGAAAAAATAAGATTTCGTTCTCTGGTGCAAAATGTGTTGTAAATTTTTTTAAAGCTTGCATTTATTCCACAATTGTTTCTCTCTCTCACGTCTTCTTACGTCCTCTGTTGCGTCTTGTTTCTATTTATCAAACTACCTATGATCCCTCCTATCCCACCTCTATTATTTGCGTTATTCATTTCTCGTGGCGACTTAGTTTCCCATACGACACCAGAAATTCGTTTCCCACTTTTGGTCGGCTTTGGCGCGTCTAGCCGTAACAATATCGCGTGCAATCCCAGCATCGTAAACACCACTGCTACCGCCATAGAGAGACTCGCAAATACTCTCGTCACTATCGACACCACCCAAATCAAAACTTGCACGAAAAACTGAATCACCGTCTTGTGTGAGTCCTGTATTGCCACGGTTTGACCGAGCACTTGTAACACGTCGTACAGTTTCAAGATTATGACGCCGCCCGCGATTGCCTTCGGCTTTTTATACAACAAAGCCAAAGCTATGATCCACGAACACCTACGATAATTCCCTAAATACTCGTACACGTTTCGATCGAATCGAACGTACACCTCCTCTCTCGTTCTCGGTACCCTGTATGACTTTCTCAAATGGTCCGTGCTGAAAAACTCTCTCCACGGTCTCGCTTTCTTTTTCAAGTCTTCGATGGTTAAGAACGCCAACTTCGCCGGTTGATTTCGATCGATGGTAACGTTGTCTATTCTAAAAGCTCCTCCTCCTCCTCCTCTACCTCTGATGCCGCGAATGCCGTTGCTATTTCTGTTGTTTCTCTCCCCGCTCGTCGTCATCGTCGTCGTCGTCCTCTTCATCGAATCTTCTGATTCTCTCATCCTTCTCTCTTCTCGCTCCAACTCCGTCGCCAAGGCTTTCAGTTTGTTTTGCGGCATCGATAAAGAGAGAGGGTTGCGATCCGTGAAAGACATCTCTCTTCTTCTTTCTTCCTCTTTTTAAACTGCGCGCGCGCGTTTTATATGCTCTCTTATATTCTCTCTCTTTTTTTTCTGGCGAGAGACAGAGACTCACGCACTCCTGCCAAACGAGTAACGAGACTCTCTTTCGCCTGCCTCACTTTAAATACACACTACTATTCTGTTTGAGAGAAGAATGTTGTATTATCATAAGTCGCTTTAAAAAAGCCCATCGTCATGGCGGCGTTGGAGAAGGATAATGATAAGGATGATAAGGAGAAGACGACCATAGAAGCTTTACTCCGGTGGGGTGAAGAGAACGGAATTCAGATTCATCCCAGAGTTCAGGTCGTTACTTCTTCTGCGAGAGAAGATGAAGAGAGAGGGGTATTTTACGTCCATCACGAGCAGAATGATCAGAACGATAAAAAGAACGACGACGAAGACAACAACGCGGATGAAAAAGAAGTCGTTCCGCTCGTTTCTATCCCGGAGAAGGCGTTGTTGTGTGTTCCGAGACCAATAACAACCGGAGTAAAAATAACACGAGAACGAGAGGAAGAGGAGGAGGAGGACGACGCGCTCTGCCAACTACTTCTGACCGAGATTAAGAAAGACAGCACAAGCTTTTGGAGTGCGTACATATCAACTTTGCCAAACGATTACGATTTACTAGAACTGTGGACGGATGAGGAGATTGAAGAGCTACAAGTAGAAAGCTCGAAAGTTGTGGCTCGGGAGTTGCGTTGTAAATTGCACTCGTCCTACGAAAGACAGTGTAAGACGGAGAAAAAAAAATCCTATTCGTGGGGAGAGTGGTCGTTCGCAAAAGCAACGGTGAGATCGAGGACTGTTTCTGTGCCGTGGTCGTCTGCAGGAGCGTTGGCTCCAGTAGGGGATATGTTTAATTATGCGCCGGTTGGAGGATTTCTCAATGACGATGATGATGGTGATAAAAAGGATGGAAGTCTACCGGTTGGAACGGGAGTGTGGAATGAGAAAAAGAATGCATTCGAGTTTCGGGGTGCCCTTCCTAAAATAGAGCTTTCTGCATCACGCTCGTTCGAGTTATTCATGAATTACGGCGCGTACACGAATTTAGAGTTGTTGTCTTTGTATGGTTTTCATTGCGGACAGAACAATCCAAACGATGTGGTTGTGCTCAATGTTCCAGAGATTAAGAAAAAAAATACTAAAGAGTACCGCGCAAAAGTTATTTCGACGTCCGGAGCACTCACATTTGAAAGTGAGAGAGATTTACGATTAGAATACGCCGTTATCGCCTCGTATACGAGAGGCACTGATAAACGTGCGCAACGCACACACATGGCGTCACAACGCCACTCCTTTTCTGCGTTCGCTTCTCGAGGCGAAAAATTAAACAACGAGTCCGAACGCAACTTTTGCACTGCCGTACGCGATGCCGCTGGTCGAGCCTTGCTTTCTTTCGCGACGACGGCAAAACAAGATTGCGATTTACTCGAAGAACTTCTCTTGACAAATACAGAGGAAGAACAGGCCACGAGCGCAGACAGCACTTCTTCGAGAAGAAGGCGAAGAAGGAAACTAGCCATAGAATATAGGCTCGCCGTGAAAAGGGCGCTCCAGAAAACGTACAGGTTATACGAAAAGAGAATATCGATGGCGAGTGATAGCGCTTAGTTTGATGTAAAGATGCTTGTTCGTAAAGCTTAAAGATCATTTGTATTGCTACATGTGTGGATTTATGGAATGAGTTTTTGATTTTGGTTTTTGGTTTTGGTCATCTTCACAACAAAAAAGTCCTCGATAACTATATGCGGTTGCTGTTGCGCGGTGGTGTGCATCTCCCCACGCAACAAATTAAACAGCGACAGCAGAGACGACGCCGTCGACATCATCACCACCACCACCACCAGAAGGCTTCTTCTTCATCTTTTTGTGTTTGTTTGTCGTCCTCAACAAACTCCAATAACTTTATCTATAAACTACGACAACAACGGCGCATTCGTTCTTCGTCGTCGCCGTCTTTTCGTATTGTTAGCACCACTGTTGCTTCATCTTCATCTTCTTCTTCCTCCGAGGGCAGCGGTGGTAGCGATAACAACTCAAAGATCACGTCGAAGACGACGACGACGATGGACGCGCTACTTGAGTGCCTCAACGAGAGCACTAAATTCGTCGTCTCCGCCACTGCGATGCTCTTCTTGTTGTTCCATCCGACAGTGGAGACGTGTTGGTGTTTACTTGGATCTATCGTCAACTCCGTCAACGGTAAATTGTTGAAACGGATGTTGAATCATTCTCGACCAGACGGAGCGAAGAAAGTCGACCCCGGGATGCCGTCTTCGCATGCCACGAGTTTGAGTTATTTGAGCTGGTATGCCGCGTTGGCTTTTGCGTTCGAGCCGAACGCGTTTGGCCTGACAACGAACGTCACGAGAGCACTCGCGGCTGGTTTAGTTTCTCTCGGCACGTTTTTAGCTTACTTGCGCGTCAAACTCGGTTTCCACACGTGGCCGCAAGTCCTCGTAGGTTACGGATTAGGGTCCTCCACCGCGTTAGTTTGGATATTGTTCGGCAAGAGGTTTTTGATCCAACACCTGGCCGAGCACCCCGAGCGGCTGAGGAATCTACACGCGTGTTTGGTCATTGCCATCGGACTGTTCGCCCTGAGCGCGATTGAATGGGTAAAAGAGTTAGTTAAATCATCGTCGTCTTTGACCACGGGAAA
>Ga0255776_10003554_pt1 | contig 16773 bp, 14 predicted proteins | sample 071ome_19_FD_179974 | JGI IMG/M metagenome (GOLD analysis project Ga0255776, IMG submission 179974) | Coastal salt marsh microbial communities from the Groves Creek Marsh, Skidaway Island, Georgia - 071413AT metaG (version 2) | ecosystem: Environmental > Aquatic > Marine > Intertidal zone >... | reverse complement strand
TGTTGAACCCTCAATATTGGCTGAAGGTTTGGGGCTGGCAATGTATACCACTGCTGCAGGTTTGTTGATTGCCGTACCTGCTATTGTAGGCGCTCAAGGTTTTGCAATCTGGGTAGACAAGCTTATCCATCACGCCGAACACGTAATGAATCACTACAACCTTATGCAAGAGGGTGTTCCTACAGATTTGGCTTGTGCTGAGCAGACTAACAGCACCAATGATCAAGCCACCCTGACGGAAGCTGAAGCATGATCAAGGTTTCTAATGTAGACAGCATGTCAGACGCGCCTGCCATAGAGCTGACTCCCCTGATTGATATTGTTTTCATAGTGATTGTTTTCTTACTGGTAACGGCCAATGTGCCGTTATTGAAGCTTCCGGTAAGTATTCCTGAAGCATCAGAAAACCCTTCAGCCGAAGTGGTGGATTCAGACAGTGCAGTGATTACTGTGCCGTCTAAAGATGCTTTATGGGGGTTGGATGATAAGGAATATGAAAGTTGGGAGGCGTTCAAAACGCAATTGCAGGCCCGAGCTGATAAAGATCTTTCGGTGTCTATTGCTGCCGACGGCGACGCACAGGCTGAAGCCTTGATTACCGTCATGTCGCTGCTTAACGAAATGAAATTAGAAAATGTTCAGATATTAATGAAACCATCTGAATAGTGGTTAGTTCAACAACAGTTACTTAATACAAGCGATCTCACTAAGGATTTATTTATGGCCTCAAGCAAACTTGAAGCACGATCTCTAACTCAACCTCTTAAAGCAGGATCAGCTCTCAGTATGAAAACACTTTCAGACAATGTAATGGTGGCAATGAGCGCATTGCTGGTATGTACCTTAATTCTGTTTTCATCCATGCCGTCGGTTGCGAAGGCCTCGTCAGAACGCATCATCAGTACCGATGCGGGTACGACTGAAATTCTGGTGGCCCTTGGCAAAGGTGAATCCTTAGTCGGTATTGATGTGACGAGTAGGGTGCCTGAAGGCCTGAATCCAGCCAAAGTGGGTTATCACAGAAACCTGGCCGCAGAAGGTTTATTGAGTCTGGCACCGGATATCTTGTTTGGCAGTCAGCATATTGGCCCTGAAGTAACACTAAATGCTCTGAAAAGTGCCGACGTAACGCTTGTTGTTCAACCTATAGCGAAGGATTCAGATCAGCTGATTCGTAACGTGAAAATGGTGGCTGATTCTGTGGGAGTATCCGGTCAGAGTTTAATTGATCAGGTCACTGCCGCCAGTATCAAAATTCAAGCAACTCAAGAACAGCGTGTTGAATTAAAAGCGGTATTTTTACTTTACATGGAAGGGCGTGGTCTTAAGCAAGCCGGTACAGGCACCACGGGTGATGCATTGATAAAACTGTTGGGAATGAAGAATGCTTCTGACCATCAAAACTATCGCTCGGTGTCAACGGAAGGGCTACTGGCTATGCAACCCGATGTGGTTCTTATTGGGACGCAGAGTCCGGAAGCGGCTGAGGCATTAATGAAACAGCATGCTTCTTTGCAGTACACCCCTGCAGCTAAGAGCAAGCGCATCCTGACAGTAGACTCATCGGCGCTTGTAGCAGGTATTAGCTTGAAAGCTATGGAAGAAGCCGTTCGTCTTGCTGATTCACTTTAAAAGTATTAACTGGAATTGATTTAGTCGTTTATGAAGTCCTTTATTAACGGTAATCGTCTGTCTATAGAATCTTTTACGCCACAGGTTCTGTTACTGCTAATTGTGGTGTTAATGGTATTGGTTGCCTGGTCTTTGGCCAGTGGTCCAATCGAGTTGTCACTAATACAGAGTCTGTTTTCAGTATGGGACAGGGTTTGGGGCAGTGACTTGAGTTCGTTGCAACAATTTGAACAAGTGGTTGTTTGGGATCTACGATTGCCCAGAACCATTCTTGCTTTAATGGTAGGGGCTTTACTGGCGCAATGTGGCGCTGTAATGCAGGGGATATTCCGTAATCCGCTGGCAGATCCCGGCATTATCGGTGTGGCTTCTGGTGCCGCTTTAGGCGCAGCCATTGCAATCGTTGTGCTGCCTGTGAGTATCCAATGGTTTACTGTGCCTGTGAGTTCCTTCGTAGGTGGCTTGATAACGACCTGGTTGGTCTATGGCCTGGCGAAGAATGAATCAGGCACATCTGTTGTGATACTTCTATTAGCCGGTGTCGCGATCTCAGCATTTGGTGGTGCCATTATCGGTTTTCTAACCTACATAGCGGATGACCAATCTTTACGTGATCTTAGTTTATGGCAGATGGGGTCGCTGGCGTCTGCCAGTGGTTGGGATCTCCTGCTAAGTGGTGTCATCTTACTCACTGTGATGGTGCTGTTTCAGAAACAGGCTCAGGCGCTAAATGCCTTGTTATTAGGTGAGTCAGAAGCGCGTCACCTTGGTATAGAAGTCGAAAAACTGAAGCAGCGATTTATTATTATCACGGCCGTTGGTGTCGGAATTGCGGTGTCCGTTTCCGGTGTTATTGGTTTTGTGGGTCTAGTGGTTCCTCATCTGGTTCGCATGCTGGTGGGTCCTGATCATCGTGTGCTTCTGCCTTTGTCTGCTCTGTTAGGGGCTGCATTACTCTTACTAGCAGATTTGGGTGCAAGAACCTGGATGAGCCCAGCAGAAATGCCCGTTGGTTTAGTAACGGCTGGTTTAGGTGCGCCTTTCTTTATGGCTTTGTTGTTCCAACGCAGAAAGAGCTTGATCTAGCAGTAGGTGTATCTAATGTCAGAAATATTAACCATCAAAGGGCTCTCGGTCTCCGTCGGCTCAAAGGAGCTGTTGAATATTGAACAGTTGACGGCATCCGCAGGGGAGTTTATTGCCTTGTTAGGCGCCAATGGCGCAGGTAAGACGACCTTGTTTAAGTCGATTACAGGAGAAATGAGGGCTGATGTTCAGAACTCAGAGCCTGTCAGCTTCCACAGAAAAGGGATTAACCAGTGGTCTTCGATTGAGCTGGCAAGGCACATGGCGGTATTACCACAGGCCAGTCAGCTTACCTTCCCATTTACGGTAAAAGAGGTGGTAGCATTAGGTTTGATTCCTCTCTCTGCCAGTAAACAAGAAGGTATTCGTCTGATTGAAGATGCCATGCTGAAAACGGACACTACCCAATTTTCTGAACGCATCTATACCCAGTTATCAGGCGGGGAACGTCAGCGCGTTCATTTAGCTCGAGTACTGGTTCAACTATCGCAAGCAGAAGAAAAACCCTTATTACTGCTTGATGAACCCACCTCCGCACAGGATTTGGGGCAACAGCATCAGATTCTTAAGTTAGCTCAGACGCTTTGTCATGAGAAAGGGTGGACGGTTATCGCCATTCTTCATGATCTTAACCAAGCTATTCGTTATTGTGATCAGGTCTGGCTGTTGGAGCAGGGCCGTTTGATGTCTGAAGGTGCACCTGAGGCGGTATTGACTGAGGATCGAATTGATCAGGTTTGGGGATATCGTCCGAGTATTCTTAGATCAGCAACGGGTCAAACAGTCCTTACCTAGTGTTAATTCTGAACCTAAATGGCTTGGTATTAACCAAGCCATTTTTCTAGTTTGTTTTCTAAATCTTCCGGATCAATGGGTTTGGCAATATGATCATCCATGCCGGCTTGCTGACACTTCTCTATATCACTTTTGAGGGCATTGGCAGTGAGAGCTAGAATAGGCGGTGTACTTTCAATATCCAACGATTCTTTAATTGTTTGAGTTGCTTGATAGCCATCCATTATCGGCATGAAACAATCCATTAGAATGAGGTCATATTGACTGGCTAGCGCCATTTCAACGGCTTCTTTTCCGTTCTCCGCTAGTTCATAGGTCAAACCGAGTTTGTCTAGGAAACCCTGAGCGATAAGCTGATTGGTCAGGTTATCTTCTACTAAGAGAATATGCCCTGACAGAGGAGAGTGCTGTTCAAGATTCCGTGAGCGCGTCTCTTTTGAAGTGATTTTAGCGTGATGGTTAGATAGTGGGAATAAAATACATAAAGCTTAATTTGACGTAAATATTTAGTGGTTAACCTACTAGTAGCTCAAGACTGTAGTATCTAAGTGCTTCTTATATAAAGAATAAAATTCTTATCTAGTCGGGCAATTATGTCTATGGGCTAAGATTAATCTGAGCTGATTTTGAATGTAGGTTAAGACCAGATGAAATATCACTGGTGTCTAAAAACTTTTGTATTGGATTCTTTATGATCAACGTATTTAGATGGTTCAAGCTGATCCCTTTTATCTTTATCAGCTTCTTAAGCCTTTCCTTTACTGTTTCTTCAAGCACCGAAAATCAAAGTAAGGACCAGTCGAATTCAAACGTGACTTCGTTGGTGTTAACGAATGAAGAAAAACGTTGGTTACAACAGCATCCGACGTTGAAAGTCCACAATGAATTGGATTGGGCACCATTTAATTACAATGAGAAAGGTATACCTACAGGCTTTTCTATTGAGTATATGAATAGTTTGGCCAATATTATTGGCATCGAGGTTGAGTACGTGTCTGGTGAGTGGGGGGAATTACTGGAAAAAGCGATCAACAAAGAGCTTGATGTGATGCTTAATATAGTGAAAACCCCAGAGCGTCAAAAACACTTAATTTATACCAGCAGTTACACCAAGAATTCGAACGTTATCGTCAGTCTTGAAGGGAATAATATTTCGGATATCAATTCTCTGTCTCGTCCTAAAATAAGTTTAGAAATGCCTCTCATAGCGTTTCCAGGCTTGCTATGAGAGGTTTCTTTTTCTGTTTACGCCATCATTGCATGCAAACTTCTTAATAACTCTTCCGTTTGATTCCAGCCGATACAAGCGTCTGTAATTGAACAACCGTAGGCCAGTTTTCCATCTTTGTTAGGGCCTTCCATACCTTGTTTCCCCGGCTCGATGAAGCTTTCCAGCATAATTCCGGATATGCCTGTGTTAGCTTTTGACCCCTCACAACCACGACGTTGTTTCACAACATTCCTGGCAATTTCCAGCTGGCGTTCATGTTGTTTCTGGGAGTTATCATGACTGCAGTCGACGATCACTTTAGGATGTACCTGATTGTGTGCGGCTACCGATTCAAGATGTTCCAGAGCCGCTTTAATACTTACTTCATCGAAGTTGGTCAGGTTGCGTCCTCCGCGTAAAACAACGTGCGTATCGTGGTTTCCTGGTGTGTCGAGCATAGCGATTTGACCGTCAAGGTCGGTGCCTAAACAATGGTGTGGATGACTGGCAGAGACCATGGCGTTGATGGCGTTCTGAACCGACCCGTCTGTACTGTTCTTGATGCCGACAGGCATGCCAAGATGACTGATCATCTCTCTGTGAATTTGAGATTCAGAAGTACGGGCACCAATGGCAGTCCAGCTGATCAGATCATCCAGATACTGCATAGTCATAGGGTTTAACGCTTCAGTGGCTAACGGTAGACCCATCTCCACCAGATTAAGAAGCAGGGCACGAGAACGGGTTAGGCCTTGCTCTATATCGCCATTGCCATTGCGTTCCGGGTCATAAGCCAGACCTTTCCAACCAGTGGTTGTGCGAGGCTTTTCTACGTAAGCTCGCATTACGATGAATAATCGGTCGGATAATTGTTCATTCATCTCGACCAATCGACGGGCATAGTCCAACGTCGCTTTTTCATCATGGAGTGAACATGGGCCTGTGATAACAAGCAGTTTGTCTGAATCGGGTAAGGAACCTGATAATAGATTTGAAATGGTTTGGCGATGTTTGGCTACCTGTTGGACGAATTCTGCTCTTAGAGGCAGACGGCTCTTTAGCCCTCTCGGAGTAGGCAATGGGGTGGCCTTTGTTGTTCTATTTTTCATTGATTTAGAATCGTCATTAGCAGCCGTTGAGTCCAGAGTGCTTTGTATAGTTGCTGGTTCAACGAGTTTTGTACAAGAGTTCGTTACCTGGGTAGTCATTGTTTTTCCTTATTTAGGTTTAGTCCCCAAGTGATTTTGTCAGGCCATAAAAAAACCCCGAACCGCTTGCTGCAGATCGGGGTTTCTATGCAGCCGGCGGTTGATGCCGGGCTGCCTGTGATTCTTTTCTATCTCAACATGCGCCCAGCTTTTGGTTATACCAATAACCAAAAAAGTACTCGGAAGAATACGAGGAGGATGCAAAAGAAGTTGTTGCTACAGAACGAATTTTAGGCACGCAAGAATTATCGCCAGCTTTGTGGCTGCGATGTGATTTCAGTGTCGTAAGATTCGTCATTAATGTGTTCATAGCTTAGATAATAACCAGCTGGTCAAAGATTGCAACAGCTAATCAGAGGTTCCATAGTTTTTTGCATTTTCAATTAAGTTTGCGTTTGACGTCATTAAAACTTTGGATTTAATCAGAGTTTCTTTGACTTCCTGACTGTCTTTTTCAAGTGAGTTTACAACGTCACTGACTAACTCACTGCCTTGATTTACTTGTGAAATAATTTCAAGGATTTGATCCAGTGCCTCACCTGCGGCACTGGTCTTTTCTACACTAACGGCTGCTTTATCTCTACCACCTTGCATTACATTGACGGCGGTTTGGGTGCCTGTTTGAAGCACTTCAATGATCTCTCTGATCTGTTCGGTGGATTCTTGAGTTCGTTTAGCGAGGTTTCTGACTTCATCTGCAACGACTGCAAAGCCTCGACCTTGATCGCCTGCACGTGCAGCTTCAATGGCTGCATTTAGAGCTAACAAATTGGTTTGTTCTGCAATGCTTACAATGACTTCAAGGAAGGAACCTACTTTTTGGCTTTGATCTTCCAATTCCTGAATTACGTTGGACGCAGAAGATACATCATCCGCCAGTTGCTCAATGCCCTGAATCGCTTCTCCGACAATTTGTTTACCGGAATTGATCGCATTATTCGCTTCCGAAGCATCCGTTTGCGAATTAGAACTTTGATGGTTGATCTGATGGAACTGATCAATCATGCTCGATAGAGTATTTTCAGCATTGTTGGTATGCGCAAGCTGATCATCAAGATTAACACTAAGCTCTTTCAGCAGTTGTATGATTTGTTTGTCTTTATCTTCAAGTTGTTTTTTCAGCGATTCCAATTCTTCGCTGTCTACCGGGTTAGCAGAGTGAAGCTTATTAAAGTCCAATGCTTCTTCATGATCTTTCTCTATTCCATGAGCCATCACCTTTACAACAGGAACGCACATGAGCACACCAAGAGAAACCAGCCCCGCGATGATCCAGAAGGCATCCAGATCCGTTTGTGATTGTTTTATCTGGGCTTTTGCCTTAGAAAGATTGACCGTTTCTCTTTGCTTAACTTCAAGGTTTTTCAGCAGCTCCTGATACGCTTCTACGGCTTTGGATTGTTGTTGAACAAAGGTATCCAGCGCCTGTTCAGCTGTGTCGATCGATGCATTTAACTTCACGGTATCCAATTCTGGATTCGTGTCAGTTCTTAATTCAGGAGAGGGAACGGCTCCCATTGCAATATTTTTCCATTCCGGAAGGTTATCCAGAGTCGGTGGAGCCAGATCTGGTAGAGGAATAATAATCGGGGTCTGTTTAACCGGTTTTTTATTTGCGGTCGCTTTTTTGAATTCAGGACTATTGGTGAACTTTACATAGGCTTGATAGCGATCTCTGGCTAATTTCTTAACCTTATTAATGGTGGTGATGATTTGCTTACTTTTCTTATAGCCAAGCGTATTGGTTTTTTTAATGCGATCGATGGTGGCTTGATAATTACCTGTTACGTTATTGATGGTCTTAAGCTTATTACCAATCAATAAGTCACCAAGGTAAATCGTGCCTGTAGCCAAAAGGTATTTGCTATAAATTACTTCGTAGGCCACAGCGTCGTTTTTGGCTTTCACTGCAACTTTTCGCCAGTTTGTTAGTTCCCTTTGTGCTTCATTGTATTCATCAAGAAACTCTTTAGCCTTGGTATCTTTGAACTGCAGTGCCACAGTTTGAGTTTCAATGGGCGTCTGAAGCTGAGCTTCAATCTGTGCTTGAGCTTGTGCCCAGTCACTGGCAATCGGTGACATCGCCTTATCTAATGCTTCTGAGGCGGCAACAATTACCGCTTCGTGTTGAGTATTGGCTTTTGCATTCAAGTCACCTTGAAGCGCGGTTAGATAGCTATTTACTTCACTTTCATAGTCTTTAAGGTGTTTATTAATTTCTTCTGGCGTGATGACTTTCGCTGATTTCAACGCAGATGTTTCTGATTTGATTTTTTTGAGCGAGGCACGCATGTCTTCAACATCGGCCAGTGATAGATCAGGTATTTCAAGTGTTGGAAGACTGATGTCGGGTGTACTGGATACCGAAGCCTTGGTTGACTCGATGAGGTAGTAAAGGGCAACCATGCTTGTCATAACAAACCAGATAACAATGAATCCAATTCCTTTATACAGGCGTGAAGGGCTTGATGCATTGAGTGACAGTGATGTCATGGTATTACAACTCCAGTGGCAATTTTCCGACAAGTTAATCTATCAGTTAAGCAGATATGCATAATTAAGGCCATTGAATAGTCATGGAAATTATTGCGAATGCTTAAATAGAATTTTTTATTATCTTCAGAGCTTATCGGCCTTTGTTTTCAAATATTTAAGGTCTGTTGTGAATCAGCTTGATCTGAGGTGGATGTGAGAGGTTTCATGAGCTGACGTTAGGATTCAGCCCATGAAATTGACGGGCAACTATGCCTAGTTAAGCTTGTCTTGTTCGTTGTAAGTGTTATTAGAAAATTCATCCAAACGATAAGCGTCTGTTTGAAAACCTGGATTAACCAAAGGTGCTCGTTGCATCGGCATGGTTACTTTAGCTAATGACACTTGCTGCAAAACATAAGGGCCGTTTTCCTGTGCGTCTTGAATCATCAAACCGGCGAACTGCAATGGAATCCAATGCTTTCCAGAGGTAAGTTCCTGAGTTGATTGGGTCACGCCTACAGGCACATGAGTGCTGCTGTACAGCGAAGCCTGAATATAGAATCGGTTGTTTTGGCTGACGTCGACTTCAGCTTCAATCAGGAGATCTCCGGAAGCTGTTATTTTTTCCCGGAAGTTGTAGGTAAGAGCGATGTCAGGTTTGGATAGTGTAAAGGTGATTCCATCCAGGATTTCGTGTTCTTTATTCTGGATGAGTACTTTATAAATTCCAGGCTTATCGATGTTTCGACTGGAATCACTGAGCTTCAACTGGGCGGTGTATATCTGGTCGTTGTTATCATCAATCAGTTTGAGCGCGCCATGTTTCCCTAGATCTGAAATGATTTCAGTTTGAAATTCCGTGGTAATCTTTTTACCTTCGGCGTCCTGAATAAAAGCGTGAACGATCACGGTGTCATCTTCTAGATAAAACTTCTTGTCGCTCCATACCGTTAAACCCACACTTTGATCTTCATTAAGGGTAGTGCGTTCGTCTATGGCGTATCGTTGTGTAATAGGATCTTGAGCTGCGGATGTAATACGACGATTTTCAGGCGGATAACGTGTGAAATTATCGTGGTCATCAAGAAGAGCTACCTGTAATTCGGTCTTGTTGCTCATCTTTCGGATGCGCTCAATAGGATTTAATGTTTCATCCGAATTTCGTTGAACCGCTTTAACCAAGGTTACTTTGTCGAGGTTGTCTTCCTGATTATCCCATACCAGAGGTTCAGCTGGTGCAACTTTCAAAACCTGCGGCGTTGCCTCTGGAATGGCAACTTCAGATTCTTGTGAAATGACGAACCAGGTGATCAAAATCATCGCGAAAGGAAAGGGGAGGTATTTGAGTTTCATTTTTATACTCCTTCATCAAAAAGCCTGGAACCAAGTGATCCCAGGCTTTTTTCTGTCAGATTCTATTGAGTACAGGAAGCAATGCGACCGGCCATGTTTCGGCCGTTACCACAGCTGATGCCGTTTTCAACGTTTACATAGCTTGGCGAGTTGATGCCACCGTTGCGTTCAGCGTCATGGTCTGTGTAAACACTTGCCATGTTGTAGGTACGAGGTGTGCCTTTGTTGCTGTTGTTACAGCGGAACTTTGGACTGCCGTAAGCAATACCAAAGAAGGTTTTGTATTCGTTCAGGTCATCCCATAGGTTACGCTTTGGTGAACCTGCACAGCCCATTTGTGATGCCAGGTTGATATAGCCATCGTCTTCACCGGTTAAGAATCCAGCAGTGATTCCTTCAAAACCAGGGAAGCTTTTGTATCCGCCCATAGCATACAAAGGCGCAGCCAGGTTTGAACCGATCAGATTTCTCGCAAGGTAAGAATCATTGGTCTGAAGCCACTCAACGCTAGGGTTACAGTCACGACCCAGGAAGAGTAGGTTGATGACATCGTCAGTCCAAGAACCGTTACACACTCGGTCAGCGCCTTCAGTACCACCCATGGCACCACCCAAGGCAAAGATGCCTAGAATGCCTTCGAATGCTTGACTGTAAGGAACCGTTTTAGCTGATCCGCTCGCTGTAAACGCCGTGTTGTAGTATGGCGAACCAGATGTAGCATTACCTGCCATGAATACCATTTGTTGTGCGCCCTGACTATGGCTAACTACCCAGAAATCATCGTTTGCAGAGCATTGGGTATTGGCTTCGTCATGGGTTAGACCATCGCCATTGCCTTGCTTGATGGACACCATTTGACGAGCGATTTCGCCAGCCGTTTCATCACGCCAGTAAGGGAAGCCCGCCTCATCGGTAGAATCATACCCAACGATCGCGTAGTTATCGGTTGGTCCTAGCAGGTGAGACATGAAGTCACTGCCCTGGTATTGGCTAAAGTGAGAGGTTCTCCAGGAATCTCGTGCTTCAGTCTTATCAGTACCTTTGGTACCGTGACCGTGAACCATGATGTAACAGTTATCCGCTTGAGCTGAGGCACTTAACGTTGCACCCGCTACAAGTGTGCTGCCAAGAACCAAACTGCTTGTGATGGCAGCGCTTTTTTTAGCAAGTTCTGTTAAATAAGAACCAAGTTGCTTTTTCATATTTAGACCTTCTCTGATGTTATTTTTATTGTGAGCGTCCTGCTGATGGTCTTCCCTGATAAGTGAATTCAAATAAGCTTCGAAACACCTGACCCCTTTTAAAATATAGGCTTCCAGTTATTGCTCCACCATGTCTGATTGAGCCAGATTAAGTAGCAAATTTGGCCATGGTGGAGCAGATAATTCAGCCTTGATGCGGTTTACTGAGTACAAGCCGCAACGCGTCCAGCCATGTTTTTACCGTTACCACAGCTCATGCCGTTCTCGACTGACACGTAATCCGGTGATTGGATTCCGCCATTTCGTTCAGCGTCATGGTCTGTGTAAACGCTTGCCATGGTGTAGGTGCGAGGGGTGCCTTTATTGCTGTTATTACAGCGGAATTTTGGACTGCCGTAGGCGATGCCAAAGAAGGTTTTGTATTCGTTCAGATCATCCCAAAGATTACGTTTTGGCGAACCTGCACAACCCATTTGAGAGGCAAGGTTGATGTAGCCATCGTCTTCACCGGTTAAGAAACCAGCTGAAGCGCCTTCAACGCCAGGGAAGCTCTTGTATCCACCCATTGCATAAATAGGTGCACCCAGGTTATTGCCGATCATATTACGAGCCAGATAGGAATCGTACGTCTGAAGCCATTCCACGCTTGGGTTACAGTCTTTGCCCAGGAAGGCAAGGTTCACGACTTCGTCCAGCCAGCTGCCGTTACACACACGGTCTGAGCCTTCGGTTCCGCCCATAGCACCACCCATGGTGAAAATGCCAAGAATGCCATCGAATGCTTGATTGAACGGTACTGTTACTGTTGATCCATCCGCAGCGAACGCGGTGTTGTAGTAAGGCGAACCAGAGATTGCATTGCCAGACATGTAGACCATTTGCTGTGCGCCCTGGCTGTGGCTAACCACATAGAAGTCGTCGGAAGCGCTGCACTGGGTGTTCGCTTCGTCGTGTGTCAGACCATCGCCATTGCCTTGCTTGATGGATACCATTTGGCGAGCAATTTCACCGGCCGTTTCATTACGCCAGTATGGGTAGCCACTTTCATCAGTTGAGTCATAACCCACGATGGCATAGTTATCAGTTGGACCAAGAAGTTGGGTGATAAAGTCGCTGCCTTGGTATTCGCTGAAATACGACGTACGCCAGGAGTCTCTGGCTTCCGTTTTATTGGTCCCTTGAGTACCATGGCCGTGAACCATGATATAGCAATTATCAGCATAAACGCTTTGGCTGGTTAATGACGCTGCCAAAGCCAAACCGCCTAATAGGGCAGAATGCTTACCTAGATTTTTCATAATGAAACCTTTTCTAATTTATTTTTATAGTGATTGAACGGTTCCGTCTGTCGTTTGTATTGCCTGTTTTTTGATCGTTTTTATCCTCAGACTCAGACAAAATAACTATGAATATGGCGTAAATGAACACTTTTATTGAATGCTTGTATAATAAAAGATGGTTGTGACCTAAATTAGGGCGTTATGGATATGAAAATTGGCTGTCAAAATGTGAGGTCCATCACTGTTTTTAATGTGTTTTGGTAAAAACGCCAATCTGTCGTTTATGAGTTAAGGTGCACTCGTTGTGTGGATAGGCGGGTGATTTATTAACTTTGGTTTACCGAGAATCTCTTTATAATTGCCTTTTTATTTTCTTTAGATGGACGCAAAGATGAGCTGGAATCCCTTTAATACTTCAATCGGTCTGGCATTAGGAGGCGGGGCTGCAAAAGGCATTGCGCATATAGGCGTGCTTAAAGCCTTTGAGGAAGAGGGTGTTGAGATCTCCTATCTTTCTGGTACCAGCATAGGTTCTTTAGTCGCGGCGTATTATGCGTTTGGTAAGACCATCGATGAACTTATTGAGGTAGGTAAGCAGCTCGACTTTAAGAAGATGACCAGCTTCAGTTGGCGCAGTACAGGTGGTTTTTTTACCACGAATGCCATCAAAGAAATGATTCTTCGTGATTTGGGAGATGTCCATATTGAGGATGCAAGCATTCCCTTGGCTATTTGTACTACGGATATTGTTTCTGGGGCACAAGTGGTTTTAGAGAAGGGGTCAGTGGCTGATGCTGTATGTGCTTCGGTTGCTGTGCCAGGGATTTTTTCTCCCGTTGAGATAAATGGCAGAAAATTAGTGGATGGTGGCATCGTAGAAAATGTTCCTGTCTCACTTTTGGATGATCTGGGGGCCGGTATTTTGGTCGCAGTGGATCTTAACGGCGTACAAAGTTATCCGGTGCCTGACGGGATGCTGGATGTGTTGGGCAATGCTATCGATATCTGCATGGATCAGAAAACCCGTGACCAGCTAAAGCAGGCGGATATCGTCATCTCACTGGATTTATCGCGTTTTAATCGAACGGATAATAAAGATCGCATTGAAGAATTGATGGCTGAGGGTTACAGGCCTATGAAAGCCAAAATTCAGAAGGTGCTATGGTTTAAACGTTCCAATTACCTCCGTTATGTATTTAAATTCATTAAGGAAATTGCACCCTTCAAAGTGCCTAAATTCATTAAGTCATGGTTCCTGCCTAAACCTGCCTCAGTGAAAATTAAGTAAAGGGGTATTATAGTTAGAAGGATTGACTCAAGGATGCCAAGTTAAATGGAATTTTCAGCTCAGTTTTTACTGACCGTTGGTTGTATCTTTCTTACTGCGTTATTTCTTTCTACGATTGCTCGCAGAACTTTTTTACCGAGAGTCACGCTACTGCTTGTGTTTGGTGCCTGTATCGGGCCTGAAGCGCTGGATCTGATTCCGGATGTTTTTCTAGTCAATTATGACGCTATTGCTGACATAACTTTGGTGATGGTTGGTTTTTTATTGGGCGGGAAACTGACCCGTAGAGCCCTGAAAGACTCAGCCTCTGAAGTCTTATTGATTGCGTTATTCGGTGCGATTATCACGGCAGTGGTAGTATCGAGCGCACTTTATTGGACGGGACTGTATTTGCCGGTAGCTATTCTGTTGGGAGCTATTTCGTCTGCTACCGCTCCTGCGGCCATTTTTGATGTTATTCGTGAGCGTAACTTCCAAGGGACCTTTACTCAGCGTCTTCTGTCTATTGTGGCGTTAGATGATGTGATTGCTTTAGTTCTTTTTGCTATGGCGATCGCTTTGGTTAAAACTCTCAATGGTAATGCAGGTCAAATAGATTTTGTTTGGTTGGCTGTCTATGAGATTTTTGGGGCGTTAATTCTCGGTATCTTGATTGGTCTACCCGCGGCTTATCTCACGGGACGAGTGAAAAAAGGGCAGCCTATATTGATTGAAGCGGTTGGCTTGGTTTCTATCTGTGGTGGCCTGGCCATCTATCTTGAAGTGTCTTTTCTTATTGCTGCCATGGCCATGGGAGCGATCATTGCGAATCTTGCGAAGCATCATGAGTATCCGTTTCATGCCATTGAAGGAGTAGAGTCGTTATTTCTTGTGGTGTTTTTTGTATTGGCAGGTTCTTCTCTGAGCTTTAGTTCGTTGCAACAGCTTGGTTTGATAGGGCTTGTCTTCATCGTAGCCCGAACCTTCGGTAAGTTCTTAGGTGCCAGGGTAGGGGGTGAGTTGGCGAAGTCCAGTCCAGACGTTAAGCGTTGGATGGGGTTGGCGATGCTGACTCAAGCGGGTGTTCCCGTAGGGATGGCACTTGTGGCGTCTAATCAGTTTCCTGAATATCAGCAGATTCTCCTTTCTATAGTGATTAGCTCAACGGTGGTTTTTGAACTTATCGGGCCTATCTTGACTCGGATAGCGTTAGAAAAAGCGTCTTCTAATCAATTACAGAAAAAGTAACTTTGAGTGTTATCCCGATGGGGATTGCCTATGCTATTTGGTCAGGCTTGGGAATTGCCTTGATAACCTTTGTGGGGTGGGCTCTCTATGGGCAGAAACTGGATCTACCATCAGTGATTGGTATTGTCTTGATTGTGGGCGGTGTCGTGGTTATGAGTGTCTTTTCCAAAAGTTTAGATCACGGTTGTTAAACACGGTTGTTAAACACGGTTGATTGATCTATTCAGTTTATTTCAGGCAACAAAAAACCCGATGCTTTCACATCGGGTTTTTTGTTGAAGCTAAGAATTAATAGCGAGTATTAATTACTTACCAGCTTCTTTAGCCGCCTTAACTGCAGCGATCACTTCGTCAGCAACGTTTGCTGGACAAGGTGCGTAGTGAGAGAACTCCATAGAGAACTGACCACGACCAGAAGTGATTGTACGAAGGTGACCAATGTAGCCGAACATTTCAGATAGAGGAACGTCAGCTTTAATACGAACACCAGTAGTACCAGCTTCTTGGTCTTTGATCATGCCGCGACGACGGTTCAAGTCACCGATAACGTCACCAACGTGATCTTCTGGAGTGAACACGTCAACTTTCATCACAGGCTCAAGAAGCTGTGGACCTGCTTTAGGCATAGATTGACGGAATGCACCTTTCGCTGCGATTTCGAATGCTACTGCAGAGGAGTCAACCGGGTGGAAGCCACCGTCGAATAGTTCGATTTCAACGTCTAGTACAGGGAAGCCAGCCAAAGGACCTTCTTCCATCATACCTTGGAAGCCTTTCTCAATTGCAGGCCAGAATTCTTTAGGTACGTTACCACCAACAACTGTTGAAGAGAACGAGAAACCAGTGTTTGGCTCACCTGGTTTGATACGGTAGTCGATCTTACCGAACTGACCAGAACCACCAGACTGCTTCTTATGCGTGTAAGAATCTTCAAGAGGTGCAGTAATCGTTTCACGGTAAGCAACCTGAGGCTGACCTACTTCTAGCTCAACGCCGTAAGTACGCTTCAAGATGTCTACTTTAATGTCCAGGTGAAGTTCACCCATCCCTTTAAGGATAGTCTCACCAGAATCTTCGTCAGTTTCTACAACGAATGATGGATCTTCTGCAACCATCTTACCGATAGCAACACCCATCTTCTCAGTAGAACCTTTGTCCTTAGGCGTTACAGCAATAGAGATTACTGGCTCAGGGAAGATCATAGGCTCAAGCGTACATTCGTTCTTAGGATCACATAGCGTGTGACCAGTCTGAACGTTCTTCATGCCAACAACGGCCATGATGTCACCCGCTTGAGCACTGTCGATCTCAGTACGGTCGTCAGCGTGCATCTCAACCATACGGCCGATACGCTCAGTTTTACCTGTGTAAGAGTTAAGGATTGTGTCACCTTTCTTCAATACACCAGAGTAGATACGGATAAAGGTTAGGGCGCCGAAACGGTCGTCCATGATCTTAAACGCAAGTGCACGTAGTGGCTCGTCTGCAGATACAGTAGCAACTTCACCAGTAGCTTCACCTGTGTCTTTGTCTGTAAGAGGTTGCGCATCAACTTCTGTTGGAGACGGTAGGTAGTCAACAACCGCGTCAAGAACCAATTGAATACCTTTGTTCTTAAATGCAGAACCACAGTACGTTGGGAAGAAGTCTAGTGCGATAGTACCTTTACGGATACAACGCTTGATGTCTTCCATTGCTGGCTCAGTACCTTCTTCCAGGTACTCCATCATTAGATCTTCGTCTTGTTCAAGTGCAGTTTCGATTAGTTTCTCACGGTATTCTTCTACCTGATCAACCATGTCTGCTGGGATTTCTTGGATTTCGAAGTTCTCAGGTAGACCAGTGTCGTCCCATACGAATGCTTGGCGAGTAAGAAGATCAACAACACCTGTGAACTGATCTTCACGACCGATTGGTAGAGTCATAACCAATGGGTTAGCACCTAGAACGTTTTCAACCTGACCAACAACGCGTAGGAAGTCAGCACCGATACGGTCTAGTTTGTTTACGAAGATGA
>Ga0255776_10003544_pt1 | contig 16807 bp, 15 predicted proteins | sample 071ome_19_FD_179974 | JGI IMG/M metagenome (GOLD analysis project Ga0255776, IMG submission 179974) | Coastal salt marsh microbial communities from the Groves Creek Marsh, Skidaway Island, Georgia - 071413AT metaG (version 2) | ecosystem: Environmental > Aquatic > Marine > Intertidal zone >... | reverse complement strand
AACCATTTTTGCCTCTGCATTCGGGACGGAAGCTGTCGCCGGAGGCCTAATTGGAGTTCTCATTCAGGGAATCCGACGTGCCGCCTTCTCCAACGAAGCAGGACTTGGCTCTGCCCCCATCGCCCATTCGGCTGTGAAAACAGACAAGCCTGCAAGTGAGGGATTCGTCGCCCTTTTGGAACCTTTTGTGGATACTGTTGTAGTTTGTAGCATGACGGCACTGGTTATCGTGATCACTGGCACATGGCAGGTTAGCGCAGAGGTTGCGAAACCCACCGCAGAGATCGTCGCGACTCCGGAATCGACTGAAGTTGTTCGAAAACTGGAGCAGGGACAATATCTCCACACGCGGGGATCAACAGACACACACACCGAAGTCATCGGGCTCGTTGACGCAAGCGACCACTCCGTAGAGGAAGTGGAAGGTTGGATCGTGACGGACAGTGTGGCGGATCGCAAAGGGGTTCCCGTGACCTCGATGGCATTTGGATCGGTCATTGGCTGGTTCCCCACGATACTAACAATCGCCGTAATCCTCTTTGCTTTCTCGACCATGATTTCGTGGTCTTACTATGGGGAACAGGGCGTCATCTACCTGTTCAGCTTCCTGGATGACGATAGGATAAAAATCCCCGTCCTCGTCTACAAGGTCGTCTTCTGTCTGCTCATCATCGTTGGCTCGTCCGCTTCCCTCACGAACGTGCTCAACCTTTCCGACGCCATGATTTTCGCGATGGTGATTCCGAATCTGATTGGCCTGTATTTCCTTTTGCCTGTGATTCGAAAAGAAACCAATAGCTTCCTTGAACATGTGAAGGACGTGGATGGGAAGAAGTAAATCCATTTACGTATACCCAGAGCGGTGTCCACTCTCGAACCCAAATTTACCCCTCTTCCCACCACTTATTTCGCTGACTCAATTTTCGATAGCGCTCCCGCCTTGTATGGGGATTCAAAAGCGAGCCCTTCAAATCAAAAACGCGGCAACTTTGACTCAGTTAGGGCTGGCATGCCAAATGTATGCGGCAGATCACGATGGTAAACCTCCCGACAACCTGAGCGATCACACGCCGGATTATGTTACCGAATTAGATGATATTTTCGTCGTAATGGAGAACCGCGAAGAAGTCACTCCTCGCTTCGTATCAGGTAAAAAATTGACGCAAGGATCGGACGCAACACCATTGACTATGTCACCTGATCCATTTGGAAGAAAGGATCCCGTCTTGTTCACAGACGGCATCGTTCAAGAGCTTGGCGCGCCTTGGGCAGCAGAAGTTCTCGCCGCTTTCGAGTAACGCGAGCCGTGTCTGCGCGCTAGGCAAAGGCCCGGATAAAACCAACTTCCAGTGCGAGCGCTTCAAAAACGTTCGTATTCAGATTGCTGCGCAATTTTTCCACAGCTTCGACGCGGCAGCTTAGATCATCGGTCGTGAGGCTCTCCGCCAGATGCCTTGTGGCTGCCGCATACTCGGGCAGGTCGAGGTGCTTTCCTTCGCTCTGCTGCCGCATAGCATCACCGAACCACATCATCAAAAAATCGATCAATCGATTCCGCCGCTCCAGATATTCTGCTTCGGTCAGGGCCTTGTAGTATTCTTCGCGCTGTTTGAGATAATTCCCTTCGGTGGTTTGCCGATAGTGAGCAACTTCTTCTTTCAGCGAAGCCTCATTCCGTGAGGCTATTTCTGACTTTTCGCTTTTCAGTATCGATGAAAATTTTGCCATGAGCCCGAGCGCTCCGGAAATCCCGACACTGCCGCTCTGTCCTAACTCCCTCAACGCATCGAGAAACTTGCGAGTCGCATCGTCCAATTCCGCCGGGCCCGGCTTTCCTGCGAGATCAATGCGAATACAGCGCGAAAGGATAGTCTCGAGCAGCATTTCGGGACGCGAACTCAGCAGCAGCAAGCGACTTCCTTCTGGAGGTTCTTCCAGCGTTTTGAGAAATGCATTTTCCGCCTCGATCCCCATTCGATCAGCATCGGCCACGATCGCGAATTTTGTTACCTCGGCGGGAGCAGCCATCTGCAGAGTATGCTCAACCGTTCGTACCGCTTTCACCGTGATACGGCGGGATTTTGACTCGGGTCCGATGACAGAGACCCAACTGTTTCGCAGATCTTCGAGAGAATTCGCAGCTGCATCGACGCCTTCATTCGCAATTCCAACCATCCGAATGGCCAGTGACTCTTTTCCGGATCCCACAGGACCGGTTGTCAGATAGGCATGGGCGAGCCGTCCGTTCTCTTTGGCCCGGTCGACCAGATCAATGGCTGCAGGAAGGGTAAAACTCATGCCTCCACCTCCCCCAGCCTGTCCGCAAATTCCTTCTGAATCGATTCGGTCACTTCATCAATCGAAAGGGAAGCGTCAATGACTGCAATACGATTCGGCTCCTCTTTCGCGAGATCGAGATACCCCTGTCGAACCAGTCGGAAAAAGTCCATGGGCTGCGCTTCCATTCGATCTTCCTTTCCCCCACTTGCCGCACGGGCCCGGGCATGACCCACCTCAACATCAAGGTCGAGAAGAATGGTCAAATCCGGAGAAGTATCACCTACGGCAAAAGAGTTGATCGCTTTCACACTCGACAAATCAAGACCTCTCCCGATCCCTTGATACACAGTCGTGGAATCGAGAAAGCGATCCGCTACAACCCAGATTCCCTTCTCCAGGGCAGGCGCAATCACCGAACGCACCAATTGGGCTCGACTCGCGGCAAAAAGCAGCAACTCGCTCTCTGACGCGAGATCTGTCACCTCGTTATCAAATTGAAGAAGATGTCGAATTTTTTCCCCAATTGCCGTTCCTCCCGGCTCGCGAGTCTTCAGGACCTCCAGGCCCTTGTCTTCTAAGGCTGCGACGAAGCGGCGAATCTGCGTTGATTTGCCGCAGCCCTCTGATCCTTCGAATGTGATGAATTTCCCGCGTTGCATCGGTTCCAGTTGCATCTATGAATGGCAGTGAGACGATTGTCTATCGTAAATTGACCTCATTAGAAAGAACCATCATGTCAACCTCAGCAGAAATCACCTTCGGCAACCGCGACGATCGAAAGCTCGTCGAACGTGGACTCACTTTTTCCCCAAAATTCGATGATCATGGACTCATCGTCGCCATCGCACAGGATGCCGACACCAACGAAGTTCTCATGGTTGCCTACATGAACGAGGAATCGCTTCGCAGAACACTGGAAATTGGCGAAGCCGTCTACTTTTCCCGCAGCCGTCAGGAGATCTGGCACAAGGGCGCGACCTCTGGTCACACTCAGATTGTCGAAAAAATCCTGACCGACTGTGATCAGGATGCACTCGTAATGAAAGTTCGTCAGCAAGGCCCCGGATGCTGCCACGCTGGATATAGAAGTTGCTTCTATAGAAATATACAAGAACCCGGCGATCCCGTAACCTTGAAGCAGGAGATTGAGGATCAGAGCTACGACCCGGACAAGGTTTACAGCTAATTCCCAACCTCATTCCTTTCTCTTGCTCTTCGCGAAGCCTCTCAGATGCCGGTGCAAGAGTGAGATCAAGACTTCAAAAATCCTCCGTACCACCCATGAAATCCCTCTGGTCCAACGCTGAAGCGAAAAAGTTCAAAGGCGACGTCGGAAAACGTGTCTACACGTCCCGCCTTCTCGGCCGCAATCCGGAACTCGTCCTCCACGGCGGCGGAAACACTTCCGTAAAGACCACTGAAAAAGATTTTTTTGGCGACAAAGTCGAGGTCCTTTACGTCAAAGGTTCCGGCTGGGATCTTGAGACAATCGAGGAAGAAGGGTTCGCCCCTGTCCGAATGGATGCTCTCCTAAAAATGGCGGAGCTCGATTCTCTTTCCGATCCCGAGATGGTGAAGCAGCAACGCGCTGCAATGTTGGAGCCAAGTGCGCCAAATCCAAGCATCGAGGCAATCCTTCACGCTGCGATTCCCCAAAAGTTTGTAGATCACACACACGCCAACGCTGTAGTTGCCCTGACCAATCAAAAAAACGGTCGAAAGGCCGTGGAAGACGTCTACGGAGATCGCGTCGTTGTCGTGCCCTACGTCATGCCTGGCTTCGACCTCGCTAAAGCGGTGAAGAAAGCACTCGATAAAGTCGACCCTTTCGCCCTCGATGGAATCATTCTAATGAATCACGGCATCTTCACAATGCACGACGACGCCAAGACAAGCTACGAGCTCATGATTCAACTCGTGACTGAGGCCGAAATCTATCTTTCAACCCGTCTTGGGAAAAAGTTTTCATTCCCCAGGGCAAAAGCCAAAGAAGACCTGATTGGTCTCTCTGAGATTCGCAAGCAGGTATCGAATCTGCGCGGCGTGCCCGTCATTGCATCGCTCGACCAGTCCCCCGAGGCTGTTGGCTACGCTTCTCGCAAAGACGTCGCCAAAATCTCCAACCGCGGCCCGCTCACCCCAGATCACACGATTCGCACCAAGCGTCTTCCTGTCGTCATCGGCAAAGATTCGGAAAAAGCGATTACTAAATACGCCGCCGACTACGAGAAATATTTCGACAAATACAACGATGGCGAAACCATGCTTGCTCCCGATCCGCGCTGGGGAGTCTGGCAGGACCAGGGAGTGATCAGTTTTGGCGCCACGGAACGCGAAGCAGGAGTCATTCGCGACATCGCGACAAACACCTGGAAAACGATCCAACAGGCCGAAGGTGCCTTTGAGGGAGGATGGAAAGCCCTCCCTGCCGGAAAGTTGTTTGAAATCGAATACTGGGAATTGGAGCAGGCCAAGCTCCAGAAGGGCAGCCCTGCACCCGTTCACCAGGGCAAGGTCGCTATCGTCACTGGTTCCGCTGCAGGAATCGGATTTGCCTGCGCTGAATCCCTTGCCGATCAGGGAGCGAAAGTGATCGGCATCGACCTGAGCCCTGAGATCGAGGAACAAATGGCCAGAATCGGCGGCATCGGAATCGTTGCGAATCTGACTGACGACAAGAAGGTGCTTCAGGCGATCGAACAGGTTGTTCGTGAATTCGGCGGCATCGACATTCTCGTCAGCAATGCGGGAATCTTCACTGCTGGAGCCTATCTCGAAAACTTAGAACAGCAAAATTGGGAAAAATCCATGGCCGTCAACCTGACAAGCCACCAGAAGCTGCTGAAATACACGATTCCCTTTTTGAAAAACGGAATCGATCCCGCCGTTGTTATCGTTGGATCTCGCAATGTCAATGCCCCTGGGGCCGGTGCAGCGAGTTACTCCTGCGCCAAGGCCGGATTGACTCAACTTTGTCGGGTCGCATCCCTCGAACTCGCCCCCTTTGGCGTGCGCTGCAACATCATCCACCCTGACGCCGTTTTTGATACGAAACTCTGGACTCCGGAAAACCTGAAGCGTTCCGCCGAACGCTACGGCATGACGATCGAGGAATACAAAACTCGCAACCTCATGAAGACCGAGATCAAGTCCAAGGACGTCGGCAACATGGTCTCAGCCATGGCGAGCCCGCTCTTCGGTAAGACGACCGGCGCGCAGGTGCCTGTCGACGGCGGAAATGATCGCGTGATTTAGAGCTTTGGAGTGCGGCGGCTTGACGCCGCTCTGACTCGGTGGGCCGAAGTTTAGATTGCCGATCTACGGTGGCAGTCACGAATGCCGAAGCGCATGAGCCTTTTGCCTACAGCTTCGGTTCCTACTCGAACAAGACGGGAAAAAACTGGTCGAGCTCGAAGATATAATCTCCGATTCCCATAATCGGAAGCTTACCCGGACCGAGTTTGAGACAATGGGGCGCGAGCAACTCTACCTCGCACGGAACCAATCTGCGCCCGGCACGAATTTCGGTTTTCCTCATCGACCTTACAAAAACACTTCACCAAAAAACCTACTACGAGCGAAGAAAGAGCCATGCTGAACCGAACTTCAACGCGGTAGAAAAGCACAATATCTGGCTGATTCGCAAGATCGAGCGGATCAATGGCGGAGCGTATAGCGGGTAAGGAGTTGGTGCACGGCACTGGACGCCGCTACGCTTCGATGCTTCACTCCCCCATGCCCGAAACCGACTTCGATTTCGACTTTGTCCCGGAGCGTCGCGGAACTGGATCCATCAAATGGGACCGGTATCCAGACTACACGCCTTTCTGGGTCGCCGACATGGACTTCGCCTCTCCCGACTGCGTGGTTGAGGAGTTGCATCGTCGTGTTGACCACGGAATCTTCGGCTACGCACACGCCCACGAAGGCCTAAACGAAACGATCAAAGGCTACCTCGCCCGCGTTCACGGCACATCGGTTGGCACCGAAGAAATCGTGCATCTACCCGGACTTGTTCCCGCACTCTCACTCGCTTGTCGTGCCTGGGTAAAGCCCGGTGAAGAGGTCTTGATCAATTCGCCGGTCTACTATCCCTTTTTCAAAGTTTCTCAGGATGCCGAAGCCAAACTGATCGACGTTCCGCACACCCGCGACACGACCTGGCGCTTCGACTGGGAGGCTATGGAACGCGCAGTCACCTCGCAGACCCGATTACTCATTCTCTGCAATCCACAAAACCCTCTTGGGCGCGTATTCTCTCGGGAGGAAATCGAAAAGCTTGCCAATTTCTGCGAACAGCACGACCTCGTCCTCATTTCCGACGAGATTCATTGCGACCTCATTCTTGAACCGGATCAAACTCACTTCTCGGCCCTGCGCCTGCCCGATTCTCTGCAAAAGCGCATCGTCACCCTGCTGGCGCCCAGCAAGACCTACAACATTGCTGGTCTTGGCTATTCTTTCGCTGTAATTCGCGATACCAAACTTCGCGGAGAGTTCAATGCAGCCCGAGGCTGCACTCTGCCGGAGATCAATGCACTCGCCATGTATGCCGCAGAGGCGGCCTATCGGGAAGGAGAGCCATGGCGTCGCGATCTCATCGACTACCTCCGGGAAAATCGTGATATCCTCGCCAATTTCATTCGCGAAGAGCTACCCGAGCTGAAAATCTACGAACACGCATCGACGTATCTCTACTGGATCGATGCCTCATCGCTCCAACCGAATAATCCCTGTCGATTCTTCGCCAAAGAAGGCGGCGTTTTCCTTACCGACGGAACTCCCTTCGGAAGCTCCCCACACGTTCGCTTCAACTTTGGTTGCCCACGTTCACTGATGATGACAGGACTTGAAGGAATGAAGCGTGCGCTCGAAACCCATCGAGCCAACTGATAAAGCGATGCTACACCGCTTCGGAGTCATCGTGCACCTCCGCCCCCATTCCAGGTGGCTCTTCTGCTTTGTCAGCAAAACGATCAAAGCGGTTCGATAGAATCAGCAAAGTCGAGGACCAAAGTCAGACGAAAATCCCGAATCGCTCAGCATGGGCCTGCTAGGCAGGGTCTACACTCCAGAGATACCACCAGATGAAAATCGAGATTGGATCGAAAAGACTCCGACTTGGAAAAAGATCGTGCTCAACACGCGGCACATTTGGCCACTCGTAGACGCTACCATAGCCTGACTTTCCCGCCGTCTGAGCACAACTTGCTAGACTGTTTTCGTGAATTGACGAAAGAGCCGAGCCGAGCCTATCTTTTCTTATGCTCAACCGACGCCAACTTCTCTCTGGAGCCGCTCTTCTCGCTGCTGGAACTGCTCTTTCTCCCCAGGAACTGCTTGCGCAGCTCAAACGAGCTGATGTTGATCCTGAATTTGTCATCAAGAACGGCAGAATCCGCCAATCCATCATGGGATGGTGCTTCCGGGATCACTTTAACGCGATCGAACTGGCTAAACACTGCAAAGCAATTGGTTTTGTCGGAATGGAAGGCATCCCGCGCGATGCCTATCCCGAAGTAAAGAAACTTGGCCTCGACATCTCGCTAGTCAGCAGCCACGGATTTGCCAAGGGTCCCTGTAATCCCGAGAATCACGATGAAGTGGTGACAAAGCTCAACGAAGCAATCGACGCCGCCATTGAAGTCAATTGCCCCAGCGTTATTACTTTCACCGGAATGCGATTCGACGGAATGGATGACGAGAAGGCTGCTCAGAACTGCATCGACACTTGGAAAGAAGTTCTTCCTAAAGCCGAGAAAGCAGGAATCACTCTCGTCCTTGAGCATCTCAATTCCCGCGATGACTCCCACCCCATGAAAGGTCACCCGGGATATTTCGGTGATGATGTCGACTTCTGTGTCGATCTTATCAATCAAATCGGTTCGCCGAACTTCAAGCTGCTCTTCGACATCTACCACGTCTCCGTCATGAACGGTGACGTGATTCGACGCATCCGTCAGTATAAGGACCTGATTGGCCACTACCACACAGCCGGAAACCCCGGCCGTGCCGAGATGGACAACACCCAAGAATTGAACTATCCGCCAATTCTTGCAGAAATCGTAAAAACAGGATACAAGGGTTTTGTCGCTCAGGAGTTTATCCCTACATGGAATGACCCCGTAACCGCCCTCCGCCACGCAGCGCAGCTTTGTGATGTGTAGCGGCGAAATACGACAGAAGAAATAAGATCGGCTAATGCGGTCGCGGCACCACTCCAATCAGGTGCACGCTTCGCAACGAATCAAACCCTGTTAGGTCGACGATACTACCATGTTGTATCCGTCACCTACCCCTGCTTGATCAAGCTGTGGAATACCACAGCTTGCCAGTCATCTACATTCTGTCGATTCGGCCACAGTCCGCTGACGCGCCATATTCCCGCCTTGCTTATGTGGACTGGGCTTCCGTAGACTCATAGCACTATGAAAAAGAAAACTTCCCGCCGTCAATTCATTGGAAAAACCGCGGCTATCGTTGGCGCACCCACGATCATTCCCGCTTCTGTCCTTGGGGCCAACGCTCCAAGTAACCGGGTCACGATGGGCTTCATTGGAATGGGCAACCGGGGAATCGGCGTGATGGAAGCTTTTCTGAGAAATGAAAACGTTCAGGGTGTCGCCGTCGCCGATGTGGAAGATCATCACGTCCTCCAGCGCGAGGGACGCAAACCCAGCCGCGCCTATGGCCGCACTCCGGGCAAGGAAGCGATGGAGAAAATCTATTCTGCCAATTCGCCAGCCGCGAGCTGGAAGGGTTGCAAAGCCTACGAAGATTTCCGCGAGATCACACGTCGTGAGGACATTGACTGCGTCATGGTCGCGACGCCGGATCACTGGCACGGGATTATTACGATGGATGCGCTGCAAAACGGACAGGATGTCTATTGCGAAAAGCCAGTCACTCACAAGTATGCCGAGGGTCACGCGATTCATCGCGAGGTAGCTAAGCGCAAGGCGGTATTTCAAGTGGGATCGCAGCAGCGTTCCGATAAGAAGTTTCAACAGGCTGTGGAGATTGTCCGCAATGGCCTGATCGGTGAAGTATCCAAGGTCGAAGTAGGGCTTCCTACCGGTCATAACAGGCCGGACGGCGATGCTACCGTAAAAACCCCGCCATCCGATCTGAACTACGATTTCTGGTGTGGGCCGGAGAAAATGCTCCCCTATATGGAAGCCCGCCACCACTGGTCATGGCGCTGGACCCTCACCTATGGAGGTGGACAGCTGATGGACTGGATCGGACACCACAATGACATCGCTCATTGGGGACTCGACATGGACAAAAGCGGCCCCATTTCTGTTGAAGCGAAGAATTGGGAATTCCCGGAGACGGAAGTATACGATTCGCCAGTCTCTTACGATGTCATTTCGAAATACGAAAACGATATCGAGGTTGTCATTTCTTCCCGCAATACAATGGGAACCAAGTGGATTGGAGAGAATGGCTGGGTTCACGTCACTCGTGGCAAAGTCACCGCGTCGAATCCCGCCTGGGCAGAAGATGGTTTCACCGCCGGAGAATGGAAGACTTACAAAACCCCTGGTCACCAGCGCAATTTCATCGACTGCGTGAAGTCACGAGAGGACACGATTGCGAATGCCGAAACGGCGCACCGATCCATCACTCCCGGTCATATTGCCTATGTCTCTCACGCACTGAGCACCCCCATCAAGTGGGACCCGAAAGCGGAGAAGGTAGTTGGAAACGACGAGGCTCAGAAAAAGCTGATTGCCCTGCCGTATCGCGGGGATTGGGAACTGGGGGGGGCGTGAAATCCTAGCCAACATCGCTACTGCGTTCCGCCTAGCTGTATGCAAAATGTAGTCCGACAGCTATGCAGTGTCGCTTTCGGGCGAATCTTCGTCGATTACCGATTCTCCCGCTCTTCCAGTTCCACGGTTTCTTTAAGACCCTGTAGATCCTGCTCCGCTTTCGTAATTTCCATTTCGGCATCCTGCGTCTGCATGTGAGCTTTTTTCCAAATAAAATAGCCGCAGATTAGTCCGAGCATGACGAATACGACTGCGCAGAAAGCTTAGCAGAACCAGCCGTGCCCCAACTCTGATACGTTGGCAGGATTTTTAACCGCGAGGGCATCCTCCGAAGCCAGAATACAATATTTGTCGAAGGACGTCATCAATTGACGGTTTCGGCGACTGCATTCGGAACCAGAACCAACTCAGCACGGCGCGCTCTCCAGTCGGAGAATCGGCGATCCTGACCAGAACTCTGCACGGTGATCATGGAGCGTGGGACGCCGCGTTCAAGCAACCGTTCGCGAACGGAATCAGCCCGTTTCGCACTGAGTGACTCGTTGAAATCAGAAGTTCCCTCGGCACCGGAATAGGTAATAACGGCCACCGACGCACGTGATCGGCTTCCACGGCGCAGATCCTGCGCTAATTCGTCCAATCGTCCCAGTGATTGATCGGTGAGAGCCGCGCTTCCTTCGTCGAAGTAGACGGTATCTTCGTCCATTTCAGCTTCAACTCTACCAGATCCAACCGCTTCTGCAGGTTCGGCTTGTTCTGCAGAAACCGGGTGGTGGCGTCCATGCTCTTCGTCGATATCATCGAGAGACACTCCCTCACCCGATCGTTCCGAAAGCAGCGATTTCTTAAAGGCTTCGCCGAACGACGCAGCATCTGGGTCGGTCGAGAAGCCTGCACTGTCGACATGCTTCTCGCTAAATCGTAGCTTTTTCTTCAGCAGGGAAATCTCGTTATCCCGCTCCGACCGCTGCAGCATGATGCTCCTGATCTCAGCCTGAAGATCACGAATCACGTCTCCACGCTTGGCCACTTTTTCACGTAGCTTCTCAATCTCTGCAACACTTTGCTTCTGCTGCTCCACATATTGCTTGAGAGCATCTTCGCGTTCCTCGATCTCACAGGATAGCTTGAGATTCTTTTCGTCGCTTGTGCAAAGCGCTTTTTCCAGCTCGTGAAGAGTTGCTTTTGCTTCCTCGCGGTGCTGGTTCGCTTCTTCGATCTCAACATTGAGCGAGTCGACTTTTCGCTGAATCGCTACCGCATCTTGCGATACCGCCTCCAATTCGACAATTCGCTCCTGCCGCTCGCGCGCCGCTTCATCAAGCTCTTCGGCCCGCCTGTTCGCACGGTTCAGATCACGCAAGGTTTCGTCTTTATCTCGAGAAAGGGTCGCGCGTTGCTCCTCCAGATAGGTGATCGATTCATCTGAAGCGGATAGTTTTTCCGTTAATTCAGCAATTTTCCCATGGGCCGCCTCGATCTCGTTCTCTGCTTCGCCGATGCGAGTGTCGGAGGCCTCAAACTCACTGCGACGCCGCTCAAGCTCTGCTTCGAGTTGATCGGCACGAGCTTTGTGATGCTGGGTATCCCGCTCATCATTGCCAAGCTGACGACGAACTTCATTCAATTCATCATATCGCTCCGCCAGAGACTGCTCAAGGTCAGCAATGCGAACCGTCTGCTCATTCAGAAACGAGTCTTTTGCATTTATTGAGAGAGTATAGGCATTGGACTCTTCGCCGAGAGCCTCCAGTTCTCCTTCTTTCTCAGCGAGAGAGTTTTTCAGAGCACGGATCTGATCACGCTGCTGACGAACTTCGGAAGAGAGATCATCCACCTCAGCGCTGCGATCTTCGATGATCGCTTCGAGCTCTTCCATTTGCGCAACGAGCTTACCGTATTCCTCAGTCTTGCTGTTGAGAGCGATGCGGACATCGCTCAGTTCGTGACGAGTGTCTTTCACCTCCTCTGATAGGGCATGAGCTTCGTCTTCAGCCAGATCGAGTTTAACGAGGCGTGCTTCGAGCATTTCGATCTCGTCAAGGCGCTCATTCAGCGCAGTGCGCACATCGTACATCTCGTGATGCGCATCATTTAATTCAACTTGAAGCCCGGCTCTTCGACCATTCAAGACCTCCAGTTCCGCAATTTGGGAACGCAGACTGTCCAGCTCAGCATCGCGCTCTTCGACCTTGAGTTCGAGCGACTCAAGGGAGATGGCCTGCTCATTCTGGGCAGCCTTCGCATCATTGAGCGCGTCCTCTTTGGACGCAAGAAGCGCTTCCTTCTCTTCCAGCTTGGAATTCGTTTGATTGAGTTCGGCCGTAACTCGGTCGAGCTCTTTCGTTTTCGCTACCTCTGCCTGAAGCTGCTTATTTTGCGCCTTGAGCACCAGTGCTTCGTCCCGAAAAGAGAGCAACTCGGCAGAGCGGCGAGCAAGCAGGGCATTGAATTGAGCCGAATTCGCTGAGAGCGCGGTAGCCTCGCCAGAAAGGTCAATTTCAGATTTTTCTTGATCAGATTCGATCAAGCGAGACTCAAGTGACTCCACCAATTCGACCTGCTTCAGGTAGTCTTCCCGAACCCGATGCAGTTCGTCGTGAGTATCGATGAGGTCTTGCTCCAATTCCTGAATACGCTGAACTTCATCGACATTATCCGCATTCGAAGCCAGCGGAATCAGAGGTGAAACGGTGAATTCCTCGTTCTCCGGCTCTTTCAGCTCAACTATCTCATGGTCACGCGCTTCCAGTTCCTCATTGAGCTTGCGAAGCTCCACTCGCATCGGCTCATTCTCTACCAGCGCAGCCGGAATGGACTTTCCGGAGCTTTGCATTTCTGCAGTGAGTCGAGCAATGCGGAAATCCTTCGCGAGAATATCCTCTTCGAGCGATGAAAGGCGCTCTTCCCAGGCATCTCGATCAGCCTGCCATCTCGCACGGAGCTTTTTAAACAAGTCGCGCTGGGAAGCGCCCAAAGCACTCCACTGACTTGCCAGGTTCAGATTTTCCTCTACCGCATTGCTGAGGCGCTTGGAAAAGCTCCCCCAGAGGAATTTGGCAATGAGAACTCCAATGAGCAGCAACAGGTTCGCTGCTATGCCCACTGACAGCATGTTTTTCAGAAAGAAAAGCGAGAAATCGTGCATGACCTCGTAAATTTTAGCGTGTGCGGTGAATTTTAGTCAGTCGATCCAGAAAGTTCTGCGCGGATTCGGGAAACTTCGACACTCATCGCTTCATAATCGGCTAGGGCATCACGGTTCCCGGCTTCAATGACTTCCGTCATTTTACGCAAGTTCCGCCAAATTATCCAGCCAGCAACGATACCAACTAGAGTGCAAACGCCCCCTGCAATAAAAAAGGTGAGTCCCGAGGCGGTGAGGAAGTCAGCGCTTTCCGGTGTAAGTTGGTTGGACATAGCTATCAAATCACGGATTTTCTTCGCCTTCTTCGGTCGACCCATCTGGTTCTAGCAGGGCAACTTCTACCCGTCGAGACTTTCCAATTCACCTTCCACGCTGCTCTTATACTGCACTTTGGCTATCAGCGTATATGCCGTAACAGCGAGTCTGAAAACGATCAATACGAAGAAAAATCTCATAGAACCGGCTTCGATTACACTTTACCAGCTAAGCATATGTTATTTAGCGACATATGTAGTTTTTTTTGCAATCAATTAAGGGAAAACGATAGTCAAACATTACAAAGCTCTCAAGAATGAGTGCAGAAGTCTGGGCAATATTTACAAAACTTTGCCATCGGTAAATCGTAAATTCTTTCTCCTGATCTGCTAACACGAAATCAGACGAATTCGTGTCGCACGGATTCGCTCCAGATTTCCAAACGCAAAAACGCCCGACCAGCAATCTGGTCGGGCGCTGCCTGTATGCGAATGTTCGTTCGTAAAACCTCAAGGAGGGCTGATCAGTCGTCTGACGCGAGTTCCGCATCTGCTTCCTCACCCATCTCGGCCATGGCGGCCTTGCGACTGAGTTTGACGCGTCCGCGCTCGTCGATACCGATGCACTTGGCGTGAACCATGTCTCCGACTTTGACGATATCCTCGACTTTCTCAACACGGAAGTCCGCGAGCTCAGAGATGTGGATCATGCCATCCTTGCCTGGAAGGACCTCAACGAAAGCACCGAAGTTTGTCGTGCTGACAACCTTACCGTGGTAGGTGACACCCACCTCGATCTCTGCCGTGACGCGCTTGACGAGTTCGATGGCACGATTCAAGGCTTCCTGGTTGGCCGCGTAAATCGCGACTGTTCCGCTGTCATCGATGTTGATATCAGCACCGGTCTCGGCCTGGATTCCCTTGATGTTCTTACCACCAGGGCCAATAAGTTCACCGATCTTCTTCGGATCGATCGTAAGGCTTTCGATGCGTGGTGCGTAATCGCTAAGCTCCTTAGGAGCAGAGATCGCAGCATTCATCACGTCAAGCACTTCCATGCGACCTTTCGTCGCTTTGTCCATTCCTTCGAAAAGAATATCGAGTGGGATACCGCGAAGTTTCAAGTCGAGCTGGAAACCAGTGACACCCTCTGTCGTTCCACAGAGTTTGAAGTCCATGTCACCGTTGAAGTCCTCGTTTCCGATAATGTCCACCATTGTGACGTGGCGCTTCATTTCCTCGCCTTCGAACTCAGTAACGAGTCCAGCGGAGATTCCTGCGACAGGGCGTTTCAAGGGAACACCAGCATCAAGAAGAGCCATCGTTCCGGAGCAAACTGAAGCCATCGAGGTCGAGCCATTAGACTCCATCACCTCACTGGTGACGCGGATCGCGTAAGGGAAATCCGCCTCGTCGGGGATCACAGGCTCGATTGATTTCTCAGCAAGAGCACCGTGACCGATCTCACGACGATTGAAACCACCCATGCGGCCGGTTTCGCCAACACTGAATGGAGGGAAGTGATAGTGAAGAATGAATCGCTTCGTGTCTTCGCCACCAGCATAGTTGTCGAGATACTGACGCTCATCGGCTGGAGCCAAAGTCGTAATCGCGAGAGCTTGCGTCTCACCACGGGCGAAAAGAGCTGAACCGTGTGTGCGAGGCATCAAGTCGATTTCACCACTGAGCGGGCGAATCGTATCGACGTCGCGACCGTCACAACGGACACCTTTGTCGAGGATGCTGACACGGAACGCCTTCTTCTGAAGATAATCGAATGCCTGAGACATCGCGAAATCGTTCGCATCAGGATTCTTTTCGAGAATCGCTGCATCCACTTCCTTGCGAAGAGCACCTACAGCGTTTCCACGCTCAACCTTACTCGGCTGATTGATGGCATCTTCGATGCGATCACCTGCAACTTCGTAGGCAATCTCAAGAAGTTCATCCTGAACCTCCATGAGTTCTGGATTGCGCTTCTCTTTTCCGGCGCGGCGAGCAAGCTCTTCCTGCGCGTCAAGAATTGGTTCGATCGCCTTTTGAGCAAACTCGAAAGCTTCTTTCAGCTTTTCGTCTGGAACCTCATCAGCACCACCTTCGATCATAATCACCTTGTCGCGAAGACCGGCGTAGACGAGATCGAGCGTGCTTTCTTCGCGCTGCTCGAAAGTAGGGTTGGCAACAAATTCGCCATTCACGAGGCCGACACGAACTGCACCGATAGGACCTGCGAACGGAATGTCGGAAACCACGAGTGCCGCCGAAGCTCCGTTCATGCTGAGAATGTCAGAATCGTGAACGCCATCTGCACTGAGCAGAAGGGAAACGACCTGAGTGTCATAAAGATAGCCTTTGGGGAAAAGCGGACGCAAAGGTCGGTCCGTCATCCGGCAGGTAAGGATTTCTTTTTCGGTAGGACGTCCTTCACGCTTGAAGTAACCTCCAGGGAAACGTCCAGCCGCTGCTGCCTTCTCTTTGTATTCCACAGAGAGGGGGAACCAGTCCTGGCCTTCACGGACCTTGGTCTGAGAAACAGCGGTCACCATGACCACGGTGTCTCCGACCTGAACAGTGACGGCTCCGTCAGCAAGCTTACCCATCTTGCCGGTTTCGATTTTCATGTCATGCGCGCCTACTTGGCACGTGATGCTTTCAATACTCATTTTTTTTATACTTGTTAGTTGGAAATTTATACGGAAAAACTCCTAATTAGGGGTTCATATCAACCTGATAGATTCTACTCCGAAAAATACCGTCTAGTGAGACAGTCTTCTACCCGCACCAATTAGCCCCTCGACAAGGATCGGGAGAAATCATGCTAAAGAAAAAGCGCCGGAATTCGACGCTTTTCACTCTTTTACTACCGGCGGAGGCCGAGGGCAGCTAGAACTTTCTGGTATCGCTCGTGATCTGTGCGAGCAAGGTAATCAAGAAGCTTTCTGCGACGAGCAACGAGACGAAGGAGTCCGCGGCGCGAAGAAAGGTCTTTTTTGTTGGCTGACATGTGGTCAGTCAAATGAGTGATACGATCCGTGAGGCGCGCGATTTGCACATCTGCACTTCCAGTATCACCCTCGTGGAGCCGAAGTTCGGCCATTGTGTCTGTAGATTCACTCATTTGTAGACAGGAGCAGCATCACCTTGATGCCATTGTTTATTTTTAACCATCTAGGATAGGAGCGCGCATTAAACCACGATTCGACCTTGATGCAATGGAAAATATGGCAAAGCCAAAGCTTTTTCCGCAAAAAACGCGAGGACGATTTCCACTTCCCTTCGTAAACTCTGTTGATGGAAGAAGAAGATCCGGCCAAAATTCCGGACACCGCGCCCGTAATGGTGCTCGG
>Ga0255776_10003541_pt1 | contig 16818 bp, 15 predicted proteins | sample 071ome_19_FD_179974 | JGI IMG/M metagenome (GOLD analysis project Ga0255776, IMG submission 179974) | Coastal salt marsh microbial communities from the Groves Creek Marsh, Skidaway Island, Georgia - 071413AT metaG (version 2) | ecosystem: Environmental > Aquatic > Marine > Intertidal zone >... | reverse complement strand
ATTATTGGCAACGAACTCACGCTCAATAGTCTGGCGACAGGACAGCAGCTCAACTATCGCTACGCCGCAGATGGACTTAATCTCCTGGCGACTGATCAATGGGGCCAAACGTTCTATTACGAAAAGATTTCTGACTGATCAAGAAGTATCATCCGCGGGCCACAAAAGGTTAACCAGTGCCCTAGAGTAAGATGAAATATGGAGTCCGATGGTTTACACTTCGCAGCCTTGGCGGGATGGCAGAGTGGTTATGCAGCGGTCTGCAACACCGTATACGCCGGTTCGATTCCGACTCCCGCCTCCATTAATCCCTATTTCGTAAATCACTCTGTTTACGAATCATCAAAAACTCGATCTTACAGGCTTAAAAACCCTGTATTTTCTGCCTTTCGACCAAAACCCCTCAATTCGATGACAAGCTACGAATCTTCATAGCCATCCCTTGTAGCGCAGACCCAATGGGGGTAAAACTGGGGGTAAATAGAATTAGTCCTCCGCTATGACTCAACCGCTCACGCCAAAATACCTTGATAGCGTCATAAAAAAACCTGAAAAAATAAGAGTTTCAGAGACCCATCCTGTATCTATTTATGGGACTAAAAGACTAGGCGAAGGCAACTCCATCGCCTTCGAAATGAAGTACACATTTCCGAAAGGCACACCGAGAAAATATCTTGCTCTAGGGTCATATCCCAAGCAGTCGCTTAGATCGATTAGAGACAAGGCTTTGTGGGCTAAAAATCTGATTGCGGATGGGAAAGACCCGAAGCAGGAGAAACTGATTGAGGCAATGGGTCTAAACAAAGATGACTCCTTTCGTCGCGTTTGTCGGGAATATTTTGAACAAGAGTGGAAACCCGACAAATCAAAGACTCATGTGAAGCGATTTGAGTCGTTATTGGAGCGACTACTTAAAGGCAGTATCGGTCGCCTAAGCATTAGCGCAATCAACGAGCAAATGCTCAGGGAAAGGCTACTGCCTATTAGAAATAGTAGTAAGGACCAAGCCAACCGCCTATGTCGATGGCTAGCCAACATGTTTGACTATGCGATTCCTTTGTATGGCATAAGAAACAACCCCGCGCACACCATCAGAAAGCAGTTCGCAGCACCTCAATCAGTAGGCTTCAAAACAATTGACGACGAGATCGACTTCAAGCAAATGATTGCCGATGTCCTCGCTTATGACGCGCACCCGCAATCGGATCACTTGTTCTTGGTCGCCCTTTTAACAGGGGCCAGGATCGGGTCAATCGTTCCAGCCCGATGGGATGAATTTGATTGGGAAAGGAATCTTTGGACGATACCCGCTTGGATGCCAAAAGGAATCTTCGATGAACCAAAATCAAGAACAAAAAAGCCGCAAAACAAACCACCTAAACCGCACCCTATTTTTATAACCACACAACTCAAAACAGTCTTGGGCAATTTGCGCGCCCTAACAGGCAACGGCGAGCAGTTGTTCCCATCGTTCGCGCTTAAAAAAATTCCATGGATGAGCAAAGAGACAGTCACGACGCGCATCAACCGAGCCGCCAACGGCATTTATAAGGATAAGCAAGACACTCACGGCTTCAGAGTCAGCATGTCGACGCACCTCAACACGGTATACGGTCACATTCCTAAAGCTGAAGACGCAGTTGAACTAATGCAGCTTCGCAAGCCTGATGGGACGGTAAGGCGCAAATATGATAAATCCACGCACTGGGAACTTCAGTGTGAGCTTTGGCAAAATTGGGCGAATCATCTTGAATCGCTACTCCCCCGCCCTATCGCTGAAATCGGTTTGAGAAAGGAGACTTAACACGATGCCTCCATTGCACAGATTGATGCGCATCCTAGAGATGCACAAAAAAGGGATGCTCGAATGGGATGAGAAGGTACACAACAAGTATCGGTCTAACGACGATGCACTGCTTGAAATCTTAAAGACTGACTCGTTAGTCGATGATGTGCTTAATGATTGGTTCAAGTACATAAAAAAAGAGAGGGACATTGAGCTAGCTTTTTTTGGCAAGCCCAAAAAAGGAGTCGGCGACTACGCCTCGAGATGGGAAAAGCAGCACGACGATGGGGACAAAACCTCACTGTTTACGGATCTTCTCTACTTTTCACATAACAAATGGTTTTTTCCTCAAAAGACCATCAGCGAGCGTCTCGAATTTCTCCTAACACACGACCCAGACTGGAAGGACGAGGTTCACGAGCATGATTCTTTTTTGCGTGAATATCGGCGCTGGAGAAAGAATGTGAAATACATCAAAACCGCGGAAACTCATCGAAGAACTTCCAAAGAAGATCTATAGCACCTACCCAAAAACGGACAACTTCACACCCTTTCTTGTCCTCAGACATTTCGCCTTTCTCATGCCTAATAGCCTTCCATAGGACGGCAAAAAAAGGCGTGAACAGCTATGAATACTCAATACATGTCAGTGCGAGATATCGCACGAGAATTTCCTACATCCGAATCAACTGTGTGGCGTTGGTGCCGCGCTGGGGTGATACGTGAACCAATTTCAATGGGCCGAAAGAAGTACTGGCTACGGGAATGGGTTGAAGACGCTTTTTCCGGCGCTATCGGAAAGGACGAGGTGCGCGGTAGCAGCTGGGTGAAGGCGGATACAGGTAGTAGAGGAGATAGACAGGCTTCATGCAGCACAAGAAAACTATGAGAATCGTTCATGAAAGTATGCGAAACGTAGAGCCCTCCAGTCATGGGTAGGCGTAGGAGCTACTGGCTCCCCAATAGACCAGTATGGAGCATGCACCTAGAGGCAAACGCAGAGGTTGCTTAAGAACTACGAAACTGCAACACTTTTAATGAATCAAGCTAGAAATAAAGTCTTAGAATGAAATCCTCTAATGTTGGTCGGCCGTCACTATCTCCACCAGCCACCATTGATCAGCGAGTGCAAACAACGAAGAGTGCGATACGGCAGAGCCTAGAAAAAGGACTGGCTAACCCAGAGCTTCGCGCGCAGAAAGTAAATGGGATGTACGATCATCAGTTTGCTGGCCACGGCAACTCAAGGCACGGAGCACAGACTACAACACAACAACACGAACAAAGGGTCTTTACAGGAGCCCGGCCTGATGGTGGCGCAGACAGTTATGCGCCAAGGACCTCATCACATTGGAATAGCCAGCAAAGTCAGCTGGCAGCACGGCACGCTGCGCAAAGTGAATTTCAAAACAATAAACAGACTGGACATTCTCAGCCCACTCAAGAAAACGGTAATTTGGCCTTTAAGCCTCTACTGGGGAGACGGCAAGAAACTGGTATCTCTTCCACGCGACAAGGGTCTGCGAGAAATCCAACTGGTATCAGAAATACACAAACTACAGGGGCTTCAGTGATTTTGCGGTCAGATGGCAGTTACCTTACGGATTTTCCGGAATAGCTGTCTAAAACGCTGAACTAACTTCCTCAAAATCTCGTCTGATGTATCCGCTTAGCTATATCTAATTTCCAATCAGATGCTCAACCGACCCCCGCCTTAGCTTTCTTATGAAGTTTGGGAGCGTGTGGTGAGCACGAGTGGGACGCGTGCTAGAGCTAGGATGGAAGTGGATAAGCAGTCGATCTCAGGCTAGAGACTGAAGAGTTTAGCGATGCAGTCATCGTAATCTGCATTGCTACGAACAGTTTTTCTTTGCTTTCGAGGACGACAACCAGAACCGAACTAAAGTTGTTTTGTCGATTCTCACAGGTTATTAGTACGGTTCCATTAATCGTTTAATCAAAAAATCCGGAAACAGATCTAAGGACATCAAATGAAGAAACTAACATCTCTCTCACTCTTGGCTTTTCTGCCAATCCTAGCTTTTGGCGCTGAATTGAAGCTCGATTCCGCAACGATCTTCGAAGCAAACTTTACGATTGACTCAACCTATACTTCAAACGGTCAGGATTATCAGGTCTCTGCTTCCGGCGAAGCCGGACCTTATGGTCGAGTGTACCTTTCGTATGATTTCACAGATAAGCAAAATCTTGGTGATCGCGGTGAATACACGGGACATGCGTGGACCCAGAATGGGGAGGATATCGTTACGGCAACTTTGCAAGGAATCTATATAAAGAAAGGAAAACTTTTCAGGTTATATGGCTTGAACACCGTAAGTGACGGGACATTGCACTACGCAATAGGTGACATCGATTTCGTTGGTAAAACCATGTCTTTTAAGGTGGCTCACGTCCAGACTGATTAATAGCAAGGCGTAATTTCCTAAGGCGGCCCAAGTGGCTGCCTTTTTTTATTTCCAAAGCGAAACTTTTTTCAAATTCAAGTTTTATGTATCTGCGTCGAAACACCCGTAATTGGACAGATGTTTACCCGCCCCTTGTGTCTTGGATTCCTATCCAATGATCTGAAAAAACGGTCTGTATCGCGGCCCAGAAAATTGTAGGCTTTATTGATCTTAGCCTTGGAGAAATGACTATGCAGTGGGAAGTTCTTACGTTCATTACGGAGGTTATTGGTGCTGCGGCTCTATTGATAACCCTCTTCTACATCGCCAAACAGATTGGGATCCAGTCAGATCAATTGAAAAGATCAAATGATCACCAGGGCGCTCAATCTACGATGAGTAACAACTCCCTTTATGTCCAGATATAGCAACCGTTGATGCAAGACCCTGAGCTGGCCCAAATATATCTCAAAGCAGTTTCTGGTGAGACTCTAAACGAAGTCCAGTCACTGCAATTCGGGATTTATACAAACACCTTTCTTGCGCTCGCGGAAGCTGCTTTTTATCAGACGGCGAGTGGTGTCGGATTCGATGATCTAAGCAATGAGGGTCCCGCAGTTATGGAAATATTAGCACCTTACCTCCGAAAGATACTCTCAACAGAATCTGGCGGGAAATGGTTCAAAGAAGAAGCAAATGCGCTGTTTACAAGCGAGTTTTTGGATGCAGTGGCCCAGCACTTAGAGCTGGACGACGAAAGGGATACAGGTGAAGCCCTATATACCCGTCTTTAAAGGGAGCCCATAATCAGTATTTTTTGGATGAGATCAGCTGACCGGAACGTCCGCTTCAGGTTGGCCAATTAGACGAAACCTGAAGCCCTCTGAGCCTATTGAAACACTAAGAGGCACTGGGTTGAATCTGTCTGAGACTTACATGTCTGAAAGTGTTCTAGCCCAGGAATAAAAGGTACTTCTGGAGACTTTCAGCGAGGGATTTAGCGAGCGCGGCTTTCGGCTAGTGACAGAATTTCACTAACCTAAAAACTATTTAAAACAATTGCTTACGCTGGCATATTAAAGCGGCCGCGCGACACTCTATTCAACACCTATCCGAAGTACCTTTGCGTGCTTTTGAGATCTTATCTAAAAACTTTTTCGGTACAGTCGGTTAGAAGATACTCAGCTGGCTTCTGACCTATCAATTTTTGTTTGGTTCTCTAAAATGACAAGCCCTTTACCAATTCTTTGCTAATGAAGCTCTTTATAATTGCTGTTATCGGCTTTGCCTTAGGGTATGTCGTTTCGATTTGGCTTCCTCCTTCAGAGGTCTTTAGTAAATCCGAGACGGACAACATTTCAACTGAAGATGCTCCAAATTCTGAAATTGGCATGCCAGCAGGACTAATCGACCTCGAGCAAGAATCAAAAAAACTTGCAGGAGTTAGTCAAACTGGATCTTTCCCAAAATTCGGCTCAGGGGAAGGCAACGATGCAGATCAGGAAAGTGCGACAAACCAGACGCAATCGAAACCAGCTACTCAGGATTTGGAATACCACCTAAAGCCTTCAGACTTCCTCTCCACACCGGGAGACGCGAAGAGTTTTGGGCTCGAGGTGAACGGATTGATCGAGACCTCAAACCTATCAGAACTTCGTTCGAATTTATCCGATTATCCAGAGGTTTTTACGGTGCGGTTCCAGCAGCCAAATGGTCGAGCCGGAGCCAAGGTCTTTCTAGGCACTTTTGCAGACCGAGACTCTGCAAAACTCTCCATATTAGAGCAGGCTAAAATATGGCCGAACCTCGAGTTCAGCGTTGTAGCCTTGCCGGACTGTATCGTAAACGGTCCTGAGGATGAGGACGGATTCAAGTGCGGCCCCCCTCCGGAGCAAGAAGCAGCCAAGTGAATGAGCGATGAACTTTATGGTGCACACTGCACATGAGTAATCCTATGACCATGAGTGGTCTGGGGAATTTGTTAATTTGAGTGTTAATCAGTACTATCCGACCCATGAACGAAGGCCGATTACAGAATAGCCTCTTTGGACTGCGAACTCCCGGTCGTCCGGGATTACAGCTCGGCAGCATACATCCAAGTCAAAACGAAAGGCGGGTTACTGCTCATCAAAATCACACGGGTGATAGATGGCGATCCCCTCGAACTCAACCCTCTACACTAATCGAACCCTACTCCGCCCGGGAGCAAACCGCTATGAGTTACAGAGTCAGCAGTCAGTTCAGATTTGAGTTGGCATCGGGTTTCAAAAGTCCTGACAACCTTGGGCGCTCAAAGCCCAACCATTTTGAAGTAGAGAAAGTTGAAGTGGCAAATCCACGATCGACTGCTGGAGATTTCTTTCATCGCACCCAACCAGTGGAGACCTCGAATGCGAGACTCTTTACTGTATTAGGACGGAGATAACAGATAAGGCTTTTCCTACGCCTACAAGCGCCCATTCAGAAACACCAATATTCTGGAAATATCTATCGCAACTAAGGCTTCATAATAATCAACAGGTCTACGGTCCAAGCTTTCGGAAGCTTCTTGTTCGGCTGCAAATCAGTCCTTGTTTCGTTGCTGCCATCCTCTCACGGCTGCTTGAATTCTAGTGGCGCTTAAAGCTCGCTTTTCATGATATTCCGAAGCCCCTCGCAGAGTTCTTAACTGATTCTGCAATCCTAGTTTGGTTTGATGTTCATCATGACCAAGCTTTTTCGCCCTCTTACTTGTCTGGTCCTCGACCAATTTGTTTAACCCTTTTTCAGCCTGATCTACGACTGTTTTAGATACAGTGCCCGTTTGATCCACCAAGTCAGCAGCTGCTCCAAATATTGCACCAAAACCTTTCTTAACCACCTCGTCACGATTTTGAGCTTCTTTTTTCCTCTCACCGCGGCCACGCATATAGGACAGTTCCTTCTGATGTGCTCCACCTCCAGTGTTACGATCTAAAGAACTCTTTTTGAATTCATCAGCCGCGAATCCACGCTGATTAGCGGCAGCGTGCAGGGCGCCGGCGCCTGCTAACTTGACAGCTCCAGTAGTTGCTATCCCAGCTACTGGCGTGGCGACGTGTGAAACAGCTACTCCAACCGGTGCCGCTGATTTGTCAAGCACGAGCGCCCCTGTCTCACGGTGTTCTGCTTTACTTATACGCTTCTGTGCTTCTGGGTTTAAGTTTTCATTTTGCGTGAACAGTGGCTTTAATTTTCGAGCCTCATCTCGCATGCTTTCAACTTCGTTCCATTTATCGAGACTGCCCTGATGAAACCTACCTGCTATACGCCGGCCCTGCTGGAGTAACGAAATTTTTAAGCCTGATAAGCCATGCCTCCAAGATGTCCCACTGCTAATCATTCGCATGGTATTCGCATCACGGCTCAGCTCTTTCTTCCCCGCTTCAGATTGATTGCGCTCGATTCGAGTAGCAATATTACGGTCAGTTATTTCAGCTCCTTTTTTCGCGGCTAAAGCGTGCTCAATTGTTTTAAGAGCTCTCCGCTCTCTGAGCTCCCCTAGTACAGACTTCATTCCTTCACTATGAATAATTTTATCTCTCTGCTCTTGCCTCTGCTGAACAGCACCTGTCAACTCGGCAAACACAGATTTCATTCCTTCACGATGAACAGTGGCAGCCTCCCTCTGTGCGTGTCTCTCCTGTACAGCGCCAGAAAGCGCGTCAAGCGTAGGCTTCATGGCTTCTCGATGGGCATTGTGGCGCGTTCCATTAAACCTTGGCCCGCTGTCATAACCAAAACCATGCTTAAGGACGCTATGAACTCTGGATTCTATACTCACGAGTCTCTCTCACACTTTTTTGTCGTTGGCGCTTGACCCTGATTCAATATTCCCCTGCCAAACCTAGAGCCATCTTTCGAACCTCCAAGCTCAAGATTCTCGAACTGATTTCCTACTCTCTCATCTCGGTGCTAGGGGGTATGGTGATCATTTCCATTAGCACCTAAATTTCTTTTATAAACACGAAACGCATTTTGTATTCTTGATGCTGCTATCTCTCGGGAGGCTTTCAAGCCTTCAGTCACGCCTGCCCTAGCCTCGATCCCATTTCTCTTGATTTCTTTGGGGTCGGAAAACAATTTATCCGCCAACTTGTCGGTCCCTACTTTGACTCCCTTCGAACCAGCATGAACTATGCCCTCAGAAGCCCGCTCCCCCAAGCCTGTTTTTCCAAGCTCATGAAGCGCGATATCTGAGCCACCGGATATTGCTCCTCCTACGACTGATCCGACCAATGCTTTTCTGCCGGCTTTGATATCTTCCTTCGATGCGACTGACTGCGATATAGCCATGTTTTTGTGAATCTCAGAACGATTTTCTTGTGCTCTCTGCCTAAGAACATTAGGACCGCTCAAGTTAGCCCCCCTTTTGTAGGCCTCCGAGCTCTCTTCCCAACTGTTCGAAGCCTTTTCTCTTTGATCAGCAGCCAAATAAGATGCGCCACTTGACAAAACCTCAAGACCTGCCTTTGCAATCCTACCTACCGGCGCAGCCATTCCAGAACCATCACCTGCAATTCCGACACCAGTTCCTGCTAACTTTAATGCATCCGCTGTATACTCAAGACCCAAAGCCTTGCTCTGATGGCTGGAGGCGGCTTCATTGCGGTTTGTCAGTTCCTCACGATAGGCGGGCCTGAGCACATCAGCCAGTTCTTTCCCTGCGACCCTCTGATCAACCCGCTCCTTCGAGAAAAAACTGATTTTCTTTTTGAAGTAGCCTATCCCTATCCTGAAAGGCTTGTCAGGTAACTGGTTGTATATAGTCGCTTTGGCGAATAGTGAGAACTGAGTCTTCATGTCCCAGCTATTATCGAGATTCACGGTCGAATAATTGTTTATCCTCGTCTCATTCCACATGCTCTTTATGTCTTCATCTGGCTCAGTCAGCGGTCTTCGAGAGATAAGGTCAGTTTCCATTCGCCTTTCAAACGCTTCGTTTCTTCCCTCATGACCTCTGAAAAGCGCTTGTATCTTGGTCGCAGCGGCATTGCGCTTTTCTGACTGTAGTCGCTGCCTCTCGCGATTCCCCCTGAAACCAGCCTGAATCTTTGTGGCAGCATCTGAACGCAGTTGATCTCTTGCTTGAGAGAAATGACTATTCAGATCTGCGTGAGAGCTCGGGCTCAAATTCATATGGGGGGTGGTCTTACGTCCATTAATATCGGTATCGCTTAGCCCTATCCTCTTTGCAACCCGATGTGCCGCTCTACTAAATATGTTGTGATTCGTGTCAGGCATTTCAGTAGTCCTCGAGAGGTCATTCTAGGGATAGACTCTCATTTGGAATTAATGGTTTGATTAAACTTCGTTTTTCTTAGCGGCATGTCGCATTCAGCTCAGGCCGGATGATTTAATACTAGTTAGCCTGTCTTGGGAGTCCCAGAATCTCGAACAGATCAAGCGTTCCGTTACGTTTAACGAACAGCTCAGAGTAGAGCTCGCCAACCTCCATCCGTCCAAATTCGATGGCCTGCAGCACAATATAAGGGACTGGACTATGAGGATCATGTGCCTTAAGCGCTTCGGCAGTCTCACGCAAGACTGAATAGGCGTAATCCCTTTGAGACAATTGAGACAGAGAATGGCTTGCTACCGCATCCCCAATAGACTCTCTGTCATGTTCAAGCTCAAACAGAGAATCCTCGGAAAATTGAGCGTCATCTAACCCATTTTCACCAAGTAAAGTTCCTGCAAAACGCAACATTTCACTTAACACTTCGATCAACCCTACGAACGATACTTGAGTGCCCTGTAACTTCTCAGATAAGACAGACTCGAGCTCCTCAACAGCTTGCAAACCCTCAGCCAGAGAGGTGCTTAACTCTTGATAGTAGGAAACCGGCGTTCTATCTATGCCCGCTTCCAGTTTTCCTATGAGCGAACCGTCATCAGGCGAGTCTTTCTCCAACTCCTCCGCAAACGCAGACTCGAGATCCATCCAAGAAAATTGCTCGACACCCTCGCCTGAAGTAACAAGTGTTCGCCTGATTAGGTTTGGGAACTTGGCATTAATCCAGTCAAAAATATTTGTTCTGTATTCGTGATCGCCATCTATCATTTCTGGGTGGACTTGATCCCAGTATCTGCCGCAAGCGTCTCTCAATCTCCAAAGATAAACCTCCCAACCGATCAGACCTTTGGATCTGATGTGCGCCTCGAGTTGCCAAGCTATGACTTGCAGATCTATTGATTCGGTCAAGGTGACTTTTTCGCAAAGGTCTATAACCTCCGTCCAATCGGCCTGCCTTAACTCCCTCTCCCAGACTCCTCGAGGGAGATTAGAATCTTCGTTGACTCTGGCATTTCGAATTTCCTCAAAAATAGCAGAATCGCGTATCGAGGCTCCGCACGGAGACTCGTCACTTATTGCCTTCAGAAATACGGCGCTCTGATTTTGGACTGCGTAATTCATCAATCTATCCTCTTTTAATATTGGGCGGAGCAAAGGGGAATTTTTCCGGAACTGTTAAAGCCACTCTCTCTTTGGTTTCGGGATCTGATCCAAAAAGTGTCAAACGCACGAAGCTAGACGAATTTTTCTTTGCTGATTTCTCACTATCTTCAATTATTTCTAGATCGAATCTGAGTAAAACTGACTCATCCAACGTGGAATCAAGATCAAGTGTTTCGACTCTAAATTTTTTGATCATATTAAGAATTGACCAGGTGCCAGTTTCCTCAAAATTGATCTGATTAGTTTTATAAGGAAGTCCTGGTTTCTTCGGCTTGTAAGGGGATCCAGAAGCCCAGTTGATCGACAACTGTAGAGGGTCTCCTAAGTTCCAATGCAAGGGGGCTGGGCTTCTCGAAGAGGAAGTCTCGTTGGATATCCTCAGGGAAACATCACTTATGTGGTTTCTGTAGGCTAAGTCGGATGAGCCTGGTATCGAGACATCAAAATCTGCGGCAACCTCTAATCCTAGGGATTGATCTCCATTAGATGCGTTAAACAATTGCCCAAGAATCATCAAAGCATTGTCCAAATCTCTGACAAATAACCTAGCAGCTTCATTACTGGGGTATTTCCAAGCTAACACCCTCAATCTTTCTGCAAGCCCACTCGAATTTCCTGCATAGCCTGATACGAACCTTCTGAAATTGAGTGCTGGAAGAGGTCTTGCCTCTGGGGAATCGTTGAAAGGGAAGTAAGGAGCAAGCAACTCATTGAACTCAGTTCTCACACCGTCATACTCGCGCTCGATGCTATCTGCCCTAAATCTCTGACAATGTTCACGAGCGATATTCGAAACTGTTCGGAATCTCTCAGAGAAAATACTATTGCCGTCGTGATCCACATAAGTCTTTGTCTGCTCATGACAGTTGCTCAAATTAGTTTCGGCAAACGAACCAACTAAAAAGGCTTTAAAGGTTTCAATTTCGTTAGCGGGGTTTTTCGCTCTCTTCTTATTAATCTCTATAAGCGTCCTTTCCCACTTTGCTGTCAGAGAAGAGTTAACCGTCGAGCTCTCGGTGTTCTTAAGAAAAGTGACTAGCGGCGACGCATAGCGCTCAGCTATAAACTCGGTTCTAAGTTCTTGTGCGCGAAAGTAATCAACGATTTGACTCTCAGAAACCAGGCCGTAAAAGGCTTCTGGATATTTATGAGCTTCCCAACTGACTGCTTTTCTTGGGCTAAAAATGTTTTCGCTTTCAAAAAGCGAGTCAACTTTTTCGAGTAAAAACTCGGCTTGATTTTGGGCTGAAGTAAGAAATTTCGAACTTAACGACAAAAACCCCAATCGCTGTAGCAGCCTATCCAACGCAAGAAGAGAATTTAGAGCCTTCTTAAAATTAGCCACTCTGCCAGCTAAATCAGCCTCCCTTTGATCCATGCTTTGAATGGATGAAAGTTCCCTATGGCCCACGTCGGTTTTCGCCTGTTCAATGGTTTCATCAAGCTCTCTCTGTAACTGCGCGAGCACAATCGCTTGCGACAAGTAGGTTTTTCTAGAATCCGGGCTTAGATTTTCGGGAAGTGCTGTTGTTGGGAATCTCTCTTTAGCAAACGCTAAATAATCATCAACATAGGTGATTGCTTGGTTAAGAAGATCTACAGACCAGTAAAAATTACCGCCGCTCTGTCTTGTGGTAGTTCTAGTTGCGGTCATCTCTCTCGCAAAAGACAATTCGGACATCTCGTCGATGAAATCGAAGATCTGCTCTGATGACTCGCTAATTCGAGGACTTAACTTCCCATCAAAATTGATCTGGTCATAAAGGGGACGAGTCGAAGCTAGGTTGTCTGACTCAAATTGGCTCGCCATGTCGCTCGAGCAATTTCGTTCAAAGTTTTCTATTTCACTAGAGCGGCTGGAACCGGGATAGCCTAATTTGTTTAGATTGGAATTGACCTCTTTTAGCTGGGCTGTCGTGACTGCACAGAAACTCTGATCATAGCCCTGCTCCCATTCCTCCTCATAAATTGCATGCCATTGCAGATAGTTTTTCAGAGAGCGCTCATCTATCGAGATAGAATCAACATCAGAACTCTCAAAGGCTAGGATATTCTGAATAAATTCTAATGGAGCCGCTTGCCTTCTTGTTTCAACTGTAACTTGAGCGGCGGCGGCCTTCATCAAGACTGGCCAAACTGCTTCTACGCTGCTGGCTGCTCGAGGACATCGGCCAGATCCCAACTGATTAATGGAGTACGAGCGTCCAGATACGGCTTTCAGGTAGAGATCTGCACTACTGCCAAAGAATTCTTCTGGTAAAGGTTCACCATACAATTCCTGCAAAATTTCAGAGAATCCCAGGGCTACTGAAGATTGAGAAGCGTCTTGGTTTACAGAAATCATCTTTAGGTCAAGCTTCTCGTAGGTACTTACATCCGACCGAACACTCTTCAACCAAGCGTCAAATGAACCTTCCCTAAGTCTACCGTCGTTAGCGAATAGCTCCGCGCTGATTTTTTCTCCCAATAACTGTCTGTTTCGGCACTCCAATTGAGGGAAAATAGCGTTCTGGAAAACCTGATCGCCAAAGAAATCTTCGAGAAGATCGTTGATGGGGGCCACTTCGGTAACAGGTAAGATTCCACAACATCTTTCTTTCGATGCATCGGTTTTGCGCAGAATATCTAACAAGTCACGGACGACTTCATATCCTGAGGAGTTCTTTAATACGTATCTGATTTCCTCAGCAGCCGTGCCTAGTCCGGAGTTTTGCCGGGCTAAATTCACCAAGTCATAAGTAGACCACCCAAACAAGAGAACAAGAGCAGCAGCCGCCCCATATTGGAAATTCCTAAGGTTTCTACTGGACGAAATCATCCTCTCTTGTAAAGGGATGGCTAGAGCCGCTTCTCTAAATACCTTGTAACGAAAAAGATCTTTAAGAAAGAGGTGCTCAGTACCGGAGTGAGTTTGATGCAAACCCGTGCAATACAATCCTCGAAAGAGGTAAGGACGCGACAAGGGATTCTCATCGAAAATTGCTCTAAAGAAATCAACCACTTCAGTTCTGCAGAGGCTTAAAGACCCCAGGAAAGCTAAAGCGTTCTTTGACAGTCCGTTCTCAGACTCGACGCTGCTTCGCAGCATCGTCTTTCTGAGCAGAGCCAACAGTTCAGAAAATGCAACTTCCGATGTCTGAGCTGCGCTATCTGAGGGAACGTTATCTAGATTTGACCATCCTAGCGGCCACTTCCCGTCATCGATAACACGTGCAATGCCAGCAAATGAATCAAATCCGTCAAAACTTTCCAACCCGGTTAGAATTGAATAGACAGGGAGAACAAATTCAATAGACTCCTGAATCTTCCAGAATTGCTGGAAATACCAATCTGTGTATTCCTGCTTCTTGATCGAGCTTTTCTCAAGAACATGCTGAAATGGAACAGAAAGTATCACACCATCTAATGGTCTCTCTGGACGCAAATTTTTGAGCGGCTCTAAAATCAGTGACGGATCTTCGTGGAAAATCAAAATCCCATCAGCAGTGACCACACAATGACCCCCAGATTCGATACCATCAACTGGTAGACTCAATTTCTGAACGACATTTCCACTGATTTGGTTCGACAACTCGAATATCGAGTCGTATTGACTTAGGACCAAGTAGATCGGAATCTGGTAAATCTTGTCTCCGCCCACTGAGAGCGCTTCAACCTGTCGCAATAATTGAACGATTGCTTCGCCGGGTTTCTGCTGCGCCTTTTTATCTCCGGCTTCCGCCTTAGAAGCCGCTAATTTGTCGACATCGGATTTGCCAATTTTGATGGTGCCTATGCTGGCTGGCAGAAAGGGAATCTTGAATTTAATCTGCTTCCCGCTTCGATAAATTAGGAAAACAATAAGCGCAACAACAAAAATACCAATAAGCAGAGCGACCCACCCGCCGCCCATAGCCTCGAGGACTTGATTGAAGCTTTTTGCTATCTTGTTAAAGTTCATATCTATCTGATAATTACAGTTGCAACTCGACTCGCAACCAAATTGATAAAATTGAGTAAATAAAGAACGTCACGATCGCTACTGCCGCGACTGCACGAAGAAACAGATTTCTCCATCTCGCGAAAGGCGCTAGTCTTTGAAGCGGCTCGCTAACGTGGGGAACATTCCCGAAGTTATGTTCTCCGATTAAGAAATTGTCCGTTTCTTCACGGTTTAACATACTGATGAGCTCTCGGCGAACCAACGCTAAACCATCGTTCTTTTTTGAATGAGTGGCACCAAAACCAAGGCTCAGCACATATAAATAAACTTTTGCGAGCTCCAACTCTCCATCATCACAATTCGCCCTCGTTGCCAAAACTTGTATTGATCTTGGTAGTGACCAGCCTGCATTTCTAGATCCGAAAATTCGCTGCTCTAGCAGCCTCGACAGCCAGGTAGATTTGCCATCCTCCAGATCTGGCGATTCGAGAGGTTCTCGGATTTTTTCTGACAGCATCTCCTCATCAACTTGCGCACAAAATGCATAGATCATCGCGTTGTAAAGTTCGAGTTGGCGATCATTCAGACTTCTTGACGCCTTCTCTCTCTTTATTTGGATCGCTCTTTCGAGATTGCGCGACAGTGCATCAAGAGCTTCATCTGACTTGGCTTCTGCCCCAGAAGCCTGATTAATGTTTGAAGCTTTGAGCAATTGCACCCATTCGGATGTGAGCAACTCAAAGTCTGATAGGAGGATTGAATTCATCTACCCCTCCATTTCAATCATCAAAGAAATCGAAACGGGTCTCGATGCGGAAATCGTCTCATCTGACTCGCTAATCAGTAAACGCCCCTGCTGATTCCTAAGAGAGCCCGATATGATGAAGAAGACTTCATCGCTCGACTCTTTCAATTGAAGTTTTTCAAAGCTCTCTACTCTCAACCGTTCAAATCCTAACGAGCGCGAAAACTGAAAGTCCTCATAATCAGACTCCTCACAGATATATGCTGACTCAACCCAGCGAGCTACATCCTCCTGACTTTGACCATAGGGCAAAGAAAAGCTGACCAATAATTGGGTTAATGGATATGAATCGGTGACATCAATAGAAAACGTATTCGGACTCACTCGATCAAACGTTAGAACAGTAAAATCCACCCTGATTTCGGCAATAACGGAGCCGATAAAGTCAATCACTGGGAAAAAGCTCGAATCAATATCAGTATGAATATACCGATTAAAACCCGGAGCCACTGGATCATCCCTCAACTGCGCGATGTCGGAGGCATATTCAACTAGAGACCGAAAAATCGTGTACGGGTGCTCCAATGTCTGTAAAAGCAACTCCAAACCGTTTAGTTTCGCAGTCAACAGAACAATCCTGTTCTTTATGCTCTGAGACCTGTTGTAATCCAGCTCTCTGGACTTCACGAGAGCTCTGAGTTGATTTGCGCAAGTCCTAGCCTTCGCGATCACTAATTCCAGTTGCTTCGCCAAATTAGATTCGCCAAGCTTTTTATTTACACTTACCTGGAGAATCGGAGGAGTAAATTCTTGTACCGCGTACAATCCATCGCTCTGTTTCCGCAGAGAGATTAGGGGGACAGAAACATAATTTGGGGCAATATCTCGATCGGGAGATAGTTGAAGCTTTGGATGGAGCCTTACTACTTCGACAGACTTACTAGCTTCATTTCTATCTGCAGTGAGACCGGAGTTAACGCTCTTATACCTCTGAGGATTCTTCCCTGAATCGCTGGAGTCTCCTTCTCCGTCTCTAGCGACGATCAGACTGACTTGTATGCTCTTCTCTTCCGACTGTATGACGTTGAGGTCTATTTCAAGCGCCTCATCCCCTTGACTTACAAATCCATCGTACTGATATTGAACGATGAGCCCATCAGGCATCACGCAATGTAGACTACTTATTTTCAATTTGTTCGAAGCGAGCGCAGCTCTATCGAAGTCGAAATCAATGACGCCCCAGTGAAATCCGCTCGTTCTTTGCGCCAAGTGGGTAATCAGATTTTCTAAGCGTAGTTCGGCTTGTTGGAAATGCTGCGGAGAAAGAAGCATCCCCTCGAACCAATGAACCTTACTAACCACTCGATCAACTTTTAGCATTTTTTCATCACTCCCGTGCTCGAGCTTGGCTTCGGATCCGGAATAAGACTCGCTCCGGGTAGCTCCTCAGTTGCAAGCTCTTCGCTCGTAACAATCACGCTA
>Ga0255776_10003539_pt1 | contig 16824 bp, 18 predicted proteins | sample 071ome_19_FD_179974 | JGI IMG/M metagenome (GOLD analysis project Ga0255776, IMG submission 179974) | Coastal salt marsh microbial communities from the Groves Creek Marsh, Skidaway Island, Georgia - 071413AT metaG (version 2) | ecosystem: Environmental > Aquatic > Marine > Intertidal zone >... | reverse complement strand
CCGACGGAATCCTCGACGACGAGACCTACGACTGGGTGGTCGACCTTCGGGAGATCGAGCGGACAGGCGGCCGAGTCGTCGTCGCACCCGAAGACGTCGTCCGTCGAGCCGCCGAACTCGTGCCCCGTTCAACGGGGGTGGAGGCGAGCCCCACAGGAACCGCAGGAGTGGCCGGACTCGTCACCGAGATCGATGCGGGCACTCTTCGCGGCGGCGACGTCTTGGTCGTGGCCTCGGGGGTCGTTCGACGCTAGAGACTTCAGACGGTGACTTCGTTGAGCGTTCCGGCGTTCACCTCGTAGACGAATCCGCGGATGTGCTCCTTGAAAGTGATGAACGGGCTGAGGACGAGTCGGCTGATGCTCTGTCGGACGTCTTCGTATGGATCGAGGAAAGTTTCGATCGCCCATCCCGGCTTGACGCCGCATTCGGCTTCGAGTTCGCGTTTGAACTGATCTTCGGTCACCTTCTGAAGACCGCAATCGGTGTGATGGATCAGCAGTATCTCCCGGGTTCCGAGTAGACGCTGCGACAACACGAGCGAACGAACGACGTCGTCGGTCACGACACCACCGGCGTTGCGGATGACGTGCGCGTCTCCGTGACGCAGGCCGAGCATCTCGAAGATGTCCATTCGGCTGTCCATGCAGGCCACCACCGCCAAGTGGCGTCGGGGCGCCAGTGCCAGGTCGTGATCGGAGAATTCGGCGGCGTAGGCACGATTGTTGGCGAGCAACTCGTCGGTGCTGGGAACGAAGGGGGTTGGAGCGCTCACCGGGCCATTCTGCCTCACAGAGTCCGCACATCGAGAGATAGCCTTCACATCATGACTTCGTCGCAGCCCGCCTTCCCGTCTGGAATACATGCCCTCGAGACCGGAGACGGTGGTGGTCGTCCCGACATCTTCACCCGGTTGTTGAAAAATCGAGTCGTCATGCTCGGCACCGACGTGAACGACGACATCGCCAATCAGATCTGCGCTCAGTTGCTGTATCTGGAAGGCGAGGACGCCGATGCCGACATCTGGCTCTACATCAACAGCCCCGGCGGATCGGTCACGGCCGGCATGGCGATTTACGACACCATGCAATTCGTTAGTTGCGACGTGGCCACCGTCTGCATGGGGCTCGCTGCCTCGATGGGGCAGTTCCTCCTCACTTCCGGTGCTGCCGGTAAGCGTTACACGCTGCCGAATGCGCGCATCATGATGCACCAGCCGCTCGCCGGTCTACGCGGTCAGGCTGCCGATATCGCAATTCAGGTCGAGCAGATCACCTACACCAAGCGACGAATGGCCGAACTCACGGCTCTGCACTCGGGCCAACCTCTCGAGAAGATCCAGGCCGACGCCGAGCGCGACCGCTGGTTCACTGCCGAAGAGGCCAAGGCCTATGGCCTGGTCGACAAGGTGATCTTGAAGCGCGGCGAGATCGTCTGAAGTCCGGTCAGATCGGCATCACGAAGTCGACGTCACAAAGTCCACGTCACGGAGTCGACGTGACCGGCGCGTCCGGCATGGGCGGGAGGGTCGCCATGGTGGTGGGGATGTTCACCGGGACACTTCCTTCGACGCCTACGACGTCGGGCATGGCCAGACCGCACGTGGTCTCGACCCAAATCGCTACATCGCGGGCCGATCGCTCGGTCTTGTAGGCGGTGTCAGCGAGTTGCTGGCGTGACTCAGGGTCGGCGACGTCGACCTCGGATGCGAGCCGAACCAATTCGGTGAGCGCATGCCACTCGTCGTCGATGGCCAACGGAGTGATGCGATCGAGTCGCTCGTAGCGATCGACCAGGTCATCGACGTCACCGCCGTCGGCGAACGGTCCACCGAGCAACGGCAGATCGACCGCCAGTTCACCGCAGAATCGTGACGCGCTCCGATCGGGATCTGAACACGCGACGGCACCGAGCGCTGTTGTGATCAGGATCGCTCCGAGGGCGAGCGCATGACGCGGACGCAGAGTTGATCGACTCGTTCGGAACACAGCTCGGAGTTTCGCATCTCGACCCGACGCCGTGGCGTCATCCCCGGTGCCCACATGGTTTGCGTGCTCGCCAATGTTCGAACTGCCAGTGTGATCGGGACCCACGGGGCGCCCGTCGTCGTCGAATGCCACGTCTCGTCGGGACTGCCGGGGTTCACGATCCTCGGGCGTCCCGACGAGGTGTGCCGCGAAGCGCGAGATCGTGTTCGATCGGCTCTCATATCGTCGGGTTTTGCGTGGCCGAATCGTCGAGTGACGATCAATCTCGCCCCCTCGACGTCGCGCAAGGTGGGAAGTGGCCTCGACGTGGCAATCGCTCTGGCGATCTTGGCGGCCGATGATCAGATCGATGTCGACATCACACGCGAACTCGAGTCCCACGCATTCGTCGCCGAGTTGGCTCTCGATGGCCGCCTCCGACCCGTCGTGGGTGTGTCGCCGATGGCGATGAGTCGTCGCGATCACGTGATCGTGGTGGCCGAGGAGAACTACGACGAATGCCGACTGGTAGATCCCCGCCACGTCCGAGTGGCTCGCGATCTGCGAAGTCTGGTGATGCATCTGAGCGGTGAGCTGTCATGGCCCGAGGCCCCCGATCCACGACCGGACACCTCCGCCGAGATCGTTCCTGATCTGTCCGACGTCCGCGGTCAAGGTGCGGCCCGACTCGGACTCGAGTTGGCGGCAGCCGGGGGACATCATCTTCTTCTCGTCGGCCCACCCGGTTCAGGCAAGACGATGCTGGCTCAACGATTGCCAGGGCTGCTGCCTCGTCTCGATGCCGATGAATCGCTCGATGCAACGATGATCAGATCAGCGGCGGGTGAGCCACTACCGAATGCCGGACTGGTCACCGTTCCGCCCATTCGCATGCCCCATCATTCGATGAGTCTCGTGGCCATGGTGGGCGGGAAGTTCGGCGCTACGGCCGGGGGAGGTGAGCCTCGCCCACGGTGGTGTGCTGTTCCTCGACGAACTTGGCGAGTTCGCTCCGTCAGCCCTCGACGCGTTGCGTCAGCCGTTGGAGGAAGGCGTGGTGCGACTCAGTCGTGCGCACGCGACGGCCACGCTGCCGGCTCGTTTCACGTTGGTGGGGGCGACCAACCCGTGTCCGTGCGGTGGAGGGCCTCCGGGTTCGTGTGAGTGCGACGAGACCGCGTTGGCGAAGTATCGACGACGCTTTTCCGGGCCCCTTCTCGATCGCTTCGACGTTCGTGTGGTGACCCATCGGCCCGGCGCCGACGAACTACTCGGTGGCGAGAACGGCGAATGCACAGCAGTCGTTCACGATCGGGTTCGCAAGGTCAGGCACGTGGCCCTCGAACGGCAAGGTGTCCTGAACGGACGATTGACGGGGGCCGATCTCGACCGGCATGCGCCGGTGACGAATCCGGCGATGGTGCTTCTTCGACGCGAACTCGAAACTGGGCGTCTCACCGGTCGGGGTTTGCACCGCATTCGACGAGTGGCTCGAACATTGGCCGATCGTGACGGCGCCCACGAAACCGTCGGCGACGAACATGTGGCTGCCGCGCTGGCTCTGCGAGCACGAATCGCACCACATCGGAATCGGTGAATTGCCACATGGTCCAGCATTCCGACGACCACATAGCCGTCGTGCGTCTCCTCGGACTTCCCGCCCTTGGATCTCGTCGATTGTTGTCGCTGATGCAACATGATCGACCGGGCGACATCGTGACGTCGATCCTCGGCGGACGAATCGGTCGGTCGTTCGACGAGTTCGCCGCGGTGTGGAAAGCCGAGCTTGCCGCCGACATCGGTCGTCGATCCGACACGAACATCGTCCACGAGTTGACCGACACCTTCGTGGTCTCCATTCGCGACGATCGCTACCCCGAACGACTCCGGGCCGACCGTGATCCACCACCAGCGCTCTTCGTGCGCGGCGAGATCCATCGTCTCGGAAGATTCGGAGTGGCGGTGGTCGGCACCCGACACGCCACAGAGTACGGGCGATCGGTGGCCAGTGGACTCGGCCGCGATTTGACCGCTGCCGGAGTCGACGTCGTGTCCGGACTCGCGCTCGGTATCGACGCCGCCGCACATCGTGGGGCCCTCGCCGCTCTGCAGGTAGGAACTGACGGTCGAGGGGCGCCGATCGGTGTCGTCGCTTCCGGGCTCGACGTGGTGTACCCGCGGGCCAATGGTGGACTCTGGCGAGCGGTCGCCGATGCAGGCATCGTGATCAGTGAGTCGCCGCCAGGCACGCCGCCAGATCGTTTTCGCTTTCCGTTGCGCAACCGGATCATCGCTGCTTTGGCGCACGTCGTCGTGGTGGTCGAATCGCGGGAGTCAGGAGGTTCGATGATCACGGTCGACGAAGCCTTGAAGCGAGATGTTCCAGTGATGGCGGTGCCCGGTGCCACTACCACTCGCGCCAGTGACGGCACGAATCAGTTGTTGCGCGACGGAGCTCTGGTCGCCACCTCGGCCGACGACGTGTTGGCCGTGCTCGGACTCGAATCGATCGGAATGGCGCACTGCGTACGCGACCTTCGCGTGACACCCCGTGGTGTCGATGCCGAAGTGCTCGCCGTCTTCGATATGTCACCACTCGATCTCGATCAGGTGGTGCAGGCGTGCCCCCCTCACACTCTCGGTGACGTGGCCCTCAGTCTCGGGCGTCTCGAATCGTGGGGATGGCTCCGACACACGAGTGGTTGGTTCGAGCGAATCGCAGCTGCCTGAACGAGGGTCGATCCGAATCGGATCGACGATGTCGGTACTGTGACCATGTGGTTGCCGGGCGAACGAGCGAGTGGAATGTCGACGAATTCGTCGCATCGTTGACACGCGCGTCCGGCAACACCGTCGATGCTTATCGAAGAGACGTCCTCGGCTTCGTCGACTTCGTGGCCGACGACGGGATTGATCGACCGATGGACGTCGATCGACTTCACCTACGTCGCCATCTCGCCCGACTCGGGGCCGAGGGATACGCCAAGCGTTCGATCGCCCGCAAGGCCTCGGCCCTTCGTCGCTATTTCGGTTGGGCGCGCCGTACCGGACTGATCGACGTCGATCCGTCGCGAGGATTGAAGGCGCCCGCCGGCGAGGGTCGTCTGCCTCGAGTTCTCGATGGAGGTGAACTGCGCGACATGCTCGAACCCGACGAGGTTGCGCCCGACACCCCGCTGTGGCGGCGTCGACGTGACGACGCCGCTCTCGAGCTGCTCTACGGGAGTGGCTTGCGAGTCGGCGAACTGTGCGGACTCGACATCGACGGAGTCGATCTCCGACGAGGGGTGGTCACGGTATGGGGCAAAGGTGGCAAAGAGCGTCGTGTCCCCATGACCAAGGCATCGATCGACGCGGTGAGAACCTGGATGAAGAGCCGACCAGAAGTCGCCGACGACGGTTCGGGAACCGCATTGTTTCTCAACGGGAGAGGTCGACGGATGGGAACTCGCGACGTTCGTCGGATCGTCGACGAACGAAGCCCGTCTCCCACACATCCGCACGCGCTGCGGCACACTTTCGCCACTCATCTTCTCGACGGAGGGGCCGACCTTCGTATCGTTCAAGAATTGCTGGGCCATAGTGACGTGGCCACCACCCAGAGATACACACATGTGAGCAAGGAGCGTCTACGGTCGGTGTACACATCGACCCACCCACGTGCCTAGATCGCTCTCTCACACATGCCCGAACCCGACGACAAGCCGTCCCGCGACACCCCGGCCATCCATCGGGCCTGGGCTCGTTGGACCTCCGAACGTGATTCGGGGGCCCGGGATCAGCTCATCGTCCATTATTCGCCGCTCGTCAAGTTCGTCGCTGGTCGAGTGGCGGCCGGACTTCCGGCGGGCGTCGATACCGGCGAATTGATCGGTACCGGCATCTTCGGTCTCATGGACGCAGTGGACCGATTCGAACCCGATCGAGGATTCAAGTTCGAGACCTTCGCCGTCCCCAGAATCAAGGGCGCGATTCTCGACGGGCTCCGAGCCATCGACTGGGTACCCCGCACGGTGCGTCAGCGCTCGCGTCAGATCGAGCAGGCCATCGCGATTCTCGGCAACGAACTGAAACGCGCCCCTGAAGACGTCGAGATCGCCGCTCATCTCGGTATCGACGAAGAGGAACTACAGAAATGGTTGAGTGCTGTCGCAGTCGCCAACGTCGGACCGCTCGATCACGTCGTGACAGGTGACGGTGAATCGCGACAGTTGCCAGCATCAACTGAACAGGGCCCCGACTCAGTTCTCGAGGATCGCGAGGTACGTTCGGCGATGCGGGCTCAAGTACGAGAACTTCCCGATCGTGAACGAACCGTCGTGGCGCTCTACTACGACGAAGGCATGACCTTGTCCGAAATCGGCGAGGTTCTGGGCGTGACCGAAAGTCGGGTGTCGCAGATCCACTCCAAGGCGGTCCTGATGTTGAGGTCACGTCTCACAGCCGCCGGATTGCCGTGATCGCGCCCACCTTGTGGGCATGTGGGCTCTCGCCGTCTCGTTGTGCCTGATTCCACCGGTCTCCGGACCGGTCGAGCGACCCTACGTGGCGCCAGCGTGTCGGTTCTGCCCGGGTAACCAGGCGGTCGACTTCGCGGCCGAGCTCGGTGAGACGGTGGTCGCTCCGGTCTCGGGAACGATTCGATTCGTGGGCGTGGTGGCCGGAACCCGCTACGTGACAGTGGAAGTCGTAGCACCGACGACCAGCCGCCGTCTCGTGACTGTGGGAGGACTCACATCGTTGCCGGCGTCCCTGGCCCGTGGACGGGTCATCAGCCAGGGGGGACGTCTCGGCATGGCAGCCGGGACCACCGTCTCGCTCAGTCTGCGGGAGATCACCTCGGCAGGAGACGAGATCTACGTGGATCCCGTGGCTCACCTCGGACAACTGCGCCGTCGCCGGGCCCGATTGGTGTCACGCGACTTTCGCGCGGCTAGCGGAGGGTCTCGTCGTGGGGTCTGCGCTCTGACCAGGTAGTCTGCCGGACGGCCCGGACACGGACCATTCATCACTGCACGTCGCTCATCTGCGGTCGTTTCCTCCGGGAGGCGCGAGATGGCGTGTCGGCAACCGCAGAACAGGAGGACAGATCACCATGGCCATCGTCACGATGCGTCAAATGCTGGAAGCCGGAGTCCACTTCGGCCATCAGACCCGTCGTTGGAACCCCAAGATGAAGCGATTCATCTTCGGAGAGCGTCACGACATCTACATCATCGATCTCGAGCAGACGCTCGATCGCATCGAAGTCGCCTACGCATTCGTGCGCGATCTGGCGGCCAAGGGCGGCGACGTTTTGTTCATCGGCACCAAGAAGCAGGCCCAGGACCCGATTGCTTCCTACGCCGAGAAGTGCGGCATGCCCTACATCAACGAGCGTTGGCTCGGTGGCATGCTCACCAACTTCGAAACCATTCACAAGCGCGTGCAGAAGATGCTCGAACTCGAGCGCAGCAAGGCATCGGGCGAGTTCGATCTCATGCCGAAGAAGGAAGCGCTTCTGAAGGACCGCGAACTCACCAAGTTGCAGAAGAACCTGAGTGGTATCCGCGACATGACGCGTCGTCCGCAGGCCGTCTTCGTGCTCGACACCAAAAAGGAGCACATCGGCGTGACCGAAGCCAACAAGCTCGGTATCCCGGTCGTGGCCGTCGTCGACACCAACGTCGATCCTGATTTGGTGCAGTTCCCGATCCCGGGTAACGACGACGCAATTCGCGCCAACGAACTCATGTGCAAGGTCGTGGCCGAAGCCGTGATCGAAGGACGATTCATCGCCGGCAAGGCCGGCGGCGCAGTCGCCGAGCGTTCTGCCGAGGAACAGGCCGCCTTCTCGGCGAGCCAGGCCGACGCACGCGCTCAGGCTGCCGCCGCACAGGCCGAACGTGAGGCTCGTCTGGCCGCCAGCAAGACGGCTCCGGCCGCTGACGCGGCGAGCGCCGATGCCGCGAACGAGGGAGCCGAGGCCTGATGTCGTTCACCGCCAAAGATGTCCAAGCCCTTCGCCAGTCGTCGGGTGCCGGCATGATGGACTGCAAGAAGGCCCTCGAGTCGACGAACGGCGACATGGAAGCCGCCAAGCAGTGGCTCCGTGAAAAGGGCCTGGCGGCGTCGGCCAAGCGCGACGACCGCGAGAACACCCAAGGTGTGGTTGCCCTCATCGTGAAGGGCAACGTGGGCGCGATCGTCAAACTGAAGTGCGAGACCGACTTCGTGGCCGGCAGCGATCAGTTCAAGGCCGAGGCTGAGGCCTTGGCCGAACTCGTGGCCGACAAGGGCGAAGCCGCCGTCGCCGAGCGCAGCGCGACTCTCGAAGATCTGAAGATCACTCTCAAGGAGAAGATCGAACTCGGCGAGGTCGTGCGCATCGAAGCGGCAGCGGGCAACGTGCTCGACAGCTACCAGCACATCCAAGGTGGACGCGGTGTGAACGCCGTCCTGGTCGAGATCGCTGGCGGAAACGTCGACCTCGCCCATGACATTGCCGTGCACATTGCCTTTGCTCGTCCGAAGTACCTGAAGCGCGACGACGTTCCGGCCTCCGAGGTCGACAAGGAGCGCGCCACTCTCGAGACGATCACCCGGAACGAGGGCAAGCCCGATGCGGCGATCCCAAAGATCGTGGAAGGTCGTATCAACGGCTTCTTCAAGGACGTGTGCTTGCTCGAGCAGCCGTATGCCAAGGACGACAAGCAGTCGGTCCAGCAGGTGCTCGGCTCGGCGTCGGTCGTGGCCTACGCACAGGTGGAGATCGGCTGATCCTGCGATGACTGACCGAACGATCAGCGGAACCAGCGAGACTCGTCCCCGCTGGAAGCGGGTCGTTCTCAAGTTGTCGGGTGAGGCATTGGCCGAGCCCACGGGGTTCGGCCTCGACACCAACACCCTTCAGCAAGTCGCCACCGAGATCAAAGCCGTCCGCGACGACCTGGGTGTCGACGTGGCGATCGTCGTCGGCGGTGGCAACTTCTGGCGCGGTCTGAAAGGCGCGGGCCAAGGCATGGATCAGGCGCAGGCCGACTTCATGGGAATGATCGCCACCGTCATGAACGGCCTCGCGTTGCAGGACGCACTCGAACGGGTGGGCCAGCACAGCCGCGTGATGACGGCGGTCGAGATGCCCAAGGTGGCCGAGCCCTACATTCGCCGACGCGCCGAGAGGCACATGGAAAAAGGCCGCGTCGTCATCTTCGCCGGAGGAACTGGCAATCCGTTCTTCACCACCGACACGGCGGCTGCACTGCGGGCCGCTGAAATCGACGCCGAGGCGATTCTGAAAGGAACCCACTCGGGTGTCGATGGCGTTTATACCGCTGATCCGAAAGTCGATCCCACGGCGACCCGTTACGACCGGGTATCGCACAAAGAAGTGATCGAGAAGGAGTTGCGGGTGATGGACGCCACCGCCATCGCGTTCTGCCGGGACAACCGCATTCCGATCGTGGTGTTCGACGTCAGCACGCCGGGGAACATTCGATCCGTTCTGGAGGGTCGACCCGTCGGTACGCTGGTCGGGTGATTGACGACTCGCTCCTCGAAGCCATCGAGAAGATGGACAAGGCAGTGGGGCACGTCCAGTCCCAGTTCACCACGGTGCGCACCGGACGAGCCTCGCCGGCTCTGGTCGAAAAGCTGATGGTCTCGTACTACGGGTCCGACGTTCCGCTCCAGCAACTGGCCGGTTTCCAGGTGCCCGAGGCCCGCATGCTGGTGGTGAAACCCCATGACAGAGGGGCTCTTGGCGCCATCGAGAAGGCGATCCGAGACTCCGATCTCGGCATTTCACCCACCAACGACGGCACGGTTATCCGGCTCAACTTCCCGGCTCTCACCGAGGAGAGACGCCGTGACTACGTGAAGTTGGTGAAGAATATGGCCGAGGACGGGCGGGTGGCTGTGCGCAACGTGCGCCGTGATGTCCGCAAGAGCCTCGAAGCAGCAGAAAAGGGCGGGGAGATCTCGGCCGACGAACTCGAACGAGCCGAGAAGGAGCTCGACAAGATCACGCACGACCACGTCGAGAAGATCGACCAGGCCGTGAACAAGAAAGAGCAGGAACTGCTCGACGTCTGAGAGCGGGAGGAACCGATGAGCGACGACATGTGGCGCCGTACCGGCGACGGGGGACACGGCGAGCGCGACGATGCTCCCGACGACGACTTCGGCGAACTCCGGTTCTCCGACGATGAATCGACCGAGACCTCGGGCGACGCCCCGTTGACGTTCGGATCCGAGACCGGTCAATTGCCGCACTGGACAGAACCGGCTACTGGCGAGTTGCCGCGTCTCTTCCCCGAATCGCCCACAGGGTCGGGCTCACGTCCACGGCCCCGTCCCGCCGATGAGCCGACTGCTCCGGTGTCGACGGGTTCGTCGGCATCAGCCAACGACGACGACGTCGACATCTGGGGGTCGTACTCAGGTGCTGCTCCGCGTCCTGTTCCCGATCGCCCAGCACCCCGTGAGCCCATGCGCGAACCAGTGCGCGAATCCGTCGGCGAGACGCGTCGTGACGACACGAGTGGAGGTCGTCCGCGTGTGCGACTTGGTGAACCTTCGGGCGGTGTGCGCCGTGACCCGTCCGGTGGAATGCCCCGTGAAGCAGCGTCTCGTGAACCATCAGGAGGTGTGCGCCGATCCGGTGACACCACCGAGACGCAACGAGCTCCGAGTGGCGCGCGTCGTGACGACACAGGAAGCCGTCCGACGTCACGTCCTGATCGCGGATCGCGTCCGACGTCTCGCCCGACTGCATCGAAGTCTTCCGCCTCGACGTCAACGGCATCGACTCGAGGCACTTCCGGACGCGATATGCCCACTGCGGTGGCCGTCGGTCTCATCATCGCCGCGGCCTTCATCGGCGCTCTGCTCTGGAAGCCGGTCGCCGTCTTGGCCATCGTCGTTCTCGTGTGCGGACTTGCGGCCATCGAATTCTTCGACAAGGTGACCGAACGCGGTTACCGGCCAGCCACCGTCATCGGCATACTTGCGGCGATCGGTGGGCCGTTGGCCGCCTATTGGGTCGGAGAATCGGCACTGCCTCTCGTGATGGTGCTCGCACTCATGGCGGCCGGCATCACCTTCATCGGAGGCGAGAGCCTGCAAAGTCCCATGCCGAACATGGCGATCACCTCTCTCGGTGTGCTCTGGATCGGTCTCATGGGTTCGTACGCCGCGCTGTTGGCCGGGGTGTCGAACGTCCCCGGCATTCCGAACGTCGGAACCGACACGCTGTTCATCCTCGCCGTTGGTGTGGTAGCCAACGACGTCGGCGCACTCTTCGTCGGCTCGGCCGCCGGGCGAACGCCGTTGCGCGAATGGATCAGCCCCAACAAGACGCTCGAAGGATTCCTCGGTGGTGCCGTTGCCACGATCGTGGCCGTGTGGGTCGTCAGCTTGCAGAGCGACACCTGGAACGACCTCGGGGAGGCACTGCTCCTCGCCATCGTGATTCTGGTCCTCGCTCCAGCGGGCGATTACTTCGAATCGATGTTCAAGAGGAATCTTGAGATCAAGGATTTCGGCACGATCGTCCCGGGTCATGGGGGAGTCCTCGATCGATTCGACGGATTCCTGTTCGTCTTGCCGGCTGCGTACTACCTGCTTCAGGTACTCGAGCCATACGCGTCCTGAGGAGTTGGGATCGCTGGGCCGTCGTGAACGTCACGAGGTGATCGTGGGCCCGACGGTCTCGTCCTGCCCATCGGGTGCGAGAATGACGCCGTCATGAACTCGACACGTGTGGCGGTGGCCGGATCCTCCGGTTCGATCGGGACCCAGACTCTCGATGTCGTGCGCGCCGAGCGCGACCGATACGACGTGGTGGCTCTGAGCGTGTCGTCGTCGGTCGAATTGCTGATCGAACAGGCTCGTGAATTTCGACCACAGGTGGTGGCGGTCGACGATCCCGTGCGACGGCCAGAGGTCGCGTCGGCCCTGCCAGGTGTTCAGGTCGTCGACTCGTTGTCCGATGTCGTGGGTGATCCGTCGTTCGCTTGTGATGTCGTGGTCAACGCAGTCGTCGGCTTCGCCGGGCTGCCAATCACCATGCGTACCCTCGGTGCCGGACGCCGACTGGCCCTGGCCAACAAGGAATCTCTCATCGCCGCCGGGCCGGTGGTGCGACCACTGCGAGCGACTCCGGGTGCCGAGATCGTTCCGGTGGACAGCGAGCACTGCGCGGTACATCAGTGCCTGCGCTCGACCGTTCGCCCCGGCGTGGAAGTGTCGCGCATCGTGCTCACGGCGAGCGGTGGGCCATTTCGCGGCCGCACCCTCGACGATCTCGCGCACGTGACCGTCGACGACGCATTGGCCCACCCCACGTGGAGCATGGGTCCCAAGATTACCGTCGACTCGTCGACTCTCATGAACAAGGGCCTCGAAGTGATCGAGGCCCACGAGTTGTTCGGTGTCGACTACGAGAACATCGACGTTGTGGTGCACCCTCAGTCGATCGTTCACTCGATGGTCGAGTTCACCGACGGCTGCACCATGGCCCAGCTCAGCCTGCCCGATATGCGCCTTCCCATCGGCTATGCGCTCGCGCATCCCGAGCGCATAGCCACACCGTTCGGCCGCATCGATTGGGCGCACTTGTCACGTCTCGACTTTGCCGAACCCGATACGGCAACGTTTCGCGGACTGTCGCTCGCCTATGCAGCTGGCCGCCTGGGCGGAACGGCCCCCGCATTCATGTCGGCCGCCAACGAAGTTGCCGTGGAGGCGTTTCTCGCCGGACGCATCCGCTGGATCGACATCGTGGCCACTGTGGAAGTCGCGCTCGACGACCACGACGAGAGGGGCGTGAGGGTCGACGACATGACGGTCGATCATGTGATCGATGCCGATCGTCGCGGGCGTGAAGCTGCCGACCGAGTGTTGGCCCGGGTGACAGCGTGACTCTCTACAAGTCGTTCCGCGACGAGATGATGGCCGGCGGTTCCACCGAGGAACGGCCGGAGGAATCGTCGTCACCCAGATCGACCGCCGTCGTTTCGGGAATCGTGATCCTGGCTCTACTCGTCTGGCTCGGACTTTCGAACCCGTGGAGTCTGCTTCTCGTGTTCGGTCTCTTGTTGTCGGTGTTCCTGCACGAAGTCGGCCACTTCGTGACCGCGGGTTGGGCGGGCATGAAGCGCACCCAGTTCTTCATGGGATTCGGCCCTCGACTCTGGAGCACGCATCGCAATGGCGTCGAATACGGAGTGCGAGCTCTACCCCTCGGCGCTTTCGTACGCATCGTCGGCATGAACAATCTCGATCCGGTCGACGACGGCGACGAGGACGTGGCCTACGTGAACAAGCCGTATCGCTGGCGCATGCTCGTGATCACGGCCGGATCGCTGATGCACGGCATCATCGCCGTCGTGCTCTTGCTCGGGGTGTACACGATCGGCGGCCGGTTCCAGGAAACCGGTGACGTACGCGTGACGGGTGTGTCGGCCGAGTCGCCAGCCTTGGCGTCCGGGATAGCTCTCGACGACGTGATCCGTCGAATCGATGGTCTCGATATCGCCACGACCCAGGGAATGCGCGAGTACGTGAGATCGCGTTCGGCCGGTGACACCATCGTGCTCGAGGTCGAACGCGACGGGGAAGTTTTCACCACGTCGCTCGTTCTCGCCGATGTCGGAAATCCCGAGGCAGGTTCGACCGTCGATCAGGCGGCTCGACCGGGATTCATGGGTGTGGCGTCGGACGATTTCGCGCGGGAGTCGATGCCGATCTGGGAATCGGCTCGCTACGTGGGCGGCGACCTGGCGCGCAGTGTGTGGGCGACCTTCGAAGGCATCGCCACAGTCGCCAATCCCTTCAATCAGATCGAGCAGCTCACGAACGAGGACGCCGATCCCACGACCCGACCTACCACGGTGGTCGGCATCACCATGATCGCCGGCGACATCGGCGAGGAGTACGGCTTGTGGGCCGTTCTCGAGATCCTGGCCTCGATCAACATCTTCGTCGGGATCTTCAACCTGTTCCCGATGCTTCCGTTCGACGGCGGTCACGCGGCAATTGCCACCTACGAAAAGATTCGTTCGCGAGGAGGACGCATCTATCGCGCCAACGTCGAGAAGTTGTGGCCGGTCACGGTGGCGGTACTCGGTATGTTGCTCTTCTTGACGTTCACCGGGCTGTACCTGGACATCACGCGACCTTTCTGAACCGAGACGAACCGAGACGACGATGGAATTCACCTCCCAGAGATACGAGCGCAGAGCGACGAATCAGATCCACGTGGGAAAGGTTGCAGTTGGCGGTGACGCGCCAGTGTCGGTGCAGTCGATGACGATCACCAAGACCGCCGATGTAGAGGGGACTCTTCAGCAGATCTACGCGTTGGCGGCCGCTGGTTGCGACATAGTGCGCTGTACGTGCAACGAGATCGAGGCGGCAGAAGGACTCGCCCACATCGTGCCGCGCTCGCCGATTCCGATCGTCGCCGACATCCATCACCAATACAAAATGGCGTTGGCTGCCATGGAGGCCGGAGTTCACGGGCTTCGTCTCAACCCCGGCAACATCCGCAAACCCGAGCACATCAAGGCGGTGGCGAGCGAGGCGCGAGATCGCGGCATCCCGATCCGGATCGGAGTGAATGGCGGTTCGCTCGATCCCGAGTTGTACGACAAGTACGGCGGAAGGGTCACTCCCGAGGCCATGGTCGAGTCGGCCATGCGCGAAATCGCCTACTTCGAAGAGGTCGACTTCGATCTCATCAAGATTTCTGTGAAGGCGTCGAACGTTCCGCTCATGGTCGAGGCCTATCGGCAACTGAGCGAGGCCACTCGGCATCCGTTGCACCTTGGTGTGACCGAGGCCGGCCCACCGCCGGCTGGATTGGTGAAGGCGACGGCGGGAATCGCAACTCTGCTCATGGAAGGAATCGGCGACACGATTCGCTACAGCTTGACCGCCGATCCGGTGGAAGAGGCGCGCGCTGGGCGCCAGTTGCTGGAATCACTTGGCTTGCGCGAACGCAAGAACGTCGACCTGATCGCGTGTCCGAGCTGTGGTCGGGCCGAGATCGACGTGATCGATGTGGCCAAGCGCGCCATGGAAGCGTTCGGCGAACGCGAGATTCCGCTGCAGGTAGCGGTGATGGGTTGTGTGGTGAACGGGCCCGGGGAGGCGCGTGATGCCGATCTCGGTATCGCCGCCGGCAACAAGCGCGGACATCTCTTCGTGAAGGGTCGAAACGTGGCCGTCGTCCCCGAATCCGAGATGGTCGAGGCGCTCGTCGAGTGGGCCGAGTTCATTCACGAGAACGGAGCCGATGCCGCAATCGCCCGGGCCGACACGGCTCGAGCCGAACGTGAGGCGGCCAAGGATCGCTCGCAGTTGCTCGACGAAAAGGGCGACGACGCCAACGACGCTTCCGCGAAGATCGTTTCCATCCGCTCCAAGTCCTGACGTCGAACTGATTCCGTCAGAATCGGCGACTCACGCCTCGGTGATGCGAAAGAGGGTGACGGTGGAGCCGGCTGGGCTCGGGGTGAGTGTCAGCTCTTCGCCCGGCATGAGACAGGCCACTTCGCCTTGTTGGAGTCGATCGGTCGACCCGATCCCACATACCGTGAGTTCTCGGGCGCGGGCCCGGATGGTCTCGGTGCCGTCGATTCGATGCACGTACAACGCGAACGGCGCGTCCGGGGTCGGAAACTTCCACAGCTTCCCAGCCCCCGTGCGCGTCACGGGTTCGGCACGAACAACCGGATCGACCAGTGGCTCGGCAACGACGGTGGCCAACAACTCGTTGACGTCGACATGCTTGTTGGTGAGACCGCATCGCACGACGTTGTCGCTGGACCCCATGACCTCGATGCCCATTCCCGACAAGTAGGCGTGCAAATTGCCCGGACCGAGATAGAGCGCCTGGCCGGGCTCGAGCACCACGTGGTTCAACAGGAGGGTTACGAGCACCGACACGTCGTCGGGGTACTTCTCGCCGAGTCTCACCACCCACTGTGCGCTCGGAGACGGATGATCGCGACAGGCGGCGATCGTGTCGTGCAGGATCGGGAGGTACTCGTCGCGGTGGGTGAAGATCTGGCGCACGGTGTGATCGAGGTCGTGGTCAGCGAGCATGGTGGCCAGATTCGAGGCGCCACCTCCGATCTCGTGCAGCAGATCGACCGTGTGTGTAGGTTCGCGGAACCCGCACAGTGCTTCGAAGCGACCGAGTGCGCAGACCAGCTCGGGTTTGGCGAAAGGATCGCGGTAGATGCGACGCGAATTGCTCACCGGGACGCCGAGTCGGTTCTCGCGCGCGTAGCCGGCTTGAGCCTGCTGCTGAGATGGATGCGATTGCAGGCTCAGCGGCTCGGCTGCCGCCAGGAACTTGACGAGGAACGGAAGTTCTCCCGACACCGACACCAGCGGTGTGGACATGCCGTGTGTGTCGTCGGCTGCCGAATGTGGACGATCGACGATGTTGTCGGCGACCTCGACGAGTCGCGACGGGCCACCCAGATGCGTACCGAACCACAACTCGGCCCACGGGCGACCGTCGGGTTCGAGGCCGAGCAGACGTGGAATCGCCACGGGGTGACCCCACGGATAGTGCTGGACGACGCCGCGAACCAGACGCACGTCAACTCCGACAGATGTCGACGAGATGTGCCACGACATCGCCGGCCGGCACGTCGCGACGCTCGCCCGATCGCCGATCGCGCACCTCGATCACGCCGTCGGCGAGTCCTTTGCCCACGACGACGATCGTGGGGACGCCGAGCAACTCGGCATCTTTGAACTTCACCCCGGGGGAGACGTTCGTCCGGTCGTCGAGCAGAACTCGAACACCGGCGTCTTCGAGTTCGGTGGCCGTGCGTTCGGCGGTGGCTGCGATGTCGTC
>Ga0255776_10003533_pt1 | contig 16829 bp, 12 predicted proteins | sample 071ome_19_FD_179974 | JGI IMG/M metagenome (GOLD analysis project Ga0255776, IMG submission 179974) | Coastal salt marsh microbial communities from the Groves Creek Marsh, Skidaway Island, Georgia - 071413AT metaG (version 2) | ecosystem: Environmental > Aquatic > Marine > Intertidal zone >... | reverse complement strand
AAGAACAAAAGCTCTTTGTAACTAATCTTGTTTTTATCGTACAACACGCGAACCACTTCCTTGTGACCGGTGTCGCCTTTGCACACCTGTAAATATTTCGGGTTCGCGACGGTCCCGCCCGCGTACCCGCTCGTCGTCGCGAGAACTTTGCCTAATTTTTCCGGTTCTTCGAATGTTTCTTCCATACACCAAAAGCACCCGCCCGCGAATACCGCCGTATCTAACGCGGCTGCGTTTTCCCCCGCGTATCTTTCATTAAAATCCGAAGCTTCTGGCACCTTTGCGAACAGATCGTCCGGCCCGCTGTAGAATCCCAAATCGTGGAAAATATCCTTCCACAACGGCAAGGAAATGCCAAGGAACGCGAGATTTACGATCGTTTCTCGGCGAGAAGAAGAAGAGGAAGAAGAAGAAGAAGAGCTTTCTTCTTCGCGCGATGACGAAGCGACGACGACGTCGATTTTTGCATTTGAGCTTCTTCTTCTTCTCGAAGCGGCGGAGAGGAAGACCGTCCCCGGCGTCGACGATGCTGAACGTCCTCTCGCACGAAATGAGCTGTTGCTGGTGCTCAGATGCGCTGATGGCGTCGTTGCCATGACTACCATTTATTTGATGTGTTTTGCGAGGAAAACTTAGGGGAATGCGCTAGAGTTATGAGGAAAAAAGTGGATGTCGATAATCTAAAAAAATATGTCTACTATAACAACGCTGGCTTTAAGGATTACGCGCGGATGACATCGTCATCATAATCATCGTCACCATCTCAAGCCGCTTCGACCGATGCTTCTTGACCTTCCTTGACCTTCTTCAAAGCCTCGTCCGTCCTCTTCTTCACGTCCCAATTGTACACCCTCGCTAAGTTTACTTCCTGTATCGTCGCGTTGTCCTTCACGAACGCTAAATCGCCATCGGTCCTCACCAGAGATGTCTTACAGTTTTCTAAATTGTTCTCTAACAGCTGCTTTGCCTCTGAGAGCGGGTATTCGAGCATGACGTTCGCGCCGAGCCACAAAAACACGCTGCTCGGATCTTCGACGTCCGCTTTGGCGTAAATCGAAGCCTCGCCCAACTGATACTTTAACGAAGTCTTTTTGTTCTCCTCGCGATTCTTATCTAACAGTTTCAAAGCGTCTAAGCTCCTCTCAATCTCTGGAATCTTCTGCGTCAGGCGGATCTTTTCGCTTTGCAACGCTCGCTCTAAATTTTTCATCTGTTCGTATCGGCCTTGGAGTTCTCGCATCACCGGTTCAAACTGTCGATTCTCTTCGCTCATGTATTTTTCCACGTCTTCGATGAACTGTTTTATAAAAGAGAAACACACACACACACACAGAGAGAGAGAGAGAAAACAGCGCGCGCGTGTCGGTCAGTCGTCGTCATCAATCTCACTCGAAGTGAACGTAATAATGCGAGAGGGGTTTAAAAAAAGGAATTTCCACACGCGCGCGTGTGTTAAAACAAAGTCAACGCGGTTTTTAGGGGAGAGAGATTTCGCGAAGAAAAAATGAGGGAAAGAAAAGAGAACCGCATGCGTGAGAGAACGAAAAGAGAGAACGAAAAGAGAGAGAAAGAAAACGACTACGCACTCTGGCTTTCTGCACCTTCGCGGCGTCCGAGGAGGACGACGACGACGACGACGACGCCTCTTTCTTCGTCTCGTCTTCCATTTTTTTTCTTTTATCACGCGAGTTCCACTCTAGAGTTTTCTTTTAACAAAAGTAGTAGTTTAGGGTTTTGTTGTAATAATAAACCCTAAACAATTTCGCTTGCATTTTCAAATCCTGCGAAAGTGATTAAAATCTTCAAAAGAAGAAGAGCAGAGAGAGAGAGAGAGAGAGAGAGAGGTGCGCGCGTGTTATGTTATCGCACGCTTCGCGAGGAGCGTCGGTGGTGTGCTGCGCGGTGCAGAGAAGAAGAAGAAGCAGTGAAAAAAGCGTTCTTCCTCGCGTTCGTGCGACGACTGCTGTTGATTTTTCAACGGCGCACGATTCCTCCTCAACACCAACAAAAATGTGGAAATCGACCCCGGGGAAACGAACGTGGTTCGTCCGGAAATCATCTTCGACGAGCGCGGTGATCTGCGCGGCCGCGTCGAGCGGCGGCGAGAGTAAGAGTCTCGCGAACGAGCAGAGTCAAATTGGTTTATCAGGCCCGTTGGGCGCGATAGAAATCGATGGAGGCGATCGGACGTTACCATTTGGTGTTCAATTAGTTACGAAAAATGATGGAGGAGGAGCGCTGAACTTTTCCTTGCTCGCGCCGAACGCGGAGAAGGTGCAACTGGTGCTTTATTTCGATAAGGACGAGAGTAAAAACGATTCGCTGACGGAACCGACCATACAGATCGATATGGAACGAGGCGACCACGGAGTTTTCTCCGTTATGATTACGAAAGGCGTGCCGCTTCGAGGCGCGAGGTACGGGTACAGAGTGTTCGGGCACAATTCGAGAGAGAACAAGCAACGATTCGACGATTCGGTGGTTTTGTTAGATCCGTACGCGCCAATGGTGTCGGCTGGGAGGAAATATTTCGGGGAGGAGCACGCGGTGAGAAGTGAGCGCGACCGGCCGAATCCGCCGAACATGCTCGGGACGTACGATTTTGAATCGGCGCCGTTCGATTGGGAAAACGTGGACCATCCAAGAATCAACGACGAAGATTCCGTGGTGTACGAGATGACCGTTCGCGCGTTCACGAAAGAAGACGAGTCTTTGAACGAAAATATTCGAGGGTCTTTCTTAGCCATCGCAGAAAAAGTGAAATACTTTAAAGATTTAGGTGTAAACGCGATCGAGTTGTTGCCGGTTTTTGAATTCGACGAGATGGAATTTAAACGGTTTCCAGACGACCCAGACGAACGATACCGAGCGCGTGCGCACATGGTCAACACGTGGGGATACTCTACCATGTCTTTTTTCGCGCCAATGTCGAGGTACGCCTCGAATGGTGGGAACGGCATCGCCGCTGCGCGCGAGTTCAAACACATGGTCAAGACCTTGCACCAAGCTGGCATCGAGGTGATTTTAGACGTGGTGTATAATCACACCGGAGAAAGCACGGACGATCGACCAAACTTTTGCTCGTTTCGAGGCATCGATAACGCGAACTATTACATGATGGACGAAAACAACAACTACATGAATTACACCGGGTGCGGCAACACGGTCAACGGGAACAATCCAATGACGAAAGATTTCATCTTGGCGAGTTTACGACACTGGGTTGAAGAGTACAAAGTCGATGGGTTTCGATTTGATTTAGCCTCGTGTTTAACGCGAGACGAAAGAGGGATGCCCATGGCATCACCTCCGCTCATTCGAGAGATTGCGAAAGATCCTGTTCTGTCGAAGGTGAAACTCATCGCCGAACCGTGGGACGCCGCCGGATTGTACCAAGTCGGTGATTTTCCCAACTGGGATCAGTGGGCCGAATGGAACGGAAAGTATCGAGACACGTGCAGGAGATTTATCAAAGGCACGGACGATCAAAAGAAAGACTTCGCGGACTCTTTGTTAGGCTCTTCGAGATTGTACCGAAGAAACAACCGGAAACCGTTTCACTCGATCAACTTCATCACCGCCCACGACGGGTTTACGCTAAACGACGCCGTCTCTTATCAATCGAAACACAACCACGATAACGGCGAAAATGGCAACGATGGCGCCAACGACAACGAGAGTTGGAACTGCGGACAAGAAGGCGAAACTGGCGATGTAAACATCAACAATTTACGCGCTCGACAAATGAAAAACTTTTTGATGGCGTTGTTCGTCAGTCAAGGCACGCCGATGCTGTTGATGGGCGACGAGTACGGACACACTCGGTTCGGGAACAACAACACTTACGGCCACGACGATCGACGAAACAACTTTCAGTGGATGGAAATGGAGAAATATAGAGACACTCGATTCCGATTTTGTTCGAGCATGATTAAATTCCGAAAAGCGAACCCGCTGCTAGGAAGGAAAGAATGGTTGGACGAACGAAAATGCATCTGGCACGAAGATAATTGGGACAACGCGGAAAGTAAATTCATCGCGTTTACCTTAGTCGACGACGTTTCCGGTAATAACGAAGACTTATACATAGCGTTCAACGCGCACGAGTACATGGTCCAAGCTTCGTTGCCGAAAATTGAAGACGGCATGCATTGGCATCGCATCGTCGATACAAATTTAACCAGTCCGGATGATTTCGATTTCAAAGGGTCTCAAAGAATTGGAAGCGAAGGTATTTATAACGTCAGCGAATGGGGGGCGGTCATTTTACAAAAGAAGCGATAATTCGTCGCTCGAGATAGAAAAGACGTCGACGAGGAAGAACTTATTGTATGATTATTAATTTATAAAACAAATTAGAGAGTGGTAGCAGCGCTAAAATATAGTGTGCGGCAGCTTGCGGCGAAACGGTAAAAACGTGTTGTTTGATGAAAGATATACTACCTGTAAAACTCAATCGATATTCAAAACACGAATAAATAGCTTTTATTAGAATTCCCAGTGGCCGCCACCGCCGGCATGGTGCCACTGGCGCTGATAGTGGTGCTGATGTCCGCCCCAGTGGTGGTATCCTCCTCCTCCTCCTCCTCCTCTGGCCCAATTTTGTCTATTCCTTTCCTCCTCTTTCGCTTTCTCCGCTCTCGCGCGCTCTCGGTTCACGCTTCCGGCGCCGCCGCAGTTGGCACGATCGTTCAACTCGTCCCTCGCCTCCGCGGCGTCGTTCAGCTTCCTCGCCGCTCTCGTTTTTCTCGCGTTTGTCTCGTGCTTGTCCGGGTGCCATTTCAACGCCAATTTCTTGAAACTCTTTTTAATAAAATCGCATTGTCTTTCTTTCGGCAACTCGTTTAGATTTGGCGGCACGCCTAAGATTTTCGCGTAATCTCGATTATGTTGGTACTGGCGAACGAGGTTGTGCGTTTCTCGAACGAGCGATTCCAAGTTCTCCTTGAGGGATCGAGACGAGCTGGACTGTCCCGCGTTCGCGCGACAAATCTCCAGAGCTTGTTCGGCTAAAGATTTTGCTTCCTTCGGATTCTCGTCCGCGATGTACAATTCCGCCGTCGCGCGCAATGCCTCCGCGTACTTGAGCATATCTTCTGCGGTCACTTTCTCCGTCAATAAAGCCTCCATACCGTCCTCGCCTTCCGCCAATGGATCTCCCTCGATAACTTTTGCTTTCACTCCAAAATAATCCGAGGCACTTTGACAATAATCATACGCATCGTTCAATTGTCTCTTGAACACCGCGGCGCGACATTTGCGCACGTTCATGTCGTTCTCGAACGATTTCACGCCGTGGAAACCTAAACTTTTCGCCGCAACTTCAACCGCATCCAACGCTTCCAAAGCCGGACGCGGATGTTTATCGTTCAACTTATCGTCGACAGTTTTCATCGATTTCTTAATGGAGTTCAAGTTCTTGTAAATGTCTTTGCATAAACCGAAATCTGGATCGTTGCGAACGCAAATCGCGTAGAATTTCAACGCGCGTTCGAAATCACCGAGTTTTATCGCGGACATGCCACCAATATACACCGTTAAGTATTTAATATCCGTCGCTTTCCAATCGCCGGTGGTTTTAATTCGAGATAAAATGGAAAACGCATCCGTCGCAGATTCGTCAAACTTTTTCAGCTTTAATTTGCACTTGGCGGCGAAGAGTTTTTGTAGCGCCGTCACCGGGCGTTTCCGATCGATTTTTATCATAGTTTGCGAAAAAAGCATCGCTTTCTTGCACTGGTCCTTCTTCATCGCGGTTTCAAAATCAACGCTGGCGATGAAATATTGCACGCTTCGGTCTAACAATTTCATCGTCTTCTCGTATTCTTTTTCCAAGAGGACTTCTCCGGTCTCGGCGATTTTTTCCTTGAGCTGCGCCCCGAGCTCGAGAAGTTTAGACCCGGAAATGATGCCAACCTTATCGGTGCCGTCTTCCCACATCTTCACGGCTTCCTCTACGCTGGCGGCTTTTTTCCCGTAATACGGGTCCACGTACCTTTGCGCGTTCCTCTCGTTTATCGATCTCCATTGTTCCTCGACTGTATATTTCAACAAATTCCTGAGCACGTCCACCATTTTTTCCGGTTCTCTGATGCCGTTATACACGCACCACTCAAAAACCGCCGTTTGCGCGTCTTGGTCTTGGAACACGAGCATTTCTTTCTTCTTCCCGTCGATTTTGACGTCCATTTTAGCCACCGGAGGTAATCTCCCGATTCGTTCCAACCGTTCCTTTTTTGGCAACTCGTAGGTTTCTCTCAACAACTCTTTGAATCCTTCCTCCGATTGCACGATTGTCTCTCGCTTCTTTTCCATTTTCTTTCTCAATTGCTCTCCTAATTTCGCTAACTTTTCGTTTTCGTCTCGTTGTTTCTCCTCATCTTTGATGAATCGTTTGGCTCTCTTCATCACCTCCACTAATCTGTTCAAAGGCCCGCCGACGGCCAAATCCTCTTTGTCTTGCTCGATGTGCTCGTCCGAATTCAGCTGGTGGTCTTGAAACTCTTCCACCAATCGCGACAGCTCCTCCCCGGCTTTTACAATCTTCGTCTCGTTCAAATACTCTCGCACCGCGTCGTACCTCTCTTGCGCCGTTTTCTTCCTCCTCTCCGGCACCCCTTCTCGCCGCCTCCGTCTGCCCGAACTCGACCCAATCGTCGGCCGCTCCTCCTCCGGCATCTTCTCAATCTCCTCTTTAATCTTCAAAGCGACCGACCGCACGTGCTGATGATGAAACAACTCGTGCTTCACGCAAAATCGAAACGCGGCGGACGCGTAGTCGTCCCCCACGATAAAATCTATGTCCCGTTGCACGAGCTTTTCGTTCCCCGAAGACGCGCCTCGAACGGTAATCTCGTGACCAATTTGCAACTGAATCTCCGACGTCGGATACTCCTCCCCGTTGGAAGCAAAAGACGCGTCCAATTCCGCGAGTAAATCCAAATAATCGTCGTCTTCGCCGTTTCCGCGCGAAACTTCTTCTTCTTCTTCCAGCGCGAACGCTTTGTTGCGCTCATCAGTCGTCGAAAGTACCAGCGCGGATAAAAAGAGGACGACGACGGTGCAAAAAACCGCGCGAATTTGCGATTTCGATCGCTTTCGATTTCTTCCTCTTCTCGTCGATGATGATGTCGACGACGTCGCGAAGAGAAAAACGGGAATGCGCGACATCGTTTTTCGCACCACGACTGATGACGAGTGTGCTCTCAAAAGCGCGTCAGAATATATATATATATATCTAGCAATCAGAGAGAGAGAAGCGCGATTGCGTTTACGTAAACACGCGCGCGCACACACACACGCACGCGGGGAAAAAAAAATTTTTGTGACGTTTCGTGTTGAAAGATGAATCGGCAAAAAAAAATAGTCTTCTAAACTCGACGGGGGTCTCCGCGCCGCCGGGGTTCTAATAAATTCGTCACGTTTTATCGAGCGTTGTTGTCACAGAACGAATTTGCTCGCGCATTTTACTAAGAGGTCTCTTTGACGCTTTATTTTTACGAAACCGAAGTGGTCGCTTTTGTTTCCTTTGATTTCGAGGAGCGCGAGGGGCTCGGCGTTCTCTCTATCGTTTCCAAAGGTTTCGAAGGAAGACTCCACCGGCCGCTCTACGTCATCGTCGTCGTCTTCCGAGTCGTTCTCGTCGTCGTCAACGCCGAAGAAGAATTCGGCGAGGTGATTGGCAACGCTGCTTTGTTTTTCGTTCTTGCTTTCGTCTTCTTCGTCTTCTTCGTCTTCTTCGTCTTCTTCTTCCGGTTGTCCCTTTGCCAATTTCTGGCAAAATTTTCTCACTTCTTTCGATCTCGTAAACTCGTCTCTTTGACCGTGGACGAAGAAAAGTCTCGTTTTCCTCGCCACGACGCCACGATTCCTCGCACTTCTCGAGAAACACTTTCTCAATCTTCCCGCGTGTTTTCCGAGCAAAAAACGCGATAAAAATCCCATCACGGTGGTCGCGAACGGGTTCAACGAACCGAGCGGGAAACCGACTAAAATCACCGCGTCGATGCCGTATCGAGACCAAAGTTTTTCCTCTTCCTCTTCGTTTTCTGCGTTCATAAACTTCTCGTGCAGCAAACCAACCGCGCTGGCGGCTACCGCGGAACCGAAACTATACCCGAGCACGTTAATCTTCACGACGATCCCGTCCTCCGCTTTCTCGCGCTCTTCGCGAATCTCTCGCACGATTTCCAACACGTCTTTCGCGTCCACGTCTCCGACTAAACTCGCGTTGCTCGTGCTTTTATTCCCATCGCACCCTCGAAAACTCACGTTGTACACGACGAAGCCTCTCTTGGCGAGCATGATAGAGTGCGGCTTCAGCATCTGTCGCGAGGCGCCGAGTTTCCCGTGCGCGTGAAGACACACGAAAACGTGCTTCGTTTTCGTTTCTTCTCTTCTTTCTCTTTGTTGTTTTGGGGGACGATACACGTCGCACTCCAAACGCACGCCCCCGTCGGGATCCGAGGAGGATAAAAACGTTCGCTGGACGGTCGGCATGTTCGTGTTGATGTTGTTTTCGGTGGTGGTGGTGCCATCTGATGAGGACATTTTTAAAAAGGTCTGCGCGAAAAATGGGGAAAAACTTGCGAGTTTGAAGACAGTTAAAACGCGCGAATAGTCTTGAATATGCGATGAAACAAAGAGAGAGAAAGTAATGATAATAAAACACCACGCGGTACACACAAACTCGTTACAATAAAAGCACATCACACATTACTACCCACACGCGCGCACATAATAATCTTATTTATATAATTTTATCTGGAACAGTTGCCTAACATGATAACTCCGAAGAGGACTAACAACGCGCTCGCGAAGAATCCCGAAATTGCTCTCCTGCCTCGAACTTCTCGGTAGTACCAGACGCCCCACGTGGTGCTCACGACGAGTTGGCACTGCACCAACGGCCAACCGATGGCGACGCCTAATCTAGAAATGGCGACTATGGAGCACGCGTTGCCGGCAGACCAGAGCAGGCCGGTTAATAGCGCTGGTTTCGCGCACGTCTCGAAGTGGAAGTTCAACGGCGAAAAGTCTCTTTTGATATGTCGGCGGTAGATGTTATACAAAAAGACGAGAACGACGGTTGCTATGGCCGAGCCGACGCCGAAGGAAAACAAGTACTCTAGTCCGGTGACTTCCTTGTTGGCGTACTTTAACGGCGTCATGAAAGACCCGTTGGCGATGCCGACATACGTGGCGCAGAGGATGCCGATTTTCACGTCTTTTTGCTTTTCCAACGAGGAGGAAAGATTCGAACTGCTTCGGGTGGTGCGAAATCCAAACGGGTTCGTCGATGCTTTCGACAAGTCCTCGAATTCTCTTCCCGTTGTCCCCATCGACGATGTCGTCGTCGTTCCCATCATCAATCGCTCGCGCGCCGCGGCAAATTCCCTGCTACTTCTACTCGCGTTCATCTCTACGTCGTCGTCTCCGTAAGCGTCCCCTTCGACGCTGTTGATCGGGGACACCGAACTCGATCTCGAACTCCCACTTTCGCCGCTCCCGCCACCGCCTCTCTCCGCACCATCTCTCCCGCCACTCGAAGAAGAAGAAGACGAAGACGAGTTTTGCGAAATCACCATCCCCATGCTCCCCATCCCGACGCTCATCACGACCAGCGCCGCCGCGGATCCCGCCACGTCCCGCACGTCCTCCTCGAACACCAACACGCCCCACAAAAATCCAACGAACACGGACAAACCCGACCACAAAGTCTGCGCGGTCGACAAACCACACTTTTGCACCGCCACGATCGCCACGGTTCCGTTGATCACCCAGACGAACGCGCCGACGATGCCCCAGTACGTGAACTTGTAATCCACCGCGAGTAAAGAGAGTAAAGAGGTTACGAAACACGCGAAGGATTTATAACACTGAAACTGTTCATCAGAGAGAGAGAGAGAGAGAGAGAGAGAGAGAGAGAGTCGGTCAGTCGTGCGCATAAAGCGACGATGTGTTTAAAGCACGCACAGCCACCGGGTCGACTTTCGCGCGAACGATGCTCTTCGTCTTTATCGGTACCGCGAAAGAGCCGAAGAAGATGGACGCGAGGAACGCGTAGAACGCGCCAGAGGCGAATTCGTTGTTTGCATCCATTCTTATTATATGTAATAATCTCTCTCTTTTCTTTGTTGTTGTTGTTCTTTTAACGCTCTGCTCGCGCTTTCTTCTTCTGATTCTTTTTGCCGACCGGAGGAGTTGAGAGACCGACCGCGCGACCGGAGAGAGAGAGAGTTAAGAGTTAAGAGTTGAAGATTTCTGAGGAAACGCGTCATAAAAATTCGATTTTTTTCCCCGCGAAATACATATAAAGAGAGGCGCGACGACTTTTGAGACACGCGAGAGAACACAGAGAGAGAGAGAGAAAGAGATCCACCTCGCGCCATGATGTGTTCTCCTTCTCCTTCTTCTTCTTTCGTGCGGTGCATTTCTTCCTGTTCTTCTTCTGCGCCGTCGACGACGACGTCTTCCTCTCGTAACAGAATGATGCAACACCAACGACGGATTGGATCTTCTTCTTCTTCTTCTTCTTCTTCTTCCGCGTCGTCGTCGTCGTCGTTATTGATGTTTTTACCATCATCGGCACGAAAGAGAGGAAAAAGTCAAAGAAGCCAAAACAGACGACCGTTTTTATCTCCTCTGGCGTCGTCGAGTTCGCAAGACTTCTATTACCAGGACGACGAGGAGGAATTCGGAGGTGGAGGTGACGAGAGAAGGAGAGATCCGGACGAAATCGCGTTCTTGTCGAGCAGAGATATCGGAAGCGTCGAGAGCGTCGACGCGACCACCAGTGAGCGCAATAGTGATAATAATAACAACAATAACGACGATGATAACGAACGTATGGAAGAGAGCAGTCAACAAAACCCGTTTGGCATTCGCGAGCGGTTCGGGAGATTACTCGCGAATACGTTTCGTAAAAAATGGGACAGCAAACCGGCGTCGTTGAAAGGTTTGGATCAGAGAGACGTGCCGAGACACATCGCGATCATAATGGATGGTAACGCGCGTTGGGCGGAGCGGAGACGTTTGCCTCCGAGAGTGGGACACGAGAACGGGGTGGAGAGTTTACGAGCTGTGGTGAGATGCGCCTCGGCGTGGGGGATTAAAGTCGTGAGCGTGTACACGTTTTCCATCGAGAATTGGTCGCGAGGTCCGCCAGAGGTGGACGGGTTGTTGGAGTTGCTCGAGACGACGTTGAGAGAAGACGCGGAGAATTTGATGCGAAACGACGTGAAGGTTGTGGTCATGGGCGATTTGAGTCGCGTGAAACCGAGTTTGAGATTGGCGGTGGAAGAAACCGTGGAGATGACGAAAAATAACCAAGGCGTAGTTTTGAACGTGGCGTTGAGTTACGGCGGGAGGCAAGACATCGTAAACGCAGCCAAGGATATGGCAGAAGCGGTCAAGTTTGGAAGTTTACGGATCGAAGATATATCGCAAGAGACGTTCATGAGGTATCTAGGCACCGCGAACGTTCTGACGGAAGGCGAAGAGGAGGAGATTTACGAAAGTTTTGACGACCACATTCCAAGAAGCACCGACGATTCTTTGGGTGATTACGCTGGCGTAGGTGAACGATACATGCGCGGACACAATAACAACGCCTCGTCTTCGTCCACATCAGCATCTCCATCATCAACAACAGCGCAACAACAAGAGAAAGGCAACTTATCGAGTCTTCGCGCGGCGAGGTCGTTACAGAATCCAGATTTGCTTATTCGCACTTCCGGCGAGCAGCGCTTGTCAAATTTTATGTTGTTTGAAATGGCGTACACGGAGTTGTACTTCACAGACGCCATGTGGCCAGAATTTGGCGAAGCCGAGTTGAGAAGAGCGATTTTCTCGTACGCGAAAAGAGACCGGAGATTCGGTTCGCGAGCGGCGAAAGTGTCGACGTCGTCGGACGCAAACGAGGATTCTGCGACAAGGGTCGGAGAACGAGGAGGACAAAGCCAAGGACCACCACCGGGCGGTTTCGGTAGGAGTTTGAGTAGCACCACGTCTTCCTCTGGGTCTGTGAGTGCGAACACGAACACCGCTACCAACGCCGGCGGCGGCGCGAGATCTCAGCAGCCGTCTTCGGGGAGCATCAACGCTTTGACTTTAGGCGGCGAAACGAACGTTTTGAACAGCAAAAAAAACAGCGACATTAATGAACAACCGTCGCCACCACCATCCTCTTCGTCGCAAGAGTAACGATGACGAGAGAGAAAGAAAGAGAGAAATGAAAGTATGTATACTAACAACAACACGCGAAGATTGAAAATAGTTTTGCTGTAAATAACATCAACTCTGCATTAAAAACAGCAGCGCGAGAGCAAAAGCACAAAAGAAAACATGAACGAAAACACGCGCCGCAATAATGCCTTCCTCGAATAAATCAAACATCTCCAAAGCCTCCAACGAGTGGTCCTTAGTCGGTGGCATTCGCAATCAATATCAACTCTCCGGAGATGCGACGACGTATTACGAAACTTTCGGGGAAGAATACAGGAACCCCCACTACCAAGTTCTGAAAGAGGTGTTGCCGCGAACGCTGTTTCACGACATCGTCGTGCCGAGAATACTCGTCCCAATACTCAAAACGAAGCGCGAACAGAGCGACGACGCGAACGCGAACGGAGAAGAGCGAGGAGTGACCGCGGCGGCGGCGACGACGACGACGACGACGTTTCGCGTTTTGGATTTCTGTTGCGGTGCAGGCGAGTTCACGAAAATTTTACTGCACTGGTCAAAAGATGTGGACAAAATAGCGTTCGCGATAACCGGCGCGGATCCGTACACGCGAGGTGCTTTCATCAAAGAAACGGAAGGTCTCGAGTGCAAACCTTGGAGTTTCAAGGACGTGTGCGAGGGCTGCCTAGAGGAAGATGGCGATGAGGATTTTGTGTACGACTTTGTGGCGATATCGTACGCGATACATCTCCTCGACGCGTCGTTGGAGTACGTCTTCTACAACGCGCTCGCGAAGCGGTGCCGGTATCTGGTGATCGTTTCGCCGACGAAAAACAAAGGCGTGATTGAGAAGAGGAACGAGTCGAGTTTTGGTTTCAAAGAAATCGCCTACGATGCGAAACTGAAAGTGCACTTGCGAGTGTTTGAGAGTTTACGAGTCTGACTTCGTGTATTCTAGTACAGTTAGTTTTCTATTGTATTGTGTATTTTAATCTAGTTTTGCTAAACCGCTAGCTAGTGCGTACACGCGCGCGCGTGCACACCTAAAATCATCGCATTCCATTCAATACGACAAAACGACCACCACGACCAGCATCGTCCAACACGCGACGACCGCCACCGCCGCGCCGACGAACAGCGTCTTCCCGTGCGGATGCTCTTTAATCTCCGAATGTTCAAACAACATCCGCTCGTATATAAACTCCGCGAACGCGATCGAGCACGTGATCAAGAATACAATGACAGCAATTTGTAAGTACCGATAAAACCACGTCTTCGCTTTCGATTTCGTTTTCGCGACAGACGCTTTCGTCGTCGTCGTCGTCCTCCTCTCGCCGCCGCGGTGTTGTCTCTGGTAGTACACGCCTCCGTTGTTCATATTCACAAACGCGTTATTCATAACAGCGTCACCACTGACGCCCGCGTGCTCTTCTTCCCCGTCGCGCGCGCTGCTGCTGCTCCTAAAAGCAGCGGCAGAAGAAGAAGCCACGAACCCGTTGCGATGTTTCAGCGCGTCTCGTCTCTGTCGATGCGCATCATCCATATTTTTAATGTCTTCTTCTTATTAAACGAAACGTGATTTTATTTAGTTATACCACCGTTCGTTTTAGCGCCGCCGCTGTTGCTGCTGCTGTTCGAAGAAAACAAGCGTCATGCTTTCGCGCGACGAAGAAGAAGAAGAAGAAGAAACAGAAGAAAAGGAAGACCGAGAAGACCAAAGTGTTAACTTTCGAGAAGCATTATTAGTTCTCTCTCTCTCTCTCTCTCTTATAAAAGTGACGACGGACGGACTTCACTCTTTGAAACGAAACGAAACGAACAAAAAAAAAAGGAAAAAAAAGCTCCTCTTTCACTCCTCATAAAAAAAAAATCAATTAGTAAACATGGGGGGAAAAACAGAACTCACGACCATCAAAACGCTGATGGAAATCACCGGTCAGAACAAAGAGGACGTCCAGAACGTGTTGCAAAAGTTCGGCGGCGACGAGGACTTGGCCGTGTCCGAGTTGATGAGCAGTGCGTGTTACGCGTAAAAGTCGAGATTTTTTTTTTTTTTTTTTTTTAGTTACGAAGAGAAACGCGGGGGAGAGTACGAATCTCTCTCTCGTCTCATCGCGTGTTAAGAATCCACGCGCGTTTGCGACCAGCGACTGACCCGATTCGCGCGTTCTCTCTCTAAAAAAACAGTGCATAAGTTTGTGGACGTGAAAACGAAAAAGAGTAAAGAGGTGAGCGTTCGATTCTTTGGACGTCGCGTGTGGGAGAGCGGCGATCGATTCCGACTTTTTTTTTCTTTTCCTTTTGTCTTCTTTTCGTGTCGGCCGCCGTCAAATCGTCTTCGAGGGTTGGAAAAAGAGAGAGAAAAGTTAAATTTGTAAAACAACGAAACGTCGTCGCGCTTTTTTTCTCTCCCAACGAAGAACGCGAACGAGACCGAGTGACTGACCCGTTTTAATCGTGTCGTCGTTTACCATTTTCTCATCGCACGACAGGCTGGCTCGAAGAAGTCGGACACTACCAACGGGCATCACCACAGAGACAGCAGAGGACCGAGAGAGGACAGAGGACCGAGACGAGACCGAGGCACGGATAGAAGAAACAACTCCGGAGGCGAATCGTCGACGAGACGGGACAACAGAGCGGTAACTAACAACAACAACAACAACAGTAGCAACCAAAAAGGTAGACACGTGCGATTCGACGAGGCGCCGGCACCCGCGGGACAACAACCGGCGGCGGCTTCTACGGCGCCGGCGGCGGCGCCGACGACGAGCGCGTGGGGAGCGCCGAAACAAGCGCCGCAGCGAGAGCAAAGAAGAGAGGGTGGTGGTCGACAGCAGCAACAAGGCAGCGCGCCTGCGGCTGCTCCGGCTGCTGCTGCGCCGTCTTCTTCTGCGCCGAAGCGAACGATGGCGGATATCTTGAGAGGCGATCCGAAACCGGAACCGGCCAAGCCGGCGCCGGCGCCGGCGGCGAGTCAAAAGCCTGCTGCGCCGAGCAAGGGCGGTAAAGCGATTCCGGGACCGAAAACGGGCAACAGTGCCGCTGCTCCCGCGCCGACTCCAGAAGGGTGGGGACCGGCCGCGGAAGCGCCGGCTGGAGCAGCTGGCGCGGCGCCGGCGGCTGCGCAAATTCCGCAACCAAGAGGCGGCGCTGAAGGCAACGTGCCGCAACCGAAAGGCACTGGCGGTCAACCGCAAGCGGCGAACTACCCGCAGTTTAGCGATTTTGGAGCGGCCTCGTCGTCGTTTGGTTTCGGTTTAGCGCAAGACGGATCTCAAGCTCCGGCGGGCGGCGCGGCGCAAGCGCCGCCGGCGGCGGAAGGCGCCACCAGCGCCTGGGGCGCGCCGAACCAGCAACAACAAGCCGGTTCTGCCGCGCAGCCGTCTTCGCAACAAGGTGGACAAAAAACAGTACCGAAGCCGCAGCAACAGCAACAAAGTGGTGGTCAAAAGCCGCAGCCGAGAAATCAGCAGCAGCAACAGTACCAGCAACAAATGAACTACGGCGGAAACTACAACAACTACAATCAACAAAACCAATATCAGCAAAACCAATTCGATCAAAACAAAATGCAGCAATACGGCGTCGACCCGATGAATGCTATCGGTGGGATGAACATGAACCAAGGTTCGTTTTCCAACGCCCCGGGTGGAAACGTTGGTACGTCTACCGGCAACGCGCAAGTTGGCGCCATGGGCGGGTTCCAACAAAACGGCGCGAGTGCTCAGTACAACAACTTCAACTACGGCATGGCGCAATCCTACGGTCAAGGCGCGTACAATCAAGGTAACTCGAACATGTATGGCGACTACTACGCTCAGCAAGCGCAGCAGCAACAAGGAGGTATCCCAGACGCGAACCGATCGGATGCGTTGGGCGGCGAAAACAACAACTACGGCATTTCTGATTCCACAAACAAACAAAACTCTTCCTCCAATAACAACAACAACAACAACAACAACAACAACATCCAACAACAGCAAATGCAGCAGCAACAACAACCGAACCAAATGAACTACGGTGGTATGGCGAACATGAACAACATGGCGCCGTACAACACGTATGGCGCGCAGTATGCGTATCCGGGAATGATGCCGCACACGTACAACATGCCAAACTACATGCCGTACAACGCGTACAGCAACGGCATGTACCCGTACCAACAGCCGCTGCAGCAACAGCAGCAGCAAAGAGGGAGCAAAGCGCCTCCTCCAGGGTACGCGGGTGGTGGTAACAAGCAACATCATCAACACAACGTTGATCCGTCGCAGCAGCAATACAACAACGCCGGAGGCGCGTACGATTGGACGAGATAAGCAGAAAAACAAAGTACTAATACTAACACCCCATTGAATAATATAATATAAACCTAGCCTTAAACATTATAATATATTGGATTGATTTATTACTACACTACAGTAACTGATATTGATACCGCATAGCGCTCACTCTCTGCTTCTTCCGTCGCGTGCTTCTTAGTTCGCGCGCAGAGTCTCTTCTTATTGTTGTTTTCTTCATTTTTGAAAGCGTTCGTTATAAAAAATGCGCGTGGTTTTTTGCTTTCTCTTCGCGTGGTGGTCGTTACTGTTCGTAGCACCGGAAACAGCTCGCGCGAAAATCGACAGGAACAGAGCTTTCATCGG
>Ga0255776_10003532_pt1 | contig 16834 bp, 21 predicted proteins | sample 071ome_19_FD_179974 | JGI IMG/M metagenome (GOLD analysis project Ga0255776, IMG submission 179974) | Coastal salt marsh microbial communities from the Groves Creek Marsh, Skidaway Island, Georgia - 071413AT metaG (version 2) | ecosystem: Environmental > Aquatic > Marine > Intertidal zone >... | reverse complement strand
GTTGATCGGCACGATCTCATCGCGCAGTTCATTGCGCACCGCGTGGAGAGAGACCGCCAAACCGACGCCCAGCTCCTCGCCGCAGCGGCGGATCAGCGGCACCACACCCGCCGTCGAAAGCGTGATTTGGCGGCGCGAGATGGCGATGCCGGCATCGTCCATGACGATCCGCAGCGCCTTAGAGACATTGTCGAAATTATAGAGCGGCTCGCCCATGCCCATCATCACAACGTTCGACAGCGCACGCTCATAGATGGTGGGGCGTTCTGGCGTCGGCCATTCGCTGAGGTGATCTCGGGCTAGCATGATCTGGCCGACGATTTCCGTCGGACCTAAGTTGCGCACCAGCTTCTGAGTGCCCGTGTGACAGAATCGGCAGTTCAGGGTGCAGCCCACCTGGCTCGACACGCACAACGTGCCCCGGTCTTCCTCGGGAATATGGACGCACTCGACCTCGTTGCCATCACCTAAGCGCAACAGCCATTTGTGGGTGCCGTCCACCGAGGCGAGATCGCGCGAGATGTTGGGACGGGCGATGACGAAGCGCTCGGCCAGCTTCGCGCGCAGTGTCTTCGAGACGTTGGTCATCATGTCAAAATCGGTGACGCCGCGACCGTAGATCCACTGGAAGAGCTGGTCGGCGCGGAAGCGCGGCTCGTCCATTTCAGCAAGGACCGCAACAAGGTCGTCGCGATCCATGCCGATCAGGTTGAGCGGGCTATCGGCCTGCGGCGCGGGCGCCGCAAAAATGTCGGGGTTCAGTGGCATGGCGACCAGATAAGCCGCACCAGCGGCAAACGCAACACGTCGCTGACCTGGATTAAGGGGAAAATCGTCCCCGGTGGTGAGAATGTTCTCAGATCCAACAGGGAGTTCTGATGAACCACAAACATGGCAAAAGCCTGCATGCCCTGTTTGCCCATCCTATCAGTGCGAAGATCTCTTCCAAGAGCGTCGATGCCGCCATCGGCGAGCTGGGAGGCGAGATCGAGGAACGCCATGGGGGGCGGTTTTGATACCGCCTAAACGGGCATTTCGCGGAATTCGCAAACCCGCACCATACGAAGCACTCGGATCAGGTGCGCCATGCACGCAAGTTCCTAGAGAATGAGGGCATCGACCCGAAGCAGGATACTCGCCCTAGGCGTGGCCGGTGACCAGCGTCAGCGCCCACAGGCCTTGTTGATGGCCCGGTGCGCAGCACTGGTCCCCTTCAACGAATAAGTGTCCGTCGTCGGGTTACCCCGGCCCGAAACGCCTTTTACGCTCATGCGCGAGCCCTTGCGCAACGCAGCGACGATGACCGCGTCGTCGGCGGGCTTGTAGGTCCATGCACTTTCGTCCCGAGTGAAGAGCTGCCAGGTGTTGCCGCCGATAGCGACTTCAGCCTCGGAGCCCTGCTTGAACGGATAGCCAATATCGACCTGGACGACATCGAACTCCTTCTGGGCTGGTCGGTGCCAGACCAGGAAAAAGATCTCACCTCGGCGTGAGCGCAGGCTGGCCTCCTTCGGCTTGGAGACCATGAAGCAGAAGCGGCTGGCGCCATCGCCACGGGTGTAGACGTCCCAGTCACCATAGCGGTTGAGCAGTTCAGCGTCCTGCGCATCCGCGGTGGAGCACGCAAAGGTCGACAGCCCGGCCAGTGCTGCGGCCATACAGAGCGAGATAAATCGTGTGCGCATCATTCGATCCAACTACCAATCCCACCTGAGTCATGCCAAGCGGCTTTTCCTTCAATACATTGTTTTCGCACGCGATTTTTCAGCGTGCATTCCGTTTGCGAAAGATGGGGGCTCCGTGAATATGGTTCGGAAGAGCCCCGCCGGGTCCACCGGGCGTAAGCGGACGGGCCGCGAACCGGCCTAAGGTCAAAGTCCGATCGTACATGACGATCGCGGCCGCAAGACCAACATTCACGCAGAAACGTGTCGGAATCTTGACGACATGATCGCAGCGCGCCGTGAGTTCGGGAGAAATCGACCCGCGCTCCGGACCCAGCACATAGGCGGCCTGGCGCGGGTGGCGAAAACTAGGTAGGTCAACCGCGTCATCGGTCAGCTCCACACCCACCAGCTGGCAACCGCGAGGAAGGGTGAAGTCGTCCAGCCCTGCATATTCGTGCAGTGGCAGGTGTTCGGGCGCGCGGGAGGTATCGGAGCGCCCACCCTCGCGCTTCGGATAGACCGCCCCTATGGTGAATACGAAGCTCGCCCCAAAGGCATGGGCAGTGCGCATGATCGCGCCCACATTCATAGGCTTCGAGATACCCTCGACACCGACGCTGAAATAACCGCGGATTTTGCTTTCGTTCATGCCGTCTCCATCCCGTCACGCGCGTCGCTACTAACTTGCACACCCCCTTGGGGCGGGGCAAGGTGAGCACATGGATGGACACCCGCATCCGCACGCACATAAAACGCTGGCGCCCGTCAGTGTGGCCAATCCGATGCTGGTCGAAGTCGTGCCGGCACCATGGTGGAAAGCCGTCATCTCGGGGCCATCGCTGCAGAGCAGTTCTATCTGCACAGCAGCGGCGCGTTCGCGACCGACGTCATTTCCGCCGCTGATGCGGACGATCTGGTGAAGGGTGGTGTGAAAGGCCTCTATGTCGGGATCCTTCTTGCTCTGGGGCTTGGTGTCGCCCTCAAGATCGACGACGGCGCGAGGCGTGCAGATGACATTGACGCTTCGCCTGTCGCAGGTTCAAACCAACTGGGCAGGACATGACGTCGGGACATTGCGTCCCTTCGATGCTCTGGAATTCTAGTAACCGGGAGACGGAAAATATGCGCGCAATCGTCTGCGAGAACTGGGGCGAACCGGCCGACTTGAAACTAGGCGAACTGCCCGAGCCGGAGATGGGCCCCGGACAGGTCCGCATCCGCATGCGCGCCGCAGGGGTTAACTTCGCAGACGTCGTTCTGGTGCGCGGTAACTATCAGGAAAAACCTGATCTGCCTTTCGCGCCGGGCTTGGAAGGCGCGGGTGAGATCATCGAGGTCGCGGACGACGTCACCGAGTTCAAGCCTGGCGATAGGGTGATGGCGCTCACCTCCTCCGGCGCCTTCGCCGAACAGGCCGTGTGCAGCGCCAACACCGTCTTCCACACGCCCCACGGCATGGACGACACTACAGCGGCGGCCTTCGCGGTGGCCTACGGCACCTCGCATCTGGCGCTGCATCATCGCGCTGAGCTCAAGCCCAGTGAGACGGTGCTGGTGCTGGGCGCGGGCGGCGGTGTCGGCCTAACGGCGGTAGAATGCGCGAAGGCGACAGGTGCGACGGTTATCGCGGCAGCCTCAACGCCCGAGAAACTAGCGCTGGCTGTCGAACGCGGCGCGGATCACGCCATCAACTACAGCGAGGCCGACCTGCGTGCGGAAATCCTAAAGCTTACCGACGGTAACGGCGTCGATGTGGTCTATGACCCGGTGGGCGGCGGTCTGGCGTCAGCCGCGATGCGGTCCATGGCCTGGGCCGGACGCTTCCTTGTGATCGGCTTCGCCAGCGGCGATGTCCCGCAGTTTCCGGCCAACTATCTGTTGGTGAAGAACATCGCCATCGTCGGTGTCTATTGGGGCGCCTATCGCACCCGGGAGCCCGAAACCCTGCGCAGGGGCCTGAAGGAGTTGGGCAAATGGTGGCAGGCGGGCAGGCTGAAACCCCATATCTCGCAGGTCTTCCCGTTGGCCCACGTGCCGAAGGCGATGGCACTTCTGGAGGGCCGGCAGGCCACGGGCCGCGTCGTGATCGATATCGACGGCTGACCGCTCCCATGACTGACCATGACACGAGCGACCAAAGGGTCCGTAACCAGAACGAATCCTAGCCCTATCCCGAGCGCAATCCCTTTCGATTCGCACACAAAGCTACCATCCTCGGCATATAAGTTCGCTAGGCAGTGCGCCGCCGTCCCACAGCAAGGATCATGCCGATGGTGGTCACGACTAGCCCCGCCCAAGCGATGGAGGTTGGCACCTCATCCAGTAGCGCGACCCCCAGCAATACGGCCAGCGTCGGGGCACCCGCCAAGAAGACTGCCATCGTCGTGGCGCGAATGGACTGTGTGGCCCGGGTGATCAGCATGACGACGATAAAGCTCGCCACGACGCCCTGGTAAGCGGCCTGCAACACCACTTCCTGCCAGGGCGGGAATACATTGAAGTTCAGCAGGCCTGAGGGCAGGAACAGCATCCAGATCGGGATATAGACAGCGGAACTGATGATCGGGATCGCGATTACCGCCTGCAAAAAGGTCACGTTCCAGCGCCGCAGCACTGTCATATAGATCGCGAAGCACAGCCCCGCCCCCACCAGCAGCAGGTCGCCCAGCCATTGCTGCGCAGGCGTATTGATCGAGAAGCTGTCACCACCCAGCATCGCCGCCCCGGCGACGATCAGCAGCAGTCCAAATAGCTGAGGCCCGGTCGGATGCTCGCGTAGCCAGAGATAGCCAAGGATCGCCGCGAAGATTGGCATGCTGCCATTGGTGAGAACGCCTGCATGGATCACCGGCGCTAGCGACATACCGCCGAAGGATGTCAGAGCAAAAGGCGCGCCAACTCCGAAAGAAATGACCGCCCCCTTCCAAAGAGGCAGTCCCGCAAAGCCGCGAATGGTGAAAAGCGGGAAGACGATGATGGCGGCCACACCGACGCGCAGCGCGGCCACATCAAAGGGGGTCAGCGAGTTGAGGACACCGAACCGGGAGGCAACGATCCAGCCGCCCCAGATGAACGGCACCACGAGGCCGCACGCCACCCCCACCGCAAAGCTAGGGCGTGCGGCGTTCACGGCTTTACCGTCTCGCGGCCCGGCAAGGCCGCTCCCGACAACAGGCCCGGTCCGAGCGCGATGAGAATGCCGGCGGTTACGATCACCACGCCTGCAATGCTGATATCGGACGGGTATTCCCCCAGCAGCGGGATCGCCATCAGCAGGGCCACCGCCGGCGCGCCGGACATGACTGCGGCTTGGCGCATGCCGCCCAGCATCCGCGCGGCATGGGCGATCAGGATCGAGGCGATAAACGCCGCGACGATGCCCTGATAGACCGCCTGGATCGCAATCTCCTCCCATGGCGCAGCCACCATGTTGCTGGGTAGGAAGAGTAACCAGAGGGGAATGTAGATCGACAGGTTTAGCGCGTTGACTACGCTCAGAGATTGCAGCGCCGTCAGCCCCCACCCACGCACCGAGGTCAGGAATGTCGCGTTGCAGGCCGCTGCACCCAGAAACAGCAGGTGCCCGCGCCACTGGCCCGGCTCCCCATAGGACAGGGCGTCCCAGCCCGTCGCCGCGACACCGAGGACGATCATCGCCACGCCCGCGATCCGCCATCCGCCTAGCCGCACCCCGAACACTGCCCAGGCCAGCAAGGCCGCGAAGATGGGCATGGCACCGTTGATAACAATGCCTCCATGGGCCACTGGCGCAAAGGACATGCCGCCGAACACGAACAAGGTGAACGGCGCGCCCGAGGTAATGCCGATCACCGCCGTCTTCCACCACGCAATGCGCGGCCACCGCACGATGAACAAGACGGGAATAGTCGCGACCCCGGCCACGCCAAAGCGACAGGCCGCCATGTCATAGACGGTTAGCGAGGAGGTCGCCCCGAACCGGGAAACAACTAGAAAGCCCGCGAACACGAACAGCACGCCAATCCCGGCGGCAAGCCCTCCCAGCGCGTCTCGGTTCATGTTGGTTCGACCCTCGGATGGAAAAAGGCCCCGCCGCGCGGGCGAGGCCTTTCCAAACTACCGGACGCGTCGTACGTCCGTCGATATGCCTGGATTACTGGGTGACGATGGTCGCTTCCGACTTCTCGCGCACTTCATCGACACTGACGCCCGGCGCCAGTTCCTTGATGTGCACACCACCTTCACCAATGGTGAAGACACCTAGCTCTGTGATGATATCATCGACCACACCAGCACCGGTCAGCGGCAGGGTGCATTCCCTGAGCAGCTTCGCCGAACCATCCTTGGCGTTGTGGTCCATCAGGATCACGACGCGCTTGACGCCAGCGACCAGGTCCATCGCGCCGCCCATGCCCTTGACCATCTTGCCCGGGATCATCCAGTTGGCGAGATCGCCGTTCTCGGCCACCTGCAGGGCGCCGAGGATCGACATGTTGATGTGCCCACCGCGGATCATCGCGAAGGACTGAGCACTGTCGAAATAGACAGATTGCGGCAGCTCGGTGATGGTTTGCTTGCCCGCGTTGATTAGGTCGGCATCGACCTCATTGTCGCGCGGAAACGCGCCCATGCCCAGCATCCCGTTCTCGGACTGGAACGTCACATCCATGCCCTCGGGAATGAAGTTCGCAACCTTCGTCGGCATGCCGATGCCGAGATTAACGTAGAAACCGTCTTCGAGCTCCTGCGCCGCGCGGGCACACATATCGTCACGTGACCAAGCCATATTCCGTCTCCTTCTCGTATCCGTTCGCCGTGCAGGTTAGTCTTCGCGGACCGTGCGGAATTCGATCCGCTTCTCGAAGTCTTTCCCTTCAAAGATTCGATCGGTGTAGATGCTGGGGAGGTGGATGCAGTCGGGATTGAGCTGCCCCGGCTCCACCAGTTCCTCGACCTCGACGACGCAGATCTTGCCTGCAGTCGCCATCGGCGCATTGAAGTTGCGCGCGGTCTTGCGGAAAACTACGTTGCCCGCCGTGTCGCCTTTCCACGCTTTCACGATGGCCAGGTCGCCGGTAAGCCCGCGTTCCATGACATAGGTCTCACCGTCGAAGACCTTGGTTTCCTTGCCTTCGGCGATAAGTGTCCCGACACCCGTCTTTGTATAGAAGGCCGGGATACCCGCCCCGCCGGCGCGCACCCGCTCAGCAAGCGTGCCCTGCGGGTTGAATTCCAGTTCCAGCTCGCCAGCGAGGAACTGTGCCTCAAAGGTTTTGTTCTCGCCCACATAGGACGAAATCATCTTCTTGACCTGACGGGTCTGGAGCAGAAGGCCGAGGCCGAAATCATCAACGCCCGCGTTGTTCGACGCGATGGTCAGGTCCTTCACACCAGAGTCGCGGATCGCAAGGATCATGTGCTCGGGAATGCCGCACAGGCCAAAGCCACCGGCAAGAATAGTCATGCCGTCGAATAGCAACCCGTCAAGTGCGGATTTCGCGTCCGAATAAACCTTTTTGCTCATCTCTCAGCCCTGATTTGTTCGTTCTCGTTACCCGCGCCGCCCTGTTCCGGTAGCGTCCCCGGACGCCTGCAACCGGACGTCTGTGCGGTGCGCCGCCGATAAACAACAGCCAGCGGCGGCTGTCAAACATTGCCCTCGAGAGGGACAGGCGCGGGGGGGAGTATGCCCAAACACGCGCGAGCTTCAAAGCCGCCTTCGCATGTTCTGCGTGCCGCGCCGGATGACTATCGGTGCGCCACCGCCATCGCTAATGTGGCCCGCCATGCCCCGCGCCGCCCCCCTTTCCACCGCCGTCCTGTCCAGCCTCCTTATGCTGGGCGCGGTAGTGATGTTCTCTGCGGCGCACGGGCTGGTCCGCTATGCCAGCAGTGAACTGCACCCGTTCGAGATCGCCTTCCTACGCTCGTTCTTCGGCCTGGCGTTCATGCTGCCATTTATTATGAAGGGGCCGGATTATTCCGATTTACGGGTCAAACTGCCTAAGATTCACCTGATCCGGGGGTTTTCGTCTTCCATGGCAACCATCGCATGGTTCACGGCAGTAGCCATCATGCCACTGGGTGAGGCCGTGGCGCTGAACTTCACCGCGCCGCTGTTCGCGACGATCCTCGCTGCCATCTTCTTACATGAGGCGGTCCGCTTCCGGCGCTGGTCGGGTACTTTCATAGGCTTCATTGGCGTCCTGATTGTGGTCCGGCCCGGTGTCGATTCGGTCGAACTTGGCGCCCTTCTGGCGCTCGGCAGCGCCATGCTGATTTCGGTCAATGTGCTGATGATCCGGGTGCTCGCCCAGGTAGACAGTACCCGGTCCATCGTGGCGTCATTCAACATGTTCCTGACCATCTTCACACTGATCCCGGCACTGTTCGTCTGGCAATGGCCGAGCTGGACCATGATCGGCGTGACCTTCGCCGTTGGCGCGATGACCACCATCGCCCACCTGTTAATGACCCGCGCCATGCGGATGGCCGAGGCCGCGGTGATCCCGCTCGATTTCATGCGCCTTCCGGTCTCGGCGGCCATCGGGTTCTTTTTCTTCTCGGAAATCCTCGACACCTGGACAATCATCGGCGCACTGATCATCGGTACTTCAACGGTCTACGTAGCCCGCAACGAGGCCCTGGCCGCCAAGAGGCAGACATGAAGTTCACCTGGGACGAGAGTGACCGGCTGCTCGGGCTGCCGCGAGCCGTCTGGGGGGCGCTGTCCATGGCCGCCGGAGTGGCATGCCTGGCCGGCAATCATTCCATCGTCCGTGTGGTTGCCGACGAGGTCGGCGGGTTCGAAACCTCCGCGCTACGGTTCCTCTGGGCCATCCCCTTCATGATTCCCTGGCTGGTCCAGTACCGCGGCGCGGTGGCGCACACCCAACGTCACGGCCTGCATTTCGTCTCCGCGGCGCTAACGGCAATCACCACCGCATTATTATTTCTCGGCCTGTCAAAACTACCGCTAGCCCTCACCACAACCCTAAACTTTACCGCGCCGCTATTCACGACAATCCTGGCCGTACTGATCCTGAAGGAGCGCGTCGAGATTGCGCGCTGGGCCGCTACCGTGATCGGCTTCGCCGGAGTCATTGTCATCCTGCGGCCCGGCGTCGTCGACTTCAACCCGGCCGTGCTACTGCCGATCTGTTCCGCGTTCACGCTTTCGATCTGGTACCTGACCCTAAAGCGCCTGGGGCGCACGGAATCAACGGCGACCATCACGTTTTACCAGACGATCTGGGCCTCGTTTCTGCTGATGCTGTTGGCCCTGCCCGACTGGCAGACGCCGAGTTGGACCGCTACCGGGCTATCCATCGCCATGGGCGCCATGGGGACAGCGGCGATATTTCTGATGGCACGCGCCTTCGACCTGGCCGACGCCTCTCTCGTCGCCCCCTTTGACTACGCCCGGCTGCCGTTCATCGCGCTGATTGCCTATTTGGCTTTCGGCGAAGTGCCCGGCCTGTTCACGGTGACCGGTGCCGTAATCATCATCGGCGCGGCCTTCTTTACGGCCCAGCGCGAGTCCCGCGCCAAGAAGCCCGCTGCGGTTGACTCCGACTAGCCGTAGGCCGGTAATTGACCCTGCCCCAGACGAGGGCCCATGGGAGAGGCAGATGGATTTCGGGATCTTCAACCTGATGAACCGGCGGCACCCGTCGCAGTCAGTGCGCCAGGCCGTCATCGACACGGTTGAACAAGTACAAGCCGCCGAGACTGCCGGCTTCGGGATTGCCTGGTTCACAGAGCACCACTTCTCGAACTATTCGTTGTCGCCATCACCGCTGATGATGATTGGCCATGTCGCGCCCCAGACCCTGCGCATTAAGCTGGGCTCCGCAGTCGTGCTACCGGCGCTCTACCAGCCCGCGCGCCTGCTGGGGGAAATCGCGCTTGCCGACTGTCTGTCCGGCGGCCGCCTCGTACTGGGCCTCGGGGCGGGATATCAGGCCTATGAACTCGCGCGCTTCGGCGTCGATCTGGCCGAGGCCAGCGAGATCACCAACGAATGGATCGACTTTCTGTCGAAGGGCATGGGACAGGAAAGCTTCGAGTACCACGGCAAGCATATCGACCTACCCCAGACCTGGTTTACGGCCCCGCCGGAGCAACAGCCGCGCCCGGAAATCTGGATCGCCGGGAACAGCCCGGGCTCTCAGCGGCGCGCGGTGCGCGGCAACCACCCGCTGTTCATTTCCGGCTTCGGGCGCGACACCGCAACGCTGGCCGAAATCCGAGCTGAGGCCGAAGAGACCTGGACCGCCGCCGGCAAACCCGCCGAGGACCTCCAGTTCGGCACGCTGCGTTATTGCTTCGTCACCGACGACAAGGCCAAGGCTCTCGCCTTCGCAGAGAACGCCCGCTACCAGATCCGCCTGTCGCGCTACCTACGGCGGGGCCAGACCTCGCTTGACTCGGCCTGGCTGCCGGAAGAGCCCTTCGAGGACGAGATGTCGCCGGAGGACATTCTCGCCTGGAACCCCATCGGCGATGCCGATACCGTGGCCGAGAAGCTAGTCGAGGAGATCGAGCAGGTCCGCCCCGTCCACACCGCCATGTACATGACCATGGGCGACACACCTCATGACGACGCACTGCGCTCCATCGAGGCCTTCGGCGACAAGGTGGTGCCGCTAATCGAAAAGGCGGTCGGCCCGCTTTCGACCGCAGGTACGCCATTGCCCGCTTACGCCGCTCAATAACCCATGAAGGTCGCCGCCAACGGGAATGAATTCGTCTGCCGGATCGACGGGCCAGAGGACGGGCCCTGGCTGACCTTTTCCTACTCGCTGAACACCAACTTTTGCATGTGGGACGCGCAGGTCGAGCGGCTTTCCGGCCGCTACTGTATTCTGCGCTACAACACCCGCTGCCATAACGGCACTAGCACGTCGCCGTGAACACGCTCGCCGTCCGGCCTGTCCCGCAGCCGCCGGCCTTGATCGCCCACGCTGACTGGTCCACCGACTCGAAGAAACGGGCCATCGCGCGCGCCTTGCGTATGGCCGACGGCAGCTACACCGCGCTCACCCCAGAGCCGGTCAGCGACCTGCCCGACCTATTCGCGCGGCTGCGCGCGGCGGCGGGTGCAGGCGGCACTGCGTTAATGGGCTTCGACTTCCCAATCGGCCTGCCCCGCGCCTATGCCAAGGCCGCGCGGATCGACCGCTTCGTCCCGACGCTGCGGCAGTTAGGGCGCGGATCGTGGAAGGCCTTCTATGATCCGGCTGAGGATGCCTCACAGATATCGGTCCGGCGCCCCTTCTATCCCCAGCGACCGGGCGGCACGAAGCGCCAGCATCTGATCGACGCGCTCGGCCTGTCGGGCGCGCAGGATTTGTTCCGCCATTGTGACCGGCCGACAGACCTGCGCGGCGCAGCCAGCCCGCTGTTCTGGACGCTTGGCGCGCAGCAGGTCGGCAAGGCCGCCATCTCGGGCTGGCGCGACCTGATAGCGCCAGCGTTGCGCAGCGATCCAAGCCTGCGGATCTGGCCCTTTGACGGGCGGCTCGCGGAGATGCTCTCCCAGCCCGGCATCGTGATCGCAGAGACCTATCCAAGCGAGTTCTATGGCCATCTGGGACTGCAGATCGCCGTGTCCAACAAGTCGAAGCTGAACCCGGCGCACCGTCGCGATGACGCCGAGCGGCTGCTCGACTGGGCGGCTCGTAACGAAATCCGGCTGTCCGGCGCACTTACTGCGGATATCCGCGATGGATTCGGCACGGGGCCGGACGGCGAGGACCGGTTCGACGCCACCATCGGCCTGTTCGGCATGCTCAACGTTGTGCTCGGCCAACGTGTGCAGGGCGAGCCTGCCGATCCGGTTGTGCGCCGGATCGAAGGCTGGATCCTCGGGCTGGACCCGGCGACCATCCGCGCACCGGCCGATTGAACGGGCTTCCCGCGACGGCTAGCACCAACGCAACAATCAACGAAGGGGAGCGAGGGCTAATCGTCAACACCGCCTCGGAACGCCAGATCGGCCAGGCGGCCAGAATTCCCCGAGCCGCTTGGCCACCGTTCGGAATACGCCAAGCTGGTGCTGCACATATGCGACAACGTGCTGACCAACAGCGCGGTGATGCGCCTCGATGGCGCCCTGCGCGCGGGAGCCCGATGGATTTTACCCCGCCGCCGCGTCCATGAACGCGGCGAGTTCGAAATCCAGTTCAGTCAGCCCGCCCGCATCGTGAGTGGCGAGCGTCACATCGACGGTGTTCCAGACATTGAACCATTCCGGGTGGTGGTTAATCGCTTCCGCCTTCAGCGCGGCGCGGTTCATGAAACCGAAGGCTTCGTTAAAATCGGCGAACTTGAAGGTTTTGGCGATGGCCTCTCGGCCCTCGACCAATTCCCATCCATCGAGTTTCGACAGCGCGCTATCGCGCGCGTTCACATCCAGTTTGTCCGCCATGTGCCGCCCCGGCCGTCTCGCTATCAGATACCGCAAGCTTGAGCCCTGTTGGCGTATGGATCAAGCGCGCCTATATGATCCCTTCATGGCTGCCATCGCAAAACACGACACCGCCCCCACCCTTGCGGATATCGAGGCAATCGCGGGCGAAGCCTTCGCGACCATCCCGCGCTCGCTGTCCGCTCATCTGGACGGTGTGGCAATCTATGTGGTCGATTTTCCCGACGACGAGACCATGGACGAGATGGACCTAGAAAGTCCGTTTGACATACTGGGTCTTTACGCCGGGGTAAGCCTCGACCGGAAATCAGTCAGTGACCAGCCGACAGATTTGGACCGGATCTATCTTTATCGTCGAGCGATCCTCGATTACTGGTGCGAGACCGGTGAGGACCTCTACGGCCTTGTCCGCCATGTACTGATCCATGAAATCGGTCACCACTTCGGCTTTTCCGACGACGAAATGGAACAGATCGAGGCCAGTACGGGCTGCTAGCCTGACAGCACCCCCGCCACCCGCGCCCGCAGCACCGGCAGCAGCTCGTCTAGGAACCACGGGTGTTTCTTTTCCCATGCCGTCGTGCGCCAGCTCGAGGTGCGGCAGCGGCAAGACTGCCGGCGTATGGGATCGCCAGTTGGCCACCGCGTCGGTCATGGACTTGTATCCCGGCAGGTAGTTCCGAATCGCGTAGCTCCCGACATAGAGCGTCAGCGCCACCTCGGGTAGCGCCGCCATAATGCGCGCGTGCCAGAGCGGCGCGCATTCCAGGCGTGGCGGCTTATCTCCACCGCGTGGCAGACGGCCGGGATAGCAGAACCCCATGGGCAGAATGGCGACCCGCGCCCGGTCGTAGAAGGTGTCCCGGTCCATCCCCATCCAGCCGCGCAATCGATCGCCTGAGGGGTCGTTGAAAGACAGATCGGTGTCATGCGCCTTTGTGCCCGGCGCCTGACTGACGATGAGAAGTCTTGCCGACACCTCGGCGCGGACTAGTGGGCGCGGACCCAGCGGCAGGTGCGGCACACAAGTCGTGCATGCGCGGACCTCGGTGAGAGCCGCTCTCAGCTCGCGTTCGAGGTTCGCCATACCCAGGATGTTACTGCACGGCACGGGCCTTCAGTTCGGACACGAAACCTGTCACGACCTCCGTCGCGGGACCGTAGCGCCCCTCTTCGAAAGTGCTCGCGCCGAGAGATTCCTCAAGGTTGAGCTCGATGGTCGCCGCGCCGTTTGAGCGGGCCTCCTGTACGAACCCGGCCGCCGGATAGACATTCCCCGATGTGCCGATCGACACGAACAGGCCGCAGTTCGATAACGCCGAATAGATGCGGTCCATCTCCAGCGGCATCTCGCCGAACCAAACCACATGAGGACGCATCGTGCCGGTGGCTTCGCAATCGGGGCAAGTCATCTCGCAATCGAGATCGCCCAGCCCCTCGACGATGTTGCCGCATTCATTGCACCTGGTCTTCGACAGCTCGCCGTGCATGTGAATGAGGTTCGTTGAGCCGCCACGCTCATGCAGGTCGTCGATGTTCTGGGTCACCACCAGAACCCCGCCGGGCCAGAAACTTTCCAGTTCACCCAGCGCCGCATGGGCGGCGTTGGGCTTTACCTCGGCTTCGGACATCTGCGCGCGCCGCACATTGTAGAATGTCAGTACCGTGTCAGGACTGCGCGCGAAGGCCTGGGGTGTCGCCACATCCTCGATCCGGTGCTTCGCCCAGATCCCGTCGGGATCGCGGAATGTCGCAAGGCCAGATTCTTTTGAAATTCCCGCGCCAGTGAGGATCACGATGGGATCGGTGGGCGCGATCTTTTCAACAACACTCATTTTGTGGAAACACCCTCATGTAGCTGAAACAAGGCTAGAACCTAACGAGCCGCCCGATAACGGATCAATACGGCTAGGCGAAGGCAAACGCGCCGAGCGGGTATTCAACCTCGGGCGTATATACCGAGCCTGTCCGACCAAGGGTCGAGGAATACAGCACGAAGGAATCGGACTGGAACGGGGGCGCTGCGAAGGCGCTATGATCCTCAATGAAATGTGCGACCCGGGCGAGGCTGGTGCTCTTGCAGCGGGCTAGCGTGACATGGGGGTGGAAGCGCCGAGCCCCAGGCACGAGGCCAGCGCGCTGGCAGGCCATTTCGACTTTCACCTGAAGGCGCAGCAGTTCTTCGTTGCGCTCGACCCCGGCCCATAGCGCGCGCACCTGACCGCGCGATTCGAAATGGCCGACCCCCGACAGGCAGATTTTCGGCGGCTCGGTATCGATCCGTTCGAGCTCACCGTGGACATCGTCAGCCGTGGCAGTATCCACCTCTCCGATGAAACGTAGCGTGATGTGAATATTCTCCGACGGCACCCATCGGGCGCCGGGGACCTGCCCGCGCAGCCCCGACAGGCGCAACCGCAATTCGTGAGGCAAGCTCAGGGCGACGAACAGGCGGATCATGTGCGCGAATCCCTATGCAAATGCAGAAACTAATCAGGCTCGGGAAACACCGTCAGCACGCCGGTATAGGCGTACATGCGGTCATGGGAGATTTCGCCGTTACCGAAGAACCCGACGACAGGAATGTCGCCAAAGGCCTCGGCGATCATCGAAAGTTCACGCGCACCGGGGCCGAACTGGTTGGGACCTCGCGCGACACAAGAATGATAGAGCGCGCCGCGGATGCGCCCACTGGCACGCCGTTTCACGTCGTCCAGCATCCGCGCCATGTCCTCGATCGCCGCGGCGGGATCACGGCGCACGAACATCACCCGATCGCCGGGCACCATCTCCTCTGCAATGGCGACGCGCCCATCCTCGGGATCGAAGCCGACGAGGTTGCGCACGAGATAGTCCGCCCGGTCGGAACCCGAGACCGGGATCGCCGCGTGCACCTGTCCTGCGATGCGCCGCATGTCGCGCGCCATCAGTTCGCCCACGTCCACTTTAAGGATATCCAGCGCGGGTTCGCCGTCCAGTTCCTCGATGACGCCATCTTCCGCGGCGGTGACGGTGTGCACCGGCCCTATCGGCGAGCAGCCCTGGGTCAGCCCAGTCGCGACAGGCACCGCTTCGGTCAGCAGCACACCCGAGATTCCCGACGGTGCTTCGCGCACGCCCACCAGCGGAGCGGGCGCGGACCCGCTGGTCAGCCCACCGACCAGATAGGCGCCGGTGGATTCGGCCAGGCCCGGCATCGCATCCAGCACCGCCGGGACGCGCGGATCGGCATAGACCACGGCGAGAAGAGCCTGGCTGGCCACCTGCAAATCTGATGAGGACGGCTCTCCAGGGAAGGCCGAGACCGCACCCTCGGCGACGTCGAGGACCATCATCGCCATGGCAGGCACGTCGAAATATTCGATCCCGGTGGCACAGATCGCGGGCGCGACGGCTCCGCGCCAGACCGATACGCCCGTCCCGGCGGCGAGGAACGCCTCGATATCCGGAAGGTCGGCGGCCAGCGGCTCGGTCACATAGAGCAGGCCGACGCTATTGGCGTTCGCGGGTGTGTCGAGCTGATCGAGGCAGTGCGCCACCAGGTTACGCCAGCCCGTCCAGGACGTTACGGGACCATCGGCGCCGACACCGGCATGGGCAAACGGAAACGCGGTCATGCGTTCAACCCCCGGAGGGAGACTGCGGCGCGGAAGCATCCAGCGCCTTTGCGACATAAGGTGCAATGCGTTCGACGATTCGCACCACGCCCGATGCGTTCGGATGGAGCCCGTCGGGCTGATTCAACGCCGGGTCAGCAGCCACGCCGTCGAGGAAGAAGGGATAGAAGGCGACGTCATACTTCTTAGCTAGGCGCGGGAAGACAGCGTTGTAGCGCTCGGCGTATAGGCGGCCCAAATTGGGCGGCGCCAGCATCCCCGCCAGTAGGACGGGTATATCGCGCCTACCCAGCTCAGCAAGCATCGCATCGAGATTGGTTTCCATTTCCGCCGGATCAATGCCGCGCAGGCCGTCATTCGCACCCAGTTCGAGGATGACTAGATCCGGCCTGGTCTCGGGCAACGACCAGGCCAGCCGGGCCCGCCCACCGGCGCTTGTGTCGCCCGACACGCCCGAGTTGACCACTTGGGCGAGAATCCCGTCCTCGGCCAGTTTCGCCTCGAGGCGCACCGGGAAGGAATCCGCGTCCTGCAGACCGTATCCGGCGGTCAGGCTGTCGCCGAACGCGACGATGACCGCCTGGTCCGACGCCGAAACGGGTGATACAGCCAGCGCAGCGGCGACCGCCACGTTCGCGCAAGCGTATTTGGCATGCGCGCGTATAACATTGATGATCCGGGCCGCTCGGCCATATGTAGAAGCTACGAGTGTTTCCTTCGGGCGAAAGCGAGCCATTATGAACGACCTGTCGGGCGCGGGAGCGGAACGTGCCCCGAACGATTCCACGCCTGCGCAACCCATGATCGCGCTCTTCGGGGCTGAACTTCATTTGGCGAGCGCAGGCCGCGAGGTCAATATCCTGCGAGGAATCGACTTAAATGTCGCGCGCGGCGAACGGCTCGGGGTGGTGGGCCCGTCTGGGTCCGGCAAATCCACCATGATGATGGTGATGGCGGGGCTGGAGCGACTGACAGGTGGAAGCGTCACCGTCGCCGGAGAAGACCTGTCACAGCTCGACGAGGATGCACTGGCCCGGTTCCGGCGCACACGCGTCGGCATCGTGTTCCAGGCCTTCCACCTGATCCCGACCATGAACGCGTTGGAGAATGTGGCCGTGCCGCTGGAATTCGCGGGCGCG
>Ga0255776_10003527_pt1 | contig 16850 bp, 15 predicted proteins | sample 071ome_19_FD_179974 | JGI IMG/M metagenome (GOLD analysis project Ga0255776, IMG submission 179974) | Coastal salt marsh microbial communities from the Groves Creek Marsh, Skidaway Island, Georgia - 071413AT metaG (version 2) | ecosystem: Environmental > Aquatic > Marine > Intertidal zone >... | reverse complement strand
CGTTAGAACTGGTTGAGTGGAAGCTCAAAGATCTGACAGAACTGTATGGTCGCGATGATTTTAACGAAGGTCGGGCCATTGGTGCGCTGGCGGTGGCCGTTGAATATCTGGCTGGTCGGTTTGAGGGTACTACTCTGGTGTGACGCTCGCCTGATGAAACACACCGTCTCTGCAGGCGGTTTTCCATATTACCGAGCCGGTATGTGCTAACTTGCATACCGGTTTTTTATGATTATATCTCTGAGGTTTCATGGCCGTCGAAGGCGCAGTGCTTACCAGCGGCTCAGTTGGCCGTCATCTGTTTCAACAGACCGTGCCTATGGTGGTTGGCATTCTGGCGCTGATGTCAGTCGGCCTGCTGGATGCTTATTTTATCGGTAACTTAGGCAAAGACCCGCTGACGGCCGTTAGTTTTATTTTCCCGGTCGTGTTTGCGCTGTCGTCGCTTGGGGTCGGTGTTATTGCTGCGATTGCGTCAGTCGTTTCGCGGGCACTTGGCTCAGGTCAGAAGCACAAGGCTCAGAGTCTGGTGGCCCTCGGGATTGTGGCTGCGGGCATTTTTGGCGTAGTGATCACTGTGCTTCTGCTGCTCTTCAAGCGACCGTTATTTGAGGTGATGAACGCTTCGCCAGATCTTTTGCCGTTGATCGACTCCTACATGACCCCATTTGCGTTCGGCTTTCCTATGCTGCTGATCAATATGGGTGGCAACGGCGCTCTGCGTGCTCAGGGCATGGCGGGGAAGGCCTCTTTGATTTTGATGATGATGGCTCTGGTTAACCTGATACTCGATCCCATCCTGATTGCTGGTGTTGGCAGTTTCGAAGGCTTCGGCATTAAAGGAGCGGCTTATGCCACCGTGGCGGGCTGGACACTGGCGTCGATTCTGGCACTGGTGCTGATTGCGAGAAGCCCGGTCGGCCTGAATTTTACCCGCCTGAAAGAGGCGCATCCGGGAGAGGATATTCGTGCTCTGCTGCGGGTGGGTGGCCCGGCGGCAATTTCTAATTCGGTCAATCCGGTGGGCTTATCCATTATGACGGCCCTACTGGCGAAGTACGGGGATGCCGCCGTTGCGGGGTTTGGTGCAGGCGGTCGCTTGCAGGCTCTTGCCGTTGTACCACTGTTGGCGCTCTCAAGTTCGATTGGTGGAATCGTAGGGCAGAATTGGGGCGCCGGGTACGGCGATCGCGCCCGACGGGCCCTCTGGATGGCCATTGGTTTTTGTGTCATCTACAGCCTGACCGCTGGGGCTTTGTTGGTCACCTGGCGTGAGTCGCTGGCCAGTATTTTTACTGACAGCCCTGAGGTGATTAATGCATTGTCGACGTACCTGATTATCTCGGTCTGGGGATACGCCGGCTTCGGTGCGCTGATTGTGGTGAACGGAGCATTTAATGCTATCGACCGTGCCTATTGGGCACTGGGGCAATCCCTTATTCGGGTCGTTCTGATTATGGTGCCGGTGGCGTTAGGGTTGAGTATGGTGCTGGAATCGCGATCAATTTATGCCGCAGAGCTGATTGCTAATCTGGTCGGTGGCATAGTCGCCGTGATTCTTGGTCGTGCTTTATTAGACGATCGCTGGTTGCCACGTTAATGGAAACTACAGAAAAGGAGTATTTGATTGATGCAGCTGATTTATTCAACCACGTCACCGTTTGCTCGTAAGGTCTGGGTTGCAGCGATAAAGCTGGGCCTGCGTGATCAGATGACACTCGAAGTCGCTAACCCACTGCGCAATGCCGATTTGGTCAGTGCTGCGAACCCTTTGGGTAAAGTACCTGCCTTGCTGGCAAATGATGATCAGGTGGTAATAAACAGTCCTGTCATCTGCCAGTTTCTGCAGCGTCGTGCGAACAATAACGTCGATTTACATCAGCCTTCCTACATGGATCTGGACACGACAGAGCGCCTTCACACACTTGCCGACGGCATTGCTGAAGCAGCGTTTATGACGGTCATGGAAAAGCAACGCCCGGCAGAACATCAATCGGAACTATGGCTGGGGCGCTGGAGTCAGGCAATAAAACGCGCATTAAAAATGATTGAATCTGGTGATATTAAATTACTGAAAAATACACCAGAAAGTATCGCCGAAATTGCTCTGGCCTCAGCGCTTGGCTACATTGATTTCCGTTTATCAGATAACGGTTGGCGTGAGGAAAACCCTGTAATTGCTGCATGGTATCAAGAAATTATGCAAGATCCGGAGCTTCGGGAAACCATGCCCGCAGACTGATAAGTACTAAAGTTTCTGAGAGGTTTTTTCCTCTATAAGAAAACGAAATTTCCCACACTCCAGTGTGGCATCAAGTGTGATGTCTCCAATCGCTACGCGATGCAATTTTAATACTGGATTACGGAACCGCCCGAACATGCGCTTGATCTGGTGGTACTTGCCCTCGGTTAAGGTCACTCTTGCCGTAGTCGGTGTAATTCGCTCAAGCAGCGCTGGTTTGGTGATAATGTCTTCAAACGGAAAATAAATTCCTTCTTTAAACGCCGTCACGCATTCATCGCTGATGGATTTTTCCAGCGCCACTTCATATACCTTGGCGACTTTTTTATCCGGGGCCATTAATGCCTGTGACCAGTCGCTGTCGTTGGTCAGTAGCAGAAGGCCCGATGAATTCAGATCAAGCCGTCCGGCGATATGCAGATCATTGAGCTCTGATTCAGGAAATCCGCCATCGCGCAGCACATCAATTACAGTGCGGTGAATATCGTCTTTGGTGGCGCTGACGACTCCGACAGGTTTGTTCAGAAGAACATAGCGTCGGGTGCGGTTCTGTAGCAGCACGCCATCACACATCACCCGCGAGAATGAATCCAGTGGCTGACTGATGTCCTGAGCAATCACGTCATCCACCCGGATGCGCTGCTGTGCAAGTAGCTGGCGTACCTGTCCTTTGGGGATGCCGGTGTGCACACTGATAAAGCGATCGAGCCGTTGTCGGGCGTTCGCCACGGTCAGCGATTTTTCCAGATATTCGCGACGGCTTTATCATTTCCCAGAAAGCCAACAATTAAACACACCAGCCCGATCAATCCGAATATGATCGCAGGGAAAGCGCCGCCCGCCTGACCTGCCTGTATAGCAACCCAACCGCCAGCACCCGACAGCAAAAGAAACAGACTACCTACGGCAATCAGAATCGTGCGGTGAGACGCTTTATAAACGTATTCATCTTTGCTGTTTTCAAAGATATTCAGGATTGGAGCAAAGAGTTTTCTCAGTACGTCTTTCATATCAGTTCTTTATTATTAAAGCCCTGGCCGGCAGGACCTCCTGGTTAAATCGTTTACAGCTCTACTTACATCACGAGAGGTAACAGAACCGCATGTAACGTCGCGGTCAGAGTCATCGCCATTGCAGAATAAGCCGCCTGCTGGTTGCCCAGTTCGAGCGCCCGGCTGGTGCCAATGGCATGAGCACAGACGCCCAGCGTAAGTCCCATGGTCTTAGGGTCGTCCAGTTTAACGGATTTGAGCAAAGGCGGAATCACCAAGGCACCGAACACTCCGGTAATGATGACAAACGCCGAGGCCAGCGCGCCGACGCCACCCAGTTGTTCGCTGACTGTGACCGCCACAGGTGTTGTTACCGACTTGGTCGACATCGTGATTGTAATCGGATCATTGCCAATCCAGAAATGCGCCATTGCCACCGCGACGGCCACCGTGGTGCCGCTGCCGAGAGTAATAGCAAGAGAGATGCGCAGCCACTCTTTCTTCATCACATGAATAAATTGATACAGGGGCACGGCCAGCATCACGACAACTGGTCCGAGCATCAGATGCAGGTACTGCCCGCCTTCCATGTAGGTATCGAAACTGATGCCGGTGACTTCCAGCACCATGGAAACGAGAATGATCCCCGTCAGAATCGGCGGCAGAAAGGCGGTGTTACCTAACAGTCGATAGACATGCTGACCGACGGTAAATGCCGCAATGGTCAGCATCGCCCAGAACAATGGCATATGCAGGAGTTCATTCAGCATCGCGCTTCCTCCCGGCCTTCATAATTGCGGCACATACGATGGCGCCGGGTATAATACTCACCGCCATAATCACTAACAGAGCAACGCCGTTTTCTGCAAGAAGCTCCTTTTGGGTCACGATGCCCACACTCACAGGGATGATGAATAGCGGCAGCAGCGGTGATAGCGTCTTGCTGATCTGCGACAGTGATTCCGGCGCCCGCCCGCGAATTATCAGAAACACCAGCAGCAACAGCATGCCGATGATAGAGCCGGGGACAGGAGAATCCAGTTGGGACTGGAGTAGGTTGCCAGCAACCAGAAAAAGCAGGAGTATCAGAAGGCCGGTCATGGAGAGCCTGTGCGTCGTGTGTCTGGCAGTATTGTAGCCGGGTATTCCACTGATCAGAAGAAGACTAATTGCTAGGTAACTTTTGACCTCTTGCAATCAGTACTCATGGGGACGTGTCACGAACTAGCCTGACCAGGTAACGGTTGTCCCTTATCCTGATTCGATCCCCGCCGTAGTCAAAATCGACCATCCATGACGAATCGGGGTAGCTCAGGTAAGGCGTTGACGACCAGTAAGGTTCGGGAGGCGTGTCGGGGAAAATATTTAAATTAATCGCAGGTGCATAACGATCTTTTGCTACCAAGTAAGTTAACTCTTTGACATTGGGCAGTCGCCAATCGCTGTAACCGGAGTCGTTACTTCTTGCGGCTAATGTGAGAGCGGAACCCCAAGTGTATTCAATTGCATCACCCTCACAGGACACACGTCCATTTGTGCTTGTCCAGGTTTGCCCGAGACTACACTGTTGCCACATTAATCCTGTTTCGGTTTCAGTAACGGTGCCGTCATTGTTAGCTACGTAGCGACTGTCTGGCCATTTGTTGATGATGTTCCGGTTTATTGTCTGCTCTGCGTTTGTTACTACACTCGTGAGTAGCAGAAATAGGGACAAGGCCAGAAATCCAGAGATTATTTTCATCATTAGTTATATCCACTATGGCGTCGAACGAGCCGTACGTGTCTTCCGCGAGGTGGGTAAGCGTGGGTGTCGAATCCACGGTTAAAATCTAGTGCCCATGCGTAGACACTATTCTCGGGATGCGGGGATGTCCCATACCATGTTGAAGGGGATGATGACCAATAAATGGTCGGCATCGTATTTGGAAAATATTCGGTATCAATAGTTGGGTTGGTGCGCCCGAAATCAACAATACTGCGTAGTTCGTCGATGTCTGGTAGTCGCCAGTCGCTATGGCCACAAAGGCCGGTGGCGTTGATACGGGATATGTAGGCCTGGGTGTTACAGAGAGTTAGTGTGTTGGCAGGATCGTAGCCATAGCACCCTTCATAGTCGGAACCTGAGTCACCTTCATTCCCACCGTTTTCGTACAGCGTTGTGTTGTACCATCGGAACGTATCTGCTTTTGCCCGGGGCCCAGTGTCGGTCTTAACTTCCCATTCCAGGCCTGTGTGGTTATCTCGAACACAGGACCACTCTTCAGCGTCTTCTGAAAGTTCCAGCCCTTGGGCATCTAGTTTTGTATAATCAAAACCTGCACTGCCTGCGCCAGTCTTGACCAGGAGCCCCGCGGCGTTCAGAGCATCTCGTCCAGCATTGCAGTCCTGGCCACCGGGTATGTCGCTGGTACAATCAATATTGTTGTCATTGAGGTTATCACCTGACCAGTTGACTCCTGTGTCATTCAAGCCTGCAGGGGCTGTGATCCGTTCAAACGTCACCGTTAAAGAACAGTTCCCCGTCATATCTGTAACTTTGATTCTATTGCCTGATCGTTCGCCGGGGCAGCCGCTGACGTCATCAATTTTGTAGCCGATATCGGGTTGGATCGTAAAAATGGCGAAGCTATACGGGTAGATTGATTGAGCTGAATCTGGAGTAATCGAACCTCCGTATCCCAGGTCAGGAGTAATCGAATATTTAATGCGTTCAAAGGTCGCAGTAAAACGGCAGTGGGCTCTTGCTGGGCCAACGGTGTAGGTCTGGCCATCAAGAGTGCCATCGCAACCGGAAATGCTCTTCAGGTAATAGTACTGCGAGGGTAACACCTGGTATGTGGCAGTTTCTCCATGTGCAAGGGTTATGTCTGTGTATGGCTCGACAGCTCCACCACTATTGGCATACGGCCTGATAATGTAGGTGTTGATTTCGAATTCGATAGTGATGTCACAATCACCTTCTACTGATTGAATGGTAAAAGTATTACCGGATAAAACGCCATCACACCCTTCAACCTTAGATAGGCTGTAGCCCGTATCGGCTGATAGAACAAGCGATAGCGAGCTTCCGTGTTCGACTTGCTCTGGAATAGTTGGAGACCAGAAACCCCCGTCGTTTGAATTTATTACGACAGCGTATTGTTTTACTTCGAACAGAGCGATAATTTTACAATGAGAGGCTAATGCTCCTGTTGTATAAATATTATCTTTCAGAGTTCCGTCGCAACCCTCGATTGAAGTTAGCTCATATCCGTCGTCAGCTTGGATCGTAAAGTCGTAGGCATCATTGTGAGTATATGGCCCATTATTGTTGGCCGTAATCGTACCGCCAGTGCTGACTTCACGAGAGATTGTGTATTCCTTTCGGTTGAACTCAGCGATTATCTCGCAGTCGCTTTCAATTGATGTGGCGGAATAAACGCTGCCTGTTAATACACCTTCGCATCCACTGACAGAGCCGATTTCAAAGCCATCCTCTGTGTTGATACTCCAGTTAACAGCTTGTCCATGAGAATAGGTTGCCGGCAATTCGGGAGTAATACTTCCGCCGCCGCTTTTCTGTAATGTAACGGTATGCTGCAATGGTTCGAAGGAAACTTCGATTATACAGTCGTTATTGACTGGGGCCGTGATGTAAGTTTCTACAGTGAGGTTACCATCACACCCTGAAATACTGCTCAGGCGATAACCGTCACTAGCGACGGGTTTAAATGATACTGTACTACCATGACTGACTGATGATGCCGGTACCGGTGATACAGTCCCACCTGCGCTGATGGATGTAGTTACTGTGTACATAAGGGGCGAGAATTGAGCAGATACGACGCAGTCGCCAGTCATAGGGCTTGTCGTGTACGTCAGTAGTTCGAGTTTTCCATTGCACCCTGATATATCTGACAGTCTTTGTCCTGAGCCAGGTCTTATTTCAAACTCTGAGGTATCGTTGAATACGACCGTTGAGCTCTCTGGAGTCAGGGCCCCTGGGCCTGTTACGAGAGTATTGATAGTAAAATATTTGGGGCTGAAAACTACGTTAAATTCGCAGCTTTCCTGCACCCTTGAGATCGAGTACAAATGGTCGTTGAGAATGCCGTCACAGCCGGAAACCTGCTGAATATCAAAGCCTCTATCCGGAGTGATCATGAACTCTACGTTCTGACCTTCTTCGATATTTTCTTGCGACCCTGGAATAATAGTACCGTTGCCATTGGTAGCTGATGTGATTGAGTAAAGCTGCTCCCTTCTGGTGTCGCTTCCATTTGATGTATCTGAGCTTTGCTCTGCCGCATTATCAGGACTGTCCGAGGTCACAGTTGAGGCTTCGCTGCTATCTTCAGGCTTATTGTCCCCAGCTCCACAAGCCGCCAGAGCCAAAACGAGTGGTAATATTGCGAGTGTTTTCATCTATCCGTTTAAGTCTGTACATCCAGTATGCTGAGATATTAACAGCGTTGGCCGCATCAGCAAACGATGAGGTCGTATTAATGACGCATTGGTGCTTAACTTCAGCAACTCTATATCAGCTAGTGGAGCCAAATGTACTTTCTCTACTACATGGCTGATATCCAACATTGAATTGAAACTGGGCTCTAGAGATATTTTGTGACTCAGGAACTACAGCCCCTGCACCCTCTCCAGTATTTTCGCATACTGCTCATGCTTATCAGAAAACACCAGCATCGCTTACAGGGACTGAATCGTCGCTGACATTTTTACCGTATTCATAGCAAAGCTACATGGAAGGTCATAGTAAGGCCTGATCGAGAATGAGCTTTTCGATCCATCCTCGGCGATGCCCAAACGAACGACCATCTGAGTCTGTGCGGCATAAGAAGGCACGGCGAAAGCAGCGAGAAACGCAGTAATAGTGCGGCGTGGCCTCAAGCGAGATGAGTTGCTTCCTTGGCCTTGGCATACATCCTCCTGATGCTGGATGACAGAATTACCCTACGCGAGTTGACCCTAAAGGAAAATCAGGCATTCTTTTTAGGATGACTCTCCCAAGATTTTTGAGAGCTTTCCAAGTGTCAAAGGAGTGTGAGAATGGAATTGTTTATAAAAGTGTTTGCGTCAGTACTGACTTCCTTAACGGTGTTTTCCTTATTACTGTGCGGCGTCTCTATGCTGTTTGTGGTGTACAGCGGTGAGTTAGATGTTTGGATATCTGTCCTCGGCTTGATTGGTGTGGTCTGGGTTTTTGGCCTCGTCTTATTTGGATTCAGTGGCCCCCTCTTTTGGTGTGTTTTCTATTTTCTTCTTCGGAGGCTAAAGCTTTCTGAGTTTAAAAGGCATTTCTTGGCCGCACTTTTATCCACGGCAACAGTCTCCACATTGCAGTTTAAAGTAGTCTTTAAGGAAGATATTAATCTGGAGAATTTAACTATATTTCTGCCATTTATTCTGCCAGTTGTCGTTTTGAGTCTGGTTTTGTACAAGCGTTGGTACATCAAGAGCCCTGAGCCTGTTGCCGTGCGGGATTCACTCAGGCGATGGAATGATAGAAACAGGCTATAAGTTGCAGTCGAAGATATTCGCGCGGTGCTCTCTCGGTCTTAATCTACTCAACCGGGTCGATACATTCGTTTCTCTCAGGATCAAAGCGACAGCGAATCTTACGGGCAATACGCAACATGGCTGGGTGATAGTAGCCTTCATCGCGCATTTTGAGTCGCACCGTCTGTGCGACACTGTCAAACTCTTTCATCTTGTCTTCAGGTGTTTCAATCCAGAAATCATCGGGGACCAGGTTCATTTCGTTGTCTACGCGCCCGGCGTAGTTGTCGAATTTCAGTAAGAAATCCTCGCGCAGTAGCTGAGCAAGCTCATCGGGGAACTGTTCGGCACGTCCGATGAGTTGCATGGTTGACTGAGATACCGGGTTTCTCAGTACACCGGTTCCGGCCCCTGACTGCCCGCTCCCCATGACGAGGTAGGCAATCGCTGGGGATAGCATTGAAGCCACTTTGTTATCTGCGTAGGTCTGAACGTTGGCCATCATTTCGCCTTCAATCGGCGTTGCACCATAAGCTAACGCCAATTCTTTCATGGGCTTTTCAATGGATTGAACTGCGATTCGTCTGCTTTTTAAATCGGATAAAGATTGAAATGATTTGTCACCCATAAACGCATAGTTCCCGCCGATAGTTGCGACTCCCATGATGGTGTATTTTCCGTCGGTCATATAATGGTTCAGGCGAGGATTAGTAAACACCTGCATCAACAGTTGTAAGTGTTTGCGCTCGGGTAGCGCGCCTATGGCTTCGATTGTTCCAGCGAATTTATTAAATTCGGTAGCAATGGCACCGCGTACCAAAATGGCGTCGCAGGTATCCTGTGTTCTGAAGTTCTCGATAAGCTCTTTTTCGTTGTTAAAAATGATGATGGTTGCCTCTAATCCGTAGTGAATAGATCTCACTGCCTGGTCTTCGGATGTGACGGCTATGGGCCCTATTTTTCCTAAAGGGTCCCAAACACAGAAGGTGCGGCTCACACGTCCATTAACAGTACGGTTGTGGTACAGCTCTTTCAGGGCTTTGACTCGTTTATCGAGCGGCATGACCTGATTCATGATGACCGATCTGAGACGTGCCTCTTTTCTTTCTTTAGAGTCTCTGTCTGGTTTCGATTGATCAGAGGCCCAGGAAAAAGAAGTCAGTAACACGCTTAATAGTGCTACGGCAGTAATTAATACCTTCATAAATTTTCCTTCGTTCTTATTCTTATTATTTTCGGTTTTATGTGGCCATATTTATGAGTATTTATTGGTTCTTTTTTATGAGGCGTAATTTGCCAGGGCCGATTTTAAATAATACTGATTTCAGAGGCGTATAACAGAGGTTCAGATTAATGTGTCCTGGTTTGGTACATCAGCCTGAAGGACTGTCATAAATGTTCTATAAGCAGGGTATTAACAAAGAGGAGCGTATAGGCGAGGGCACCAGAGGGGCGACTGGTAGGCAGCCGCACCAAGGTCATTGAGCCAGGATATCTGGTTCTGGTTTACAGGCGCTTTATGGTTTCCAGTATGTGCGCATACTCTTCATGCTTATCCGGAAATTGCAGCATGCCTTGAAGAGCTTGAATCGTAGCTGCCATTTTGACGGTATTCATTGCGTTGGCGTGCTGGCTCTCGGCAATGGCTTGCAGTGAGCATACAAAGGCGTCCATGACTTCGCGCACTGCATGATTAAAACGGTCGGCTGAACCAAGATTGCATTCGAGCGCGAACTTAACGGCCTCTTCGATGGCTTTATTTAAGGTTTCTTTGATGGCCTGCTGCGTATCTTCTGATTGTGCTTTAAGGGTGTCAGCCTGTTGCTCTGCGATGTTCTCGATTTTCGGACGTTGGCTGTCTGCACTGGTAGCGTCGTGGTCGATAGCTTCGTGCGCTTTCTGAGGTTGATCGCTTTCAGTACGCTTGCCCTTTGCACTATCTCCATTATCTACCGCTTTGGCTACTGCCGTATTGGTTTCGTCGAACTGTACGGCTGCACTGGCAGTATCGATACTGTATAGCGTTGATATGCCTTGAGTCAGTGCTGCTTGTGCGGTGACCGCTGCCTGCTGTTGAGCCGTGGTGGCATTGTGCGCCGCATTAGAAAGCGCTTGCGCCGTTGCCTGATAGAGGGTGCCCATGGCCATTGCGGGTGCATCAGCGAGGACTTTTACGTTGCTTTGGGTGACAGAATCTGTGACTTGATCGTTAACTGCGGTAGGGAAAGCCATGGGATTAATCCTTTAAGTTTGATTAACCCCACAGTAAAGCGATTCCTGATTCAAGGTGAAGTCAGAATGCGCCAGCTACCCGGAAGAATATGCCGTAGGTTGCGTAGAAGCTTTCAGAGCCGTACTCCGCTTCAACGCCGGGGCCTGTGTCATAGTCCGACTCAAAGGCATAGGTGTTGAGCGTTCCTTCTACGCCCAGGCTGGCGCCAATGATGTAGTCAGCAACGGGGGCGACCGCCTGAAAGCCAACACCATAAGTACTACTGATTGAGAACAGAGAGGAGGCCCCAGAGACGTTAAGCGCTGTGCCTTCACCCGGGTTGCCAGTGTCTGCTGCCACTTGTTCGGTTGCGTTTTCGTAGTCTATTTCAACCTGATCGCCCGGTGTATAGGTCGAGAATCCCAGAAGCATATCAAGGTCGAGGAAAAGGCCAATGTCTCGCTTTCCTGTACTCGCGACTTTATCGAAACTGTTCTTCAGAGAATCAACCCGAAGCCACAGGCCAAGTGTTTCGACGGTGCCTTCGGCATCAATTGCCTGGTAAGGGTAGTTTCCTTCTTCGTTATAGTTTTCGAACTCGCCAGTGCGGGAATTAAATCCAAATTCAGCATTCTGATTTGTATCTACGTCGAGGACGACCGGAAAGACGCTCTTCTCGTAGCCGATACCGACATAACGGTCGCCGTAGCGCTGGACACCCACAGCGAGAAACTGAGACTTACCGTCGAACTCAGGGTCTTCCGGGAGCAGGGTCTGAAATAGGTCATCTGGGTCCTGATTACCGGGAAATCTTGCTTCGTCAGTTTCTGAAAATCGCCCTTTGATCGAGCCCTGGCTTGTCACCAGCATGATTCCGCCCCAATTAAAAATAGCTTTGAGCTGATCGATTTCCTTATCTGCGTCAAGAAGTGCAGATATCTCAACAGAGAACTTTTTACTGGTTGGGCTGGAATAGGTGAGTTCGGTGAAGGTCGTTGAGTCGAATGTCACGCTGTCACCGGGAAAGACGACGGAGTCTTCGTCACCGAATGGTGTAACCTGTGTTTGCTTGAAAGAAATGAACTGCTTATCAAGTGCGTGACTGTGAAGAGGCAATAACGCCCCAATCATGGTGGTTGCCATTCCAAGGCCGATACGGCCGAAGTGTATGCCTTTGCCTTTCATGTTGATCCCCTGCATTGTCTTTGTTCTACGACGACATTATGAGACAGATAGAGCCAAATTTCAGATGGCATCTTGGGACACTTGTCAGGAATGATCTGGCTTGTTGTGAATATCTCACCTACTCAGAGAGAGTAAGTGGTGCGGAAGGAGAGACTCGAACTCTCACACCTTACGGCACCAGAACCTAAATCTGGCGTGTCTACCAATTTCACCACTTCCGCAAAGAAGAGGCTGCGAATTCTACTCATTATTACGGGTTTTGCAAGCCTGTCTTGGCGCGTTCTGATGTCTGCGGTATCGTACGGACATCTGACTACAGGAAGTTCTCTATGAACCCCAGTGATGCTCGCCTGAATACCAACATCCTCCTTGCCGCCGCTGCTTTTGTGATTGTCATTGCTGGGGTTAAAAGTGCTGCCAGTATTCTGATCCCGTTTCTGTTGTCGATCTTTATTGCAATTCTGAGTGCGCCGGTGATGCGTTGGTTGACCCGTCATCGGGTGCCAGAGATTGTTGCGGTGTTGCTGATTCTGGTTGGTTTCCTGTTGTTCGGTACGATTCTGGCGACATTTGTGGGGCGGACTATTAATGCGTTCTATCAGGATATGCCGCTGTACGAAAGCAAGTTGCAGGCCCTCGTTGATCAGTCGGTGGCTTGGTTGCAGGCTAGAGGTCTGGACGTATCGGATAACGTTCTGCGTGAGTATGTGAATCCGGGCGCAGTTATGAAAATGGTCGCCAATGTATTCAACGGCCTTGGCGGCGTGCTGGCGAATACCTTTCTGATTCTGTTTACTGTGATTTTTATTCTGCTTGAGGCGGCTGGCTTCCCGGCAAAACTGAGAAAGGCGCTGGGCGATCACACTCAGGCAGTTCAGCACTTTGCCCGCTTCTCTCAGTTGGTGCAGAAGTATCTGGTGATCAAAACGCTGGTGAGCTTAATGACGGGTGTCAGCATTGGTATTGCGCTCTGGATTATCGGTGTTGATTACGCTGCTATGTGGGCATTGGTTGCGTTTCTTCTGAACTACATTCCAAATATCGGCTCTATTATTGCGGCTGTACCTGCGGTGCTGGTGGCACTGATTCAGTTAAGTGTCGGCGAAGCGGCTTTGACGGCTCTCGTGTACGTTATTGCGAATACCTTCTACGGCAATATTGTAGAGCCCAAAATGATGGGGCGGACACTGGGTTTGTCTACGTTGGTTGTGTTCCTGTCGTTGGTGTTCTGGGGATGGGTGTTAGGCCCGGTAGGTATGCTGTTGTCTATTCCGCTGACCATGGTTGTGAAGATCGCCTTTGAGGTTAACGAGCGCACGCGCTGGGTAGCGACCTTGTTAGATCAGTGACCGGGCGATCAGTCAGTGTAAATCGGTAAGCGTAAATAAGGGTAAAACCGTGTGGGCGCAGTGACAGCGCGGGGTTACTCTGAATGTAAAGATTAAGGGTAAGCTATGAAATCTGTACTGTTGATTGATGATGACATTGAGCTCGGAGAACTGCTCAAAGAGTACCTTTCTATGGAAGGGTTCGAACTGACTGCGGTACACGATGGCGAATCTGGCTTACAGCAGGCGCTGTCGGGTGATTACAGTCTGGTGTTGCTCGACGTCATGCTGCCAAAGAAAAATGGCTTCGAAGTGCTGCGCGAGCTGCGTCAGAAGTCTTCGATCCCCGTCATTATGTTGACCGCCCGTGGCGAAAGTGTGGATCGTGTTCTGGGCCTTGAACACGGGGCTGATGACTATATCCCTAAACCGTATCACCATCATGAGTTAATGGCGCGTATTAAGGCGTTGTTTCGTCGGATTGAGATGTCTGCAGAAGAACCTGGATCCACCTCTACTGAATTGAAGGTCGGTGAGCTGGCGCTGAATCCTGCCACCCGTACGGCCACGCGCAGTGGTGAAGAGCTACCTCTGACAGGCGCTGAATTTGGTGTGCTGCAATGCCTGATGGAAAACGTCGGTGACCTTGTGGATAAAGACAGCCTGTCGATGGCGGCACTTGGCCGCCAGCTAATGGCTTATGACCGCTCGATTGATATGCACGTCAGTAACCTGCGAAAAAAACTTGGTAAGCGCGACGATGATTCTGACTGGATCAAGACCGTTCGCAGCCGCGGCTATATGCTGGTGCGGGTGTAAGGTCTGTTTTGTTAACTAGCGTTATAACTCTCTGGGTAGCGGTGACCCGCTGATGGTGCGCTGGTACCGCTCTCTGTTTCTGCGCATCTTCCTCTGGTTCTGGTTGATGGTGTTTTTTTCCATGACGGTGGCAATTGGTGTCATCGTTTGGTTGGAAGATGACTATTATCGCGAAGCCAACACGCAGGAAATTCGCCTGCTGCGCACCATTGTTGAAACTCAACGTCCGATTCTCGCTGAAGAACGCCGCTTCTGGCGCCGCCTGCGGCCCGGCTGGAATCTCGTGATTACGCCGCTCGATAACATCAGTCAACTTCCGCATGATATTGAAGAGTTCGCTGACGAAGCCGCAGAGCGCTCTCAGGTCCTCTGGGGACAAGACGACGGCTGGCAGATGATCGGCCCGGTGAGTCGCGGAAACTATCTCTACGTGGCTGTTGCCCGCAGCGGTTGGCAGGGCGTCCTTGAAGACGAAAACCGCTGGTTGATCCCGGTGACAGTCGTGCTGGTGGTGACGCTTATGTGTTCGTTACTGGCTTGGTCAATGACGCGTCCGGTACGACGGCTGCAAGGTGCGGTGAAGCGCCTTGCACAAGGTGATTTCGATATGTCCGCGCTCAGCAAAACATATCGTCGCCATGATGAAATCGGCGCACTGACGCAGGAAGTGATTGATATGGCGGATGCGTTACAGCGTCTGCTGCATAGCCATCAACAGCTGCTGCGAGATGTTTCGCACGAACTGCGTTCGCCGCTGACCCGCTTGCAGATCGCTCTGGCCATTGCCCGCAAGAAGGATGAAAACGGCGTTCTGGAAAATGAGCATGATCGGATCGAACGTGCCGTTGGACAGGTGGATAACCTGATCGGACAAATGCTGGATCTGGCGCGACTTCAACAGCAGGATCAGGCTGAACTGCTGCGTGAAGAAGATGTGGTCCAGGAGCGGCTGCAGGAGTGGCTTGATGACGCTGAAATCGAGAGCAACGATCACAAGCTGAGCATTCGCTGTGACATTGATTCAGCGCCTGTTAAGGCCAGCTGGGACTGGCTTCTGGTTGAGAGAGCTTTCGATAATATTCTGCGTAATGCGATCCGTTTTTCACCCGAAGGAGGAGAGCTTATTGTCCGCTGTCATGAGCACAACGGCGTAGTAGCCCTCTCTGTGCGTGACTTCGGACCGGGTGTCCCGGAAGCAGAGCTATCGCGAATCTTTGATGCATTTGCTCAGGTCGATTCAGCCCGCGACCATGCCTCCGGTGGCTACGGCATTGGCCTGGCTCTGGTCAGCCGTATTACTGAACTGCACAATGGTAGAGTGGTTGCTCAGAATCAGTCGCCGGGCCTGCAGGTGACGCTATCCATCCCCGTATCGGATAAAAAATCCACCTGACATCATGAAATGTTCATAAATCATCCAGATTTCCCCTTTTCTTCTGGAGTTTCCCTACTGTTTTTGGTATTAAATACGGCCCTTTTGCCCCAGCACCCCCGGAAGAAGTGGTGTAAGAGGCAAAATTACACAAACAGCGACGAAACTGGACACCGACTATGTCAGAAGATTTCAAACAAGCGGCATTGGATTATCACGAGTTTCCAAAGCCGGGTAAGATCAGCGTTGAGCTGACCACGCCAGCACAAACCTCACGCGACCTGTCATTGGCATACAGCCCGGGTGTGGCTGAGCCTGTGAAAGAAATCGCTGCTGACCCTGAGAACGCATATCGCTACACCGCCAAAGGCAACCTGGTTGCTGTAATCACTGACGGTACCGCTATTCTTGGTCTGGGTAATCTTGGCCCACTGGCTTCTAAGCCTGTGATGGAAGGTAAGAGCCTGCTGTTCAAGCGTTTCGCTGGTGTAGATTCAATCGACATTGAAGTTGAGTCTGAAAGTCCACAAGCCTTCATCGACACAGTTCGTCGTATTGCTAACACCTTCGGTGGTATCAACCTCGAAGACATCAAAGCGCCTGAGTGCTTTGAAATCGAACGCACCCTGATTGAACAGTGTGAAATCCCGGTTTTCCACGACGACCAGCACGGTACTGCAATCGTAACGGTTGCTGGTGTACTGAATGCACTGGAAATCGTTGGTAAAGATATCGCTGACGTCAAAATGACTGTACTGGGCGCTGGCGCGGCAGCAATCTCTTGCTCCAAGTTGCTGATCCTGGCGGGCATGAAGCCAGAAAACATCTTCATGTGTGACCGTAAAGGTGTGATCCACTCTGGCCGTGACGACCTGAACCAGTACAAAGCTGGCTTTGCGATCGACACTGATAAGCGTACTGTTGACGATGCACTGAACGGTGCTGACATCTTCCTCGGTCTGTCTGGCCCTAACATGGTGACTGGCGAGCAGATTAAGACGATGGCGGCTAACCCAATCATCTTCGCTTGCGCGAACCCAGTACCAGAAATTATGCCTGAAGAAGTGGCAGCAGCACGTGACGACGCCATCATGGCGACCGGTCGTTCTGACTTCCCGAACCAGGTAAACAACGTACTTGGCTTCCCGTTCATCTTCCGTGGTGCTCTGGACGTACGTGCCCGTCGCATCAACGAAGAAATGAAACT
>Ga0255776_10003523_pt1 | contig 16853 bp, 16 predicted proteins | sample 071ome_19_FD_179974 | JGI IMG/M metagenome (GOLD analysis project Ga0255776, IMG submission 179974) | Coastal salt marsh microbial communities from the Groves Creek Marsh, Skidaway Island, Georgia - 071413AT metaG (version 2) | ecosystem: Environmental > Aquatic > Marine > Intertidal zone >... | reverse complement strand
TTTTACCTTGGTGTAAGGTTTTATCCAGTCAATTCTTTTACCCTGCTTTCCCCAAAACATATCAGGGTTTTCGATGGAGGCCCCATACAACTCCAGGTATTTATCATTATCAATCCAGGCATTTCTAGCCCAGTCTGTGGGGACCGGATAAAGATCGTTCTCGGACATTGCACAACCCTCATGTTAAATTTTAGACTTTATTTTATGATGATAAAAACTATGGCTAATCGAGCAAAGCAATGCAAGTTAGCCTTTTCTCGGTCGTAGTTTTGCGTCAAAGCGAGTTGTTTTTATAACATGATCAAGTTTTTTGCAGTTCGAGGCAAGGCTGCGAGTCGATTGGATTTCGAAGAGCCCTCGCCTACCGAGGTAATTAGATGGCAGTTGCCTACCGGGATGCTATGAGGGCCCCAACTTTATCCAGTCCTCTTGAATATAGACAGATACAGGCGCAAGCCTCATTCCTTGGCAAGGCCCCCAAGTGCAAATGCCATCCTCTATGTTAAATAATGCGCCGTGGGTGGCGCACGTAATTGCGTCTTCTTCAAATGTTAAAAAGGCGTCTGGTTTCCAATCGAGTGGTGTTCCCTGATGAGGACAAAGATTGATGTAACCAAAAACTTCATTGCCGACGCGTACAATAAAGATTCTCGGACGGCGTCCCACCTTAAATCCTTTGGATCCAGGATCAGGTATATCACTCAATAAGCAGAGAGACGTCCCTGGACCGTTATCCTGAACTTTCGGGTCGTCACCATAATTACGCATGAGCTTAGGGGTCGATCCCGCACATTTGACATAAAATCGTCCACTCGTCCGCTCCAACCGGTACGACAGATAGTCTAGACTGCTTTACTAGGGCGAGGTTTGATAGTTTTGGTTCTGCCTTTATTTCCGATAAAGTTATAGGGGTTTTGACCGGATAAAGAGCCCTAACATCGACCATCCCAAACCGACCAGTTTTGTCGGTGTGATCGGGATAATGTTCTTTGACAACCTCAACGACCCCTACGATACGCTTTTCATTGACGGAGTGATAAAAGAAACCTCTATCCCCTGTCTTCATCGTTTTCATATTATTGTTGGCTTGATAATTCCTTACACCGTCCCAATGCTCGACCCCTTTCTTGGTCTGATCCTCCCAAGACCAAGCACCGGGCTCAGATTTAAACAGCCAATATTGCATTTTTCCCCCAAAAATTTTTTGCATTAACGCCGATCATCAGTTTCCGGCCTAAACTGCCTCGCGAGCAATGATTCGATTACCTCTTCGACCTGGGCACCGTGATTGACTACTGCATTGATACTCTCAGATATCGGCATATTAATTCTGAGCTTATCGGCAAGAGTCGAGACAGCAGCGGCGGAAAATACACCCTCCGCAACCGAGCTTCTCTCGCCTGTGATGGTTTCTAAATTTTTCCCTTTGCCAAGTGCTATCCCAAGAGAATAATTACGCGATTGAGGGCTGGTGCAGGTTAACGTTAAATCACCTAAACCGCTTAACCCCATAATTGTTTCGGCCTTTCCTCCTTTCGCTAAATTTAGCCGAGCCATCTCAGCTAATCCTCTTGTTATTAGGGCTGCTCGAGCATTTTCTCCGAACTTCTTTCCCTCAGCAATGCCGCAAGCGATCGCCAGAACATTTTTTACTGCCCCTCCAATTTCAGCTCCTACTACATCGTCGCTCTGATAGGGTCGAAATGTCTTAGTGCCAATCGCTTTGACGATGGCGTCGCCAAAATCAGGGTCTTTGACCGCTAGTGTAATCGCTGTGGGTAAGCCAGCGGCAACTTCACTTGCAAATGTTGGGCCAGACAGGATGGCAATATTCCTTCCGCCCAGGGTCTCTGAGGTAACCTCAGACATCAGAGCCCCGGTGTCCTGTTCGATTCCTTTCGAGCAGATGACTATTGGCACGTCTCCACTCAAAAATGGTGCGAGCCGCTCCGTAACACCTCTTAAAAATTGCGCAGGTGTCACTAAAAATATAACATCAGAATCGACAGCTTCCTCAAGAACAGAAGTTGCCCTAATTCCTGGATTCAGTGGTATGTTGGGCAAAAAAAGTTGGTTTTCATGGTGCTGGTTTATTGAGTTAGCGACCGTTGATTCGTGTGCCCATAAAACGGTGTGATTGCCCGCTCCTGCGATTGCATGGGCGAGCGCTGTTCCCCATGCACCGGCTCCAATAATTCCGATACTTTCAATATTCATTGCGACTTAATCTCATCCATAAGACTCAAATCCGGATACTTTCCGCTTAAGGTTAATCCTAAACGTCGATAATCAAAATTAAAATTTACTATCAACCTCTGATCTCAGGGCTCAGAGATGAAAAATGTATGTTTTTACCAGGCATTATTTAACGAGATAATTCGCTCAATGGCCATCTAGGGCGGGGCTTAAAATCAAGGCCATCAGTTAAACCCATTCTTAGCCGCTCTATTCCAAGCCACGCAATCATGGCGCCATTATCTGTGCATAAACCAGCTGGAGGGGCAATGAAAGGAAGTCCTTGGTCCAGCGCCGTTTCTTCTAATGCTTTGCGGATGGAGGCATTAGCGGCGACGCCTCCAGCAACCACCAAAGATCCTCCGGTTCCCTGCTTTTCTCTAAAGATCTCGATAGCATTAACCGTTCGGTCCCTTATTACGTCGACGGTTGCTTGTTGAAACTCCGCGCACAGATCTGCTTTATCTTTCTCAGATATTGTTCCAGGGGAAAATTTCTCTATTTGGTGTCGCACAGCGGTTTTTAGGCCGGAAAAAGAAAAATCCGCCCCAGATCGTCCCCGTAAAGGACGGGGTAACATAAATCTGCCGATTAAACCTTTTTTTGCCATCTTCTCTACAGCGGGGCCGCCAGGAAATCCAAGGCCCAACATTTTTGCAGTTTTATCAAAGGCTTCCCCCAGTGCATCGTCCATAGTACTTCCAATAAGCTCATATTCGGCAAGACCTCTAACTTGGATGAATTGAGTGTGGCCGCCTGAAACGAGGAGTAAGAGATAGGGAAATTCAACATTATTTGTAAGGCGAGCTGTCAGGGCATGGGCTTCAAGATGGTTTGCGGCTACGAAGGGTAAATTCAGAGCAGCAGCTATTCCCTTACCAGCCATAGCACCAACTAAAACACCTCCAATAAGGCCTGGTCCGCAGGTTGCTGCTACTCCGTCAAGTTGATCAAAAGCTGTATTCGCACTCTCAATCGCCTGTCTGATAACCCAATCGATCGCGTCCATATGCGCTCGAGCGGCAATTTCTGGAACTACACCTCCGAAAGGGGCGTGTTGTTCTATCTGCGAATAAACTATGTTTGATCGAATTTTTCTGTCGCTGCTGACGATGGACGCGGCCGTTTCATCGCAACTGGTTTCTATGCCTAAAATAATCATGTCACTTCGTAATCTCAGTGAAATCCCCAGCAGTTCTAGAAGGTGCTAGCCTATCTTATCAATACGCGCTAGAGACAGTTAAGATGAATTTTGAGTCAGAAATATACAATTTGCTAAGATGAATTTTGAGTCAGAAATATACAATTTGCGGTTGGCGACAAGGAGCAGTCCACTTGCCCTTGCCCAAGCCGAGCAAACCGTTAGAGAGCTTACTACTGCTCATTCTGGTCTCGCAAAAAAAATAGTCGTGAAAATAAAAAATTATCGTACCACTGGAGATAGAATAGAATCGGGAAAATTGTCAGCCATTGGCGGGAAGGGTTTGTTTACTAAGGAGATCGAGCAGGCACTCATAAGCAATGACGCAGATTTTGCAGTTCATTCTTTAAAAGATATGCCCACAGAGTTGCCTGAGGGTTTAGTCATCGCAGCTTACCTGTCTAGGGCCGATTTTCGTGAGGCTTTAATCGGGGGTTATACTTCTTTGAATGATCTACCCCTCGGAGCAAAAGTAGGTACAGCCTCTCTCAGGCGTCAGGCTATACTCAAAAATATTCGTCCCGATCTGGTTATCCAAACATTAAGAGGCAACGTAGATACTCGATTGAGGCGAGTCTCTAATGGAGACTTTGACGCTACTCTGCTCGCATTAGCAGGTCTTAAGAGATTGGGTCGGGTAGATGCTGCTTCCGCAATACTTTCCCCTGACCAAATTTTACCGGCGGCTTGCCAGGGAATTATCGCTGTCGAATGCCGCAAGGATGATTGTCGGCTCAGGGAAATTTTGTCCTGTGTCGATCATCGTGATACGCGCATTGCGGCAACTGTAGAGCGGGCATTTTTGTCAGAATTAGATGGGTCCTGCAGAATGCCAATCGCAGCACTCGCCTTGGTGCAAAATGATTTGGTGAATTTGCGAGGTTTGATCGCCCGACCCGATGGGAGCGAATTACTGGAGTTGCAGCAGTCAGCGAGGTGCTCTGAAAGCAAGAGCCTTGGAATTGAGTTGGCTAGACAATTACTGGACCAAGCAAAGCCGGGCTTTTTTTCTGATTGAGGACATGAAAATTATGCCTGGTGTAATGATAACTAGACCAAAAGGCCCAGCCAGAGCTTTGGCAGATAGACTTACGGATTTGGGCTATTTGCCAATTTGCGAACCGCTCCTGAGAATCCAACTTGACCCCAAACCGATTGATTGTTCTGGTGTTCAGGCAGTGGTTTTTACCAGCGCAAATGCTGTAGCCTCTTTTTGCGAGACAAACACTGAACATGGATTTACAGCTTTTGCAGTAGGGCATGCTACAGCTTCAGAGGCGCGACGTAATAAGTTCTCTGTCGTCTATGAAGGAACAAAGGGTGCCAAAGCGCTGGTTGATGAGATTTTAGATAAATGTTCCCCAGAAATGGGAGAAATTTTGCATGTTTCGGGTGAGGAGGTGAAAATTAATGTAGCAGCGGCTCTTCAAGAATTTGGTTTTAAGGCTCGACGCGAAGTAGTCTATCGCGCAGAACCAGTCGAAAGATTTTCCGGGTCGGGCTTTGGGGCCCTAAGAAAGGGAACAATTGATGCAGTCATTTTTTTTTCTCCTCGGACCGGCCAAACTTTTGCTAATTTGATCCAAAATGCTCAAATGGAGGGAGTATGCAGCACTCTGCGCGCCGTTTGTTTTTCCAAGCCGGTGGCGGCCGAGCTCAATTGTTTGGCTTGGAAGGATGTGATCATAGCGAGAGAGCCAAGTACCGACTCATTGGTGGCCGCATTGAGGAAATGTTTCAATTAAGAATAGGGCAGAGAACCTATGTCTGGAATTAAAGATGTCTCGGCTGATCAAGGGCATGCTGATGACCTCGGAAACACGAAACCCGATGAGGAATTAGGGTTGGGGGAAAAAGAGCCAAGGTCTACCCATAGTAATAATTCTCACAAGCTCTTTGTTCTGTTGAGAGGCTGGCTAAAGTCTCTCGTCGCCGTGACCACTATTTTTGCTATTGCATGGCTCACATGGCCCTTTTGGGGAGGTTATACTCCAAATCGGGTTCAGGAATTTTTTTCTCCTGTTATGGGGTCAGGGCGGGCCGAGGCTCCAAGCCGTGAAATTGACCTCATCGGGACCCGGATTGATATCCTTGAGCGCAAGCTTGATCGAATACAAAGACAACTTTTAAACCTCACCAAGAACCCCGTAAACTCTGCAATCGACAATAAAGTGGACAGAGTTATTTCCGAATTGAAAGGGCACAGAGAAGAGCACGCCAATCTGGGTGACACCATGACGGCGAAGTCCTTGTCAAAACGTCTCGAAGTTGTCGAGAATCAGATTAGCAAATTGGGGGAGATTAAAAAATTTCGAAATGGGGCTCTAAATTTCGAAGATCGCCTTACTATGATAGAGAATCAAATTAGAACAATTACCGATCTCGGGCCAGGGGCAGGAAAAGCGTTATCTGAAAGTGGTGCAAATTTTCTCAACGGCCGAGGAACAATGCAAAGAATGGCGGTTGTTGAAGAAAAGACAAGGGAATTTGACAGAGACTTTTCTAAATTAACCAGCAGAATCTTGGAGCTTGAGAAACACAAAGCTGCTTATTCTGAATCGTCTGTTGTGAACCGGGCCGATGGCTTATTGATGTTTGCGATTGGCAATTTAAAATCCGTTGCATTGACAGGTGATAAATTCACTAAGGAGTGGGAAACTACTCACTTCCTGGCATCTGAGAATCCCCTTGTGCAAGAGGGATTGCTTTCAATCAAATCCCTAGCGGAATCCGGTGTTGCCTCAATGCGGGGATTGCAGATAGAACTGACTTTTCTGGCTGATCGGGCGACAAAGATTAGCCCCCCGGAAGATAAACCAAGTTGGATAAATCGAGTCCTGGGTAGGATAAGTTCCTTGGTTACCGTGCGGCGAATAGGTCCAAATGCTGCTGCAGGCAAGGATAATGTTGGTCTTATGGCCCAGGCCGAAATTTCCCTCTCGGAGGGAGACCTTAGCGGGGCAATAAATGCGATATCTGTTTTGTCGGGCAAACAGAGCGAGCTATTCACGCCGTGGTTGGCAAAGGCTCGGAAACGCTACCAAGTCGAAGACACACTGGATAAAGCAACATCGGTTTTGTTTTCAAAACAAAAATCGCCAGCTAATAAATGATCAGAACTTTTTTTATTCTCGCAGTCACCCTTTTTGCGGTTCTCATAGCGATAGAGGTCGCTGATATCCCAGGAGAAGTCTCATTTGTTTGGGAGGGGTGGAGGGTGGTGGCTCCCGCTCCCATCTTGATTCTTTTGGCTTTGATTTTCGGGTTAGTCCTAATTCTTATCTTTTCACTTTGGCGGGGACTGTGGATTACTCCAACAAGACTTATGGCGGCCTACAAGCAATCCAGACAGGAACGCGGTTACAGGGCATTGACTCAGGGAATGGTCGCTGTTGCTGCGGGGGACGCAAATGAGGCTAAACGACAGGCAAAACGCGCAGAAGCACTCCTAGATGCTCCTCCACTTACGATGTTATTGGCGGCACAGGCCGCCCAGCTCCAAGGAGAGGAAGAGGCAGCAACAGCTTATTTTAGGGATATGTTAAAAAGTGAAGAGACCGCATTTTTAGGCCTGCGAGGTTTATTAATTCAGGCTCAAAAAACTGGAAATAACGATGAAGCCTTGCTTTTGGTGGAGCGAGCGCACCGACTCAAGCCGAAGACAGGTTGGGTGTTGAATACAATGTATGATTTGCACACCAGTGGGCATAAATGGGTGGAAGCCGCTCGTGCCCTGGATGGCCTTGTAAAGATTGGTATCGTCGAACGCAAAGTGGCAAATCGCCGAAAAGCGGCAATGGAACTCATACAAATCGCTGAGGCAAAGGCACGGGGTGATGAGCATGCAAGGCTTGTTGGCAGTAGGTTGGCTCACAAGTTGTCGCGAGATTGGGTTCCCAGTTCTATAGGCCTGGCAGAAACCTTGGCCGATCTGAATAAGACGCGTCAGGCTCGTAGTTTGATTGAAAAGAGTTGGGTTAAAACTCCTCACCCGCGTTTGCTTGAGATTTATGGTAGGTGTTTATTTGAAGACAATCCGATTCAACGCTTGAATAGGATCGAAAGGCTTGTAGAAAAAAACCCCTCTCATCCGGAAAGCCGTGTTGCGTTGGCCGAGGCAATGATAGAGGCGAACCTATGGGGTCCCGCCAGGACCCATTTGATGGCGCTTCTTGAAAAAGGTGAGACCATTAATTTGTGCAGGCTCATGGCCAAACTTGAAGAGGGAGAAAATAAAGACTCGGACTCCTCTAATGATTGGTTGAGACGTATCCCAAGCGCTATCCCAGATGCCAAATGGTGTTGTGGAGATTGCGATTATGAGTCAATGGACTTTTTGCCTAATTGCCCTGGCTGCGGATCTCTTGGATCCTTTGAATGGCGTAAGGGAGGTAAATCTTCGAAACTAGCTCAGCAAGATAAAGAAAATTCAGATCAATTTGGGCAAGCTATTTCTCGCGCATAGGTCAGAAAGTGGTGCCGCAACGGTGACTTGAACACCGGACCCCCGCATTACGAATGCGATGCTCTACCAGCTGAGCTATTGCGGCACTTCCTTTTAACTAATCTAAAATTAGGTGTTTATAAAGTCGAAAATCAATACGGTTTGGATATCGTATTGACTTGATTTAAGAGATCCTCGGTACAGAAAATCATCTCATCAAGAGAGGCTTTATTGACTTAAATTTAAGTTTGGTTGAACGATAGAAAAATCTGAGTTTAGATTCTTTGGCGATATTTAAGGGGAAAGCTCGATGAGCAAAACATATAGTAATCTTATTGAGGCTTTCGGTATTGCCATTACAGCCCATCTTAAACCATACCGAAGGGCTAATGCGCGCGCCCATGCATCGGAAAAGCTTGTGCAGCGGTGGGTTGTTAACTTGGGCTTTGAGGGTCAGTTATATTTTGAGTGTCCCACTGGTAGATCATTGCATGATTTGAAAACACCTTACAACGACGAACCTGAGACAATTAAATGGCTTAATGCAATGCCGGAAGGAGCCAGTTTCTGGGATGTAGGTGCTAACATCGGGCTCTATACTTTATACGCGGCGAAGACAAAGGAAGCTAAAGTTCTCGCATTTGAGCCTTCTTCTGAAAGTTACGCGGCACTGATGAATAACATAAAACTTAATTCTTTCGAGGACCAAATAATTCCACTTTGTTTTGCCTTAAATGAGAAAGAACTACTGAGCCGGCTTTATATGAAATCAACAGAGGCGGGCGCATCAATGCATTCTTTTGATAGCGAATATTCAGCTGAAGGGAAAATAAATGTGGGTTTTGCGCAACCGACGATTGGTTTTTCTGCCGATTTCTTGCACGCCACTTTTGATTTGCCTCCTCCAGAATTTGTTAAGATTGATGTTGATGGTAATGAGGTACGAATCTTGAGAGGAGGACGGGAAATATTTATGGAACACACAAGGTCCTTGATAATCGAAGTGGAGTCTTTCGTAGATAAAAGCCTAAAAACCGAGGTTATAAATGAATTAGACACTATGGGATTTCGCGAAGTTAAAGACTTTTGTCCAAATGCACGACGCAATAGCGTGTTTGAGAACAGAAAATATTCTGAGGGCCCTAATTAACCCAGTTCTTGACCGGTTCTTTGCAAGGAAAAAAATAAAATTTTGGCAAAATACTTCACTTTTGCTCCCGAAGCATACAAGATTCTAGAGACCTCGACTTGGAAGAAACAACACGCTTCAGCCCTAATAAAAACCCGCTGGGAGTGGGGGGTGGGAGGTCTTACGGTGCCTGATGAGGACCCCGCCTTTGATCTGGTGCGTGTCGAGAGAAATGAAAATGATGAGTGGAAAACTTGGTCGGATGGGTTTGAATTGGAAGGAGCCCAGACGTGGATCGAGACTGAGGATGCGGTCCTTTCAGAGGCTTTTATAAGCCATGACATTGATGGGACGGCAACTTTAAAAATTCTGGGGTGGCAGGAAATCTCTACGGAGTTATCCATTTTGGGCCCAATCAGGCTAGTCGAAATGAAAACATAGGCTTTTAAGAAGCTTAAAATCTTACATTTTTTGTGAACGAAATACCGTTTCCGGCGGCACCTGATTTTTTTAATTTTAGCCTGTGATCTGAAGATAGAAGTAATCAGTAAAAATGCTGGCTTCAATAGACTGGAATGGGTCCAGTGTGGATGCCTAAGGAGAAAAGAGATGTTGTCGCTGAAGAAATTTGTAGCAGTGATGGCTATTGCCGTAGTTATGCCTTCCATTGCTTTCGCGGGAGGACATAGTCAAAAGAAAGATATCGTATCGATTGCCGCCGGCAACAGTGCATTCAGTACACTGGTGGCGGCAGTTAAAGCTGCTGACTTGGTTGATGTTCTTAAATCGGAAGGGCCCTTCACAGTTTTTGCACCAACCAATGAGGCCTTTGCCGCTTTGCCAAAAGGGACTGTCGAAACTCTTCTTAAACCAGAAAACAAAGGGAAGCTTGCTTCTATTCTAAAGCATCATGTTTTGGCGGGCGATATCCGTGCGTCATCCATAATGGGTAAAAAGTTGAGTCCTAAAACAGTAAACGGGACGTCAATCAAAATTGATGCGACAAAGGGCGTGCTTATCGGCAATGCGAAAGTAGTAAAAGCCGATTTAATTGCCAGTAACGGGGTTATTCACGTGATCGATAAGGTTTTGATACCCTGATAACAATCTCTGGACTGGCTTTCCCGAGGGCTTAATAGTTTAGCCCTCGGGTTAGGGCTATGGTATTTAATAGCATTTTTCTAATCTCAACAATCAGGCTTTCTTGGAGATAACGATCACTTTTAAAGCGAGCACTGCGACCGACTCCGGGTTAAATATGTCGGTCACCTTTTTAAGTTGCTATTTTTATCCAATTTTCTCTTTTGATATTATTGATTTTCCAAATATCTTTTTGGAATCCTTCCCAAAGATCAAGGTTCTTTGTTTCATTTTCTGCAACGGCTTTGACGACGTAGGGATAGTCTGTTCCAAATAAAATCTTCTGTGGGTCCGCTATTTCGCTCAGGGCCGTCAAAGGCACGTTATTTGCTGAGAGGGCGGTATCAAACCAAAACCTTTTCAATAAAGAGAGAGCCCCTTCTGGATAATTTTCTGCCAGAGGTGTTCGTTTATCAAAAATTGCCAGCCGATGGGCCAGGAAAGGGAGCGTTCCACCCGCATGACTTAAAATAAAACGAATTTTGGGGAAGCGTGTCAGAACCCCATGCATAATCAAGTTTGTGGCGACCCGAGTTGTCTCGAACGGGTAGTCAATCAACATCCTGGGGATATCCCATCCACTAGCTTCTGTGCCTGGAGGGTAGCACGGATGAATAAATACTATGGCCTCTCGATGATTCAGTTCTTCATATATCGGGTTAAAGTCGCGATGTCCGATATAACGTTCGTCAACGCTTGTGAGTAGGCAGATCCCGTCCATACCAAGTTGATCAAATGCTCTTGAAATTTCATTTAGAGTCGAGTCGATGTGCGGCAGAGGCATTGCTGCGAATCCCCCGAACCTATCCGGATATTTACTTGATAGTTCCGATAGATAATCATTAGCCTGTTTAACAAGGAGATTAGTTTGTTCCTGGTCCCCGAACCAAAAACCTGGAGATGTGTATGAGAGTATGGCCTTCTCGATTTGCAGACGGTTCATCAGCGCTAGCGAGCTTTCGGGGCTCCATTGCGGAAAACCTCTGTAAGCTGAACCTGTAATTCCCGCTGCGAGTTGTGCTTCGACGTAAAACCTCGGCAACAAGTGGTGGTGAACATCAATTCGTTGCATTGGGATCCTCTATTTTTTGGTAAAGTTCATGACGGGATATCATTCAAATTTTATCAATCCCACCCTTGCTTTAGCGGTTAAGCCGAAGCTACCAAAAATTACATCCTGTTCACATACGATTTTAGATTAAAATTGAAATAGGCAATTCAATCTGGATTGATTTAGGCGGGTAAAGGGCCATGTTTTGTTAAACAAGGGTTCGAATTTTCACGGACCCAAGCATTCTACGTGAAGCGGCCTGACTAAAATTGGCAAAGCTAGCGGGCGGGCTACATAAGGACTATGACTTATAAAGACTTTTGGGGTCATAAAGGGTGGTAAGTTGGAACAAATTAAACGGCAACAAAATATTACAAAAGGAATAGCATTATTTATTTTTGGTCTCGCTTTCTTTGTAGTAGGAGAGGCCCTGGTAAAATTACTGCACGATTCTTATGGAACCACCCAAATAGTTTGGTCGCGGTATTTTTTTCATTTTGCGTTGACCTGCCTTTTTCTATCTCGGGGAAATATCCTTGCTCAGGCCCGATCTACTCGGCCATGGCTTCATGCCTCTCGGTCAATATTGATGCTGGTGGCGACAGCATGTTTTTTTGCGGCCTTAGAATTTTTGCCACTTGCTGATGCAATCGCGGTCGCCTTTTTGGCGCCCCTGTTGGTTACCGCATTTTCGATTCCGTTACTCAAGGAAACGGTTGGCTGGCGCCGATGGTTAGCGGTGTTTATTGGTTTTGGCGGTGTAATGATTATTATAAGGCCGGGTGCGGATGGTACTCATTGGGCAATGTTTTTGCCCCTAATATCTGCTGTTTGTTATGCAATTTATCAAATTCTGACGCGGATCGCATCAAGGGTTGATCACGCGAATACAAGCCTAATTTGGACATCAATTATCGGTGTCTCTGTCACTTCGTTTTTGGTGCCCTTTTTTTGGGTTACTCCAGATTTTTTGGGTTGGACTTACATGTTTGCCTTGGGGGCATGTTACGGGGTTGGTCACTACTTATTGATAAGGAGTTTAGAAATTGCCCCGGCCTCAGTCGTGTCTCCATTCCTATACACTCAAGTGGTATTTGCTGCAATTCTGGGCCTATTGATCTTTAACGAATTTCCTGATTCTTGGACGTTGTTGGGTTTGATAATCGTGGTCTTAAGCGGCTTATATATTTGGCAACGAGAATTAAAAATCGCAAACAATACTGATCGAAATTAATGTTTTTGGCTTTTCAAGGGACTGGGGGCTCTACTGTGCTGGCGCTGACATACTCATCTGGCCACGAAAAATCATAGCCCAAGTTTCTCGCTGCGTGTCTCATAAAATAAGGGTTATACAGGCCAGCTCTGCCCATTAGGCAAATATCGGCCGCACCTTCCTCAACGATTTTGTTCATTGCGTCGGTGTCCTGTACACCGCCCACCGCCATTGTTGGTATATTTGCCCCCTCACGAATTTTTCTCGCAAATGGCACTTGAAAAAGTTTGGGTTCGATGTCCGGCCTGCCCCCATGTGTAACCATTCCAGATGAGACATCTAGGATATCAAGGCCTTCCGCCTTGAACATCTTCCCAATCTCGACCGCGTCTTCAATAGTATTTCCGGGGTTTTCCCAATCTAACGCTGAAATACGGCTAGAGATCGGTTTGTTTTCCGGCCAAACCTCTCTAACAGCTCTAAATATCTGGATTGGCAATTCCATCCGAGCCTCTAGTGATCCGCCAAATTCATCATTGCGCTTATTTGATAGGGGCGAAATAAAAGAGCTAATGAGATATCCATGAGCAAAGTGCAGTTCAATTATATCAAACGTCGCCGCGTCTGCGCGTTTCGCCGCCTCAACATACTTATGGATTAGTGTTGGAACATCTTCACGAGATAGTGCTCGCGGAGTCTTATACTTTTCCACAAATGGGATTGCGGATGCGGCAATGGTTGGGAACCCACCAGCGCCCTCTTGGCCCTCTGGCGTGCCTCGAAGCCACCGAACCCCTGTGTCCGCTTTCCTGCCCGCGTGACCGAGCTGTATAGCGAGCGCTGACTCGCTGCGACCATGAACAAAATCTGCAACCTTTTTCCAAGGCTCTATGTGAGAGTCTAACCAGAGGCCTGCATCTCGCGTGGAGATCCTGCCTTCAGGGCACACCGCGGCCATCTCCGCGAAAACTAAACCGAAACCCCCTATCGCCCGGCTCCCGAGGTGGACCGTGTGAAAGTCGTTCGCGTGCCCCTCGCGTGCCTGATACATGCAAAGAGGAGAGAGACCAACCCTGTTAGGAATTTTCAAATCGCGCAATTTAAGCGGACGAAAAATGGGGGGGACTTGATTATTTTTTCCCATATTTATGCCTATGCAAATTATTTCTGATCTCGGACCAAGTCGATCTGCAAGGAGTATAATTTCATATTACGGATTTGGGTTGAACGCCTTGGCCGCTGGATATTGTTTGGGCCAGCCTTCGTCATGTTCTAAGGCCCTAGCCGCATGGTGTGTCCAAAATGGGTCGTATAGATGCCCTTTGCCAATAGCGCATATATCGGCCCTTCCCGAGGTGATAACATCATTTGCTTGAGTTGCAGTGGCGATATTTCCAACCGTGATGGTTGGTATATCGATATGTTTTTTTATCTCCTCGGAGAAAGGAGTTTGAAATAATCCCTGTACGTCTGGGCGGCGAACGTGAGTTATGTTTCCAGAGGACACATCCAAAATATCAAGTCCTGCCTCTCGAAATAGTTCTGCTACTATAATCCCATCTGAAATTTCATTTCCTCCCTCTATCCAATCAATAGCGGAAATTCTTGCGGAAATAGGTTTATTTTCTGGCCAGACGGCGCGGACCGCATGAAAGACCTCTAGCGGGAATTTCATGCGTCCTTTTATATCTCCCCCATAAGAGTCTGTGCGTTGATTTGACAGCGGGGAAATGAAGGTTGAGAGCAGATATCCATGTCCACAATGCAATTCGATCATATCGAACCCCGCCTGATCAGCGCGCTTTGCGGCGGATACAAAATCCTCTCTGACTTTTGCGATGTCGGCTTGGTTCATTTCTCTAGGAGTGTTGCTGTTAGGGCCAAAGGGGATGGCGCTTGGGGCCACCATCTCCCAATGTAATTCTTTTGCAAGGGGAGTGCCCCTTTCCCAAGTTAATGGGTCGCAGCCTTTTCGACCCGCGTGGCCGAGCTGTATTGCTATCTTCGCGTCCGTATGCCCATGAACGAAGTCAACCACGCGTTTCCATGGTTCAATGTGCTTGTCATCCCAAATGCCAGCGTCGCCGAGAGAAATCCTGCCTTCAGGGGATATTTGGGTCATTTCTGTACAAACAAGACCAGCTCCTCCCAATGCACGGGATCCAATATGCACCACATGAAAGTCATTTGGGGTTCCATCCAGATCTTGAGCAGAATACATACACATAGGCGACATCATCACTCTATTTTTCACTGTCATATTTCGCAGCGTTAGAGGCGAAAAAAGCGCCGGATTTTCTGTTTGTTCAGTCATGTATGTCTCCAATGGAAAATAGAATATGGCGCCGAGGACTTTACCTTTGAGATCTGCGCAAGCAAAGGGAAATGCATAAATACTGATCGGATTTTAGATCATTTGAGTGCCATTATTCGATCCTGTAGGCGCAAGCTAGTTTGGTGACAGCGTAGCGTGCTCCGAGTTATTATTGTCTCTATTCTTTTGGTGTAAAAAGTTGATCCATGGGTGGCATTTCATTAGATAGCCGTAACTTAAGCCCCACTTTACTAGCTGTCGGGTTTATGTTGCTCGCTGCCGCTTGCCTGGCGGCGATGCATGGCTTTGTGCGAATGGCGACCACAAGCTTTGAGATGCACCCTTTCGTGGTTGCGTTTTTCAGAAACCTCATCGGATTTTTCGTTCTTGTTCCAATATTGGTAAAGGGCGGGTCCGAAATGTTTGTGATTACGCGACCGGGCATGCATTTGCTGCGGGGGTTCTTAAACGCGGGGTCCATGCTGATGTGGTTTTATGCGTTGTCTTTGATTGTGCTTGCGGATGCTACGGCTTTGACACTCACTGGGCCCATGTTTGTCGCGCTTTTCGCAATACTCTTCCTAGGCGAAAGAGTCGGATTATGGCGTTGGGGAGCGATTTTGATTTGCGCGCTGGGCGCATTTTGTGTTGTCCGGCCGGGCTTTCAGGAAGTGAGCTTAGGCGCGATTTTAACAATTGGCTGTGTCTGCCTTGCGAGTCTCTCAAAAATTTGTGCTAAAAAACTGACGGCATCAGATAACCCAGCGACAGTGGCCGCTTCTGTCCAATTTCTGATGATGGTCATTACACTAGTGCCAGCCCTATTCTTCTGGGATTGGCCTACCCTTCCTGAATTTGGACTACTGTTGCTTATCGGAACCCTGGGCGGTTTTGGCCACTATAGTTTTACTCGCGCTTATGCGATTGCAGATATTAGTTTTGCGGAGCCTGTTGTTTTTACCAGAATGATTTGGGCTACCGCTTTTGGCTATTTTGTATTTGCGGAGGTACCTGACTTCTGGACCTGGATTGGCGCGTTGCTAATAGTTTGCGCAACCAGCACGCTTGCTCATAGAGAGCGAATTAATAAGGGGCAGTCTGATGGTTGAGGCCACGTCTTAGCTGTGTTCTCATCTCTTTATGAAAAAAGGTAAATCGGACTTCGGTGGAAAAGGTTATCCGGACCTTCACGATCATTTGGCCATTTTGGAAAATCGTGGGTTACTTTATCGGATAAAGCATCCAATAAATAAAGATTCAGAGCTTATGCCCCTTGTTCGGTGGCAGTTCCGAGGCGGGATAAGAGAGTCTGCTCGGAAGGCTTTTATTTTTGAGAACGTTGTAGGAGCCAGCGGCAGGAAATTCGATACTCCCCTGGCGGTGGGGGTCTTAGCGGCCAGTAAACAGATTTATTCTATTGGCATGGGGGTGTCGGTAGATGAAATAGGTCGGCATTGGGAAAAGGCCCTTCATCAACCGATCTTGCCGACTCAAATCGAAAATGCTCCTTGTCAGGAAATTATTCTGATGGGTTCAGAGCTAAGGGGTGTTGGAAACGGGCTCGACGCCCTGCCCGTTCCCTTGTCCACTCCGGGTTTTGATGCGGCCCCATATTTTACAGCGACAAGCTGCATAACGGTCGATCCTGACAGTGGAGTTCAGAACATTGGGACCTACAGAGGCGCGGTGAAAGCCCCTGATCGATTGGGCCTCAAGCTTTTTGTTAATCTTCGTCAAGGTGGTCACGAACATTGGTTTAAATATCAAGCACAGGGTAAAAAGATGCCAATCGCAATGGTCGTGGGGTGTCCACCAGCGGTTGCGTACGTGAGCCCACAAAAAATTCGAGCGGGCTTAGATGAGATGGGGGTTGCGGGTGCATTAGCAGGGGCACCGATCCGGGTAACTAAAGCCGTTACTTCTGACATATTGGTGCCGGCTGAGGCGGAGTTTGTGATAGAGGGTTTGGTAGATACAGAGTTCATGGAACCCGAAGGTCCATTTGGCGAAAGCCACGGCCACATAAATTTGGAAGAATATAATTTCATCGTAGAGGTAACCGCGATTACGCGACGCAACGATGCGGTCATGACAAGTATTATAAGTCAAGTTACGCCATCAGAATC